>VOFC01004422.1_pt1 | contig 159760 bp, 155 predicted proteins | sample 5384161 | NCBI WGS metagenome assembly VOFC01 (sample SAMN12384722, study PRJNA508395) | human gut metagenome | isolation source: healthy gut B | host: Homo sapiens | reverse complement strand
GAAGTTCTGCTCCAATTCCAGTTATGACAAGCGCTTCAAAATCCGTATCAGCCATCAGTTTGTTATGATTCAGTATACAAAGCGTATCTTCTGGAAATTCAACAAGCCGCTTAGACAATACCGAAAACAATCTTCGGTATATCCGCCATCTGAAATTTTAAGTTCTTCTAATATTTGACTCGTTTCCAAGTCCATCTTTTTGATGATGAACAATCACCGGAATATAAGCATCCGAATCCTCAACCATCAAACAAGTGATTCCATTGTCCCATTTCTCGTCCAACTCCGTTGACAGCATAGAAATAATTTCTTCTCGTGTCATTTTGATTCGCTGTTCACCTCCATTTTTTGCTCCCAATAGGAGCTTTTGTTTAGTCAACGTAGTTCACATTGTGTTTGTGACAGCTTTTTTGGAAAAAGTTTAAGGTCTTGTCAACTTTGGATGTTTCGACAAAAAAACGCCCGCACATTTGTAAGCAATTACAAGTGTGTGGGCAAGAATTAGCCCGTCAGGAAATGCTCTCTGCAATTTTTAGAATCTCTTTACGTGGTATCTTTCCAATAATCGTATGTGAAATGCCATCTTTCTCCCATACTAGTACATATCCTGTATGTCCTCCATTATTACTCGTTCCGAGTGTGGCATCAGCTGTTCCAACTTTAATGCGCTCATAAACCGTATGCTCATTGTCGAAAGTTTCGACTTGTCCATAGTCTTGAATTATGGAACAGTCCACATAATAAAAGATGTTCTTATCATTGGCATCAACGTAGGCATGAAGGAATGATATTTCGTTATCATATCCTTGTTCATAATCTCGTTCAAAACCATCCGGCACATAATGGTCGCTGTATCCATTCGGGAGCTGCTCCAACGGTTCGCCGTCCACTTGATACGTCAGCTGCATCTCAATAGGAAAGAACTTCTGAATCATCGTATAGACTGCCTTGCGGAAGTCTGCGCTTACTGCAAGCGCACCGAGGGTCAGAATTACCAGCGTCAAGGCCGCAACAAGCACTCGTTTCCGCATAGGGCGTCGTTTATGCAACGCCGCTTGCAGGCAAGCATCCCATCGGGAAGTATCCGGGTAGCGTTCCTTAAGCTGTGCTGGAGTTGGCAGCTCGTCCAGTTCTTTTTGTGCATCTGCACGGAGTGCCATCATCAATGCAGCGTCAAAAGAAACTTCTGTCCGCTCACTCATGGCTGTTTAGCTCCTTCCACAATAGTTTTCTTCCACGGAAAAGCCGCAGGGTCATCCAGAACTGCCAGATACATTGCCAGCATTTTCGTCACATCCCTCTTATCGGGAGGAATTATGTCATTTGATCGCCGTGCCCACCATTCCAGCCACAGGATCCATGGCCTCCTCTTTTTGGCCATCGGTGAATCAGCCATCGGTGAAGCGGTACAGCAGATAGGTCTGCTCCCGTTGGGTCAGCCGTTTCAGGCCATCGTACAGTTCCCGGCGCAATTCCTGCTCTTCCATAATACTCTGCGGCTGCATGGCATAAGGGTCGGCTATGGCTTCGATGCGCCGCAGTTGTTCCTCTCCCGGCAGAACATCGTCCAGCGAAATACGCTGGTAGCAGATACCGTCCTTGTCCTCCGTTACCATCCGCTGCTCAAAAGCGGCAAAGGCATCCCGTACCATGTCCATCATGGCGTTGCGGATGGCAGGAGCCGCATAGGTCAGGAACTTCATGCCGCGCGCTGCATCGAACTTCGGCACAGCTTTCCATAAGCCCAGATTGCCCGCCTGTTTCAAATCGTCCGTGTCAAGGTTCAGGCCAGCCTGTGCCAGATTCATGCTGCGAAAAAGTCATTCGCCACCTTGCCGATAAAGGACTTGTTGTTGTCGATCAGGCTGTCCAGCGCAGTTGCATCGCCTTTCTGTGCCAGCGCACAAAGCCGTTCATTCGTCTGCTTCATGGGCGTTTTCCTGCTCTGCGGCAGACTGCAAGATTCCCAGCAGACCGTTCCGCAGCTGTTCCAGTGCTTCCGGCGTAGCTCCCTCCATGCCCGAAACGCTACCCAACATTGCGTCTGTCAGCTGCTCTGCCGTAATCGTTGGGTGCTGCACATCCTGCCCTTTGGTCAATTCGGTGAACATCTTCTCTGCCACTTTCTTGCTCATGGCTTCCTGTTTGGCGTAATGGCTCCCGATGCCCTTTTTGATTTCCTTGACCGCTGCCATAAAGTACATTTCAATGTCATCAAGGTCGCCTTGGTACACTGGCTTTCTTCGGAGACTGATGTCCTTTGCGGCTTTGGCTGCTTCCGGGGTCTTGACCTTTGTGCGCAGCAGGGTGCTCAATGTCGTGAGCATGGCGTTCTGTGCTGCAATGCCGGATGCAAACGTATCATCAAAATACTGCGCTATGCGGTAAGTAAGCTCTGCAAACCGGGCGTTTTCTAACAGCAGGTTGACCACCTCTGTATTGACACGCCCCGTGTAGAGGTTCTTTGCGGCTTCTACGGACAGGCCAAGTTCGGCAATGTCGTAGTTCTTGCGGTCGGGGATGTTGGTTTCTCCCAGCAGAAAATCCGTAGACACGTTGAACAGCCTTGCGATCTTCAGCACCTGCTCATGGGTCAGGGTTCCTTTTGCGCCACTGATAAAACGGCTGATGGTGCTCTTGGAGCAGCCGATTTCCTTGGCAAGCTCCGGTTGGCTGATGTTGTGCTCTTTCATCAAGTCCGCAAGACGGACGTTGGACGGTGCGGGCAGATATTCCTGTGCCATGTGGTCGGCCCTCCTTTTTGAGTTTTTTCCTCATTATAATACGCTCTGCCGTTTTGTTCAATATACGGCTACCTCTCCGCCCTTGCTGTTGCAGCCCTGCAACCAGTGAGGGCATTTTCCTTTTCCGTTGCAGTTCTGCTGCTTTTTCGGCCCTTTCGCAAAATTCTCCGTATATTCAGGCAGGAAGCAAAAAACACCAGAGTTCCCACACTGGGGTCTCTGGTGCAACGCACGAAACAAAGGAGGAATGCCCTTGAGCCTGTATCAAACTGTCAAGTCCGCCATCACCGTTCGGCAGGTGGGAGAGATGTACGGCATGGAGCCAGACCGCCATGGCATGGTGTGCTGTCCGTTCCATTCCGACAGCGACCCCAGCATGAAGCTGAACGACACCTATTATTACTGCTTTGGCTGCGGAGCCAACGGCGATGCCATCGACCTCACCGCCAAGCTGTTCGACCTGAACCCACGGCAAGCCGCCGAGAAGCTGATACACGACTTCGGGCTTGACCCGGACAAGCCGCCCGCCAATGCCATCGCCCTGCTGCCGCCCAAGCGTGGCCTGACAGACGAGCAGTGGGCAGACATCGCCTACTGCCTGCGGGTACTGACCGATTATCTCGACCTGCTGCATAACTGGCAGAGCGCTACAAGCCCGCCAGCCCGGAAGAACCGCTGGACGAGCGGTTCGTGGAAGCCCTCCACATGACCGAGACCATCGAGCACCTGACGGACTGCGTTGCATTTGGGACGCCCCAGCAGAAGGCCGATGCCGCCACACGGCTGCTGTCCGGGTCGTACCTGCTGATGCTGGAGGAGCGCACCGACCGCCTTGCTCTGGCAAAGTGCGCCTAATAATTTATTCACCCGAAGTGGTGGGTCTCACCGTGAGACCCACCACTTCACTTTTCTAAAGGAGAACCACCCTATGAAGAAAAATGTTTCCCGCAACCCCTTATGGCCGGACTGGTACAACGGCAAGAAGATCGATGAAGTCCAGTTTGGCCGCGCCTTTCTGGAACAGTGGCCGCTGAAATGCGTCAACGGTACGCTGTACACGCTGGACGGTCCGGTGGAGGACGAGAGCGAGATCAAGCAGCGCATCTTGGAGAACATCGAGGAATATGTCACCTCCGGCCTGTCCAAAAAAGTCACCAACATTCTGGAGACCATCAAGCTGCTGGCTTTTTCCGACCCGTTCCCCATCGAGCAGGACTGCATCCACCTCCAGAACGGCGTGTACCATCTACCGGACGGCTCTTTTCAGGAGAGCCGCCTGTTCTGCCAGAACCGCCTACCTGTGAGGTATGACCCCAAAGCCGCCAGCCCTGACCGCTGGCTAACTTTTCTGCACGAGCTGCTGGACGATGCCGACATCCCCACCTTACAGGAGTATCTGGGCTACTGCCTCATCCCCAGCACCAAGGGGCAAAAGATGATGCTCATTGTCGGCAAGGGCGGCGAGGGCAAGTCCCGCATCGGGCTGGTGCTCAAGCGGCTCATGGGAGATGCCGCCAGCAATGGCAGCGTCCAGAAAGTGGAGAACAACCGCTTTGCCCGTGCCGATCTGGAACGCCGCCTGCTGATGATCGACGATGATATGGATATGAACGCCCTGCCCAAGACGAATTATATTAAGACCATCGTGACCGCCGAAGCCAAGCTGGACTTGGAGCGCAAGGTGTCCAGAGTTACCAGTGGGACATCTATGCCCGGTTCCTCTGTTTCGGCAACGGTGCGCTGACCTCACTGTACGACCATTCGGACGGCTTCTTTCGCCGCCAGCTTATCCTGACCACCAAGGACAAGCCTGCTGACCGCACGGATGACCCCTTCCTTGTGGAGAAGATGTGCGCCGAGTTGGAAGGCACCCTGCTCTGGTGTCTGGAAGGACTGCACCGGTTGGTGCAGAACGATTTCCGCTTCACGGTCAGCGAACGAGCCGCTGCCAACGTGGACACCATCAAACGCAGCAGCAACAATGTCATCGACTTCATGGAGTCCGAGGGCTATTTCCGCTTCAAGGCGGACTACTCCATCAGCTCCAAGGAGTTCTATGAAATCTACAAACTGTGGTGCGAGGACAACGCCTGTCACAGCGTATCGGCGATTCGTTTCAGCGCAGAGCTGCGCCAGAATGACCGCCGCTACAATCTTGAAGCCACCAACAACATCTATCTGCCCGGTGGCCGCAGGGTGCGGGGTTTTGTAGGCATCGAACCGCTTGTCCACCCCTGCCCGTAAAAAGCGCATTTTTTACGGAAGAAGTTCGTACAACCTGTACGGTCTGTACTTGTACGCACCCGTACGGCAAATCGAGATAAATTAAGGCGTGTTATCGTTCATATTTCGGGTTTCCGTACACCGTACGAACCGTACAGGTTATTTGAACTCCGTACGCGATTTTTTCGGATGCGTACGGAGCAATCAAGTTCGCATTGTGCGAACTTGATTGTAACTCTCCCGCAGGAGACGTTCCCCCTCGGAGAGCCCACTACACTTTGCAGACCATAGGGATGAAAGTGTCATAGTGGGTTATTACACTTCCGCAGAAGTGCATCTTCGTTCCCCGTCACCTCTCGATGAACCTTGAAAGGAGGGATGCCCTTTGGCAAGAAATGATGGCATTGACCGCACCAGTGTCCGAAACCTTGCCGTTTCGGACAAGGCTGTTGGCAACACCCAGCAGCACAACGAGCGCGAAAAGGACAGCTATCGGAACCCCGACATTGCACCTGCATGGAACGTCCACTTCAAAAAGCCAACCGCCAGCTACACCGACCTATTCGCCCAACTGGAAGCCGCCGAAACCATCTCCACGCGCGGCCTGAAGCCGGATGCCACCCATTATTGCGAGCTTGTCTTTGATGTCAACTCTGCCTACTTTGACAATCACGGCGACTACGAGTTCGCCAAGCAGTTCTATGCGGATGCCTACAAAGCTGCTGTGCAAATCGTAGGCGGTGAACAGTATATCCTCTCGGCTGTCATGCATGCCGATGAGATCAACCGTGCCATGACCGAAGCACTGGGCCGGGAGGTCTACCACTACCACCTCCATGTGGTCTATGTACCTGTGGTGGAAAAGCAGATCCTCTGGTCGAAACGTTGCAAGGACAAGGCACTGGTCGGCACCGTCAAGGAGACCGTCATGCAGGTCAGCCGAAGCAAGAAGTGGGCATCCAAGCCCCTGATGGACGATGCTGGAGAGCCCGTCCTGCAAAAAAAGAACGGAAACCAGTCCTGAAGAAGTCGTACAGCATCCTGCAAGACGATTTCTTCCACTATATGCGCAACGCCGGATACACGGATGTGGAGCGCGGCGAGCGCGGCAGTACCGAAGAACACCTGACCGTCACCCAGTTCAAAGTCCAGCGGGAGCAGGAGCGGCTGGACAGCCTGACCGCCCAAGCCGACCAGCAGGCACAATCGCTTGCTAAAACCAGTCAGACCCTCTCCCAAAAGGAGAAAGAACTTGCCTCCATTCAGAAAACGACCACGCTCACGAAAGAAGCCCTCATTCATGCGCGTGATCTGGATTATATCGGCAAGCGCACCTTCCTCGGCAACTACTCGCTGACCGAAGAAGAATTCTCCAAACTGAAAAAACAGGCCGACCACGGCTATATGATGGACGTGGAGAACCGCCGCCTGAAAGAAGAACTTTCCACCGCCAAGAAGGAGGCCGTTCGTTGGAGCAACAAGTACCACGACCTGTGGTACGACGTGAAACCCTATCTGGATGCTCTCCACCGTGCGCCCGAACTGGTGCGCGGCTTTCTGGAAAAGATTCTTGCCCCCAAGCAGGAGCGCACCATGAATGTGCCGCAGAAAAACCGCAAGCGTGGTCAGGATATGGAACTTTGAGTTTCGGAGGATACTATTTGAATAAAAAGAAGAAGTCAAACAAATCCGGCTACCCGGATGAAGCAATCAAGACCCTTGCACGTTGCTTTTATCCCTCCATGGTTGAGTTTTTCAACAGCGAGGAAGGCCAGCGTGAATATGAGGAATGGCTGAAAGAGCAGGAAGCACTACAAGCCTTGCCTGTTGCCGCATAAAAACAGCAGGACGCTCCTGGAAGAGGGAACGCCCTGCTTTACATAGATGTTTCTTACCGGGGTGTGTCCGCTTGGGCACACCTCTTATTCTTTTGTCCTTAATCTTCTAGCCCATGGCTCCCAGCCACATTCTTCAAATATTCCCTCGGATCGCCATTCAGAATCAAATCGGCATAGCCCAGTGGATCATTGTAGATAAGGTAGTCCAGTTCTGTCTGTTGCACCATGGTCACATTCAGCGCATCCTCGACCCCGGTGCAGTCAATGGAAATTTTTCGCCCATCTTGGAGAGTCAACTCCACGCACCCGGTATCCATGTTGAACGAACAGGCTCTTGCATCGTACTTCATCATCGTGTCCTCCAAACGCTTATTGTGTGGTTACGGTCTATGACAAGGCATCGGAGTTTTGCGCCGTCCACGGGAGCCTTCGTTGTTGTACCCGAAGAAAACGAAAAATCCGAACCCTTCTCCAATCGGAAATAGGTTCGGATTTTTCTTGTTTGGTGGGCGCGGGTGGATTCGAACCACCGAAGCTGAAAGCAGCAGATTTACAGTCTGTCCCCATTGGCCACTCGGGAACACGCCCATATTCAGTTTTTGCAGTCCATGGATTGCCTGTATATATTACCACCCGGATGGTAGTTTGTCAACATCTTTTGCGGAATTTTTGGATTTTTGTGCCGAAAGCAAAAACACAAAAGCAAAAGCCGCCCAGAAATCAACGTTCCTGAGCGGCTTTTTGGAGCTGGTGACAGGAGTTGAACCTGCAACCCACTGATTACAAATCAGTTGCGCTGCCATTGCGCCACACCAGCATGGACCAAGCGGTCTTTTGATAGAATACCAAAAAACGCGCGGCTTGTCAATATCTTCTTGGCGCGCAAAAAAACAACCCATTCCCCAAGCAGTATACTATACCGTTTAACAAATGAGGTGCCATTGCCATCAGTTCATGCTTTCGTCTGCTTTTAGCATTCTTTTCTGTTGTATCACGTTTTGATACCAGGAATTTTCAACGCAATACATCGATAATAAAATCGAACCATTCGATTCTATTATCATAAAAACCCCACAGGAACCGCGGACGGCTCCTGTGGGGTTCAAAGTCTGTTGTATTCTTTTTTGAGCAGCGGGCTGCTTCAGCGGGCAAGGGCCTGCTGGATCTTTGCAAAATCCTCCAGTGTGAGGGCTTCCGGGCGGATGCGGGCATCAAAACCGGCGGCTTCAATGGCGGCTGTCACCGCGTCCTTGGACATTCCCAGGCCGCTGGCAATGGCGTTTGCAGCCGTTTTGCGGCGCTGTCCGAAGGCGGCACGCACCAGCGCAAAATAGCCTTCTTCGTCCTCCACCTGCACAGCGGGCTGCGGACGGATCTCCATGCGCACCACGGCGCTGGTCACCTTGGGGGCCGGGTAAAAACTGCCGGGCGCAGCGGTGAACATCATTTTGGAGGTGGCATAGTAGCTCACCGCGCAGCTGATTGCGCTGGATGCACGGGTGCCGGGCGCAGCAGCCAGACGGTCGGCAGCTTCCTTCTGTACCATGACGGTCAGGCTTTCAATGGGCAGGCGGTCGCCCAGCAGCTTCATGACAATGGGACTGGTGATGTAGTAGGGCAGGTTGGCGCACACAGCCACCGGCATACCGGGGAACTCTTCCGCAATAAGAGCCTTCAGGTCAACTTTCAGTACATCCTGTAATACCAGTTTAAAATTGTCCACTCCGGCCATCGTTTCGGCCAGCAGCGGCGGCAGGCGTTCGTCCACTTCAATGGACACCACCTTGGCGGCGCGCTTTGCCAGTTCCCGAGTCAGCACACCAATGCCAGGGCCGATCTCAATGACACCATAGCGCTTATCCACGCCGCTGGCATCCACGATCTTGGGCGGCAGACCCGGGTTGATGATAAAGTTCTGTCCAAAACCCTTGGAGAGTGCAAAATCGTATTTTTCGCACAGGGCGCGGATCACCGAGAGGTCGGTCAGTTCGGGCATAGATTCCATCCTTTTTCATAGTACGATTTGAATGCCCTCCGCGTCGCTTTGGGCATATTCAGCGGAAATATTATTATAATATGGCAACCCAGCCAGACCTGCGGGTCTGGCTGGGTTGCATTTTCACGAGAAGGGATCAGTACGGCAAACAGCACCGCAATAAACCGGGTTCCTTTTTACAAGAAGAAGCCCATGCAGCATTTGTGCCGGTTTTACCCTTTATTCTACGCTGGATGCTGCTTCGCCGCCGGCTTCTGCTTCGGTGGAGGAAGCCGTTTCCTCAGAGGAAGCGTTCTCCGGCTCAGTGGCAGCGCTGTCGGCTTCTTCGGAAGCAGCAGCCGAAGAAGCTGCTTCGTTGACACCGCCCAGAGTCGTGGTACCGCTCAGCTGCTGTGCTGCGCTGACCGCACGCTGGATCTGCGGGTCATCCTCGGGGGTATAATCGTAGAAATTCGTGGTCTCTTCGGCACTGAGGGCACGCTCCACATCCACGCTCAGGCCGGTGCCATCAAAGCAGGAGCCGTCGCCGCAGATGAGCTTTGCCACCGTGATGCTCACGGCGCTGCCATCCGAAAGGCGCTGCGGGCTGCTCTGGATGGTTCCCTTGCCCATGGTGGTGGTGCCCACCAGACGTGCGCCGTTCATGGTGCGCAGGCTGGCAGCAAACAGCTCTGCTGCGCTGGCGGTGTTCCCGTTCACCAGACAGACGATGGGCAGCTCCACCTTGCTCTCATCGTCGCTGCTGCCAATGATGGTGCGGTTTCCGTTCTTATCCTCGGCATAGGCCACAGTGCCTTCCGGGGCGATCAGGTCGATGCAGCTGATGGCATCATCCAACACGCCGCCGCCGTTATCGCGCAGGTCGAACACAAGGCTCTGGGCACCGCTGGTAGTGAGAGACCGGATGGCATAGTCCAGCTCGCTGGGCGTGCTGCCGTCGAACTGGCGGATCTTGATGTAACCCACGCTGTCCAGCATCTGGTAGTCCACGGTGGTGCTGGTGTAGCCGGAGTGGGTCAGGTCCGTCGTCCGGGAAGCAGCCTTGCTGTCGAGCCATGTAACATTGACGATGGTGCCGGCTTCGCCCTGCAGGCGGGACTGCACGGCATCCACCCCGGAAAGGCTCTTCACATCGGTGCCGTCAATAGCAGTGATGTAATCGCCCACCACGATACCGGCTTCCTGCGCAGGCGAGTCCTCATACACCCTGGTCACTCTGGCATAGCCGGTCTGGTCCATGCCAAGTTCCACGCCAATGCCCATCACCTTGCCGCTCTGCTGGTTCATCAGCTCGGTGTAGGCGTTGGCGGTGTAGTAACGGGCGTACTTGTCGCCGGTGCCCAGCAGGTAGCCTGCGGTCAGGCGGTCGTACAGCACCGTTTCATCAATGGTGTAGTAGTCGTTGCTGCGCACATAGCGGTCCACCTCGGCCACTTTGTTGTACATGCTCTCCTTTTCCTTCACGCTGCTCACCGTGCTGTCAAACAGACGCATGGCAATGAGCATGGTAATGGAAAAGGTCACGGTCATGGCAAGGATCACAATGGTGACAGCCATGCCCACAGAGATTTTACGGTTCATGCTTGCCCCTCCCTGTTAATACAGCAGCATCATGATCACACTGCTCAGCAGCGAGAGTGCAAACACGCCTGCCAGAACAAGGCAGCCGATACGCAGCCAGCGCTTGTGTTTTTGTTCGTTCATAGAATACCAGACTCCTTATAAATACACTCAGTTGTGCGGGAACGGGATATAACCGCGCGGATTGACCGCATTGGCCTTTTTGCCGCCCTTCCAGACCTCCAGATGCAGGTGGTTGCCGGTAGAGTTGCCGGTAGAGCCAACGTAGCCGATCAACTCGCCCTGCTTGACATACTTGCCTGCGCTGGTGGCGACCGACCTCATGTGGCCGTACAGGGTGCTGTAGGCATTGCCGTCCGACATGCTGCCGTGGTAGATGATGACGTAGTTGCCATAGCCGCCGCTGGACCAGCCTGCCACCTGCACATAGCCACTGGCGGCTGCGTAGATGGGCGGGTACCGCCCGGGGCCGCCAGATCGATGCCGGCATGTAGCCTGTTGACGCCGGACACCGGATTCTTACGCCAGCCGTACTCGCTGGAAACGCGGGTATAGCTCTTCAGCGGGCAGGCAAAGCCGGTAAAGCTCAGCTGCGGCTTACTGGATGCAGCCGCCGCGATCAGCTTCTGGATCTCTTTTTTGACTGCCTCATAGTTCAGCTCGTCCGATTCAATGGCCGCCTGTGCTGCCTTCTGGGCCTTCTGGGCATCCTGTGCAGAAAGCTGCGCCGCAGAAATGCTGCTGTTCAGCTCGCTCTGCTTTGCCTTCATCTGGTAGTTCTGGGTATCCAGCTCCGCCTTCTGGCTCGTCAGCTCCTTGCGCTGGGCTTCCAGCTCCACCTTATCTGCTTCCAGAGCGCTCTTGGCGGCCTTCATATTGTCCATGATCTCGGTATCTTTCATGGAGATATCCTGCATGACCTCGTTGAAGGTGAGCAGCTCATACAGGTCATTCACTGCGCTCAGCATGGCCACGCTGCCGCCGTCGCGCAGCTCCTGCATGGCAGCCATGTGCTTTTTAAAATCACCCCACTGGCTGTCGATCTCGGCCTGCTTCTGGGTGATCTCGCCTTCCTTGGCGGTGATCTTCTGCGGTCTGGCCAATGTTGTTCTGCACAGCAGCGATCTGGGTGCTCAGCACGCTGATCTGATCCTGAATGACCCCCACGCGCTCCTTCAGCTCACTTTCCAGCGCTTTTGCAGCAGCTTCCTTTTTTCTTTGCGTCCGAAAGCTCCTTCTTGTGCTGGTCGATGGATTTGGAAAGGCTGTTCAGCTTGTTCTGCAGGCTGGCCATGCTGGTGGCTGCCGTGGCCGGCTGGAAGCTGACGCTTGCCGCAAGGCATACCGCCGCCGGGCACAGACTCACGCCGCGCAGCAGCTTGCTGCGGGCAGGCTCCGGCCGTGCATGGCGCGGCGTATGGCCGGGCATCTGCAGGCGGAAGGGCTTTGCATGAAGTGCTTTTTTTTCATGTGCGGCTCCTTTCCATCATACATTCAGGTGTTTGCGGATGGAGAACATGCTGCCCAGACCACCCACAACAGCACCGCCGATGAGGCTGTACGGGATGATAGTGGACCAGACGGCGCTCACCGGCACCAGTGCCTGACCCATGATCATTTCCCACACGCCGCCCAGACCGTCGGAGGCCTGCACCATGTAGGAGTAGCCGCCCAGACTGATCGCTGCAGTGAGCACACCGGAGATCAGGCCCATGGCCAGACCTTCCACAACGAAGGGCAGAGTGACCAGACCGTTGGTGGCGCCCACGTACTTCATGATCTCAATTTCGCGGCGGCGCGCAAACACGCTCAGGCGGATGGTGCTGCCCACCGTGATGATGCTGACGACCATCAGCACCAGCACGATGCCGCGGCCCACTTTGGTAACAGAGCGCTGCACCTGCACAAAGACGTTGGTCATTTCCACCGGGGCGGTAACGCTGTACACGCCCTGAATGGCCTGCATCTGCTTGCTCATTTCCTCCATCTGGCTCAGGTCTGCGATGGAGACGCGGTAGTTTGCCTTGAAGGGGTTGTCGTTTTCAAACTCGTCCCACAGGGAGGAGTAATCTTCCATGTAATTGCGGTAGGTGTTCAGCACGTCCTGCTTGGAGACGAACTGCACATTGGTCACGCCGGGCATTGCCGCCAGCTTTTCGCCCACAGCCTGCGCAGTGGCATCGTCGCACTCCGGGTCCAGATAGACCACGGTCTCGTTCTGGCTGCCCAGATAGTTCACCATGCTGTCCACGTTCACCTCTGCAAGGCTTGCAAAGGTGTTCAGGGTCATACAGACGCTGAGGGACAGGATGCACACAAAGGTCATGGCCCAGTGCTTGCCCAGATTGCACACGCCGCGCCGGATCAGAAAAAAGAAGGTAGAAGGTCTCATCATACGGTGGCCGCCTCCTTTTCTGCAGTGTCAGCAGGTTCCAGCTCGGTCTCGAACAGGCGTTCTTTGCGCTCTGCGCGTGCGCGGATGGCTTCCTTGTCGGCAGGCACATCCGAAATGATGCGGCCCTTTTTCAGGGTGACGACGCGCTGGTGGAACTGGCGCACCAGCTCGTGCTCATGGGTAACGACCACAACGGTGATGCCCATTTCACTCACCCGCTCCAGCAGCTCCATCATTTCCAGGCTCAATTCCGGGTCGATGTTGCCGGTGGGCTCGTCCGCAATGACCAGCTTGGGGCCGTGGGCAAGGGCGCGGGCCACAGCCACGCGCTGCTGTTCACCGCCGGAAAGGGTGTCCGGATAGGCCTTGGCCTTATCCTCCAGATGCACCAGCTCCAGCATGTACTCCACACGGTCGCTGATCTCCCGGCTCTTGACGTTGGTCACATGCATGGCAAAGGCGATGTTCTCGTACACAGTCATGGTGGGGATCAGCCGGAAATCCTGAAAGATAATGCCCATCTGACGGCGCAGATACGGCACCTGATGGCGGTGCAGGCTGGCAACATCCTTGCCCAGCACGGTCACCTTGCCCTCACTGGGCAGCTCTTCGCGCAGCAGCAGCTTGAGCAGGGTGGATTTGCCTGCGCCGGAATGGCCCAGCAGGAACACGAACTCGCCGTCGTCCACATGGAGATTGATATCGTCCAGTGCCAGCGGCCCGCCCCGTTTATATTCCTTGGAAACGTGTTCTAAATCGATCATAGGGTAATATTAGCTCCTGACATTAAAATCTGTTTTCACAGCAAAAAAAAGAACCGGCCAGCATCGGTTTCGAGCGGCCGGTTCTGCACTGCAGGCAGAGCCTGCAGCTTATTAGTATTTGGCCGGATTGTTGGACAGGTACTTCTTGACCATCAGTGCTACCTTAAAGACGATAGCATCGTCGAACTCACGCAGATCCAGGCCAGTCAGCTTTTTGATCTTTTCCAGACGATACACCAGCGTATTGCGGTGCACAAACAGGCCGCGGCTGGTTTCAGACACATTCAGGTTATTCTCGAAGAAGCGCTGGATGGTGAACAGGGTCTCCTGATCCAGGCTTTCGATGCTGCCCTGCTTGAACACCTCGCGCAGGAACATCTCGCACACGGTGGTGGGCAGCTGATAGATCAGGCGTGCAATGCCCAGATTATCGTAGCGGATGATCTGCTTTTCGGTGTCGAACACCTTGCTCACTTCCATGGCGATCTGTGCTTCCTTAAAGGAGGTAGCCAGATCCTTCACGTTGGAAATGGGGGTGCCGATGCCCACCACAGCCTTGATGTAGTGCTCGCCGGACAGGGTATCCACGATGCTGGCAGCCAGCTTTTCCATATCCGTGCGGTCGATGCCCTTGCGGATCTCCTTGACCAGCACGGTATCCGTCTCGCTGATATTGAACACAAAGTCCTTCTGTTTGTCGGGGAACAGGCTGCTGACCACATCGTAGGCGGAGATATCGCCGCCGCTGGTAACACGCACGATGAACACCACGCGGGAAACATCGGTAGCAAAATGCAGCTCCCGTGCCTTGGCGTAGATATCGCCGGGCAGGATGTTGTCCAGCACTACGTTCTTGATAAAGTTGGACTTATCGAATTTTTCGTCGTGGTACTGCTTGATGCTCTGCAGGCTGATGGACAGCATGGCGGCAAACTGACAGCCGTCTCGTCCACGCCTTCCACGAATACTGCATAATCATTATGCTTGGCGCGGGAGAACTGCTGATAGGTGTAGCCATCGCGCACAAAGCGGTCGCCTGCGGTCAGACGCTCCGCCATGAAACCCTCGCGCACCTCGCCGATCAGGTTCAGTTCCGAGCAGGAAATAACAGCGCCGGTCTCATCCACCACGCCGACCACCCGGTTGATCGCGTCTTTCATCTGGTAGATCACGCTTTGAAATACTCTATTGGCCATAATGGATACCCCTTTTCCTCGTTTGTGCAAACCGCAGCGGCAGCCGGTCGTGATTTTTAACAATTTAGCTGCATTACATTTTATATTTTACACAAAAGAATTTACTTTTGCAACATATTTCAACAAAAAAGATAGTTTTTTCTTGTGAATATTATCTTCAGGGGCCATTCTGAACCAAAAAAGTGCCTTTTTGCGTGGTTCTGCCCCCTATTCTACCGGAAAAATGTGTTGCTTTTTTGAAATTCGGGTGAAAAGCCGACCCTGTCAGCTGGAAATTTTTGACACTTCTTCGGCAGAAAGCTCCCGCCACTGGCCCGGTGCAAGGGCCGGGTCGAGTGCAAGGCCGCCGATGGCATCCCGGTGCAGGCCGTTCACACCTGCGCCGTACACGCCGAACATCCGCTTGATCTGGTGGTAGACTCCCTGCTTGAGCACCACCCGCACAGTGCAGCCATCGGCAGAAAGGGCCGTCACCTCCGCAGGCGAAAGTGCGGTGCCGTCCGCCAGCGTGACCCCAGCGGCAAAGCCGGTGCGCATCTGCTCGGTCAGCGGCGTGTCCAACACCACGGTGTAGGTCTTGGAGACGTGGCGCTTTGGAGCAAGGATGTCGTGGGCAAAGGTGCCGTCATCGGTCAGCAGCACAAAGCCGGTGCTGGTCTTGTCCAGCCTTCCCGCCGGGAACAGCTGCCGCCGGGGATAAGCATCCCCCACCAGATCGACCACGGTGGTGTCACGCTTGTCGGTGGAAGCGCTCACCACGCCCTCGGGCTTGTTGAGCATCAGGTACACGAACTGCTGATAGCTGAGCGCCCTGCCATCCACAGCCACAGTGTCACTTTCTTTGAGCTGGGTGTCCCCTTTTTTGCAGACAGCACCGTTCACCTGCACCCGCCCTTTGGAAAGCAGCGCCTTTGCTTCGCTGCGGGTGCACTGGGCCGTCTCGGCTAAGTATTTATCCAATCGCATACGCGGTTCTCCTTTGTTGATGATGCTCCCAGTGTAGCATGACAGCGGATTTTTCTCAAGGGGGGGGGACAGGCATCAAAAAAGGCCGCCGCCTTTCGGCGACGACCTTTTAATATTTACTGCAGCTACCCGGCAGGACGGCAGGAAGTTTCTCCAGCGAATGTCCTGGGGGGGGGGCCTGCCGCCGCAGGCGGTAGGGCGGGACTGGAGTCCCGGGCTGTTCGCGGAGAAAGCTCCCTGATGGCCTGCCCTATTACACGCTCAGGGATGCGTGCTGCTCCACGGCATCGGGGTTAGCATCGAAGATGGGCTTGAGTACATTGGCGATGAACTCCTCCACCTGCTGCGGTGCACGGCCCACAAAGTTCTCCGGCACAAGGCCCGCCACGATCTCCTCGCGGGTCAGGCCAAAGGCAGGGTCGGCAGCAATACGGTCCACCATATCGTTGGGCAGGCCCTCTTCCTTGACCTGCTTGCCGGCGGCGATGGCGTGCTGGCGCAGACGCTCGTGCAGCTCCTGACGGTTGCCGCCCTTTTCCACAGCCTGCATCATGATGTTCTCGCTGGCCATGAAGGGCAGCTCTGCCATCAGACGGCTGCGCACCACCTTGGGATACACCACGATGCCGTCGGTGACGTTGAGCATGATGTTCAGGATAGCGTCGGTGGCAAGGAAGCCCTCAGCCATGGCGACACGCTTGTTGGCGCTGTCGTCCAGCGTGCGCTCAAACCACTGGGTGCCGGTGGTGAAGCTGGGGTTCAGCACATCCACCATCAGGTAGCGGCTCAGTGCGCAGATACGCTCGCAGCGCATGGGGTTGCGCTTGTAAGGCATGGCGGAGGAACCGATCTGGTTCTTTTCAAACGGCTCTTCCATCTCCTTGAAGTTAGCCAGCAGACGCAGGTCGGTGGCAAACTTCATGCAGCTCTGGCCAATGCCGGCCAGAGCGTTCAGGATGAAGGCATCCACCTTGCGGCTGTAGGTCTGGCCGGACACGGGGATGACCGCTTCGGGCGCAAAGCCCATCTCCCTGGCGATGGAAGCATCCACGGCGCGGATCTTATCGGCATCGCCCTTGAACAGCTCCATAAAGGAAGCCTGCGTGCCGGTGGTACCCTTGACACCGCGCAGCTGCAGAACAGCAAGACGGTGGTCGATCTCCTGCAGGTCCATCACCAGCTCGTTGGCCCACAGGGTGGCGCGCTTGCCCACGGTGGTGGGCTGAGCGGGCTGGCAGTGAGTGTAGGCCATGCAGGGCATGTCCTTGTATTCCTCGGCGAAGCGGCCCAGCTTTGCCAACACACCGATCAGCTTTTTGCGCACCAGTTCCAGACCCTGACGCATCACGATGATGTCGGTGTTGTCGCCCACATAGCAGCTGGTGGCACCCAGATGGATGATGCCGGCCGCCTTGGGGCACTGCTGGCCGTAGGCGTACACATGGCTCATCACGTCGTGGCGCACCAGCTTTTCGCGCTCGATGGCCACTTCATAGTTGATATCGTCCACATGGGCTTCCAGCTCAGCCACCATATCGGGGGTGATGTTGGTCAGGCCCTGCTCCATTTCAGCCCGGGCCAGCGCCACCCACAGGCGGCGCCATGTGCGGAACTTATTATCGTCCGAGAAGATATACTGCATCTCGTCCGAGGAATAGCGGGTGGAAAAGGGGCTGATATAACGATCATGCTGAGACATTGATTGTTTCCTCCTGAAAATAACCCTCTCAGTCTCGCTTTGCTCGCCAGCTCCCCCCCCGAGGGGGGAAGGGGTGCGCTCTGCCGGTCAGCACCAGAAAGCCTCCCCCTTTTTCGGGGGAGGTGGCACGCCGCAGGCGTGACGGAGAGGGTTTTTCTCTATTCTACCATCAAATCTTGAAATAGTCCACGCCGCCCTCAAAGATCGGCTGATATTTGTCACCGGTAACGTTCTTGTACAGGTACTCGCCGCTGCGCTCCGAGTGGCCCATCTTGCCGAACACACGACCATCCGGGCTGGTGATGCCTTCGATCGCCAGCACAGAGCCGTTGGGGTTATAGCTCTGATCCATGGTGGGGTTGCCCTCGATGTCCACATACTGGGTGGCGATCTGGCCATTCTTCATGAGGGTGTCCAGCACCTCCTGCGGAGCCACGAAGCGGCCCTCGCCGTGGCTGATGGCAACGGTGAACTGTTCGCCCACCTCGCACTTGGACAGCCACGGGCTGCCGGTGGATGCAATGCGGGTGCGCACCAGCATGCTCTGGTGGCGGCCGATGGTGTTGAAGGTCAGGGTGGGATCGTAAGCGGTGATGGGGCGGATATCGCCGTAGGGGACCAGACCCAGCTTGATGAGAGCCTGGAAGCCGTTGCAGATGCCCAGCATCAGGCCATCGCGCTGCTGCAGCAGACGGCGCACCGCCTCGGTGACTTCCGGGTTGCGGAAGAAGGATGCAATGAACTTTGCACTGCCGTCCGGCTCGTCGCCGCCGGAGAAGCCGCCGGGCAGCATGACGATCTGGCTGTTATCGATGGCCTTGACCAGTGCCTTGCAGCTCTCGGCAACGTCGGCGGGGGTCAGGTTGCGGATGACCAGGATCTCCGGGTCGGCACCGGCGCGGGCAAAGGCCTTGGCGGTGTCGTACTCGCAGTTGGTGCCCGGGAACACCGGAATGATGACCTTGGGCTTTGCCACACCGATCTTGGGTGCGGCGGGTGCGGTCAGCTTGCCGTTGATCTTTTCCACGGTGGGGCCTGCCTTGCGGTAGGGGTACACCGGCTCCAGCTTGCCTTCCCAGATCTCCTGCAGCTGGGCCATATCCAGCTTTTCGCCGCAGGCTTCAAAGACGTATTCCTTGGTGGTCTCGCCCAGGATCTCACCGGCGGGAGAATCGGACACCATTTCCAGAACGATGGAGCCGTACATGGGCTGGAACATCTCATGGGTGGTCTTATCCGCACGCATCTTGAAGCCGATGTGGTTGCCAAGGCCCATCTTGAACAGAGCCTCGGCAATGCCGCCGTAGCCCACAGAGCAGGCGGATGCCACCATGCCCTCTTCGACCATGTCCTCCACCATCTTGTAGTTGGCCTTCAGGGAGAAGAAGTTGGGGCAGCCGGTCTCGGGGTCGATGATGGGCCGTACCAGCACCACCGTGCTCTCCGGCTTCTTGAATTCGGTGGACACCACCTTGTTTGCCTTGCCGATGGCCGTGGCGAAGGAGACCAGCGTGGGAGGCACATCCAGCTTTTCAAAGGAGCCGGACATACTGTCCTTGCCGCCGATGGATGCAATGCCCAGACCCATCTGGGCATCCAGTGCACCCAGCAGAGCGGCCAGCGGCTTGCCCCAGCGCTCCGGGGCGGTGCCCAGACGCTCGAAATATTCCTGGGAAGGTGAGGTAAGCATCCTCATAGCGGAAGCCGGAGGCCACCAGCTTGGTAACGCTCTCGATGACAGCCATCTGAGCGCCCTTGTACTGGTCTGCGCTCATCAGGAAGGGGTTGAAGCCCCATGCCATGCCGGAGCAGGTGCTGGTCTCGCCGTCCACCGGCAGCTTTGCCACCATGGCGTTCTGCGGGGTCAGCTGATAGGCACCGCCAAAGGGCATGAGCACGGTGGCGGCACCAATGGTGGAGTCGAACCGCTCAGACAGGCCCTTCTTGCTGCAGATGTTCAAATCGCCCACCATGTTCTTCATCTTCTGGCTGAAGGTCAGGCCCTCCCACTGGGGCTGCCAGACCGTGGCCTTTTCCACATGGACCTTCTGGTGCTTCTCGGCACCGTTGGAGTTCAGGAACTCGCGGCTGATGTTCACGATGGACATGCCGTTCCACACCATGTTCAGGCGGGGCTCAGCCGTCACCTTTGCCACCGGAGTGGCCTCAAGGTTCTCTTCGTTGGCGAGAGCAATGAACTTGTCCACGTCCTCGGGGGCCAGCGCCACAGCCATGCGCTCCTGGCTCTCGCTGATGGCCAGCTCGGTGCCGTCCAGACCCTCGTACTTCTTGGTGACCTTGTTCAGGTCGATGTACAGGCCGTCGGCCAGCTCGCCGATGGCCACCGACACACCGCCTGCGCCAAAGTCGTTGCAGCGCTTGATCATCCTGCAGGCATCCTCGCGGCGGAACAGGCGCTGCAGCTTGCGCTCGATGGGAGCGTTGCCCTTCTGCACCTCGGCACCGCAGTGCTCAAGGCTGTCCAGCTTGTGGGCCTTGGAAGAACCGGTAGCACCGCCCACACCATCACGGCCGGTGCGGCCGCCCAGCAGAACGATGACATCGCCGGGGGCGGGGCACTCGCGGCGGACGTGGGAAGCGGGAGTAGCGCCTACAACGGCACCGATCTCCATGCGCTTTGCCACATAGCCGGGGTGGTAGATCTCATCCACCTGACCGGTAGCAAGGCCGATCTGGTTGCCGTAGGAGGAATAGCCTGCGGCAGCAGTGGTCACCAGCTTGCGCTGGGGCAGCTTGCCGGGCAACGTCTCACTGACCGGCTTGAGCGGATCGCCTGCGCCGGTAACGCGCATGGCCTGATAGACGTAGCTGCGGCCGGACAGCGGGTCACGGATGGCACCGCCGATGCAGGTAGCCGCACCACCGAAGGGCTCGATCTCGGTGGGGTGGTTGTGGGTCTCGTTCTTGAACAGGAACAGCCAGTCCTCGTCCTTGCCGTTCACATCGCACTTGATCTTGACGGTGCAGGCGTTAATTTCGTCGGACTCGTCCAGATTTTTCAGGATGCCCTGCTTCTTCAGCTCCTTGGCGCCGATGGTGGCAAGATCCATCATGCAGCGGGGCTTGTTCTCGCGGCCCAGATCGGCGCGCATGGCCATGTAGCGGTCAAAGGCCTTCTGCACCACGGCATCGTCGATCTGCACATCGTCCAGAATGGTGCCGAAGGTGGTGTGGCGGCAGTGATCGGACCAGTAGGTGTCGATCATCTTGATCTCGGTGATGGTGGGGTCGCGGTGCTCCGAGCGGAAATACTTCTGGCAGAACTCGATATCGCCAAGATCCATGGCAAGGCCGTTGTCCGCAATGAACTTTTTCAGCTGCTCTTCGTCCAGCTGGTTAAAGCCCTCCAGCACCTTGACCGGGGCGGGCACAGGGTACTCCATTTTCAGGGTCTGCTTGGTGTCCAGCGAAGCCTCGCGGGCCTCCACCGGGTTGATGACGTATTTCTTGATCTCGGCCACCTGCTCGTCAGTCAGGGTGCCTTCCAGCAGATAGACGCGGGCAGAGCGCACCAGCGGGCGCTCGCCCTGACTGATGAGCTGGATGCACTCAGCAGCGGAGTCTGCGCGCTGGTCGAACTGGCCGGGCAGATACTCCACTGCAAAGGACACGCCGTCGCTGGCGGGCAGCTCGGCATAGGTGTTATCCACCGGCGGCTCACTGAACACGGTGTTTGCACACTGGTTGAACAGTTCTTCGTCGATGCCTTCCACATCGTAGCGGTTCAGCAGACGCAGACCGGTAAGCGACTGGATGCCCAGCAGGCTGGTCAGCTCATTTTTCAGGCCGGTGGCTTCCACATCAAAGCCGGGCTTTTTTTCCACATAAATACGATAGACCATTGGGTAGGTTCCCCCTTTGTTTTCTTTGAACCGACCCTCTCAGTCACGGCTTACGCCGTGCCAGCTCCCCCCGAAAGGGGGAGCTTTTTCTGCTGGCGGAAAGTACCGCGTTCGATGGAAAGCATCGGCTTGCCCATTTTCCCGCATAAAGCTCCCCCTTCGGGGGAGCTGCCGCCGCCAGGCGACTGAGAGGGTTTTCTTTCTTACTGCTTCTCTGCCAGTGCCTTCAGGGCGCGCAGGCCGATATCGCTGCGCTTGTGCAGCTTTTCAAAGCTGATCTTCTCTGCCGCCTCATAGGCATGGCTCAGCGCATTGGTCAGGCGCGGGCCGGTGGCGGTGACACCCAGCACACGGCCGCCGGCCGTGACAAGGGCGCCGTCCTCGGTGATGGCGGTGCCGGAGTGGTAGACCGTCACATTCTCCTCGCCGGGCAGCTGGCCGTCCACAAGGCCTGTGATGGGCTTGCCCTTCTCGTAAGCCACCGGGTAGCCGCCGGAAGCCAGAATGACGCAGGCGGCAGCACCGTCCGAGAACTTGACCTCCTCGTTTTCCAGCGTGCCGTTGGTGCAGGCCTGCATGATGCGCAGCAGGTCGCCTTCCAGCAGGGGCAGCACCACCTGCGTTTCCGGGTCACCAAAGCGGCAGTTGTACTCGATGACCTTCGGGCCGTCCGGAGTGAGCATCAGGCCGAAGTAGAGGCAGCCCTTGAAGGGGCAGCCCTCGGCGTTCATGGCCTTGATGGTGGGCAGGAAAATTTTCTCCATGCACTCAGCGGCCACTTCCGGGGTGTAGTAGGGGTTGGGAGCAATGGTGCCCATGCCGCCGGTGTTCAGGCCGGTGTCGTGGTCGTTGGCACGCTTGTGGTCCATGCTGGACACCATGGGCTTGACCACCTTGCCGTCCGTAAAGCTCAGCACACTGACCTCGGGGCCGGTGAGGAATTCCTCCACCACCACATGGTTGCCGGATGCGCCGAATTTCTTATCCAGCATGATCTCCTTCACGCCGTCCGCAGCCTGCTGCTCGTTTTCGCAGATCAGCACGCCCTTGCCCAGTGCCAGACCGTCGGCCTTGATGACCACCGGGTACTTGCCCTCGGCCTTGATGTACTCCATGACCTTGGCGGGGTCGTCAAAGGTCTCGTACTTTGCGGTGGGGATGCCGTATTTCTTCATCAGGTCCTTGGAGAACACCTTGGAGGCCTCGATGCGGGCAGCGGCCTTATCCGGGCCAAAGGCCGGGATGCCCACTGCTGCCAGCGCATCCACCATGCCCAGAGCCAGCGGGTCGTCCTGCGCCACCACAACGTAATCGAACTTTTCTTCTACGGCAAAGCCCACCATGGTGTCCACATCGGTAGACTTGATGTTTTTGCACTTTGCGTCATAGCTGATGCCGCCGTTGCCGGGTGCGCACCAGATCTCGCCGCAGTCAGGGCTCTTTTTCAGTGCCTTGATGATGGCGTGCTCGCGGCCGCCGCCGCCGACAACCAGAATTTTTTTCTTCATAATTGCACCTTCTCTATGCATCGGCACGGCGGAAGTTTCTCCGAGGACCGTCCGCTGGGGTTGGACCCTGCCGCCGCAGGCCGCAGGGCGGGCGATGGAATGGCCCGATTCGTGTCCGAGGAGGAAGCTTCCGCTGTGCCGTACTATCAGTGATGGAACAGCCGCAGGCCGCAGAAGGCCATTGCGATGCCGTACTTGTTGCAGGTGTCAATGACCTGCTGGTCGCGGATGGAGCCGCCGGGCTGCACGATGGCGGTCACGCCGGAGCGGCGGGCACGCTCAATGTTGTCTCCGAAGGGGAAGAAGGCATCCGAGCCAAGGCACACGCCGTTCACCTTGCTGAGATATTCCTTCTTTTCCTCAGCGGTCAGCGGGGCGGGCTGCTCGGTAAAGGTCTCGGCCCACACATCGTCGCCAATCACATCCTCGGGCGTATCGCCGATGTAAACATCAATGGCGTTGTCACGGTTAGGCTTTGCCACATCGTCGCGGAAGGGCAGGTTGAGCACCTTATCCATGTGGCGCAGCTGCCAGTTGTCGGCCTTCTGGCCTGCCAGACGGGTGCAGTGGATGCGGCTCTGCTGGCCTGCGCCCACGCCGATGGTCTGGCCGTGGTAGGTGTAGCACACGCTGTTGGACTGAGTATACTTCAGGGTGATGAGTGCAATGACCAGATCACGCTTCTGCTCTTCGGTCACATCCTTGTTCTCGGTGACCCAGTTGTTCAGCATGGTGTCGGCGTTGATGACCAGCTCGTTGCGGCCCTGCTCAAAGGTGATGCCGTACACCTGCTTGTGCTCGATGGGAGCGGGCTTGTAGGCCGGGTCGATGGCGACTACGTTGTAGTTGCCCTTTTTCTTGCCGGACAGGATAGCCAGTGCCTCCGGCTCGTAGCCCGGGGCGATGATGCCGTCGGACACCTCGTGCTGGATCAGCTTTGCGGTGGGCACATCGCAGATGTCCGAAAGGGCGATCCAGTCGCCAAAGGAGGACATGCGGTCCGCACCGCGTGCACGGGCATAGGCATTTGCCAACGGCGACAGCTCCATATCCGGGGCAATGTGGTACATTTTGCGTTCCACATCGGTCAGGGGCAGGCCCAGAGCCGCGCCTGCCGGGGAAACGTGCTTGAAGGAAGCTGCTGCGGGCAGACCACAGGCAGCTTTCAGCTCCTTGACCAGCTGGATGGAGTTGAGGGCATCCAGAAAATTGATGTAGCCGGGCTTGCCGTTCAGCACAGTAACCGGCAGGTCAGAGCCATCTTCCATATAAATGCGGCTGGGCTTCTGGTTGGGGTTGCAGCCGTACTTCAATGCCAGTTCGTTCATTGGTGCATCCTCCTTATTTCTCTATTGTTTTAGTCCTGTTTTTCCTCTGCGTCAAGCTTTTTGAGCAGTTCCAGCTCCTCAGGCAGCAGCTCCGGCTCCTCGGGGTCGTCCAGATCGCTGCACACAGCATCGTACTTGTTAAAGATCATGTCGCCGCTCTCGCCGGAGTCCAGATCAACGACCCGGGCAAACAGGCTCACCTTGTTGTCCGGGTTCAGGCTGCTCCACAGACCCTGTGCAAAATCGCCGATGGTGCGGGGGCAGGCAAAGCGCAGCGGCTCACCCTCAAAGCTGGGGATGGGATTTCCGTTGTGCTTGTAGGTGCTGATGAAATGGCCCTCGCCTGCAACGGGCTGCGGGTAATCAAAGAAATAGCGCTGCACGCTGTCGCCATTGCCGTCCGCAGACTTGAGAATGCTCATCTGATAGCTGCCGTCGGCGTACACCACAGCGGAGATGCGGGGGGTGTAGTTGGGGCCGTCCGGCTCAAAGGTGCGGGTGCGCAGGGCATCGGCAAAGCTCTTGCCCTGACTCATCAGGTCATAAATGGTATCGGTCTGGTCGCCGTTGGTCACGATATGGGTCTTGCCCAGCGTCAGCACCGGATTGTAAATAATGAGGCTGGGGTCCTCCAGCTTTGCGGGGTCCGCTGCGATGGTGCAGATGCCGCCGCGCTCGGGCACGGGGTCAAACACGCGGTTGCGGCTGTTCTCGCTGCGGCCCATGATAAAGTAGCCAATGAACATCTGGCGGCCATCCGGAGCCATTGCCACAGCAATGCCGCGGCCGGGATACTCGTTGGATGCCAGATACTCGTTCAGGTTGATCTTTTCCATGTCAAATTCTCCTATTACGGAACTCCCCCAGTCGCCTGCGGCGACAGTCCCCTCGGAGAGGGAGTCTTGCCTCCCTCCTTGAGGGAGGTGGCACGCCGTCAGGCGTGACGGAAGGAGTTTTTACTCGATTTCTCCGCTGCACACCATAGCCACCGCCTTGGGCAGCAGCTTCCATTCGGCCTGCTCCATCACACGCTTCTGCAGCACCTCGGGGGTGTCGCCGGGCAGGATGTCCACGGCCTTCTGCAGCAGGATGGGCCCGCCGTCGCACTCTTCGTTCACGAAGTGGACGGTGGCACCGGTCACCTTGCAACCCCGGGCCAGAGCCGCCTCATGCGGACGCAGGCCGTACATGCCGGGCCCGCAGAAAGACGGGATGAGCGCCGGGTGCACATTCAGGATGCGGCGGGGATACGCTTCAATGACACTGGGCCCCAGCACGGACAGAAAGCCTGCCAGCACCACCAGATCGATGTTGTGGTCTTTCAACGTTTTCAGCAGAGCTGCGTCAAAATCCTCACTACTGGCGTAATCCTTGCGGCGCACCACGCAGCTTTCCACACCGGCCTTTGCAGCCCGTTCCAGCGCATAGACACCGGGCTTGGAGGCCACCACAAGGGTGATCCTGCCGTTGGGGTTCTCGCCCCGGGCTTCGCTGTCCAGCAGAGCCTGCAGGTTGGTGCCGCCGCCGGAGACTAAAACTGCAATGTTCAGCACAGCTCCACGCCCTCACCTTCTGCAATGACGCCCAGACGGTAAGCTTCCGGCTCACCGTTTGCGTGCAGGATGTCCAGCGCCTTGTCGGCCTGCTCTGCGGGGACGGTGAGCACCATGCCAACGCCCATGTTGAAGGTGTTGAACATATCGTGCTCGGAGATATTGCCGGTCTTCTGCATCAGCTGGAACAGAGCCGGGGTACGGACATCTGCCTTGTTGATGCGTGCGCAGCAGCCCTTTTTCAGGCTGCGGGGGATGTTCTCGTAGAAGCCGCCGCCGGTGATGTGGGAAATGCCCTTCACATCCACCTCTTCCAGCACCTTGAGCACAGGCTTTACGTAGATCTTGGTGGGAGCCAGCAGGGCCTCGCCCAGCGTCTTGCCGCCCAGCTCTGCAGGGGCAGTGTGCAGCACATCGGGGTTTGCGTCAATGTCAAAGATCTTGCGCACCAGCGAGAAACCGTTGGAGTGCACACCGGTGGAAGGCAGGGCAAGGATCACATCACCGGCTGCCATGGTCTCATTACTCAGGATCTTTTCCTTATCCACGACACCCACGGTGAAACCGGCCAGATCGTACTCCTCCTCCGGCATCATGCCCGGGTGCTCGGCAGTCTCGCCGCCCACCAGAGAGCAGTCGGCCTGCACGCAGCCCTCAGCCACACCCTTGACGATTTCTGCGATCTTCTCGGGAATGTTGCGGCCGCAGGCGATGTAATCCAGGAACACCAGCGGCTTTGCACCGGCGCAGATGACATCGTTCACGCACATAGCCACGCAGTCGATGCCGATGGTATCGTGCTTGTCCATGATCATGGCAATTTCAGCTTGGTGCCCACGCCGTCGGTGCCGGAGATCAGCACCGGGTGCTTGTAGCCGGTGCAGTCCAGCTCAAACAAGCCGCCAAAGCCGCCCAGACCGCCAATGCAGTGCTCGTTCATGGTGCGGGCCACATACTGCTTCATCAGTTCAACAGAGCGATAACCGGCGGTGATATCCACACCGGCGGCTGCATAGCTTTCAGAATAGCTTTTTTCCATGGTCTTACTCTCCTAACTTTTTCTCGTCCTTGGGACGGTCGTTCAGGTGGCGTTCGTGAATATCGGTGGAAAGCACCTCGTCCGGCTTCACGGCATATTCACCGGTAAAGCAGGCGGTGCAGAATCCGCATTTTGCATTCTTTGCAAGCTGGACCACATGTTCGGTGGACAGGTAGCCCAGCGTATCGGCCCCGATCACTTCATTGATCTGCTCGACCGTGCGGCCGGTGGCCACCAGCAGCTTCTGATCCGGGATGTCAGTGCCGAAGTAGCAGGGGTACTTGAACGGCGGTGCCGACACCATGAAGTGCACCTCGGTGGCACCGGCATCCCGCAGCAGCTTGATGATGCGGGCAGATGTGGTGCCGCGCACGATGGAATCATCCACCAGCACCACGCGCTTGCCCTTGACCGTGCTGGAAACGACGTTCAGCTTGATGCGCACGCTGTTCTCGCGCTGCTTCTGGCTGCCCTGAATGAAGGTGCGGCCGATGTACTTATTCTTAATAAAGCCGATGCCATAGGGGATGCCGCTCTCCTGCGAGTAGCCGAGCGCTGCATCCAGACCGGAGTCCGGCGCGCCGATGACCACGTCCGCTTCCACGGGATGCTCCTGCGCCAGGAACCGGCCAGCCTGCTTGCGGGCCTCGTGCACCGAGCTGCCCTCGATGATGCTGTCCGGACGGGAGAAATAGATGAACTCGAACACGCACATCTGGGTGTCCGGTAGACCGCAATGATCCTTGATGCTGCGCAGCTCACCGGTTTTTGCGTCTGCCACCACGATCTCGCCGGGCTCCACGTCCCGCAGCAGGGGTAGCACCGGCAGCGTCCAGTGCACAGCTCTCACTGGCAAACACATAGCCGCCGCCGGGCAGCGTGCCGATGCACAGGGGCCGGTAGCCGCGGGGGGTCACGCACGGCGATCAGCTTGGTGGCCGACATGATCACCAGACTGTAGGCACCCTCCAGCACATCCATCGTCTTGCTGATGGCGGTCTCGATGCTGCCCATGCGCAGGCGGTTGCGGGTAATCAGGTAGCAGATCACCTCGGTATCGGAGGAGCCGTGGAAGATGGCACCTTCATTTTCCAGCTGGCGGCCCAGCTCGATGGCATTGGTCAGGTTGCCGTTGTGGCACAGGGCCATGGTGCCGCGGCCGTGCCGGACGATCATGGGCTGTGCATTGGCCCGCACACGGCTGCCTGCCGTAGCGTAGCGCACGTGACCGGTGGCCATGTGCGCACTGGGGTTTGCCAGACTTGCCAGCACCGCCGGGGTGAACACCTCGTTCACAAGGCCGAGGTCGCGGTGGCCGTTGATCACGCCATCATCGTTCACGGCGATGCCGCAGCTCTCCTGACCACGGTGCTGCAGGGCATACAGAGCCGAGTAGGCCGCAGCGGCCACATCCTCGGTACCGGCACGGTCGTAAATGCCGAAAACGCCGCATTCTTCGTGCAGCGGATATGCAAAATCAGACATTGGTTCTCCTTTACAGCTGGGCGATCTCAGCCTGCAGCTTTTCCTCTTTGGCAGCGATCTGTGCGGCCATGGCGGTGCGCTCTGCTGCCAGCTTTTCGGCCAGAGCGTCGTCGCTCAAAGCCAGAATTTCCGCAGCCAGCCATGCGGCGTTCTTGGCACCGTTCAGAGCCACCGTTGCCACCGGGATGCCGCTGGGCATCTGCACCGTGGCAAGCAGGGCATCCATGCCGTCCATGGCACCGCCCTTCATGGGAATGCCGATCACCGGCAGGGTGGTGTTGGCAGCAAAGGCACCCGCCAGATGTGCTGCCATGCCTGCTGCGCACAGGATCACGCCGAAGCCGTTGGCACGGGCGCTTTTGGCAAACTCCGCTGCCCCGGCAGGGGTGCGGTGTGCCGAAAGGATGTGCGCCTCAAAAGGGATGTCCAGCGCTTTCAGCTGGGCACATGCGCCCTTTACCACCGGCCAATCGCTGTCAGAACCCATGATCACAGCCACTTTACGAACCATATCCAAACCTCTCTTTCTCAACCGACAAACAAAAAAGGCTGCGGTACACCCGTACCACGGCCTTTAATTCTGCGTATGCTCTCCCGACGCTTTGCACAAAGTTGCACGATGCCCCTGACATGCCCGAATGTTGTTTCGACCCATGAGACCCGGCAGCATCTTCATCATTGAAGTTCTCCTCCGCAGTTCCTTGTGCTTGCGTTTTCAGGCGGCGGAAAAGCCCTTTCTGCGGGCCGCCGTCCCTGTACTACATACAGTTTACGGCAAAAAAACATCTTTGAAAAGAGTGTTCCCACAAATTCTACCTTGTGTTTTCATGCCGTCAAAAAACTTTCAAAAGTTTTGTGCAGTTTCGACATTGTTTTTCTTTTTAAGTATGACTTATAGTTTAAGTATATTTTATGTAAATAGGATGCGTTAACTTTTTGTACAATAGACGGACTTTTTTAAAAAATAATTTTTGCTGTAATTGCCCGTGCAGCACGGATGAGGTCCGCCGGGGCACAGCACACCTGCGTGCCGATGCGCCCGCCGGAGACATAGACCTTCTCCTGCGTCAGCACGCTCTCATCGAACACAGTCTTATACTGCTTTTTCATGCCTACCGGGCTGCAGCCACCGCGCACATAGCCGGTGACCTTGTTGATATCGGCCACATGGATCATGGCAACGCTTTTTTCGCCCACACTGCGGGCAGCGGCTTTCAGATCCAGCTCTGCTGCCACCGGAATGACGAACACAAAATAGTTTTTGCTATTGCCCTGCGTCACCAGCGTCTTATACACGCAGGCAGGGTCTTCGCCCATGCTGCCTGCCACATCCACACCTGCCACGGCAACGCCCTCTTCATGAGCGTACTCGTGGGCGGTGTAGGGCACCTTCTCGCGCTCCAGAATGCGCATGGCATTGGTTTTTGCTTCTTTTCCCATTGTAGTATTCCCCTTTATATTTAGCTGGTTCTATTCTTAAGTATGATGGCATTGGGTCAGCGTCCTCGCCCTCTCCGTCATTGCTAACGCAATGCCACCTCTCCCAAAGTGAGAGGCTTTGGCAATCCACGCAAAGTTTCCGTTTTTGCCAAGGGCTCCCCCTTTGGGGGAGCTGCTGAGCGCAAGCGAAGCTGAGAGGGCGAGCCTGCTTTTCCTTTTCCTGCCCCCATTCTACCACTTTCTTCAAAAAAATTCAAAATTCTCTTGACTTCAGTTTCCTGAAGTGATATCATAGCGTCACACACTTCAGAACCCTGAAGTTTGACACTGCAAGCTGCGGCAAAGGAGCCGGTCTCCCTCGCCGTTTCACACGATAAGGCAAAGGAGACAAAGCACTATGATCATCGTACTCAAACAGAACGCACCTGAGGTACAGGTACGCGAGTTCTGCCACGAACTGCAGGATATGGGCCTGCAGATCAACGATTCCAAGGGCAGTGAGAGCCACATTCTGGGCCTGATCGGCGACACCAAGGCCGTGGCCGAGAGCTGGGTGCTGGCAAACCCGGTGGTGGAGACCTGCCGCCGCGTGACCGAGCCTTATAAGAAGGCCAACCGCAAGTTCCACCCGGACGACAGCGTGATCGATGTGGACGGCGTAAAGATCGGCGGCGGAAACTTTGCGGTCATTGCAGGCCCCTGCAGCATTGAGAGCGAGGAGCAGATCACCTACTGCGCACAGCGCGTGAAGGCTGCGGGTGCTTCCCTGCTGCGCGGCGGCGCATTCAAGCCCCGCACCTCGCCCTACTCCTTTCAGGGTATGCGCAGCGAGGGCCTCGACCTGCTCAAGCTGGCACGCCGCGCCACCGGTGCTCCCATCGTGACCGAGATCATGAACACCGAGCACCTGCCCCTGTTCGAGAATGTAGACCTCATTCAGGTGGGTGCCCGCAACATGCAGAACTTTGAGCTGCTCAAGGCCGTCGGCCGTCAGAAGAAGCCGGTGCTGCTCAAGCGCGGCCTTGCCAATACGCTGGAAGAGTTCGTGATGAGCGCCGAGTACATCATGGCCGAGGGCAACGAGAACGTCATCCTCTGCGAGCGCGGCATCCGCACCTTTGAGACCAGCATGCGCAACACCCTCGACCTTGCCGGTGTGGTGATGCTGCACAAGATGACCCACCTGCCCGTTATTGTGGACCCCAGCCATGCCTGCGGCCACGCATGGATGGTGCCGGATCTGGCAAAGGCCGCTGTTGCTGCCGGTGCCGACGGCCTGATGATCGAGGTGCACAACAACCCCGCCAAGGCAAAGTGCGATGGTGCCCAGAGCCTGACCCCCGACCAGTTCGATGAGCTGATGCAGTTCATTGGCAAAGAGGTGGAGTTCTTCGGCAAAAAGCTGAACTGATGATTTGAAAGATCCTCCGCTTCGCTCTGGATATATTCAGCGGAAAGAATATTTTTGATATTGCAAACAAGCCAGACCTGCGGGTCTGGCTTGTTTGCTTTTTCACGGGAGGGTTCGTGGATATAAACGGCATCTTCCGGTTCTGCCCCTTTTCCTGTGAAAAAACAACCCCGGGGCGCTTGCGGTCACCCCGGGGCTGTTACAAGAATGATCTACTTTTCAGGAGATCAGGCTCTCTTCCTTGGCCTTATCCCAGACAAGGCAGGTTTGGAGCTTGGTCACATAGCGATAGGGGCGGAACTCGTTTTCCTTCACATCGTCCATCAGACCCTGCTCTTCCATCCAGCTGGCAGCCTGCCGCAGATGAAGGTCGGTGTCATCGATGTCGCTGAAGCTCTTCACCGTCTGCGGTTCCGGGCAGCCGGCCTTTTCCCAGATCAGGGTCGCCAGACCGGCGCGGTTGGAGGGCATGGGGACGCCGGGCATATTCAGCACGCGATAGATGCCGGTTCCGGTTTCGTAAATGCTCCACACGGCTGCACCGGTCAGCGCAACAGCCGCAATGCCGGCCATCACATCGCTGCTGCTGCCGCCGCCGGGATTGACAGGGTCAACACTGCCACCCTGATACAGCGCTTCGACGGTCACGTTGCAACCGGGCATCTCAAAGTGTTCGGTCTGATCATCGCCCAGCTTCAGCACACTGTGGTCATCACACACGGCGCTCCAGCCGAGGAACTCTGCGCCCTCCGGGATGTTTGCCGTCACGGTCACGGTGGTGCCTTTCGGCACAACGGTGGTAGTATCCAGCTCCTGCTCCCCGGCACCGAGGTCAGCGGTTGCCTTCGCATTTACAGCGTTGACGATGCTGCCGTTGGCATCTGCCAGATAGCGGTATTCCACGCCATCATCGCCGCGCTTATAGCCGATGATGTAGCCAGAATTCATGCTGAAGAGTTTCAGCTTGTTCTGATAGCTGAGATCCTCGTTTTCCAGCGTGATATGACGGCCGCGGCTTGGATCGTCGGTCAGGATCGTTGCCGTACCGGTAAAGGTCTTTTTGATGTTGATCGTCTGACCCTCACCCAGATGGATATCGTTGGTGTTGTTTTCGAACTTCACCTGCTCCAGGGTCACTTCCGAGCTGACAAGGTCCTGCACATAAATGCCGTCTTTGATGCCTTTGATCGTGCCGCCGATGAGCTTGATATCGCCGAAATTGCCGGAAATATCAATGGCAGCACCGGCTGCATTCGTGTTGGTCACCGTACCGTCGGTCATGCGCAACGTGCCACGGTTACGAATGGTGCTTTCTGCATCCGAGGTAATGGTGCCGCCGTTGATCTCCACACGACCCCAGTTGTTTTGGATGCAGCTTGCCCCCTCAGATTCCAAAGTGCCATTATTGATTGTTACCGTTCCATTGTTAACAATGCAGCTTTGGTTTGTCGTTTTATAGTTTCCGCCGTTGATTTCAACAACTGCACCGGTATAATTTTCAACGATAGTACTCGTCTTGCCGTCGACGGCAACTTGCGGTGTAACCGTAACATCTGTCAGCGTCAGGTGTCCCTGGTTTTGGAACTCACTATAGCGCGATGACGTTTTGGTAAATGTTCCACCGTTGACATACACCGTATTAGAGCCCGTCGTCACGGCATACCCGGTGTTCGTCTGTATATTAACATTATTCAGGGTAAGAGTGTTGTTCGTTCCCTGGACCATGATCATGTTTCGACCCGGTGCTATATAGGTGCCGCCATTTATAACGCTCTCCACACCATTGCTTGCAGTACTTAGGTCGTAAAAATGCTGTCCGTTCAGTGTCACCGTGTGATTATCGGTGTTTTCAATCGTCACCAGTTTTGCATTTTCCACCCAGATAAAGACCTGATTATCCCGCGTAAACTTCACGTTACTAGCAATGTGAATCGTCACTTCATCATTATCGCTGGCATTAACGGTAATGCCTTCCGTATAAGTGTCTCCCTTTATCTCGTAATCACCGCCCTTGGTGATTTTCATGCCCGTAGTGGGGATCGTCGTGGCCGTTTCCGCGTTTTCCTGTGCAGTTACGCCATTTTCAGGCGTACCCCCCCCCAGAGCAAGTGCATTGACCGGAAGGACAGATGTCATCATGCATGCCGCAAGCACTGCACTGATGAACCGCATCTTCTGTTTTTTCATCCTCAAAACCTCTGCTTTCTGTTAAATTTCTGAGACTTATGTCTCGCATTTTTAGTATAGCACCTCTATTTTCTGCATACAATCTTCACCTGCACTGAAATTTGCCTTGTAATTTCTTCTAATTTTTGTTGCCTTTGCTCGAAATTCTCCGAAACTTCTCCCGGTAGTACCGCCCCCCCGGCATTCCATTTTTTGCGTATTTGTGTTATACTATAGTGTATTTGCAATCCACCCTGAAATGAGGTTTTTTTATGAAAGCACATATCGCACGCAACCAGAACGCCGGTGTCCCGCTGGTTCTGGGCTGGAATCTTTCCCCCGCCGACCGCGGCAAGCTGGAAGGCATGGCTCCTGCTTTTGGCATGAAGGTGCTGCTCGTCTCCCCTGCCGATGCGGGCAAGACCGTGGCCCAGCTGCTGGGCGAGGTGGAGACCAAGGCCGCCCGCACGCTGGTGCTGGAGCCGGGTGCCTACCCGCCGGCAGTGGTTCTGGCCAACTTCAAGGAGAAGGACGTGGACACCCTGCTGGATCTGATGAAGCAGGCACAGGTCACCGTGCCGCTCAAGGCTCTTGTCACCCCCTCCAACCGCAGCTGGGTGTTCGGCGATCTGCTGGCCCACCTGCAGGAGGAGCACGCCGCCTTTACCGCCGCAAAGGAGAACCACACCGTATGAAGACCCGCGCAAACCGTTTCGTCAGCGCCCTGCTGGCCGGGGTGCTCTGCCTGAGCCTGCTGGCAGGCTGTGCCTCCAAAAAGAAAGAGCTTACCCGCTATTCCACCGTTTTTTATGATGTGTTCGATACCGTAACGCAGGTGATCGCCTACTGCGAGAGCGAGGAAGAATTCAACACCCAGATGGATGCCCTGCACGCAGACCTTATTACCTATAACCAGCTGTATGATATCTACAACGATTACCCCGGCGTGACCAACGTCAAGACCATCAACGACAATGCCGGCAGCGCTCCGGTGGAGGTGGACGACCGCATCCTCTCCATGCTGGAGCTGGCCGACCAGATGTACCAGACCACCAACGGCAAGCTGAACATTGCCATGGGCAGCGTGCTGAATATCTGGCACAATTACCGCGAAGCTGCCGAAGCCGCCGAGACGGATGCCGACAACAAGCTGCCCACCATGGAAGAGCTGGAAGCAGCCGCCCAGCACTGTGATATCAACAACGTGATCATCGACGCGGATGCCAAGACCGTTTATCTGGCCGACCCGGAAATGCTGCTGGATGTGGGCAGCGTGGGCAAGGGCTACGCCGTGGAAATGGTGTGTCAGGCTGCCGAGGCCCGCGGCCTGACCAGCGCTCTGGTGAGCGTGGGCGGCAACCTGCGCGCCATTGGTGTAAAACCGGACGGCAGCCAGTGGACCGGCGGCGTGGAAAACCCGTGGAGCTCTTCGGATGTATACACCTCGGATTCCATGCTGGACGGTGCCATCAACATGAGCGATATGGCCCTTGTGACCAGCGGCGACTACCAGCGCTACTACGTGGTGGACGGCAAGCGCTACCACCACCTGATCGACCCGGACACCCTGTTCCCCGCCGCCTACTTTAACGGCGTGACCGTGCTGTGCAGCGACTCCGGCCTTGCCGACTGCCTGACCACCGGCCTGTTCTGCCAGCCGCTGGAGGACGGGATGAAGATCGTGGAAAGTCTGGACGGCGTGGAAGCCATGTGGTGCACACCGGATCAGCAGGTCATCACCTCTTCCGGCTGGGATTCCCATTTGAAAAAATAACCCTTAAAACGGCAAAAGGCCGACGCAGTGCTGCGTCGGCCTTTTGCTGTTTTATCAGATGGTGAACTGCACCACACAGAATGCCGCGTAGATGCACAGCAGCGCAATGCCCTGCGGGCGGCTCAGCTTGCCCTTGAAGAGAGCGGGCAGGGTGAGCAGCAGCATCACGGCGAACATGACCGGAAACTCCAGCACCAGCGATGCATTGTGGCCGAAGAGCAGGGAGTTCTGCGGGATGGTAAAGGGTGCCACCGTGGCGGAAACACCGCTCACCAGCACCAGATTGAACACGTTTGCACCAATGACATTGCCCAGCGAAAGTGCACCGTGGCCCTTTGCCAGCGAGGTGATGGCCGTGACCAGCTCCGGCAGCGAGGTGCCCAGTGCCACGAAGGTGAGCGCGATCACCGACTCCGGCACGCCCAGTGCCTGTGCGATCAGGGTGCCGTTGTCCACCAGCAGGTTGGCACCCACGGCAATGAGCACAGCGCCCACGGCCAGCAGGCCCAGCTCCTTGGCAAAGGATGCATTTTCTTCCGGTTCTTCCTCTTCTTCCGGGGCGGGGGCGTTCTTCATGGCCATCACGTTGCAGATGATATACGCTGCGAACATGGCCAGAAGGATCAGGCCCACCGGGCGGGAGAAGTAGCCGGTGGTGTAGGCCACACCGGCATAGAAGGCCGCTGCCACAAAGAAAAACAGCACCGGCGTGCGCAGGCTCTTGGGGTCTACCTTGCCCGGCTTCACCGCAATGGTGATGGCCGCAATGAGCGATGCATTGCAGATGATCGAACCGATGGCGTTGCCATAGGCGATCTCGCCGTGGCCGGTAAAGGCCGAGGTGGTGGAGACCATCACCTCCGGCAGGGTGGTGCCGATGGACACCACGGTGGCACCGATGAGCAGCTCCGGCACATGGAAGCGACGGGCAATGCCCGTGGCACCATCCACGAACCAGTCACCGCCCTTGATGAGGCACAGCAGGCCCACGATGAACAGCAAAACAGGAATGAGCATAGTTTTCTCCTTTTGTTTTTGGCAGAGCAGCAATAAAAAAGAGGCCTTTATTACATCCTGCCCAAAAACGGGAAAGTGTAATAAAAGTCTCAAGCTTCCGGTGACACAGCGGGCATTTCTGCCGGGATGTCGCTGCGCCACAGCGCACCGTTTTGCAAAACGAGCGCCCTTTACTCCCTTTTATCCGGAAAGTATTATACCGGTTTTTGCACCAAAGTGCAAGAGGAGCGTTGAAATTTCATCCGGCCTTGGTCACTTTCTTCGCGTTGGGATAAATGCGCTCCATGCGGGCATCGTCAAAATGCGCATCCAGCAGCATATCGATGCTGCTTTTGGGCGCTTCACCGCTGGTGCGGGCATCGTACCGGGCAAGGGCCAGCGCACTGGTGAGCATGTTCACCGCCATGAATACGGCCAGCAGGACGGTCATCCATGGGCGGACGCGGCTGCGCACCTTCTTCATGCCTCTGAGCACCAGCGGATAGCCGTAGCGCATCCATATCACCGCCGCAATGCCCCAGAAAAAGCAGTACAGCAGGTTGATGCGCCCGCCCAGATTGAACTTGAACTTGCTGTAATCCCAGAACACGGTGCCGAACAGCAGCTCGGTGACAGCGCTGCACACGTATTCGTACACACCGCCCATGACGGTGCCGAAGGCGAACAGATAGCGGTCGCTCCGGTCCTTTTCCTGACGCAGCAGCACCGTTGCCAGCACCAGCGCCAGACCCCACACCACGCTGAACGGCCCCCAGACCAGACTGGAGCGGCTCATCCAGACCCCGGCGGTCACGCGGCAGAACACCGTCTCCACCATGTCGCCCAGAAACGCGCCGATCACGAACAGCCACAGCAGGTCGGACACGCTGAGGAAGTTCTTTTCCCCCTTCCGGAGCGCAGTCTGCTCCTGCCGGGCCGCAGCCGGGTAAGCATACTGGATGCGTTTTTCAATGTAAAGCGCGATCCTGCGGCGCAGCGTATCCGACCGCTTTCCCAGTCTCTGGTTGAGCTGCTCCAGCACCGGGTGCCGGGCCGCATACTGCTGCACCAGCACTGCCGAACCGATCTGGTCCAGCACCGCCACCGTCAGCGAGACCCATACTGCCGGACGCAGCAGCCAGACCGGGATCTGCGCACACAGCCGCAGCAGCACATCATTGCCCCACAGCACACTTGCCGTGCCCAGCGCACCCCACAGCAGCGAATACTGCAGGCACACATAGCCGTTCAGATTGAATTTTTTTCCGGAATAGTCCCACCACTTGCGGCGGTGCAGGCGTTCCAGCAGCTTGGCGGTAATCCATTCCATCACCGTTGCCGCCATCATACAGGCAAAGAACAGGTAGACCGGCTCGGTGCGCAGGTCGCCGAAACTCACGGCCAGCAGCACGCCGGTGGTACCGTAGATAAAGCAGAACGGGCCTGCCGCCGCACCGCGGTTGGCAAACCTTCCGCCCCGGATGGTCGCGACTACCGTCTCAGCCACCCAGCCCAGAAAGGAATATACTAGATAAATAACACCCAGAGTATAGAAGTTCAGCGTCATAAGGTTCCTTTCGCTTCCAGTTTTTTCTTACTGCATTGATTGTACCCGTTTTGGGCGCTGTGTACAAGAGCCGTGCAGAAATTTTGTCACTCTGCGACGCGGCAGGCTCTCCGGGCATCTCTGAAAAGACGAAGATCCAGTCTGTTGCTTTGTTTTCAGATACATCTTAGAAAAAGGCCCTGCCATCCCGAAGGACAGCAGGGCTCAAAATTACAGCTTGAATTTACAGAGCGGAATCACAGTTGGCTCTTATACAGCTCCACGATCTCCTCCACGCTGGTGTCGCGGGGATTGCCGGGACGGCAGGCGTCTGCAAATGCGGACTCGGCGAGGAACTGGATATCCTCTTCCTTCAGGATGCCGTGCAGATTTGTGGGGATGCCCACGTCTGCGCTCAGCTGCTTGACAGCGGCGATGGTGGCATCAGCGGCTTCCACATCGTTCATCTCGTCGATGCCCATAACGCCCATGGCCTTGCCCACGGCGCGGTAGCGCTCACCGGCAACGCTCTTGTTGTACTCCAGACCCACCGGCAGCAGGATGGCGCAGGCCACACCGTGCGGGGTGTCATACAGAGCGGACAGGCCGTGTGCCATGGAGTGGACGATGCCCAGACCCACATTGGAGAAGCCCATGCCGGCGATGTACTGGCCCAGAGCCATGCCCTCGCGGCCTTCCGGGGTGTTCTGCACTGCGCCGCGCAGGCTCTGGCTGATGAGCTTGATGGCTTCCAGATGGAACATATCGGAGATGACGCAGTGGCCCTTGGTAATGTAGCCCTCGATAGCGTGGGTCAGAGCGTCCATGCCGGTGGCGGCGGTCAAGCCCTTGGGCATGGAGGACATCATATCGGGATCGACCACGGCGATCTCAGGGATATCGTTGGTATCCACGCAGACGAACTTGCGCTTCTTCTCCACATCGGTGATGACGTAGTTGATGGTGACCTCGGCAGCAGTACCGGCGGTGGTGGGAACAGCGATGGTGAACACAGCGTGCTTCTTGGTGGGAGCAACGCCTTCCAGAGAGCGGACATCCGCAAACTCGGGGTTGTTGATGATGATGCCGATGGCCTTTGCGGTATCCATGGAGGAGCCGCCGCCGATGGTCACGATGCAGTCAGCCTCAGCAGCCTTGAAAGCGGCCACGCCGTCCTGCACGTTGGCGATGGTGGGGTTGGGCTTGATCTCACTGTAAACAGCGTAGGCAAAGTTTGCAGCATCCAGCAGGTCGGTAACCTTCTTGGTGACGCCGAACTTGATCAGGTCGGGATCGGAGCAGACGAATGCCTTCTTGTAGCCGCGGGCGGTCAGTTCGGGAACAATGTTCTCAATGGCACCGTGGCCATGGTAGGAGATGGTATTCAGAACGATGCGGTCAGCCATAGTTATTTTTCCTCCAAATCTCTTTTCCGCCGCTTTCCGGGCGGAGCTCTCTGTTTTTCAGCATAGCACATTGTTAAAAGCTTTGCAATGTGAAATTGTTTGAATTTATTGTAATTTTTTATCAATGTGCAGTGTTTTATGGGCACTTTTTCCCAATTTCCCACAGTTTTATAATGTTTTTTCTTTTTTCCCTTGACAAGCAGCGCAAATCGTGTATTATTGTATCAAGCGCTTAATACAGCAAGACAAGGAGATGATACCATGGGCGAACAGTTTGATGCCAGCCGCCCGATCTATGCACAGCTTGTGGAACGGCTGAAGGCCCGGATCCTGGCCGGCACCTACCCGCCGGGCGGGCATCTGGATTCGGTGCGTGATCTGGCCGCAGCCGCCGGGGTGAACCCAAACACGATGCAGCGGGCCCTTGCCCAGCTGGAGACGGAAGGGCTGGTGCGCACCGAACGCACCGCAGGCCGCTATGTTACGGAGGATACTGCATTGATCGAACAGCTTCGCGCCGACACCGCCCGGACGCTGGCGTCGGATTTTCTGGAAAAGATGCGCGGCATCGGCTACAGTCCCGCACAGGCAGCCGCGCTTTTGGAACACTGGGACGCAAAGGAGGACCGCAATGAATGAGCTTTTGAGCTGTGAAGCACTGACCAAGTGCTACCAGAAGGATAAGACCGCACTGGAAAATGTAGACCTGCACATCGGCTTTGGCCGCATCGTGGGGCTGCTTGGCCCCAACGGCAGCGGCAAGACCACCCTCATCAAGCTGGCGAACGGTCTGCTGCAGCCCAGTGCAGGCAGCATCCGGATCGCCGGCATGACCCCCGGGCCGGACACCAAAGCCATCGTGTCCTATCTGCCGGACGCCGACTGGCTGCCGGACTGGATGCGTGTGGAGCAGCTGGTGGAAATGTTCCACGAATTCTATGCCGATTTTGACCCCGCTAAGGCAAACGAAATGCTGGCCCGGCTGGAACTGGAACCGAAGGCGCGGCTCAAGACCCTCTCCAAGGGCAGCAAGGAAAAGGTGCAGCTGATCCTGGCCATGAGCCGCGCCGCAAAGCTCTACCTGCTGGATGAGCCCATTGGCGGCGTGGACCCTGCCGCCCGGGACTACATCCTGAGCACCATCCTGAACAACTACAGCCGGGATGCGACCGTCATTCTATCCACCCACCTCATCGGCGATATCGAGCCAATTCTGGACGAAGCCGTCTTTTTGAAGGATGGCCGGGTGTTCGCCCACCGCAATGCCGAAGAGCTGCGCGAGACCGAGGGCATGAGCGTGGATGCATATTTCCGGGAGGTATTCAAATGCTGAAACAGCTGTTAAAATATGAATTCAAGGCCACCGGCCGCACCTACGGCGGGCTGTATCTGGCCCTTGTTGCGCTGGCAGTGCTGAGCGGCTTTTCCCTGCGCAGCTCTTCCAAGGACAACTTTGCATCTCTGCTGCTGTTCGCCTACATGATCGTAGCCGTTGCGGTGGCAGTGGTGTCCGTGATGACCATTGTGACCCGCTTCACCCGCAATCTGCTGGGCCGCGAAGGCTACCTGATGCACACCCTGCCGGTGACGGAAAGCCAGCTCATCCTTTCCAAGCTGATCTCCAGCGTGGTTTGGATGCTTTGCAGCAGCATCGTGGGTATTTTCTCCTTTGCGGTGATGCTGCTGGCTCTGTCTCTGAACAGCGCGGCCCTGCAGCAGCTGCCGGAGCTGTGGCAGAAAGTGGTAGAGATCTTCCGAGAGATCTTCCGCATGACCGGCAGCTCCGGGTGGCTCTGGCTGATCTTTGAAACGCTGAACGGGCTGGTGGCACTGGTGTCCAGCATCCTGTGCATCTATGCCGCATGCATGATCGGCCACCAGTTCAAAAAGCACATGGTCCCGGCCGGTATTCTGGCATTTTTCCTGCTGTCCTTCCTGCAGAACTGGCTGAGCTCCGGTGTCAGCAGTGCCGACATGCTGCAGGCTGTTTCCGATCCCACCCTTGGCGGTGTAGATGTTTCCATTGCTGCGCCCAGTGCGTTCACCACCCTGTTCGGGCTGGCGGTCAGCATTGCCTTTGCCGCAGGGTACTTTCTGCTGACCCGCTGGCTGATGGAGCATAAGCTGGATCTGGAATGATTTTAATGTCCTCCGCTTTCGCTCTGGACATTTTCAGCGGAACTATTTCTTAATTGCAATAAGGCCGAACCATAAACTTCATCTGATACAAAAAACATCTGCAAGCTGCCCCATTCCGGGCAAAGTTTGCAGATGTTTTTCTTGTTATAAAGTGTTCAGCACTCGTCGTACTGCTTTTTCAGGTAGTTCAGGCATTCCACCGCGTTTTCCGGGGTGGTATTCTCCAGCGTTGCAAAGATATAGGGCTTTTCCTGCTTTGCAAACCGCAGGATGGTGCGGTAGTCCTCCATACCGCCCTGCCCTGCACCCGTAGCAGCCAGCTGGCCGCCCGCATCCTTGCGCAGAAAATCCTTGAAGTGGATCATGGCGATATCCTTACCCAGAAGCTCGATGGCCTCGGCGAACACTTCCTCGCGGCGGTCCACATTTTCCATGTTCAGCAGGTTGACGGGGTCGAACAGGATCTGCAGGTTCGGGCTGCCGATCTCGTCCAGCACGGTGCGGGCGCGTCTGGCATCGTACACGATGTGCTTGACCACCGGCTCAATGGCAATGGTCACGCCGTACTGCTCGGCACAGCGCACCACCGGCTTGAAGTTCCGGATAAAAGTAGCAAGGGCTTCGTCGCTGCGGCACTCCGGACAGAATTTGTACTCCGCGTTGGGCGCACCGGTCTCGGTGCCCACCATGCCGCAGCCCAACAGGCTTGCAAAGCGGATATGGGCATAGTATTTTTCCTGAATGGCGTGCAGGGCATCCGCATCCGGGTGGGCAAGGTTCAGGTAGTTGCCCAGCACGGCAATGTCGATGCCGTTTTTCTCAAACAGATGCCGCAGATACAGCGCATAGCCGGGGGTCAGGGCGCTGGGGGTGCAGGGCAGTTCCCTGAAGGATTTGCTCAGAGCCACATGGGCGCAGGTAAAGCCTTTCTGGCGCACCAGCGGCAGCACCTGTTCAACGGGCAGCTTTTCCGCGTCATGTAGACGCAGGCCGAATTGGATCATGGAAAACCTCCTCCTTTCCCGCACAACACGCGGGGTTGCATTGACCTTATTATACACGAAAGCTGCGTTCCATGGAACCGCCTGAAACAAAAAAGAGCATCACTTTGCACCCTCAATGGATACAAATGATGCTCTTTTTTCAGATCTGGTCCTGGCAGATGCGGCTCTTTCTCAGCGCCGGTACTTTGCAGCGGCCTGCAGGCGCTGCATCGCACGGTCGAGCGCGATCTTGCTCTGATAATATTCATGCATGCTCTGCTGATGCTGCAAACGCTCCTCGGCACGGATGCGGGCAGCCTCGGCACGGTTCTTGTCGATATCCTCCGGGCGCTCGGCGCTGTCCACCAGCACCATCACATAGGCAGGCGTCACCTCGGCAATGCCGTCGCCTACCAGGATGTCCCGGCTTTCACCGTTCACCTCAAAGTGCAGGATGCCCATGTGGATGGCCACCAGTACCGGGCTGTGTCCGGCCTGTATGCCGTACACGCCATCGCTGATGGGCAGCACAAGGTCTTCGCAATCGCCCTGATAGTACTCACCGCTGGACGCAGTGATGTTCAGCATGAACTTGTTCATCAGACGGCACCGCCCTTTTCCTCAGCCAGCTTTTCCGCTGCCTTCTGGCGGGCATCTTCCAGCGTACCAACGTTGAAGAACGCCCACTCCGGCAGGTCGTCGGCCTCGCCGTCCACAATGGCGGCAAAGCCGCGCACGGTATCCTGCAGGGGCACATACTTGCCCTTCAGGCCGGTAAAGTTCTCGGCCACAGCAAAGGGCTGGGACAGGAACTTCTGCAGCTTGCGGGCGCGGGCGACGGTGAGCTTGTCGTTCTCGTCCAGCTCGTCCATGCCCAGAATGGCGATGATGTCCTGCAGTTCCTGATAGCGCTGCAGAATGGACTGCACCTTGCGGGCCACGCGATAGTGCTCCTCGCCCACAATATCCGCTTCCAGAATGCGGGAGGTGGATGCCAGCGGGTCCACGGCCGGGTAAATGCCCTGCTCCACGATCTTACGGGACAGCACGGTAGTGGCATCCAGATGTGCAAAGGTGGTGGCGGGGGCCGGGTCGGTCAGGTCGTCGGCGGGGACGTAGACGGCCTGCACAGAGGTGATGGAGCCTTCCTTGGTGGAGGTGATGCGCTCCTGCAGAGCGCCCAGCTCGTTGGCCAGAGTGGGCTGATAGCCCACAGCAGAGGGCATACGACCCATCAGGGCGGACACCTCGGAGCCTGCCTGCACGAAGCGGAAGATGTTATCAATAAACAGCAGCACGTCCTTGTGGGTCTCCTCACGGAAGTACTCTGCCATGGTCAGGCCGGTCTCAGCAACACGCATACGTGCTCCTGGGGGCTCGTTCATCTGACCAAAGACCAGTGCGGTCTTATTCAGAACACCGGACTCGTTCATCTCGCCCCAAAGGTCGCAGCCCTCGCGGGAGCGCTCGCCCACGCCGGTGAAGATGGAGTAGCCGCCGTGCTCGGTGGCCACGTTATGGATCAGTTCCTGGATCAGCACGGTCTTGCCGACGCCTGCACCGCCGAACAGACCGATCTTGCCGCCCTTTGCATAGGGGGCCAGCAGGTCGATGACCTTGATGCCGGTCTCCAGGATCTCGGTCGCGGGCTTCTGCTCCGCAAAGCCGGGGGCCTTGCGGTGGATGGGCCAATGCGGCACATCATCCACAGAGCCCTTGCCGTCGATGGGTCTGCCCAGCGGGTCGAACATGCGGCCCAGCGTGGCTTCACCTACCGGTGCGGTCAGGCCGTGGCCGGTAGCGGTCACGGTCATGCCCTTGCCCAGACCCTCGCTGGCGGAAAGCATGATGCAGCGCACAGTGGTCTCGTTGACATGCTGTGTCACTTCCATCGTGCGCTCGGTGCCCTCGGCGGTCACGGTAAGCGCTTCCTGCAGGGCAGGCAGCTTGCCTGCGGTGAACTGCACGTCCACCACAGGGCCGGCTACGCGAATAATAGTTCCCTGTATCATACGATTGCCTCTATACTAATTTGTAAATACGTTTTATTCCGCCCGGTTCTGCACGGCAGCCGCACCGCCGATGATCTCGGTGATCTCCTGTGTAATGGAGCCCTGACGGGTGCGGTTGTATTCCAGCTGCAGCTCCCGGATCATATCGTTGGCGTTCTTGGTGGCGGAATCCATGGCGGTCATGCGGGCGCCCTGCTCTGCGCAGAAGCTCTCGGTCATGGCACCAAAGATCATGCCGTGCATATAAATGGGCGCGATTTGTTCAAACACCGTCCATGCAGACGGGAACATCTCCACATCGCCCTTCGGATCGCCCAGGCCCTTGGGGGCAGGCTGCAGATGGGCGCGGTCCAGCGGCAGCAGACGCACCATGGTGGGCTCGCTGGTCAATGCATTCTCGATGCGGGTATAGATGAGATAGATCTCATCCAGCTTGCCGGTCTTGAAATCATCGATGGCGTCCATCGTGATATCGCGGGCACGCTGCAGCGTAGGCTCCGTGGCACCGTAGTGGAAATCCTCCACCAGCCGCGGGTCCTTGTGGTACAGGGCGCGGTAGCCGGTCTGGCCGATCACATAGAACCGGTCGTTCTCATCCGCATTTTCCTTGAGGAACTTGATGATGTTCTGGTTGTAAGCGCCTGCCATGCCCTTATCTGCCGTCAGCACAATGTAGGCCCGCTTGGGGTTTGCGGTGTTGCGTTCGTGGAAGAACGGATGCACCGGCTCTTCCGGCAGGTGGGGCACCACGCGGGAAATGGTATCGCGCATACGGTTGAAGTAGGGCGATACATTCTGGTAGTTCTTACGTGCCTTGCGCAGCTTGGACGAGGAGATCAGGTACATGGCGTTCGTGATCTTCATGGTGTCCTGAATGCTCTCAATGCGCTCCTTCAGCAGCTTACTGGACGGCATGGCTGTCGCCTCCCGCATAAGCTTTCCAGGCGTTCAGGATGGCATCGACCATTTCAGGTTCCAGCTTGCCGGTGGCGGTGATCTTATCCATCGTACCGGACACATCCGCGCGGAACTGACGCACAAATGCGGAAGTTTTGGCGCGCAGCTCGGCAGTGGGCAGTTCGTCCAGCACGCCGTGGGAAGCCAGCACCAGCGTGACCACCTGCTCGGCGTCGGACTTGGGCTGATACAGCGGCTGCTTGAGCATTTCCATCAGAGCCTTGCCGTGATCCAGCTGGCGGCGGGTCTCCGCGTCCAGATCCGAGCTGAACTGTGCAAAGGACTCCATATCCTTGTACTGTGCCAGCTCGATACGCAGGTTGGCGTTGGCCTTCTTCATGGCCTTGGTCTGGGCAGCGCCGCCCACACGGGACACCGACAGACCCACATTGACGGCCGGGCGGTTGCCTGCATTGAACAGGGCGCTCTCGAGGAAGATCTGACCATCGGTGATGGAAATGACATTGGTGGGGATGTAGGCCGAAACGTCGCCTGCCTGCGTCTCAACGATGGGCAGTGCGGTGATGGAACCGCCGCCCAGATCGTCGCGCATCCGGCAGGAGCGCTCCAGCAGACGGGAGTGCAGATAGAACACGTCGCCGGGGTAAGCCTCACGGCCCGGAGAGCGGCGCAGCAGCAGAGAAATGGCACGGTAGGCCACTGCATGCTTGGACAGATCGTCGTAAACGATCAGCACGCTCTTGCCCTGACTCATGAAGTACTCGGCCAGTGCGGTGCCGGCATAGGGTGCGATGTACTGCAGGGGAGCGGAATCCGAAGCAGTAGCCGCCACGATGGTGGTGTAGCTCATGGCACCGTGCTTCTGCAGATCGCCTGCCACGCGGGCAATGGAAGAAGCCTTCTGGCCGATGGCCACATAGATGCACAGCACGCCGGTGTTTTTCTGGTTCAGGATGGCGTCCGTGGCGATGGAGGTCTTGCCGGTCTGACGGTCGCCGATGATCAGCTCACGCTGGCCGCGGCCGATGGGGAACATGGAATCGATGGCGAGGATGCCGGTGTGGAGCGGGGTATCCACGCTCTGACGCTCCAGAATGCCGGGGGCCTGCTTTTCGATGGGGTTGTAGCCCACAGCTTCAATGGGGCCCTTGCCATCGATGGGCTCGCCCAGCGGGCTGATGACACGGCCCAGGAAGGCATCGCCCACCGGGATGCCGGCACGCTTGCCGCTGCGGGTCACCATGGTGCCCACGCCGACGGTCTCAGCTCCGTCGAACAGCATGATGCCCAGCTGTTCGGGGTCCACGCTCTCCACCATGCCCTTGGCACCGTTGTCGAAGGTGACGATCTCGCCGTACACGGCGCGGTTCATGCCTTCGACGTGCACGATGCCGTCGGCAGAGGAGATGACCACACCGCCCTCGGCAGAGGTCTCGGCGGGCTTGTAGTCCTCAATGCGGGTCTTGAGGGTAGCCAGCGAGGGCTTGCCCTCCATCATCTTGTCCAGCTGATGACGGCCGGAGTTATCGAACACGCGGTCGCCCACCTGCAGGACATAGCCGGACAGCAGGCTCTCGTCCACCGTCACGTTCAGGATGACCTCGGTGGCGTCATACAGCTTGCGGACCTCGGCGCGGATCCGGTTCAGCTCCTCTTCCCGGGGCTTGCGGGCGCTGCGCAGCTCGGCCTTGACGATGCGGTTGTCCGCAAAAAATTCACGACTGAATTCAGTTGCCATTGCCTGCACCTGCTTTCTCCAGCAGATCGTCCAGCAGACGTGCGTCGTCCTGGGCGGTCAGATTGCGGGCCAGCAGCTTCTCGCACATCGCACGGGCCAGTGCCGTGGTCTGGGCATCGGCTTCCCGCAGCTTGCTCTGGCGTTCGGCCTCGGCGCTTGCCTTGCCGGCTGCCACGATGGCGTCTGCCTGCTTGCGGGCATCTGCCAGCAGCTGCTGCTTTTCGACCTCAGCCTGCTTTTCGTAGGCTTCGCGGCGGGCAGCGGCCTCATTGTCCACATTGCGCAGTTTTTCCTGTGCGGCGTTCATGGTCTCTGCGGCTTCCTTCTTGGAGGTCTCCGCATCGGCCAGGTTTGCGTCCACCATCTGCTGGCGCTTTGCGATCACGTCCTGAACAGGCTTGAACAGGAACTTGCGCAGCACCGCATACATGACGAGGACGTTCACGACGGTCCACAGCAGGTTAATATCCAACTTCAGCATTCGTCTGCGCCTCCGTTACTGACCCAGGAACAGGATGATCAGCAGTGCAACGACGAAGCCGAAAATTGCAGTACCTTCTGCCAGAGCAGCGCCCAGCAGCAGGTTGGTCTGGATCTTGCCGGATGCCTCGGGCTGACGGGAGATTGCCTCCGTTGCCTTACCCGTTGCGATGCCGATGCCGATACCGCCGCCAATGCCGGTCAGCGCTGCAATGCCAGCGCCCAGAGCAATCAAACCATTCATAGTAATAATCTCCTTTTAAATTCAGTAAATATCAATGGATCAGTCTTCTCCGCCCATGGTCTCTTTCATGAACAGCGAAGTCAGGAACACGAACACGTAGGTCTGGATCAGACCGTCGAACAGGTCAAAATACAGGCTGAACACCGCCGGGACGAACACAGGCACCACGAGCTTGATCAGCTCCATGATGACGAATGCACCCAGCACGTTGCCGAACAGTCGCATGCAGAGGCTGGTCGGGCGAATGGCGATCTCGAGGATGTTCATAGGGGTCATGATCGGAGTGGGGGCAGACAGACTCTTGAGGAAGCCAATGCCGCCGCGTGCACGGATGCCGGCACCCTCGATCAGGACGATGCTCATCAGCGCCAGCGCTGCGGTCACGTCCAGATCCTTCGTGGGGGGCTTGACACCGAACACGCCGATCAGGTTGCTGAAGGCGATGTAGATGGCCACGGTCATCAGGTAAGGCACATAGCGCCTGCCCTTTTCGCCCAGCAGACCTACAAAGAAATTGGTGCCTGCGAGGTAGGCCATTTCCAGCACGGCCTGACGCTTGCTGATATGGTCCACCTTCAGGTTTCTGGTAAGCAGGATCGAGCCGATGGTGACGATGGCCAGGATCACCCAGCTGATGACCACGGATTCCGGGATCTGCAGCGGGCCGACCTTGACGTATTCGACGGTCAGTTCTTCCATCAAGGCTTTGGTCAGATTATTCAATTGTTTTTCCTCCTTCCTGAAGAATAGGGTTCCGGGGGTAAGACCGCCGCACCGCCCCGGCGGCGCAGCGTCCTTCTTATCGCTCGAAGAAAAGGCGCAGCTTTGTGAAAAAAGTAAGGAAGGCGTTCGGCTTTGTCCGGTCACACCCTCCCTCCTGCACGGATCACTTCGTCTTTTTTCGTTGTGTATGATAGTACGATTGACGAAAATTGGCAAGTGGCTTTGTGCACATTCTACATTTTAGGTGGTTCTACTGCATTGATATACAAAAAAAGTTGTGCATCTTGTCCAATAAAACGTTCTTCACATGTATTTTTTCCACAAATTTCTTAGCCAATTCTTAGGTTTCAATGGCTTTTTCAGGGCATTCCGGGGAATATTTCCATCAAAAATGCCCCATTGTACATACTTTATATGCCCGATATATAAAATTCGTATAGGCGTCTCGTCCGGTATTACACCCGCTCCTATACATATTTATTATAACTGCATATCTAAAATCTGTCAGTCCGCCTGTTTTGCGCCGCGGCGGAACACCAGCCGGAAGATGGCACGGGCAAGCGGCCCGCAGTACAGCATCTGCCAGCACAGGGCCATGGGCATATTGCAGCCCCATGTATGCACCCAAGTGCCAAAGCCGGGTTCTTTAAACAGCACCGTTGCGATCAGGCTCATCACCGGGCACATGATGCACACGATCATCAGCGAGATGGCATAGGTGATGAACTGCGGACGATCTGTGGGCCGCATGAACATAAACGCCAATCCGGTGGCCAGTTTCTCCACCACGAAAAATTCCAGTACGCAGGCAATGGGAACCATGATCGGCATCTCGTGCAGAGCCATAACAAAGGTGGCATTGGTGACACCGCCTGTGTTCAGCGCCACATTGTAAACGATCATGCCATAGACCATAATGGCAGCCATGACAATGATAAAGAAGATACGTTCCGGTAAAGTTTTAGGCATTTTGATTGTGTCTCCGTTTCTTTTGTGTGTAAATTTTTGCCGCAAAAAAGCCGCCCCGCGAAACTTTCATCTCGCGGGGCGGCGGCGACTACCATTCATTGGCGCTATTTTAGCACAAATCGATCTGACGCATAATACCCTGCCGACATTTTCTCCCGTTTTGCGCAAAATCCTCCACAAATGGCCCAGAACTTCTGGGCAGCTTTGCTGTGACCTTCCCGGCAGCCCTCCCTGCAGGGCACAGAGTTCCTCTCCAAAGGGCCCGATCGTCCGGACACACCGCGCAGAAAGCAGCATTTTGCACGTTCCATCTGCTGTTTTTCAAGAACTGCACAATTTTATATTTCTATCCTTGTGCACTCTGCGAATAGACAAATCAATCAGGAATATGTATAATAAAGCCAGAAACCAGAGAAGTACAGCAGAAGCTCAAGAGAGAGCTAATCCCGCTGACTTGAAGCAGAAAGGAGCGAGACCGATGGTCGATATGGAACCCGCACAGCAGGGACAGGCTGTCGGGATTCGCTGAGAAGCAAAATAGAGGCTCACCACAGACGGGATGTTTCCCCCGTATAAAAACACAACAAAAATGAGCCAGTCTTGAGCATCAAAAATGCGATTACACGACAACCTGTCGATAAACTAAACCCCCAGCGATTCAAATAGATCCGCCGGAGATGATTCCTATGAAGGTATCTTTTGTACGGAGAACATTATTTGAATAGCAAAAAAGGAGTTCTACCAATGTACTAAGTAGTTTGCCCCTGGCGAATCTAACTCGAAAGAATGTGGTAATATGAAATTCATCTTCCGAATCTCGGTGCCGCACTCCATCAGTTAAGAGAAGGGTCAATCCAATGTACTAAGTAATCAGTCCCCTTGAAATAGATTCTCAGTTTCCAGTAGTTTCTAAGGAGAGTCACCCTATGAAACGTTTACTCCGAAAATGAGGAACCCCAAGGAGAAGAGGCTTATGACTCCGAAGAAGTAAGTATCCAGCCGGACGAGGGCTTGCAACCGCCTCGTCCGGCTGGTTTTATTTTGTGCTGTTTTCACCAACAGTCAACGCCCGATTTGTGCAAATTTTACGCTGCGCGGTTGAATACCGTCCTTTGTTTTTGCACTTTTCTGTGGTATACTGTGGAAAAAAGATGGGAGGTGCATTTCATGGAGTCGTTCGTTTCGTTTTCCACTCTGTTCAACCTTGTGCTGACCGTTATCTGGTTCATCTCCGGCATTCGGGATCTTCAAGGCAAAGACCCGTTCCTCGATCTGCCGTTCAACCAGTATCACCGCGACCCGGAGTACCGCGCCTTCTGGCAGAAAAAGAACGGCGTGTTTTACATGCTCAACAGCATCGCCTTTCTGATCTTAGCCTTCACACCTGTTACATCGCTGATTTACCGTATCATCTTCGGCATCGCCATCGTGGGAGACCTTCTTTATCTTGTCGCTTACGAAAGCTGGAACCATAGTGCGGATTGACAGCCGGAAAGGGGCCACCATGAATTTGAATCTTTCGGACTGGGATTGGCTGAACGCCGCGCTGGGTGTGCTGTTTTTGTACCGCGGCATCCGGGATCTGTACAATGGCACCGGCACCGGATGGAGCAGTGAGGACGAAAAGAAGCACTTCCGCAAATTTTACGGCATTGCTTCGATCCTTTGCGGTGCACTCTATCTGGTCAACACCTTTCTTCCCAGGGTCGAGCCGCTGCACTCCATTTTGATGGTGGCAGCGCTCGTGTTGTGCGCTGCCCTGCTGATCTCGTATCTGTGCTATACTCTGAGCAGGGACGACAAAAACAAAAAGTGAGAGGTTGCTATGGAAGTCATCTGTGCGATCTTAACCGCACTTTTCGGCATCGGGTTCGGCATTTTTATGGCGCTGCATCCGGAAGATGCCATTGCCCTGCGCTCCCGCAGGCGGTACACGCAGGTACCTGAGCCCACGGAAGAGTACATCAAATTGACCCGGCTGGAGGGCATCGTAGTTTCGGTGCTCTGTGCCGTGCTTCTGGTGGTGCTGCTGTTCGCACCCCAATAATACTTTGCAGCTTTCCTCTTGCGGATTTTTTCTCACCCTGCTACAATGAGAAAAAAACGCAGGAGGTATTTTATTATGGTCAAGCATGTGATCCTGTGGCAGCTGAAGGACGAACTGTCCGACGCCGAAAAAGCCGCCGTCAAGGCAGGCATCAAGGAGGGGCTGGAAGGTCTGGCAGGCAAGGTCCCGGGCCTTGTGGAAGTGCATGTCAACATCAACGGTCTCCCCTCTTCCACCGCCGATTTGATGCTGGACACCACCTTTGAAACTGCCGAGGCCCTCAAGGGCTACTCCGTCCATCCCGCCCATGTGGCTGTGGCCGACAGCAAGGTGCGGCCCTACACCAAGGCACGGTTCTGTCTGGATTACGAGATTTAATGTTGACAAACCCACCGATTTTGCGTATATTAGATGTAATAATGTAAATTGGCTGTGAAGAGAAGAGTACGCCTCGTCTGCGCCTGACAGAAAGCCCGAAGGATGGAACCGGGCAGGCCGCGCGATGCCGAAGATGGTCTCGGAGCTGCGCAGGTGAAGATTGAGCCTGCGACGGGTGCGCCCGTTACTGCGCTGCGCCGTGCTTTTTGGCCCGGCAAAAGGCTGCGCCCGCAAGGGTGCGGCGAAGCAAGGTGGTACCACGAAAGTTACAGGCTCTCGTCCTTGTCCGGCTCAGTCCGGCAGGATGAGGGCTTTTTTCGTCCCCCGCCAAATCAGGAAAGGAAGAGTATCAACCTATGAGTGAGCACAAGACATTCTACATCACCACTCCCATCTACTACCCCAGCGACAAACTGCACATCGGCCACAGCTATACCACTGTCGCCTGCGACGCACTGGCACGCTTCAAGCGGATGCAGGGCTATGACGTCATGTTCCTGACCGGCACCGACGAGCACGGCCAGAAGATCCAGGACAAGGCCGCCGACGCCGGTGTGACCCCCAAGGAGTATGTGGACAAGATCGTAGCCACCGTCAAGGATCTGTGGAAGCTGCTGGACGTCAGCTACGACCGCTTCATCCGCACCACCGACGACTACCACATGGAGTCCTGCCAGAAAATTTTCACCAAGCTGTATGAGCAGGGCGACATCTACAAGGGCGAGTACATCGGCCACTACTGCAAGCCCTGCGAGAGCTTCTGGACCGACAGCCAGCTGGTGGACGGCAAGTGCCCCGACTGCGGCCGCGAAGTGTACGACGCACACGAGGAAGCCTACTTCTTCAAGACCAGCAAGTATGCCGACCGCCTGCTGAAGCTCTACGAGGAGAACCCCCAGTTCATCCAGCCCGAGAGCCGCAAAAACGAGATGATCGCCTTCATCAAGCAGGGCCTGCAGGACACCTGCGTGTCCCGTACCTCGGTCAAGTGGGGCATCCCGGTGCCCTTCGACCCCAAGCACACCATGTATGTGTGGGTGGATGCCCTGAGCAACTATATCTCCGCGCTGGGCTACGGCAACGAAAAATATCACGACTACGACAAGTTCTGGCCTGCCGACCTGCACATGGTGGGCAAGGAGATCCTGCGTTTCCACACCATTCTGTGGCCTGCCATGCTGATGGCTCTGGATCTGCCCCTGCCCAAACGGGTGTTCGGCCACGGCTGGCTGCTGATGAACGGCGGCAAGATGTCCAAGTCCGTGGGCAACGTGGTGGACCCCGTGATCCTGTGCGACCGCTACGGCGTGGATGCCATCCGCTACTTCCTGCTGCGTGAGATTCCCTTCGGCAATGATGGCATGTTCACCAACGAAGCCCTGATCACCCGCATCAACAGCGACCTTGCAAACGACCTGGGCAACCTGCTCAGCCGCACCGTCGCCATGTGCGAGAAGTACTTCGGCGGCACCGTGCACAATGTGGCCGGTACCGAAGCCATCGACACCGAGCTGGAGACCATGGTCAACGAGCTGACCGCCAAGGTCACGGCCGACATGGACAACCTGACCATCCCGCAGGCCCTGATGGAGATCTTTGCGGTCATCCAGCGCGCCAACAAGTACATCGACGAGACCGCTCCCTGGGCGCTGGCCAAGGACGAGGCCAACAAGGCCCGTCTGGAGAGCGTGCTGTACCACCTGTGCGAGGCACTGCGCGTGTGCGGCATCCTGCTGAACGCCTACCTGCCCACCACTGCCCCCAAGATGATGGAGCAGCTGGGTCTGGACGCATCTGCTCTGGACCTGACCAAGACCACCTACGGCGCACAGGAGACCTACACCGTGCACAAGGGCGAGGCACTGTTCCCCCGCATCGATGTGGCAAAGGAAATTGCCCACCTGAAGGAAGAGGACGAAAAGCGCAAGGCCGCTGCCGAAGCTGCCAACAAGGCCAAGGCTGAAGCGGAGAAGAAGGCTGCCGCCCCCGCCGAGGAGAGCACCGTGGACTTTACCCACGAGGAAGAGATCGACTTTGACACCTTCTGCAAGGTGGAACTGCGCGTGGCCGAAGTGCGCGCCTGCGAGAACCTGAAGGAGAGCAAGAAGCTGCTGCACCTGACCGTGTTTGACGGCGAGCGGGAGCGCTGCATCCTTTCCGGCATTGCAAAGTGGTTCAAGCCGGAAGACCTGATCGGTAAGAAGATCGGCATTGTGTGCAATCTGGCACCTCGCCCCATGATGAAGGGCAAGTATGTCAGCGAGGGCATGATCTTTGCTGCTGATACCGCCGACGGCGGCTGCTCCATCGCTTTCTACGGCGACGACACCCCCGTAGGCAGCCGCATCCACTGAGCCGCCATGCAGGAAAACAAAACGCTTTCCCGCGCGGAATGGCTGGATAAGATCTTCGGCACGCCGGTGTTCGCCGTGCTGCTGGCCATTTTCTGCAATGTACTGTGGGGTTCGGCGTTCCCCTTCATCAAGCTGGGCTACCGGCTGTTCTCCATTGATTCCAGCAACACCGCCTCCATCTTCTGCTTTGCCGGTGTGCGGTTCATGCTGGGCAGCTTTCTGGTCCTGCTGGGCAGTGTCCTGCTGCAGAGCCGCCTGCCCAAGTTCCCCCGCGGCAAAGTGGCAGCCGAGTGCTGTGCCCTGGGCCTGTGGCAGACCACGACCCAGTACGCATTCTATTACATCGCTGTTGCCATGCTCACGGGTGCCTTTGGCGGCATCCTGAACAGCACCCAAAGCTTTCTGGGCGTCATCTTTGCCCACTTCATCTACGGCAACGCCGACCGCATGACCCCTGCCAAAACGCTGGGCTGTGCCGTCGGCTTTGCGGGCGTGCTCATCGGCACGCTGGGCAACCACGGCAGCGGCAGCGGCTGGGGCGTGTTCTGCATGATGGCCGCTACCATCATCTTTACCCTGTCCGGCCCGTGGAACAAATCCGTGACCAAAAAAGCAGACAGCTTTGCCGTCTGCTTCATCAACCTGTTCGTGGGCGGTCTGGCACTGTTTGTGCTGGGCACTGTGCTGGGCGGCAGTCTCCATGTGCAGAACGCACTGGCGGTGGTGGTCATGTTGTATCTGGCCTTCATCTGCGGGGCAGGCTATGTGCTGTGGGCCCTGCTGATGAAGAACAACCCGGTCAGCCGCATTGCCATCTTTGGCTTCGTGAACCCGGTGGTCAACGTGCTGCTGAGCGCCGTGCTCAACGGCGAACCCCTGTTCCGCTGGCAGTATCTGGCGGCGCTGGTGTTCGTGTGTGTGGGCATCTGGCTGGTGAACAAGGCCCCCGCCAAAAAGGAGGGCAAATGACCGGCCCCATTTTTGACACCCACGCGCACTACAGTGCCCGCGCTTTTGACGCAGACCGCGATTTCCTGCTGGACAGCCTGCCCGGCAAGGGCGTGGTGGGCGTGTGTGAACAGGCCACCCACTCCGGGGATGCACCCAAAGTGCTGGAGCTGGCGCACCGCTACCCGTGGGTGGTGGCAGCTGTTGGCATCCACCCGGAAAGCCTGCTGCCCGCCGCCGACTGCGGCGAGGAAGGCCCGGCTCCTACGGTCTCGGTGTACGGCGGGGACTGGGCCGCAGAGATGCGCGCTCTGGCCCTGTATTACGAGGACCCCAAGGTGGTGGCAGTGGGGGAGTGCGGGCTGGACTACCACTGGCCTGTGCCCAAGGATGCCCAGCTGGCCATGTTTGAGGCACACATCCGGCTGGCGCTGGAGCTGGACAAACCCATCATCGTGCACGACCGCAACGCCCACGCCGACGTTTACGCCCTGCTCAAAAAATACCAGCCCAAGGGCATCGTCCACTGCTATTCCGGCAGTGCCGACGACGCGGTGTGGCTGGCAAAACAGGGACTGTTCATCGGTTTTGGCGGGGCGTGCACCTTCAAGGGTGCCAAGCGGGCGGCAAAAGCCATCAGCGCCCTGCCGCTGGAAAGCATCGTGCTGGAGACCGACTGCCCCTACATGGCACCGGAGCCGGTGCGCGGCACCCGCTGTGACAGCTCCCTCATCCGCTATGTGGGCGAGTATATCGCCCAGCTGCGGGGCATCTCTGCCGAAGAGGTGTTCCGCACCACAGCCGAAAATGCCCGCCGGGTATACGGGCTGTGATCCGTTTTTCGCAAGTTGCACAGGTTTTTCTCTGTGCTTCTGTATAAATCAACAATCAAAATCCAAACTGTTATAAGGAGATTTCTATCATGAAAGCACGCATTCCCAAACACCGCGAGTTCATCATCAACTTCCCCGACAGCATCGACCAGAACAAGGCCAACGAGGGCTGGGCAAAGCTGCAGCAGATCGTTGAGGACTACAAGAAGGCACACAATGGCGCTTCTGTCTACGCCCCCACCTTCATCGAGGACTGCGAGGCCGAGGTGAAGAAGCTGCAGGAAGAGTACGGCTTCGAGTATACGGTCGAATACGTTCAGTAATTTCTGATATTTAAAATCCCCTCTGTGCATCTGCGCAGGGGGGATTTGCTGTTTCAGGGGGAACCGCTTTTTCCCTGCGGTGTGCTCCTGCAAAAATACAGCCCCGGCAGACTGCATGGTCTGTCGGGGCTGTGCTTTTCTGTCCGGGTCACTTTTCCACTTTACTCAGCAGGATGCGGTCGTTATCCAGATTCTTGCCGGCATTCTCGCGGAACTTTTCAAGCAGGCCGTCCACGGTCATCCGGCTGCGTTCCTCGCCCTTCACGTCAAAGACGATGCGGCCGGAATCCATCATCAGGGTGCGGTTGCCCAGCTCCAGTGCCTGATGCATGTTGTGGGTGACCATCAGGCAGGTGATCTTCTTTTCGGCCACGATGCTCTTGGTCAGCTCCAGCACCTTTTCGGCGGTGGCGGGGTCCAGCGCGGCGGTGTGCTCGTCCAGCAGCAGCAGCTTGGGGGTGACCAGCGTTGCCATGAGCAGGGTCAGCGCCTGCCGCTGGCCGCCGGAAAGCAGTCCCACCGGCTGCTTCATGCGGTCCTCAAGGCCCATATCCAGCAGCGCCAGCTTTTCGCGGAACACTTCCTTGTCCTTGCGGGAGATGCGGGAGAAGATGGCGTGGGGCGCGGTGCCGGCACGCAGATAGGCCAGCGCAAGGTTTTCCTCAATGGTCATGTTGGGTGCGGTGCCCTTGAGCGGGTCCTGAAACAGGTGGCCGATGACCTTGCTGCGCTGGTGCTCCGGCGCAAAGGTGATATCCTGTCCGCCCAGCAGGATGCTGCCCTCGTCGGCGATGAAGCCGCCGGTGATGGCATTGAACAGGGTGGACTTGCCCGCGCCGTTGGAGCCCACGATGGTGGCAAAGTCCCCGGCTTCCATGTGCAGGCTGACTCCGTTCAGGGCCACTTTTTCATTGACCGTGCCGGGGTTGAAAGTCTTGTGCAGATCGTTCAGCTGAAGCATTTCCATCTTACTTTCCCTCCTTGCCGGTAGTCACGCGGCGGCGGCAGGCCCCCTGCTTGCGCTGCTCAAAGGCGATTTTTTCCTTGATGGCCGGCATCGAAATGGCGATGGCCACGATGATGGCGGACACCAGCTTCATGGCGGCGGCAGGCACATTGAAGCGCAGGGCCACAGCCACGATAAAACGGTACAGGCAGCTGCCGAACACCACGCCGATGATCCGGCGCAGCATGGTGCGCTTACCAAGCAGAGTCTCGCCGATGATGAGGGAAGCCAGTGCGATGGTCACCATGCCGGTGCCCACATTGATATCGCAGCTCTTCTGATACTGTGCCAGCAGGCCGCCGGAGAGGGCGCACAATGCGCCGGAAATGCACAGGCCCACCGTAATGGTGAAAGCCGGGTTAATACTGGAAGCACGCACCATGGCAGCGTTGTCACCGGTGGCGCGGATGGACAGGCCCAGCCGGGTGCCGAGGAAGCCCAGCATCGCCGCACCGGCAAGCAGGATCATGGCCAGCGCGATGGCCAGCTTATACCAGCCGCCAAGGAAGCTCAGTGAGCCCTTTGCCAGCGAGAACACAGTGTCGGTCTTGACCAGCGACATGGTGGAGGAAAAGCCCATCACGGCCAGATTGATGGTGTAAAGGCCGGTGTTGACGATGATGCCTGCCATGATGCTCTCCACCCCAAGGCGGGTCTGCAGAAAAGCCGTAACAAAGCCGGAGCACACACCTGCCGCCATGGCTGCGAACAGGGCCAGAATGGGGTGGCCGGTCAGTGCTACCTGACAGGCCACGGCGCAGCCCAGCGTGAAGCAGCCGTCAGTGGAAAGATCTGCGATGTTCAGGATGGAATAGCTCAGGAACAGTGCCAGCGCCACCAGGGCATAGATACAGCCCAGTTCCAGCGCCGTCTGTAGGACGTTGAGCGAAAAGATACTCGCCAGCATGTGTGTGCTCCTTTTATGTTTCTTTTTGATTGGACGATTTAAAATGGCCTCCGCTTTTGCTCTGGCCATATTCAGCGGAATTGGGTTTTTATTCGGGATTCAGAAAAGCCTGCGGGCTTTTCTGAATCCCCTTTTCACGAGTAGGGTCGTGACGGAAAACGGCATTTGCAGCGCCGCTTTCTGCGAAAGCGCGGCGCTGTGGGCGGCGTCCTCGCCCTCTCAGGCGCTTACGCGCCAGCTCTCCCAAAGGGAGAGCCTCTGGCAAAGCTGCACACTTTGCAATTGAATCGAAAACTTTTCCTAAAGCCGCCAAAAGCTCCCCTCTTCGGGGGAGCTGGCAAAACCGTCAGGTTTTGACTGAGAGGGTTCTTTTTTAAGAGAAGTTCTCTGCGGTGGTTACTTCCACGATCTCGGTGCAGTAGGGCTTGAAGGCTTCCTTCACGGTGTCGAGGTCAAGGCCCAGCGCTTCGCAGGTCTCGGTGTTGATGGTGACGATGCCGTTATCAAAGGTCTGGTAGGGCAGGTCTGCGGTGGTCTTGCCCTCGCACAGCAGCTCTGCCACCATATCGGCAGTGGCTTCGCCCAGCTGGACGTAATCCACGCCGTAGCCCACGAATGCGCCGTTCAGCGCAAAGCTGTCAGCACCGGTGTAGTGCTGCACGCCTGCCTCGGTAAAGGTCTCATAGATGGAGAGCTCCGCGGTCATCACGGTGTTGTCCGTGGGGGTGAAGACGGCCTTGACGCCGGAAGCGATGAGGGCCTCGGCAGCCATCTGGACCTCGGCGGTGGTGGTGCCGTTCTTTTCAATGTACTTGATGCCCTTTTCGTCGCAGAATGCCTTGGCGTCGGCAATGGCCTGGGTGGAGGCATCCTGGCTCAGGTCGTACAGCAGGCCGATGGTGTCGATGTCCGGGTTGACGGCTATGATCAGGTTCATGATGGCCTCGGTGTTCAGTGCGTCGGAGGTGCCGGTGATGTTCTCCTCGCCGTCAAAGCCTGCAGCGGCGGGGTCGGTGACGGCAGAGTAGACAACGGGGATATCGGTATCCTCCACAGCGGCCAGCATGGTTGCGGCGGTGGGGGTAGCCACAGCCACGATCACATCCACGCCGTCCCCTACGAGGTCGGCACCGATCTGGTTCAGGTTGGACTGGTCAGCCTGTGCATTTGCGTAGTAGTCGGCGTAGTCGAAGGTAACGCCCTTCTCTGCCCCCAGCTCATCCAGACGGCTCTCCACAGATTCCACGATCTGGTTGAGGGAAGCATGATCCACATAGTTGACGATGCCCACCTTGAAGGTCTGGCCGCCCTCGGCTGCTGCGGAAGCGGCAGCGGAAGAAGCGGTGGAAGATGCAGCCACGGTGCTGGAAGCGGAGCCGCCGCAGCCGGTGAATGCCAGTGCAGAAACGGCGGAAGCAGCCATAGCGGCCTTGAGGAAGCTGCGGCGGGAGATCATGGTAACGTTTTTCATAATAGCAAACTCCTTTCCCGGAGCGGGCGGCAAAAGTAAAAGACCCGCTCCCCTTGCGGGACGGGTCTTACAAATAAAAACGACCCTGTCCCTGTGTGTTATCCACAAGGACAGGATCGGTAAAGTTCGATTCTGCGGTGCCACCTTGCTTGCCCTGCTTTGCAAACTGCAGAGCCTCTCACGGAGAGCCAACACTCCCCTGTCCTGTAACGGAGACTTCCGTCCAAAGCTACTAAGGCTTGCTGCCCATTTGCCCGGCCCTCGGCGGCCCACGAAGCTCTGCCCCGCTCTCGCCCGTTTTCACTGTCCGGGCTCACTGAAGATGCGCTGTGCAGGTTCTCTTCCGCCTCATCGGTTTGATTGCATTATACACTTTATTGGCATAAAGTCAAGAGGAAATTTCAAAAATTTCTTTTTTCTACAGCACAAAGTCATTCTTCCGTGCATCAGGCCCGCTTTGTGCGGCGCTTGCGCCAGACGAAGTACGCCGTGTACGCCAGCCATACCACAATGCCGCCCAAAGTCAGCGCACGGCTCAGCCGGATGCCGTCGGGCTGGTAGACAAAATCGATGCTGTTTTCACCTGCCGGGCACAGCACAGCCATCAATCCCTCGTCCACCTCCACAATGTCGGCCTCCTGCCCGTTGACATAGGCCGTAAAGCCGTCATCGTAAGGCACGGAGAAGAACACGAGGTTCTCTTTTTCCAGCGTGATCTCGGCGTGGAAGCCCGAATTGTTCATCTGGAACACACTGGCAGCCGTGGCACGGCGCTCGCGGCAGTCCTGCACGTAGGACTCATAGTACAGCTCCTCCCGTCTGTCTTCCGGCAGATGGGTGAGGTACTTGCCGTAGACTGCAGCATCCTCGTCGGTAAGCACCAGTGCACGCATCAGCAGGTTTGCGCGGGTGGCCTTGGCTGTCTCCTCGTACTCGGTCTGGGTGAGGTAATAGTCATAGGCAAAGCCCATGGGCACGTAGTTCGTGTTGCGGTAGACCGCATAGCCGTCCTTTGCAAAGGCATATTCCCAGCCGTCGTCGGCTTCGTTTTCAAAGTCGGTCTGCTTTTCCGGCGTGGTGATAAGGTACTCCACACTCAAAAGGCCCCGCAGTGCATAATTGGAAAGCTCCGGCTCACTGCGCACATCCCGCTTGACCCCCAGCGCCGGGTAGAAGCTGAGGATGCTGGGGGCTGCCGTGCTGCCAAAATACTGCAGGCAGCTCTTATCCAGCCACATACCGATGTTGTCGTGGATCTTGTACGTATCCACGCGGTAATCGCCTTCGGGCAGGTCGTTTTTCAACAGCAGGGCGTTGGTGTCCTGCTTCACAAGGTCGCTGTCGGTATACCACTGGCCGAACTTGCCAATGCCGATGTGCACCACGCTGAACAGGAAGGCAAACGCCAGCACTGCCGCCGTCATGCGCTGGGCAAAGCGGCTGTCGCCCCGCCACTTCTGGCAGAGATAGCGGTACAGCAGCAGGCCCAGCAGGCCAAAGCCCAGCACCGCACAGTACTGACCGGGGTTCTTGAGCACGCCGAACGACCAGCTGCCGGTGTCGCTGTCCTGCACCGGCACCACCGCAAAGGCCACCGTGGCGATCATCAGCCAGCTGATGCCGCGGGCCGGGCTGTCCAGATCGGTGTTGTGGTCCTCCAGCGCATTGACGGTCATCGCGGCCAGCACCAGCACCGGCATATAGTACCAGCGCGCATAGTAGCTGGAATTGAGGGCGTAGAACGCACTGTTCAGGATGGGCACCAGTGCGAACACGGCGCAGGTGCCCACGATGCGCTTTTTACTGTCGCCGCACTTTGCTTTCCAGTAGGCCACGGCACCGGCCAGACTGCACAGCGGCAGATAGGCCGACATGCTGGTCCACTTGATCACGCCCTCCGACCAGATGGATGTGAGGTAGGGAGAATCCGGCGGCATGATCCAGCTGACGAGAATTGCAAGGTACTGCTGCACCTTGCTGTAGGTCAGAAAGCCCCAGCCGGAGGAAAGGTCGATGGTGCGCGGGTTCTGCAAAATGGAGAGCACCGCAGGCACCAGCAGGATGCTGCCCATGGCAGCGCCCAGAACGCTTTCAAAGGCCAGCAGCCCGAACTTTTTTGCAGTGAGACGGAAGTCCCTTGTGCTGAGCTTGCAGATGAAGTAGATGGCCAGAAATACCACCTGACCGATGAAGAAGAAGTAGTTGTTGACAAGGTTCACCGCCACCCAGAACGCAAACCAGCTGCGGCGGTCGTTGTAAAGGGCCTCGTCCAGCGACCACAGCAGATACGGGAACAGCGCCACCACATCTACAAAGTGGTTGAAGAACACATTGTATACCGTAAAGCCGGAGAAGGCATACAGGCAGGCTCCCAGCACAGCGTAGTCGATGTTTTTGACGTAGCGGCGCAGATACAGATACGCACCGCCGCCCGCCACGGCAAACTTGAGCACCAGCAGCGGCACCATGAGGTAGGGCAGCCACCCCTGCGGGAAGAGCAGCGAGAACCAGAAGAACGGCGAGCCGTACAGGTAGAACGAATAGGCGTTCATCACGCCGCTGCCAAGGTCGGTAGCCCATGAGAAGGTATTGTGCACCGAGGTGAACGCACTGTCCGGGTAGCCTGCGCCCTTGATAAAGCCGTTCATATAGCGGTAAAAGCTGATTTGCTGGCTGTTGAAATCGCCTGCATAGTGGAAAAAGCCGCCGTCGATGATATAAAACGGCAGAAAGAACAGGGCCGCCGTGAGGGCACACAGGCCCACCGTCAGCCAGAATTTATCCTTTTTTTTGTCCCAGCAGCTGCGGCTGCCGGGCAGTACCAGACCGCTCCATGGTTTCCTCTTTTCTCTGCCAAAGCGGCAGAAAGTTGGTTTGTTCTAGTATAGCACGAACACTGCGCAGAAGGGCTTGACAACGCTCTGCCGGACAGGTATGTTGGAGAAAAAAGGAGGAAGCTGCCATGCTGTACCCGTTCAGCGCCCTGCTGGCGCGCATGAAATACATTACCCGCTGGAGCCTGATGCACTCCACCCGGGCCGAATCTCTCAGCGAGCACACCTGCGATACCGCCCTGCTGGCCCACATGCTTTGCCTGATCGCACGGCGGTACACCGGCACGCCCTGCCGCCCCAAAACGGTAGCAGTGGCGGCGCTGTACCACGACGCGCCGGAGATCATTACCGGCGACATGCCCACACCGGTCAAGTACAGCAGCCCCACCCTGCGGGATGCCTACAAGGCGTTGGAAACCGAGAGCGTGCGCTGCATGACCGGCCTTCTGCCGGACGAGTTGAGCGAAGAGCTGTCCCCGTTCATCTCCGGGGAACTGCTCACCACCGAGGAAAAGCGCCTGCTGAAGGCCGCCGACCGGCTGAGCGCCCTCATCAAATGCACGGAGGAGCAGCGCAGCGGCAACCACGAGTTTGACGCGGCGCTGGCCCAGCAGAAAGCGGCCCTGCAGGCCATGCACTGCCCGGAAGCCGACTGGTTCATAGAGCACTGTCTGCCCTGTTACACCCAGAATCTGGATGAGCTGACCCGGCAGCAGTAATATTCCCCTTATGGAAACGGCACCTCGCGCACGTCGTCCGGGTCGATGCCCGCTTTGCGCTGCTCTTCAAAAACAGCATCGATCAGCTCGTCCAGATCTTCCAGATGGGTCAGAGTGCAGCAGTAGCGGCGCAGATTGGCCGCACCTTTCAGCCCCTTCATATAGTGCATGGTCTGAGAGCGGGCCTGCGGCATGGCGACGAACTCGCCCTTCTGCTCCACCATCTCCTCCACCTGACGGCGCAGCGCATTCATGCGGGCCTGCAGGTTGGGTACCTTGGGTGCGGGCAGGCCTTCAATGGCGGCGTTCACCCGCTCAAAGAGCCACGGGTCGCCCAGCGCGCCCCGGGCGATCATCACGCCGTCACAGCCGGTGGCCTGCATCATCTCCACTGCATCCTCTGCCGAGTGGATGTCGCCGTTGCCCAGCACCGGCACTCTGACGGCATCCTTCACCCGGGCAATGATCTCCGGGTCGATGCCGGGGGTGTACATCTGCTCCCGGGTACGGGCGTGCACCGCAATGAGGGCTGCGCCGGCCTGCTCACAGGCCTTGGCACACTCCACTGCAGTGATGTGGTCGGCATCCCAGCCCTTGCGCATTTTCACGGTGACAGGCCGTTTTGTATTTGCCACAACCTGCTCCACGATGCGCCCGCAGCGGTCCGGGTCCAGCATCAGCTTGCTGCCTGCGCCGCCGGAAACGATCTTGGGGGCCGGGCAGCCCATGTTGATGTCCACAAAATCGAATTCGTACTGTTCGATGGCGGCGGTGGCTTCGCCCATGATCTCGGGCACTTCGCCAAAGATCTGCACGCCATAGGGTGCACCGTTGGGTTCGGCCTTGAGCAGGCTCACCGTCTTGTGGTCGCCGTACACCAGCGCCCGGCTGGACACCATTTCGCTCACAGTAAAGCCTGCACCGTGCTGGGCCATCAGGCGGCGGCAGGGTGCATCCGTAAAGCCCGCCATCGGGCCGAACACCGCCCGGTGCGGCAGGATGATATTGCCGATTTTCAAAGGTTCCATTGGTTGTTCCTCGCTGTTATCGAAAAAAGCTCCCCCGCAGGGGAGCCAGATTTTTGGGGTACGAACCCTCTCAGTCACGGCTTGCGCCGTGCCAGCTCCCCCGAAAGGGGGAGCCTTTTCATCTGCCCGAAACAGGCTTCTTGCGGGTGAAGAAATCGTTTATCTTCATAGCGCATAAAGCTCGCCCTTCGGGAGAGCTGGCAAAACCGTAAGGTTTTGACTGAGAGGGTTTTTGCATGTTACATCTTCTCGGGCACGTTGATCTTGAACATGGTCAGCACGTTGAAGATGGCATTCTTCACGCCGATGCACAGAGCCAGACGTGCCTGCTGCACAGCGGGGTCTGCGCCCTGAATGCGGCAGCTGCCGTAGAAGCGGTGGAAGGCGCTGGCCAGATCAATGACAAAGCGGTTGATGCGGCTGGGGTCGTACTTCTCGGCCGCCATGACGATCTCCTGCGGGAAGGCTGCCAGCATCCGGATCAGATCCATCTCGGAAGGCTCGGTGAGCAGGGTGGCATCCACCTTCTCGGCACCGACAAACTGCACGCCCTCGCTCTCCATCTTTTTCAGGATGGAGCAGATGCGGGCATGGGCATACTGCACATAGTACACGGGGTTATCGTTGTCGGTCTTGACAGCCTGATCGAGGTCAAAATCGATGCCGCTGCCTGCGTCGTGCATATTGAACAGGAAGCGTGCGCTGTCGATGGGCACCTCTTCCAGCAGGTCGGTCAGGGTGATGGCATTGCCGGTGCGCTTGGACATCCGCACAGGCTGGCCGTCGCGCATCAGGTTGACCATCTGCATCAGCACAACGTCCAGATCTTCGCCGTTCAGGCCGATGGCATCCATGGCACCCTTCATGCGGGCCACATGGCCGTGATGGTCTGCACCCCAGACATCGATGGCCTTGGCAAAGCCACGGGTGGCCAGCTTGTTGTAGTGGTAGGCGATATCGGCGGCAAAGTAGGTGGGGATGCCGTTGGCACGGACGAGCACTTCGTCCTTGGCTTCCTCCTCGGTTCCGTCCTCGGTCTTTTTCTTGTTCACCGTGCCGTACTTGGCAGCGTACTGGGCGCTGCGGTACATGATGGCACCGTCCTCTGCCTTATAGCATGCGCCCAGCTCCAGCAGCTTATCCACCACGGCCTTCACCGCGCCGGACTCATGCAGGGTGCTCTCATGGAACCACACATCGTAGTCGATGCGGTACTTGCCCAGATCGCGCTTGAGGGCAGCAATGTTCTTGGGCAGAGCGTAGGCCACCAGTGCGTCCTTCAGGGCGGCAAAGGCCTCGCTCTCGAACAGAGTCTCCTCGTCCATCCCCTTGCAAGCGGCAACGTACTTGTCGCCGTTCAGCTCGGCAAACTCACCGGCCAGCACCTTGATGTCGCCGCCCTGATAGCACTCGGCGGGCAGCGGATAGGCTTCCTCACCGCAGTACTTCTGCAGGTAGCGCACAGCAAGGCTCTTGCCGAACTTCTGGATTTGGTTGCCGGCATCGTTGATATAGAACTCACGGGTCACATCATAGCCGGACCAGTCCAGCACAGCGGACAGACAGTCGCCCAGAGCACCGCCGCGGGCGTTGCCCATGTGCATAGGGCCGGTGGGGTTGGCGGAAACGAATTCCACATTGTACTTGGCGCCCTTGCCGTGATCGGTGCGGCCATACTCCTTGTTGGAGCAGGCACCCAGCACCACACTGGCCCAGAAGGACGGAGCCAAAAACAGGTTGATGAAGCCGGGGCCAGCCACTTCCACCTTGGCAAACACACTGTTCTCGATGGAGGGCAGATGTGCCAGCAGCGCATCCGCGATCATTTTGGGAGCCTTGCGCCAGCTGCGTGCACCGGCCATGGCGATGTTGGAGGCGATATCGCCGTTCTTGGTATCGGCGGGGATCTCCACGATGAAGGCGGGCAGCTCAGCTTCCGGCAGAGCACCATCGGCCATGGCGGCCTTGGCAGCAGCAGTCAGCAGAGCGCGTGCCTCGTCCAGCGCAGCCTGACGGGGGTTATAGTTCTGGTAGATCTTTTCAAATTCAGTCATTGGTCTGGTTCCTTTCACAGTCTGGGAAATATCTCAGTTTACGTGGGTCACGGTCACTTCAAGGCGGTTGCGGCTCACAAGCTCGGCGCTGTTGGCATCCAGCAGGTAGCCGAACTTTGCGGTGCCGCCCTTCTCGGTCAGGCCGCACTCGATCTCGTCGGCGGTCACGCCCAGCGTCATGGAGCCGTAGCCTGTCTCGTAGTGGCAGAGGTTGCGCTTGCCTTTTTCGATCAGCAGCTGGGTGCCGGCCCCGCCGCCCTTGCCAAACCGCAGCATCGCCACGCGGCTGCCGTCGGCGGCAATTTTCAGGGTGGTGGTGCAGCCCTCGTAGCCGGTGGTCTCGGTCTCTTTATAGGTAATGTAGTAGCTGCCGCCCTTCTGCACGAACTGGCCGCGGGTCATCAGCTCCACAAACTCTTCCTTTTCTTCCTGCTCCACAGGCTCTTTCACATGCTGCTCAATGCGGCTCTTGATGCGGATGATATAATCTTCCTTCAGCGGTTTGCTCACGTTTTTCTGTCCTTATCAATATTTATCAATGGCGATCTGATCCACCGGGCCGCCCTTGTACTCGCCCAGGAACAGGTCTGCCGTCTGCACAAAGCTGTCCGGCACATCGCTCACGTAGAAGTGCGCCTGACCCTCGTGCTCCTGCGCCGCTTTCAGGCCGCGCTCGGAGAGCATCTGTTCCAGATGGTGGGCGGCGGTCTTGGCCGGATCCACCAGCGTCACGCTCTGGCCCATGAACTCGCCGATCATGGTCTTGAGCAGCGGGTAGTGGGTGCAGCCCAAAATCAGGGTGTCCACGCCGGCCTCACGCACCTCGGTCAGGTACTGAGCGATCACCAGCTTCGTCACCTGCTGTCGGCTCTCCTCGCTGTGGTCCACGTAACCGGCCTCCACCAGCGGCACGAACAGCGGGCAGGCCTGCGCGGTGATCTCCACCCCCGGTACCAGCTGACGCAGCAGCTTTTCGTAGCTGCGGGAGCGGATGGTGGCAGCGGTGCCGATCACGCCGATGCGGCGGTTGCGGGTAGCAAAGGCTGCTTCCCGGGCGGCAGCATCCACCACGCCCAGATAGGGCACCGGCAGCTTTGCCGCTTCTGCAGCCGGGTAGGTGCTGGACACGGTGCCGCAGGCCGCCATGATGCACTTTACATTTTTAGAAAGCAGGAATGCCACGTCCTGACGGGCATACTGCAGAATGGTCTCCGGGCTGCGGCTGCCATAGGGCACGCGGCCGGTATCGCCAAAATAGATGATCTCCTCGTGGGGCAGGCGCTTGCGCAGCTCCCGCACACCGGTCAGGCCGCCAAGGCCGCTGTCGAATACGCCGATCGGGCGGTTATCCATGCTGCTTTTCCTTCCTTTCCAGCGCCAGCGCGATCAGCCGGTCGATGAGCTGCGGCACCGGCAGGCCCTCGTGCTCCATCAGCTTGGGGTACATGCTGATGGACGTGAAGCCCGGGAAGGTGTTGATCTCGTTGATCAGCACCCGGCCAGTACCCTTTTCCACAAAGAAATCGCAGCGGGCAAGGCCCTCGCAGTTCAGGGCAGTGTAGGCCATGGCGGCGTAGGTCTTCACCTCGTCCAGCTTTGCTTCCGGCAGGTGAGCCGGGATGACGGTCTGGCTCACGCCGTTTTTGTACTTGTCGTCGTAGGTATAGAACTCGGCACCGGCAAGGATCTCGCCCGGACGGGTAGCCACGGCGGGGTCGGAGCCGATCACGGCGCACTCCACTTCCTGTCCGTCCACAAAGGCTTCAAACACCACCTTGCGGTCGTTTTCCAGTGCAAGGTCGATGGCCTTTTTCAGCTCGTCACGGCTGGACACCTTGGAGATGCCCACGCTGGAACCGGCGTTTGCGGGCTTGACGAACACGGGCCAGCCCAGCTTCTTTTCCACACCCTCACACACGCCTTCCAGATCGGACTCGATCTCCCAGCGGTCGGCAGCCAGCCATCTGGTGTGGGGCACACCGTTGGCCTCGAACAGAGCATTGGCCACGGCTTTGTCCATGCACACCGCGCTTGCCAGCACGCCGCAGCCCACGTAGGGGATGCCGGCCAGCTCCAGCAGGCCCTGCACCGTGCCATCCTCGCCCCACAGGCCATGGAGCACCGGGATGACCACATCCACATGCACTTTTTCCACATGGCCTTCCGGGGTGAACAGGATCATGCCGTGGTCGGCGCGGTCCGGACTGATGACGCAGGCCATGTTGCCTGCCAGCTCTTCCCAGCTGCCATCGGCCATCTGGGCGGCCGTGGCCTCGGTGTACAGCCAGCGGCCCTCCTTGGTGATGCCCACAGTGAGCACCTCATATTTTTCACGGTCAATGTTGTTGACGAAGTTGCCCACAGAAACGCGGCTGACCTCGTGCTCGCTGGACATACCGCCGAACAGCAGCACAACGCACATTTTTTCAGACTGCATGATAACTCTCTCCTATTTACAAAGCCCAAGACCTGGGCGGGATATAACCGGTAAAAATGCCGTTCTGGCTTATTATACAATATCTATGCGCGCGATGCAAGCAGAATGCCAAAAAGCTGCCGGCGGGTAAAAGAGATATTTTTCAAAAAAACTTTCCAAAAATCGAAGATTTCCGCTTGACGGATGGAAAAGTGCGTGGTACAATGATATCACCTCTTTTGCGGGGTTATTAAGTGCGCCTGTTTTACAGGTACCACCCGCAACCCGAGGGAGGTTCAAAACAACCGTTATAATGGAGGTGTCAACAAATGACCGTTAAAATCACTCTGGCCTGCACCGAGTGCAAGCAGCGCAACTACAACACCACGAAGAACAAGAAGAACAACCCCGATCGTCTCGAGATGAAGAAGTATTGCCGTTTCTGCAAGAAGCACACCGTTCATCGCGAAACCAAGTAAGAAAGGCGGACGCATCATGGCAGACAAAACCGAGAACAAGCCGGGCTTTGTGGCCAGAGCAAAGGCCGCTGTGAAGAACTTCTTTGGCAAGTGTGCCAAGTTCTTCCGCGACACCAAGAGCGAGCTGAAGAAGGTGGTGTGGCCGTCCAAAGAGGACGTTAAGACCAACACCATCGTCGTGCTCGTGACCGTCGCCATCGCAGCGGTCGTGATGATCCTGCTGGATGCCATCTTCGGCGGCATCCTGGGCTTGATCATCGGCGCCTGAGAATCATCTTGAAACGGAGGGCAGACCAAAATGGAAGAACAATCCAATGAGGCACTTTGGTATGTAGTGCATACCTATTCCGGCTATGAGAACAAGGTCGCGAATGACCTGCAGACCATGGTGGAGAACCGTCATCTGCAGGATCTGATCTGCGATATCAAGGTTCCCGTCGAGATGGTTCCCGAAATCGACAAGAACGGCAAGCAGAAGATGGTGGAGCACAAGCTCTTCCCCGGCTACGTTCTGGTCAAAATGGTGATGAACGACGATACCTGGTACGTGGTGCGCAATACGCGCGGCTGCACCGGCTTCGTCGGCCCCGCATCCAAGCCCGTTCCCCTCTCTGCTGAAGAAGTAGAGAAGATGGGCGTGGAAAAGGCTGCACCTCTGGCAGTCGACTTCAACGTCGGCGACACCGTGCAGATCACCGCCGGTCCTCTGGAAGGCTTTATGGGCCTTGTGGAGGAGATCGATACCGAGAACTTCAAAGTGAAGCTCAAGGTCAACATGTTCGGCCGCGAGACCCCCGCAGAGGTGGAGATCGGTCAGGTCGAGCTGCCGTAACCAACCGGCACAAATCGTTTACCAAGGTAAGACCGCAGTGCGGTTCTTATAGAGCGTGTGCACTGTGCACATGCTCGTGGGAGGCACGGAGACACCGTGCCGCAACTCACCACAGATTTTTGGAGGTGCATTTATTATGGCACAGAAAGTTACTGGCTACATTAAGCTGCAGATCGAGGCCGGCAAGGCAACTCCGGCTCCCCCTGTTGGCCCTGCTCTGGGTCAGAAGGGTGTCAACATCATGGCATTCACCAAGGAGTTCAACGAGCGTACCAAGAACCAGATGGGTTATGTGATCCCCGTCGTCATCACTGTGTATGCTGACCGCTCCTTCAGCTTCATCACCAAGACTCCTCCGGCAGCCGTTCTGATCAAGAAGGCAGCTGGCATCAACACCGCTTCCGGCAAGCCCAACAAGGAAAAGGTCGCTTCTCTGACCGCCGCTCAGGTGGAAGAGATCGCCAAGACCAAGATGCCCGACCTGAACGCTGCTTCTCTGGAAGCTGCATGCAGCATGGTTCGCGGCACCTGCCGTTCCATGGGTGTCACCGTCGAGGGCTGAGACATAAACAGTGGGAGGGCATAAAACTGCCCGCATGACCACACAGGAGGATATACAATGAAACATGGCAAGCACTATGTCGACGCTGCAAAGCTGGTCGATTCTACTAAGGCATATGATGTGAACGAGGCTCTGGAGCTGGCTTGCAAGACCGCTTCTGCCAAGTTCGACGAGACCGTTGAGCTGCACGTCCGTCTGGGCGTTGACGGCCGTCACGCTGACCAGCAGGTCCGCGGCGCTGTCGTTCTGCCCAACGGCACCGGCAAGACCGTCCGCGTCTGCGCAATCGCCAAGGGTCCCGCAGCTGCCGCTGCTGAGGCTGCTGGCGCTGATATCGTCGGTGATGACGAGCTGATCGCAAAGATCGCCGGCGGCTTCATGGATTTCGACGTTGTCGTGACCACTCCCGATATGATGGGCCGCGTTGGCCGTCTCGGTAAGGTCCTGGGCCCCCGCGGCCTGATGCCGAACCCCAAGGCCGGCACCGTTGCTCCCGACCTGGGCAAGGCTGTTTCCGAGGCCAAGGCTGGTAAGATCGAGTACCGTCTGGACAAGCAGAACATCATCCATGTGCCCGTGGGCAAGGCTTCTTTCGGTGCAGAGAAGCTGTACACCAACCTGGACACTGTGATGGAGGCTATTGCCAAGGCAAAGCCCGCTGCAGCAAAGGGTACCTACTTCAAGAGCGCTACCATCGCCACCACCATGGGCCCTGGCATCCGTCTGAACACCCTGAAGTACGGTGTCTGATTTGAAGTTCTGATCGTTTTTCTGCCGTTCGTATGGGCGGCAGAAAAATTTTGTCAGAAAATTTCAAAAAAGACTTGACAACTCCGCACGTTTGCGGTAGAATAATCATGCTGTTTTTGAGACAGCAGGTACTGGAGTCCAGTGTAAGGCTATGCCGCCTGCCGAGAAACGTGCGTAAAGTTGTTTTATGCCTCTTTCTCGACCAAGTGCGGGAAAGAGGCTTTTTTCATACTTGCTCCGGTTTTCGATACAAGTTTTTGAAACGAGGTGAAACCGAATGCCCAGTGCAAAGATTCTTTCTGAAAAGCAGGCTTATGTCGCTGATCTGAAGGCAAAGTTTGAGAGTGCGGTTTCCGGCTGCGTCGTCGCTTACGGCGGCATTAACGTCGAGAACGACACCAAGCTCCGTAAGGAGCTGCGTGAGGCAGGCGTCGATTACATGGTCGTGAAGAACACCATGCTGCGTCTGGCTGTCAAGGGTACCTCTCTGGAGGGCCTGGCTGAGCAGTTCAAGGGCGATACCGCTATCGCTTTTGCTCACGAAGCGGATCCCATGTCCGCTGCCCGCATCCTGTGCAAGTATCAGGATGGCGATAAGTCCAAGAAGTTCGTCGTGAAGGCTGGCTTCATGGAAGGCAAGGTCATGGACGCTGCCGAGACCAACGCAATCGCAAAGCTGCCCAACCGCGAAGGCATGCTGTCCATGTTCGCAGGCGCCCTCACCAGCACTCTGTCTGGTCTGGCCGTTGCAATGCAGGCTTATGCCGACAAGCAGGAGGAGCCTGCAGCCTGATTGCTGCATGACCGCTGCTTAAACAAAACAAGAAACTAACAAACAAAACCATTGATATTGGAGGGTTACTACTATGGCTTCTGAGAAGATTACTGCCATCATCGACTCCGTTAAGGAGCTGTCCGTTCTGGAGCTGAAGGAACTGATCGACGCTTACTGCGAAGAGTTCGGTGTTTCCGCTGTTGCTGCTGCTGCTCCCGCTGCTGCTGGTGCTGCTGCTGCCGCTGAGGAAGAGAAGACCGAGTTCGACGTCATCCTGGCTGAGGCTGGCGCTACCAAGATGCAGGTCATCAAGCTGGTGAAGGAGATCACCGGTCTGGGCCTGAAGGAAGCTAAGGCTATCGTCGATGGCGCTCCTAAGGCTGTCAAGGAGAAGGTCTCCAAGGCTGAGGCTGAGGACATCCAGAAGAAGCTGACCGAGGCTGGCGCTAAGGTCGAGGTCAAGTAATTGAACCTCTTCTGAGAGTCGTTCATTCTTGAACAATGAGGTGTCCGTACCGAAAGGTGCGGGCATCTTTTTTTGTTTGATGATTGGAATGCCCTCCGCTGCGCTCTAGGCATGTTTAGATGAATTATTATTTTTAATTTGTGTTCAGAAAATGTCTGCGGACATTTTCTGAACACTTTTTCACAGGAGGGGCGGTAAAGGCAAGTGGCATCTGTGCGGTAGGAAAATGCATTTGACGCTACGACTCTATGGTGAAAAAGCAGCTCCGAAACGACCGCAGTCGTTTCGGAGCTGCAAATATGATTTCCACTGTTTATGCCCAGAGCGAAGCGGAGGGCATTCTAAATCGTCATCGTCGTATCTTTTCTGCATTCAAAAACTATGTTATACTATCCTCAACAGGAGGAACGGCAGAGCCTTCACCCCCCTCTGCCTCAAAAAAAGAGTTTATGGAACACCGCAACTGGAACAAAAACAACATCCGCACTTCCCTTTTGGGTTACGGCTGTATGCGTTTTCCCACCAAAGCCGACGGCACCATTGACGAAGAGCGCGCCGAAGCTTTGCTGAACACCGCTAAGGCCGCCGGTGTCAACTACTTCGATACTGCCTATCCCTATCACAACGGCCAGAGTGAGCCGTTTGTGGGCCGCGTGATCGCCAAATGGGGCCGCAGCAGCTTTTATCTTGCCACCAAAATGCCGCTGTGGAAATGCAAAAGCCTGGACGATGCCAAGCGCATTTTTGAAGAGCAACTGCAGCGGCTGGGCGTGGACTACATCGACTTCTACCTGCTGCACTCCCTGCACAAGGCCCGGTACGAAAAGGCAAAAGCCATGGGCCTTGTGGACTGGCTGTGGCAGCAGAAGGCCGCAGGACGCATCCGGAACTTTGGGTTTTCCTGCCATGACAACTCTGCCGGATTTGAGTATATTCTGCGCGACCAGCCGTGGGATTTCTGCCAGCTGCAATACAATTATCTGGACCGGGACGACCGTGCCGAGGAGATCAGCGGTGACCGGGGCTATCAGCTGACCGAAGAATGCGGCGTACCGCTTATCATCATGGAGCCCATCAAGGGCGGCACGCTGGCATCCCTGCCTGCAGACGCCGCCGCACCGCTGCACGCCCTGCGTCCGGATGCCACCGATGCCTCTTGGGCACTGCGCTGGGTGGGCAGCCACAAAAACGTGCATGTGATCCTCTCCGGCATGAGTGCTGAGGATCAGCTGACCGACAACCTTGCCACCTTTGACCATTTTGAACCGCTTTCCCCGCCGAGAATGCCGCTGTGGAAAGCGTAGCCAACGAGCTGCACCGCCGCATCAAGATCGGCTGCACCGGCTGCCGGTACTGTATGCCCTGCCCCATGGGGGTGGACATCCCGGACAATTTCAGCATCTGGAACAAGCTGGGCATGTTCGGGCAGAAGGATGCCATCAAAGCCCAGTGGACCACCTGCTTCCCGGACAGCGAAAAGGCCCTGCACTGTGTGCGCTGTGGTAAGTGCGAAGCCGTCTGCCCGCAGAAGCTGCCCATCCGCGATTCTCTGGCACAACTGCAAAAGGAGCTGGACGCACTGTAACTCCTTCCGTCATCGCTGCGCGATGCCACCTCCCTCAAAGAGGGAGGCCTTAAGGCCCCATCTCTGAGGGGGCTGTCGCCGCAGGCGGCTGGGGGAGTTTCATAACAAAAAAGACCGTCACACGTTTTTCGTGCAACGGTCTTTTTTATGCAGTTCTTACCACAGCCGGATGACCTTGATCACGCTTTCAGCCTTATCGCGGGCCAGCTCCAGGTGATGCTGCAGAGAATCCGCAGCACTGTCCCAGTTGTCCGCCAGCGCGGCATCCAAAATTTCCAGATGTTCGTCACAGGTCTGCTCCTGATTGATCATGCTCACCTTGCCGGTCATGATGCGGAAGCGGGTGTTCAGACCGGTGATGCGGTCATACGCCGAACGCAGGTACTTGTTGGGCAAAGTGCTCATGAGCAGTTCGTGGAACTCATCGTCCGACTCGCAGAAGTCGTTGATGCTGTCCGGGTGATGCATCAACTCGGCAAATGTCTCCAGCTGTTCCCGCGGGATGCCGCTGCCATAAGTACGCAGGGCGTAAGGCTCCACCAGCAGGCGCATCTCGAACATGCTGTGCACGTCCTCCTCGGTGATGCCGGAAACCATCAGGCCCTTCTTGGGCAGAATGGTGATCAGGCCTTCCTGCTCCAAACGGCCAAGAGCATCCCGCATGGGGGTGCGGCTGATGTTGCCCATCTCGGCACAAAGCTTCTGCTCGTTCAAAAACTCGTTGGGCCGGTACTCGCAGTTCAGGATCTTGGTCTTAAGGTACTGGTATGCCTGCAGCTTCAGGCTCGGTTTGGTCTGCGACTCCATTTCTTTCATGTTCTGCACAACTCCTATTCCCTTTTCCCTTGCAAAGGAAAAGGTTCTTCTCCTATAATACTCTGGGGCGCATGCTTTTTAACTTCAAAGCATCTTGTATTCTTGCTGCAATCCAAGTAGTATTCCAGTTCTATTATTTCATAATAGGGCAATTATTACAATACTTTTTTGTGAACTTTGGCGCGTTTTATGTTTTATCTAATTTTTATATCCCATTTTTGCCAAAATCAACAAGTTTTTTTGTGCTTGTAGCCAATACCGCTTCTTTTGGCCCGGTTCTTTTGCATCCAATGCAAAAATATGCTACAATGTAAAAAATATTGAAAAGGGTGTGGATCTCTCTTATGGCACGAAGCGACGGCTACAATACCAAGACCCGTCAACTGATTTTAGATTATCTCATCAACAACCGGCAGCACGCGGTGAGTGCTTCCAACATTCTGGAGCATCTGGAAGAGCAGGGCGCAAGCCCCAACCCCACCACGGTGTACCGCTATCTGGACAAGCTGGCCGGGGAGCAGCGCATCATGAAATACGTTGCCGACAAGGGCGAAAAAGCCGTGTTCCAGTACGTGGACGAGGGCCGCCACTGCCGGGAGCATCTGCACCTCAAATGCGTGCAGTGCGGACGCATCTATCATCTGGACTGCCACTTCATGGACGAGGTGCGCGCCCACCTGATGGCAGAGCATGGCTTTACTCTGCAGTGCGAGGGCAGTGTTCTGTATGGTTTGTGCCGCCACTGCGCCCAAAAAGAGGAACAGTCCGACTCTGATGGTCAAACCGCACAAAAATGCGCCTGCTGTGTTGACACGGACAAAAAGCCGTGATACAATGCAGAAAATAGCGTTGACCGGGAAAAGTAAGGTTTCAATGTCCTCTTTCAGAGAGTGCGGGTAGGTGGAAGCCGCGCAGAGAGCGAAACCCGAACGAACACCCGCAAGCTTCACCCTGAACCTGTTTGTGCAGCAGTAGGGGCCGACGTGCGCCGCTCGTTATCGCGGCAGTGCTTTCAACGGGGAGAGCGCACAAAAGTGACTGGCATGGTTTTATGCCGGTAATTTAGGTGGCACCACGGATACGGCAGCATATTCGTCCTAGCGATTGGGATGAATGAGCTGCCGTATTTTTTATTTAAAAAGAGGGGTAAGAAATATGTGTTGTGTTATGGGCTATACCGGGCACGATCTGAGTGCCGCCAAATTCAAGGAATACCTGCTGCGCACGGTCATGCGCGGCCCGGACGACCAACGTGTGGTGGAAGGGCCTTTTGGTCTGATGGGCTTTGGCCGCCTTGCCATCATGGGCCTGACGCCGGAAGGCATGCAGCCGTTCTACCGCGGTGCCGACTGTGTGGTGTGCAACGGCGAGCTGTACGGCTTCCGCTTTGAGAAAGAGATCCTCAAGCGCCGCGGCTACAAGTTCCAGTCCGACTGCGACTGTGAGATCCTGCTGCCGCTGTACTATGAGTACGGTCTGGATATGTTCCGCCACATGGACTCCGAGTTCGCGCTTATCATGTACGATTCCCGCAAGGACCGGCTCATCGCCGCCCGCGACCCCATCGGCATCCGTCCGCTGTTCTACGGCTACTCCAAGTCCAGCCACCAGATCGCATTCGCCTCCGAGATGCAGAACCTCATTGGCTGGTGCGACGACATCCGGCCCTTCCCCATCGGCAGCTACTACTGCGATGGCCGCTTCGTCCGCTATGAGGACATTGCCGATGTGCCCGCCCCCATGCAGGACGACATGGACACCGTGCTGCGGAACATCCGCGAAAAGCTGATCGCAGGCGTAGAGAAGCGTCTGGACGCAGATGCCCCGGTAGGCTTCCTGCTTTCCGGCGGTCTGGATTCCTCGCTGGTGTGCTCCATTGCCGCCAAGAAGCTTGGCAAGCCCATCCGCACCTTTGCCATTGGCATGGACACCGATGCCATTGATCTGAAATATGCGCGCCAGACCGCAGAATATCTGGGCAGCGAGCACCACGAGATCATCATCAACCGGGATATGGTCATCAACAGTCTGGAAGAGGTCATCCGCCTGCTGGGCACTTGGGACATCACCACCATCCGCGCCAGCATGGGCATGTACCTGCTGTGCAAGGCCATCCACGAGCAAACCGATGTCCGGGTGCTGCTGACCGGCGAGATTTCCGATGAGCTGTTCGGCTACAAGTACACCGACTACGCCCCCACCGCCGATGCCTTCCAGCAGGAGAGCCAGAAGCGCATCCGTGAGCTGTACATGTACGATGTGCTGCGCGCCGACCGCTGCATCTCCTCCAACAGCATCGAGGCCCGCGTGCCCTTTGGTGATCTGGATTTTGTGCGTTACGTCATGGCCATTGACCCGGAAAAGAAGCTGAACAGCTACGGCAAGGGTAAGTATCTGCTGCGCAAGGCCTTTGAGGGCGACTGGCTGCCGCCGGAGATCCTGTGGCGCGAGAAGGCCGCCTTCTCGGACGCTGTGGGCCACAGCATGGTGGATGATATCAAGGAGTATGCCGAGAGCCTTTACACCGACGAGGAGTTCCAGCTGCGCCGGGCAAACTATTCGGCCCACTGCATGCCGTTCACCAAGGAAAGCCTGTTTTACCGCGAAATTTTCGAGAAGTACTACCACGACCAGAGCCGCACCATCGTGGGCTTCTGGATGCCCAACAAGGCATGGCCGAACTGCAACGTCAACGACCCCTCGGCCCGTGTGCTGGCAAACTACGGTGCTTCCGGCGTGTAACGCCAGACCATTTTGAATGCGCTCCGCTTTGCTTTGCGCATGAATAGCGGAAAGAATATTCTATAATTTGTAGATCGGGAAACTCTGCGGATTTTCCCGATCTACTTTTTCACGAGAGGGAACCCTCTCCGTCACCTGCGGTGACACCTCTCCCAAAGGGAGAGGCTCTGGCGAAACTGGAAACTTCGCAGTTGAGCTGGAAACCTTGCCACCATGCCAAGGGCTCTCCCTTTGGGAGAGCTGCCGAGCGGAGCGAGGCTGAGAGGGCTAGCTCTTCCCCCGCTGCGCCGCCGCTTCCATAGGAAGCAGGCGCGGCATCCGCCCCTTGCCGTCCAAGCTCCATCTGTGAAAATGCAATGCCGGGCGGTCCGCAGACCGCCCGGCATTGCTCTATTAAAACTATTTTTCCGCTATTCATGCCCAAAGCGCACGCGGCGGGCATTCTAAATTGTTGTGTTACATCCTGATTTTTTGCGCCGCCCGGGCAATGGACGCAAGCAGAGCCACCAGCCGCTTTTCGTCCATCTGGCCGCAGTAGCTGGTGAAGGTGTAGTAGCAGCCCTGCACGCAGAAGGAAAGCACGATCTTACGCACCACGTCGGCATCAAACGAGGGGTCGCTCTCCGAGATGCATTTGCTCATTGCAGCTTCCACACGGTTGATGAACAGTCCCTGACGGGAGCCGGAAAACAGAATGCCGATCTCGGTCTGATTCCGGGTGAACGCCCGGAACATTTCCCGGGTCAGCCACTCGGTGCGCTCGCTTACATCACGGGCGGTCAGCTGCGGCAGGCTTTCCACCACCACCTCCACCATTTCGTCCTCCATGGCGTTGGCCAGCGCATAGATATCCTGATAATGCGCATAAAAGGTGGACTTATTGATGCAGGCCAGATCGCACAGTTCCTTGACCTTGATCTTTTCCAGCGGTTTCTGCGCCCGCAGCTCCATGAATGCCTGCTTGATGGCACGCTCCGTTTTTTCAATGCGAATATCCAGAAAACCCACCTCTTTTGCTTTTTCGTTGATTATCCAACCATTTTCCTGTTTTGCGGATAGACAAGGCCCTCAGCCTTTTTTATACTGGGTCTATCCCCATCCGCATCACTCCTTGCGGTACAGGATACCTTTTTCTTCCAGCTCTTTTTTGATGCGCTCAAAGCTCCCGGCATCCGGGCAGTGCAGGGTGTGCAGATGCACGCCGCCGGTCATGCGGCTCAAAAGCGCTTCCGGCGTGTCCTTGGCCTGCTGGATGAAGTTGTCCACATCGTAGCGGCTGGCAAGGTTCAGGTTGCCGCGCAGCTCGCCATACAGGCTGTTCTCCACGGCCACATCCACCACGATGCCGCCCTGATCCACCACGGTGTACAGCTCGGTGCGCATCTCGTCCTCGGTGCTGTGCACGCAGGCCAGAATGGCGGTATAGCCTTTTTCCGCCGGGTGCAGCTGATAGCCCCGGGGCGTTGCATCGATCTGCGCACCGCCTGCCCGCAGCAGAGCCACATCCCCCACCACGATCTGGCGCGAGACCCCCAGCAAAGCCGCCAGTGCGCTGGCACTGACCGGTGCTTCGGCCCCGCTGAGCCGTTTCAGAATGGATTCTCTGCGCTGCGCTGCATTCATGGTTTTCAAAGCTTCCTTTCCGCTTTACGGTATTATGCTCTTATTGTAGCAAAAGACGGCGGATCATGCAAGAATGCGTTTACTTTTCCAGCTGCAGGATGGTAGCATAATTGGAGGGCAGCTGCACTTTCATGCGGCCCCACTCCATGCTGGTCAAAACGGGCTGTGCGCCCACCGTGTCGGCCAACAGGTCCTTTGCAGAGGATGCCTCCACCGGCAGCTGGAATTCCAGCTGTGCGGGACTGTCGCCGTTGTTCAGCACCACGACGCAGGCCTTTCCATCCAGCACCCGGGCAAAGGCATAGCACTGGGTGGTGAGCTGCAGCTCTTTCACCTCGCCGTCGGTCAGCTCCGGCAGCTCCGCCTTCAGTCTGCCCAGTGCGGCATACACGCTGGTGACAGGGTTGGTGGTCTCAGCGTCCTTGAAGTCGGAAAGTTCCAGGCAGGGGCGCAGCGGCCAGTCGCTTCCCCACTCTTTTTTGCCTTCAATGCCAAATTCTGAGCCATAATAGATGGACGGAATGCCCCAAAGCGTATATACTAGAATTGCAATGTGACGGATGTGCTCCCGGTTGCGCAGCTTGTTGGGCAGCCGCTCCACATCGTGGTTGTCCGAGAACAGATACAGCCGGGTATCGTGGCACAGGCCCTGCAGACGGCGCATGGTGTGGGCGATCTCGAAATAGTTGTGGTCGTTGTGGCCGCTCCACAGGCCCTTGTGCAGCTCGTAGTTGGTCACCGAGTGCAGCATCTCCGGGTTTGCCCAGCGGCTGTAATCGCCGTGGATCACCTCGCCCATGAGCCAGAACTCTGGCTTTACCTCGTTGGCAAGGCGGCGCAGACCGCGCATAAAGTCAAAGTCCAGCACATCGGCTGCGTCCAGACGGATGCCGTCAATGTCAAATTCATCCACCCAGAAGCGGATGGTATCGTAGTGGTAGTTCTGCACCTCCGGGTTGCGCTGGTTCAGCTTGACCAGCAGATTGAAGCCGCCCCAGTTTCCGTAGGAAAAGCCGTCGTTGTACTCGTTGTTGCCCCAGAAATTCACATCGCAAAACCAGTCCTTATAGCGGGCGTTCTCGCGGTTTGCCTTCAGGTCCTGAAACGCAAAGAAATCGCGGCCCACATGGTTGAACACGCCGTCCACGATCACCTTCTGGCCCCGGGCATGGCACCGGGCCACAAAGTCCTTGAACTCTGCGTTCGTGCCAAGGCGGCGGTCTACCAGCCGGTAATCGATGGTGTCGTAGCCATGGGAACCGCTCTCGAACAGCGGGCCGATATAAATGGCCGTGCAGCCGATGTCCGCTGCATGCTCAGCCCATGCGTTCAGTTTATTAAACGCGCCGGGCACCGCCTGCCCATCGTTCTCATGTGCGCAGCCGCACAGCCCCAGAGGATAGATGTGATAAAATACCGCGTTGTCATACCAAGCCATTGTTCATACCGCTCCCATACAAAAAAATCAGCCTCCGCCCACTGCGGCGGCAGGAATAGTATAGCACAGAATCTGTAAATCATGTTAATTTTTGCTGATTTTTGTCAAGAATCTACAAGAATATCAGCTACTGTGCCCCATTTCGTCTTGTTCTTATTGGATATATTGCCCAAACACCTGTGTCACATGCAGTGCCGCCGGGCGCTGCCTATCATAGAATGTAAGGAGATCTTTGCATGAATTACCCCGCCATTCCCCGTGAATTCTTCAATGGAGACTGCTTTGATGCCTACCGCATCCTTGGTGCGCATCCCTGCTCCGACAACGGCACCGAAGGGTGGCGCTTTGCGGTGTTGGGCCCCCGGTGCCACAGCAGTGGAAGTCTGCGGCGGCTTCGACGGCTGGGAGGCAGGCGTGCCCATGGAAAAAGCCGATACCGGCGTGTGGAGCGCATTCGTCCCCGGCCTTGCAGAGGGCGACCTTTATAAATACCGGGTGCATGGCGCCGACGGCAGTGTGGTGATGCGCAGCGACCCCTACGCATTTTCCACCGAGCTGCGGCCGGGCACGGCCAGCCGTCTGGTAAAGCTGGACTTTCATTTTGATGACAGTGCATGGATGGAGCGCCGCGACAAATGCCGCAACCGCCCGCTGAACATCTACGAGATGCATGTTGGCAGCTGGCGGCACAAGCCCGGCAGCAAGCAGGAGGACGGCTCAGACGGCTGGTACAACTATGAGGAGCTGGCCAAGGAGCTGATTCCCTGGCTGCTGGACCATCACTTTACCCATGTGGAGCTGCTGCCGCTGGCCGAACATCCCTTCGATGGCAGCTGGGGCTACCAGACCACCGGCTACTTTTCCGTTACCAGCCGCTACGGCACTCCCGCCCAGTTTGCCGGCTTTGTGAACGCCTGCCACCGCATGGGCATCGGCGTCATCATGGACTTTGTGCCGGTGCACTTTGCCGCCAACGCCGACGCTCTGGCAAAGTTTGACGGCACCCACCTCTACGAGTACGACAGCGATGTGGGCCACAGCGAGTGGGGCACCTGCAACTTCAACTACTACCGCCGGGAGGTGTGCAGCTTTTTGAACAGCGCTGCCGCCCTGTGGATGGACGTATACCACTGCGACGGCATCCGTATGGATGCCATCTCCCGCGCGCTGTACTGGCAGGGCGACCCGAACCGCGGCGTGAACGAGGGTGCCGTGAACTTTCTGCGCAGCCTGAACCACGGCCTGAACGAGCGCTGGCCCACCGGCATCTACACTGCCGAGGACTCCACCAACTTCCTCAAGGTGACAGCTCCCACCCGCTACGACGGCGTGGGCTTCGACTACAAGTGGGATATGGGCTGGATGCATGATACGCTGGACTATTTTGCTACCCCCTTCGGTGAGCGGCCAAATGCCTACGGCAAGATCGTTTTCAGCATGCACTACTTCTACAACGAGCTGTATCTGCTGGCCTTGAGCCACGACGAGGTGGTGCACGGCAAAAAGACCATCATTGATAAGCTGTGGGGCACCTATGCGGAAAAATGCGCCCAGCTGCGCACCCTCTATTTTTATATGTACATGCACCCGGGCAAGAAGCTGAACTTCATGGGCAACGAGATGGGGCACTTCCGGGAGTGGGACGAAAAGCGGGAGCTGGACTGGGACCTGCTGAAATACCCCTTCCACGATGCCTTCCAGAAATACTTTGCCCACCTGTGCCGGGTCTACTCCACCGAGCCCGCCCTCTACGATGGCGAGTACAACCCCGACTGCTTTGAGTGGGTGGCCTGCGAGAGCCGCAACGAGGGCGTGTACGCATGGCTGCGCAAGGGCCGGGGCGAAAACCTGCTGTGCATCATGAACACGCAGGACCACGCCCACAAAAAGTTCCCGCTGTATCTGCGCTTTCCCTGCAGTGCCGAGGAGGTGCTGAACACCGAATCCCCCGAGTGGGGCGGTGCACTGAAGGGCCGCCGCAAGACAAAGCTTCACACCACCGATGGCGGTGTGTTTGGTCGGGACTATACCCTTACAGTAGACCTGCCTGCCATGGGCAGCTGCCTGCTGCGCCTTGCGCCGGAGACCCCGAACCCCGATGCGGCCCGCATCAGCGCCAACAAAGCCCTGAACGCAAAGCGCCGCGCTGCCCGCAGCACAAAGGCCGCAGCCAATTCCAACAAGTAATATTCGTTTTAAAATGTCCCGTCTGCGTTCAAAGCGGCGGGACATTTTGCTGTTTTCCGCGCACAGCGGCTGGACAGTGCAGATTTTGCTTGCTATACTGTAGCTGTGATATTCTGCAGCTGAGAGGTTTTTGGGATGAGTGGAATCGTTTCCCGTCTGTCTGTCCTTGGCAAGGTCTGGCTGGGCCTTGCTGCCGGGGCGCTGGCGCTTATAATATTTTGCCTTGCCGCACCGGGCAGCAGCCTGTTTTTCCCGCTGGTGAGCCTGTGGTGCAATGCAGCACTGTTTGCACTGGCGCTGCTGGTGCTGCGCCGGGCCGGTATGGAGCTGGACCTGTTCCACAAGGCGGTGCTGGTGGGCCTGTGGGCAGCGGCCGTGCTTTACTTTTACTGGACCCTCGGCAGCCGCACCTTCCTCTACCACTGGGACTACGTAAACTACATTCTAAAGCAGTATCATGCCGAAGCCGCCTTTGCCCAGAGCACAGGCGCAGGCTTCCGGTTCCTCCTCGATTCCATCACCGAGGACTATACGAATTTCATCACCCTGTTCACCGAGTTCCCGTTCTGCCTGAGCGGCAAGACCGGCGACGACTACGCATTCTGTCAGGTATTCAGCGTACTGCCCAGCCTGCTGGTGCTGCTGGCGGGCCTGACGGTCAAGGTGGGCCGGATGCTACGGGTAAAGAACCGGTTCTGGTATTTTCTCATCGGCTTTTCGTGGTGCGCTACCTTCCCGTTCGTGCGCATGTCGGCGGTGCTGGGCCAGCCGGACTGGTTCGGGCTGATCTTTGCCTTCATGCTCATGCTGCTCACACTGGACTACCGCTTTGACGGCATCGACCTGCCCCGCTATCTGCTCATCTTCGCCGCCACGGCAGGCATCATCCTCACCCGGCGCTGGTACTTATATTTTGTGGTGGGCTACTGCTTTGCCTACGTGCTGCTGCTGGCAGTTTCCAGCATCCGGCTGGCAAAAGATGGCCAACCCAGCCGCGCTGTGCACCGCATGGTACGGCTGGTGGTGTTCGGCCTGTGTGCGGCCGGGGCCATGGTGCTGCTGCTTCTGCCCATGGTGCGCAAAATTTTAAGCTTTGACTACGCCGGGCGCTACTCTTACTACAACTTCGGCGGCATCACGCTGGAGCTGGCCGCACAGACACTGCGCATCGGTTTGCTGAACTTCATCCTCATCGGAATGGGGCTGTGGTTTGCCGCAAAACGCCGTCTGCCTGCCCTGCCCTGCCTTGCAGGGGCAGAGCTGCTGGTGAGCCTTGTGCTGTTTACCCGGGTACAGAACACCGGCTCCCACCAGATGCTGCTGTTCGTGCCTGGGTGGCTGCTGCTGTTCCTCGTTGGTTCCGCCGCACTGGCCGACGGCCTGAAAAAGCACACCGCCGTCAAGCTCTGCTACTGGGGCTTTACCATGGTGTTTGCGGTGTCCGTGCGCTGCTCGCCGCTGACCACCGTTGCTCTGCCGGGCTTTGTGGTGGATCATTTTCCCCTCAAGGCCGTGTCGGAATTCGTCCGGCTGGACAAGCTCACCTACGACCGCACCGATGCCGCCCAGATCCAGCGCGTGGACGACTGGATCGATGCCCACTGCGATGCGGAAAAGGGCGAGTTCGCCTACATGATCCCCCACGACATGCTGTACAACTCGGACATGTTCCAGTATGCCGCCCTGCCGGACATCCAGCTGCAGGGCAAGCTGGCCGCCGGCATCTCCATTCCGGGCACCCACGAGTTCCCGGTGCGGTTCTTCGAGGCAAAGTATGTGCTCACCGCAGAGCCGCTTCCCCAGACCTTTGTCAGCGGTGGTGAGCTCTCCGGCCGGTGGAATGCCCTCTTCTGCGCCGCGCGGGATGAGCACTTTACGCAGGCCGCCAGCTTTGACATGGGCAACGGCACCGTGTTCACCGTGTGGGAGCGCACCGAGCCTGCCGACCGGGCTGAGGTGGAGTATTATCTGGATGCCTTCGCGCAGGAGGATGTCCTCTACCCCGAAATGTTCTCGCAGGTGGCGGAAGCCTGGCTTGCCGGACATGGACTTTAAATTGCAAACGCTTTGGATATAAAAGGAGTATTTCCCATGGAACAGAATGCAAACGCCCTGCCCAAGGTCACGCTGGGCCAATACAAGGGGCTGGAATTCACCCGCCGGGTGCGCCCGGGTATCGGAAAAGGCCGTGGAGCTGGAGGCGGCGAACCTCACCCGCACCCACGCCCCCTTTGCACCGGTGGAAAAGTCCGCCGCGCGCGGGATGCGCGTCACGCTGGATTTTGAGGGCTTCATGGACGGCGCACCCATCCCGGAAAGCAAAATGGAAAATGTGACCGTGGTGCTGGGCACCGGTCAGCTGATGCCCGCCGCCGAGGATGCCGTGTACGGCCATAGCAGGCGAGAGCTTCCGGTTCGATTTTACCTATCCCGCCGAGTTCCGGGTGCCGGAGCTTTCCGGCAAAACGGCACAGTTCGCCATCACCCTGCACACCGTGGAGCAAAAGCAGCCTGTACCGCTGGACGATGCCTTTGCCAAGACACTGGGCTTTGATACGGTGGATGCCCTGAAGGAGAGCATCCGCGAAAAGAAGCGCCGCTCCCACGAGGCCAACGCCGACCGAATTGCCGGAGCCGCCCTGCTGGGCATGGCCGGTGCCAACCTGACGGCGGAGCTGGATAACGCCATTCTGGACCAGAATGCCGACCATGACATGAACGCCCTGCGCGAACGGCTGCGCCGCAGCAAGATGACCATGGAGCTGTACTGCAAGGCAGGCCAGACCACACCGGACGAGGTGCGCGCCGCCTTCCGCCGGGATGCCGAGCGCAAGATGCGCAGCATCCTTGCGGTGCAGGCCATAGCCAAGGCCGAACAGATCACCGTGTCCAACGCAGAGGTGGATGCCGAGTACGCCCGCCTTTCCAAGCTGCACGATACCCCGGAAGCCGAGATCCGCAATGTGCTCAGCCGGGACGCTGTGGCCTCTGCCGTGACCACCCAGAAGGTGCAGCGTTTCCTGATCGACCACGCAAACATCACTTCGGTTGTGGAAAAGGAGTAAACTATGGGCTTTTTTACACGCACCGCGATGGATATGCTGATGAAAACTACCCATCCCGAGATCAACCGCCGCCAGTGCTGGAACCTGCATCCCCATCGCAAACCCTGCACCGAGTGCAAGGATATCTGCCCCTATGGCGAACAGATCTTTACCCGCCCGAACCTTGTGAAGGACTGGGACCCCTGTACCGAGTGCGGCCTGTGTGTCTCTGCCTGCCGCAGCGGCTGCATCATCCCTTCGCCGGAGCAGGTGCAGCGGGACACCTCTGCCGCCGATACCGACAATGACACCATCTGGATCGGCTGCGAAAAGTCCACCCGCAAAAATTCCATGGTGCGCACCTGCATTGCGGCCCTCACATGGGAGACACTGGCCTACCTTGCCCTGAACAAAAAGATCGTGCTGGACCTGACCCCCTGCGGTGAATGTGAGAACGACCTGTGCGCCGCCCAGCTGCGCAAGGAGCTGACAAGGCTTGTGGATTTCTTTGGTCAGCCCATGTTCGAGGCACGGTTCACGCTGGCCTACGAGCAGGACGAAGCGCCCTATCACGTAAAGGAGCTGAGCCGCCGCGAAATGTTTGAGCAGGTGAGCCACGGCTCCAAAAGTGGCACCAAAAAGCTGCTGCAGATGCTGCCCGGCCTGCACAGCGAGGACGACGGCGGTGTGGATTTCCGCCTTTTGCTGCACCAGCGCACAAAGCAGCTGAAGGCATCCATGGAAACGCCGCTGAAGTACGGCTACTACCTGCCCAACTTTACCGATAAATGCTTTGGCTGCGGCAAGTGCGAAAAGGCCTGCCGCGCCGGTGCGCTGAAGCTGGAGGACCTGCCCGACGGCCAGACCCGCATCGTCATCACGCCGTGGAAGTGCAGCGAGTGCGAGGTGTGCGTGGCCTCCTGCTCCAACCATGGCATCGACGGCATGAAGCTGCGCCAGCTCACCACCCTTGGCCCGGTAAGTGTACACAAATGCACCAAGACCCTGTGCAAGGAATGCGGCAAGCCCATTGCGCCGGGCAGTGTGGATGGTGTGTGCACCGTGTGCCGCATCAAGGCCCGCACCAAAAAGCGGCAGGAAGAAGCCGCCGCCAAGGCAAAGCAGCTGCGTGAGGAGCGCGAAGCCAAAAAGGCTGCAGAGGAAGCCGCCAAGGCAGCAGCCGAAGCCGGTACCGACGCTGCTGAGACAGCTGTACAGATGGCTGCCGCCCCCGCAGAAACCGCTGCCGTGCCTGCTGCGGCCGGTTCCGTGATCACAGCACTGACCCCGGAAAAAGCAGCCCCCGCCGCGCTGGACGAAACCCCTGCTGCCGCACCGGAAAACACCGCAGAAAAGGATGTGCCCGACACACCGAAAAACGATTGACGGCGCACAGATTCAATGCTATACTGACCATAAGACCACGCACCGTGGCCACCGACTGTTACAAAGGGGTAACGGAGCTATTTCCGTTACCCCTTTCTTATCCCAAAGCACGAAGCAAGCTTTTGCCAAGATCTTACGAAAGAAGGATTTTACTATGGCTCATTCCATCTCCCGCCGCCAGTTCCTGCAAGGCAGCGGCGCAGCCGCCCTTTCTGTAGCAGCGGCTGGTCTGCTGAGCAGCTGCGGCGGCTCTTCCGCTTCCAATGGCGGCAGCACCGGCGCTGCCGGCAGCAGCTCCACCTACACCGTGCTGTATTCCCGTCAGCCCGCCACCCTGAACTATCTGGTCTGCTCAGCTGACCCGGACCTTTACCACGGCACTCAGTGCATCGACACGCTGGTGGAGTACGACAACCGCGGCAAGATCCGGGAGGGCCTTGCCACTGCTTGGGAGTGGGATGCCGACAGCCTGACCTGGACGTTCCACCTGCGGGATGAGAACTGGGTGGACTGCAACGGCGAGGTGCTTGGCCCTGTGACCGCGCAGGACTTTGTGGATGCGCTGGCCTATGTGCTGAACCCGGACTACGCTTCCTCCACTGCAAGCCTTGTCACCCCCTATGTGGCCGGTGCGGACGACTACTATAACTACTGCGTTTACCGCAACAACGCCAATAACGGCACCGTGGCCGAGGACGGCACTACCTACGCCATTGATGCCAACGGCACCGTGACCGCCGCTGCCGCCGACGGCACCACCACCGAATACCCGGCTGTGGATTTTTCCACCGTGGGCGTGAAGGCTGTGGACGACCACACCCCCTGACCTACACGTTGAACTTCGACTTTCCCGGCTTCCTCAGCCTGCTGAGCTATGCTCCCCTACGAGCCTGCCTACGGCCCGCTGCTGGAGGAGTTTGCCGACCAGTTCTGCACCAGTGCCGAGACCGCCTGCAGCTGCGGCGCGTTCTATCTGGCCGAGTACACTCCGCTGGAAAACTGGGTGATGAAGAAGAACCCCGAAAACTACGATGCCGACAGCGTTTACATCGACACGGTGCGCTACATCTACAATCAGGAAGAGCTGATCAGCGGCCCGGAGATGGTCAAGCGCGGCGAGATCGATCAGGCTACCATCAGCTCCGACATTCTGGACAGCTGGCTGGCCGACGACACCACCAAGGACATGGTTTCCATGGAGCGCCCGGAAACCGGCAAGAGCTACTTCTACATCTTCAACTTCCTGCCCTACCGCCACGAGTTCTCAAACTGGACCGTGACCGGCGTGGATGCCCAGTACGAGCCGGACAATTGGGCCAAGGCCATCAACTCCACCAACTTCCGCAGGGCTTTCCTGTATGCCATCAATCCGTCTGTGACGCTGGCCGTCACCGCGCCGGAAGGCTACGATAACTACAAGCTGCACACCATCACTCCGCCGTCCTTCTGTGCCAATAGCAAAGGCGTGGATTATACTGAATGCGGCGGCCTTGCAAACCTCTCCGACTTCTTTGATGAAGCCAAGGCCAAAGAGTACCGTGATGCCGCCGTGGAAGAGCTGACTGCCGCCGGTGTCACCTTCCCCATCAAGATCCAGTATCCGTACAACCCCGCTGTGGTGGACTGGGACAAGCAGTGTCAGGTGTTCAAGCAGCAGGTGGAAGCCGTGCTGAACGACGGCTTCGACTTCATCAGCATCATCATCACGCAGGGTCCGTCCGACAACTTCCTGAATGCGGTGCGCCGGGTGGGTGCCTACCAGCTGATGTCCTACTACTGGGGTGCCGATTACTCCGACCCCGAGACCGAGGTGTACCCCTTCTATCAGGAAGCCGGCGACCGCGGCACCTGCTACAGCTTCCTGCGCACCGGCGTGGAGGACGGCATCGTGACCGGCGAGACCGCCGACCTCGTGATGCAGTACATGTCCATGGTGGAGAACGCCAAGACCATCACCGAGGATCTGGATGCCCGGTACGAAGCCTTTGCGGATGCCGAAGCCTTCCTCATTGAGAACGCACTGGTCATCCCGCTGGGGATGCCGGTGCCGCCCTACATTGCCACCCGCCTGAACCTGTGGGAGGGCCAGTACGCGCCCACAGGCCTTTCCACCAACCGTCTGAAGGGTGTGCACATCCTCGACCATTACGTTTCCATGGAGGAGTACAACCAGAACCGCGACGCCCGGTAAAAACTGAATCGGAAACTCCCCCAGTCTGCTGCGCAGACAGCCCCCTCTGGGATGGGGCCTCTGGCGAAACCGGAAACTTTCCCGTCATGCCAAGGGCTCCCTCCCCGAGGGAGCTGGCTTTGCGCAGCAAAGGCTGAGGGAGTTTTTGTTTGCTCCTCATTTTTCCCGCAAAAACTCACAAATCACTTTCCAAACGTAAGATTTTGCGTTATTCTATACTTATCTGTATTTATAAAGAAAAGAGAGGTGCACGGCTATGGTGCAATATCTCGCAAAACGCATCGGGCGCTCCATTCTGACCCTGTTCGTCATTGTGACGCTGGTGTTCTGCCTGCTGCGGCTCATGCCGGTGGAAGGCTACTTTGCAAACTACGAAAAAATGACCGAGGCACAGATCCAGGCCGGGCTGCAGTCCATGGGCCTGCTGGACCCGCTGCCGGTGCAGATCGGCCATTTCTGGCGGGATGCGCTGCACGGTGATCTTGGCGTAAGCCACATTTACAAGCTCAACGCTCCCGTGACCAAGATCCTTGCCCAGAAGCTGCCCATTTCCATCGAAATGGGTGTGCTGGCCATGCTGCTGAGCCTTGTGCTGGGCATCCCGCTGGGCCTTGTCATGGGCCGTTATAAGGGCCGCTGGCCGGATAAGCTGGGCACGGCATTCATCGTGCTCATTCAGGCGGTGCCTGCGGCAGTGTACTTTTTGTATATCCAGATGTACGGCACCACCGCCATGGGCGTGGGCCTGCTGTTCGATGCCGCCAACTGGCGCTATTGGGTGCTGCCGGTGTGCAGCATGAGCCTTGCAAACCTTGCGTTCTACGCCATGTGGCTGCGCCGCTATATGGTGGACGAGAGCAACAAGGACTACGTCAAGCTGGCCCGCGCCAAGGGCGTGAGCGAGAACAATATCGCCCTGCACCACGTATTCCGCAACGCCATGGTGCCGCTGGTGCAGTACATTCCCTCCGCATTCCTGAACACCGTCGTCGGCTCCATCTACATCGAAAGCCTGTACAGCATCCCGGGCATGGGCGGCCTGCTGGTCACCTGTGTGCAGCGCCACGACAACACCATGGTGCAGGGCATCGTGCTGCTGTACGCCTGCGTGGGCATCATCGGCCTGATTTTGGGCGATGTGCTCATGGTGCTCATTGACCCCCGCATCAACTTTGGCAAGAAAGAAGGTGGACGCTGATGCTCTCTTTTCTGAAACGCGAAAAATCGAAGCAGCTGGAGGATCAGCTGAATGCTGCTCAGGCACGGCGCCGCACCGGCTGGGAAAATCTGCCGGAGGATGAGCTGTTCACCCCCGCCGGGTTCAGTGAGGAACAGGCCGAAGCCACCGCCAGCTCCAACTACAGCTACTGGGGCAGCACCTTCCGTGCCTTTTTCAAGAACAAGTTCGCCGTGGCCCTGCTGATCGCGCTGGTGGTCGTGGTTGCCTTTGCCTTCATCCAGCCCCACCTGCCCGGTCAGGCAGACCCGAACCTGTGCGCCGTGGACCCTGTGACCGGCATCCAGTACCGCAACATCGCCCCCGGGCAGGACGGCTTTATCTGGGGTTCCAACTCCATCGGTCAGGACCTGTGGGCACGCATCTGGGCCGGTGCACGCACCAGTCTGACTATCGCCTTTTTCGTGGCCCTCATCGAAGCTGTGGTGGGCATTACCGCCGGTGTGCTGTGGGGCTATGTGCGCGGGCTGGACTTTGTGTTCACCGAGCTGTACAACATCTTCGATAACATTCCCACCGCCATCGTGCTGATCCTCATTTCCTATGTAGCCACCCCCAGCATCTGGACCATGGTCCTTGGCATGGCCATCAAGGGCTGGATCGAAATGGCACGCTTCATCCGCAACCAGATCCTCATCATCCGCGACCGGGATTATAATGTGGCGTCCCGCTGCCTCGGCACGCCCACCATGCGCATCGTGCTGCGCAACCTGCTGCCCTACCTCGTCTCGGTCATCATGCTTCGCATGGCCCTCACCATCCCGGAAGCCATCGGCAATGAGGTGTTCATCACCTACATCGGTCTGGGCCTGTCCGTGGAGACCCCCTCGCTGGGCAACCTGGTCAACGACGGCCGCAAGGTGATGATGCAGGCCGGGCTGCGCTACCAGCTGCTGTATCCCACCCTCATCCTGAGCTTTGTTACCATTGCGTTCTATCTGATCGGCAACGCCTTCTCGGATGCCGCCGACCCGAAGAACCATCTGCAGTAAGGAGGGGATATCATGGAACACAACCAGCTCATTCTCTCCGCAAAAGATGTCAACATCCAGTTCAACCTGCGTGGAAAAGTGCTGCACGCCATCCGTGGCATCGATCTTGACCTCTATCAGGGAGAGGTGCTTGCCATCGTAGGCGAGAGCGGCTCCGGCAAGAGCGTTTTTACCAAGAGCTTCATGGGCCTGCTGGATGCCAACGGCTCCATTACCAGCGGCACCATTGATTACTACGGCATGGCGGACGGCAAGCCGCTGCGCCTTTCTGACCTCAGAACCGAAAAGGACTGGCTGCGGGTACGCGGCCGAGAGATCGCCATGGTCATGCAGGACCCCATGACCAGCCTGAACCCGCTGAAGACCATCGGGGCACAGATCATGGAAGCCGTTGCCCTGCATCAGGGCTTAAAGGGTGCTGCCGCCAAGGAAAAAACGCTGGAATACCTGCGAGATGTGGGCATCTCTGACCCGGAAAAGCGCTTTAAGCAGTACCCGCACGAGTTTTCCGGCGGCATGCGCCAGCGTGTGGTCATTGCCATTGCGGTGGCCTGCAGCCCCAAGATCCTGATCTGCGACGAGCCGACCACCGCACTGGACGTGACCATTCAAGCCCAGATTTTGCAGCTTTTGAAGGAGATGCGGTTCAAGTACGATCTGACCATCGTCATGATCACCCACGATCTGGGCGTTGTGGCAAACATTGCAGACCGCGTGGCTGTGATGTACGCAGGCGACATTGTGGAGATCGGCACTGCTGACGAAATTTATTACGATCCCCGCCACCCCTACACATGGGCACTGCTTTCCAGTATGCCCCAGATGGGCGTGAAGGGCAAGGACCTGTTCAACATCGTGGGCACACCGCCAAACCTGTTTGCGGAAATTCGCGGCGATGCTTTTGCGCCCCGCAACCCGCAGGCGCTGAAGATCGATTTTGTCAAGCGCCCGCCTTACTTTGAGGTAACGCCCACCCACAAGGCCAAAACATGGCTGCTGGACCCCCGGGCACCCAAGATCGAGCCGCCTGCTGCGGTAAAAATGCTGCGAGAGGAGGGGCTGTAAGATGGAAAATGAACGCGAAGTTCTTGTGGAAGTGAACCACCTGAACGTAACCTACGGCTCCGGCAAAAAAGCATATGAAGCTGTGCAGGATGCCAACTTTAAAATTTATAAGGGCGAGACCTTCGGCCTTGTAGGCGAAAGCGGCAGCGGCAAAACTACCATTGGCCGCGCCATCCTGCGCATCCTGCCCACCTCCGGCGGCGAGATCCTTTATAAGGGCCAGAAGATCAACGGCAGAATTTCCCGCCAGCTGGACAGGCAGATCATCAAAGAGATCCAGATGATCTTTCAGGACCCGCAGTCCTCGCTGAACGAGCGCGCCAAAGTGAGCTACATCGTAGGCGAAGGCCTGCAGAACGTCCGGCCTGATCTTTCCACCGCCCAGCAGGAGGAAAAGGTGCGTCAGGCTCTGCTGGACGTGGGTCTGCTGCCGGAATTTGCCTCCCGCTTCCCCCACGAATTTTCCGGCGGACAGCGCCAGCGCATCGGCATTGCCCGGGCCCTGATCGTGGAGCCGGAGTTCATCGTTGCCGATGAGCCCATCAGTGCACTGGATATGTCCATCCGTGCACAGGTGCTGAACCTGCTGCGCCGCCTGCAGAAGGAACGCGGCATCACCTACCTGTTCATCGCCCACGATCTTTCCGTGATGCGCTACATCTCCGACCGCATCGCCGTCATCCACAAGGGCCGCATCGTGGAGCTGGCCGGGGCCGAAGAGTTGACAGCCCACGCCATCCACCCCTATACCCGCAGCCTGCTTTCCGCCATTCCCATGCCGGACCCCCGCCGGGAGCGGCAGAAAAAGCTGCTGGTGTACGACCCCGCCATGCACGACTACTCCAGAGAGGCCCCCCAGTGGCGCGAGCTGCGGCCTGAGCATTTTGTACTGTGCAGCGCTGCCGAGGCGGAGCAGTGGCTGCCGCGCTAACCCCTGACATTTCGGGCTGAATCGTTGTTTTACGGCTCTTTTACGCAACGTTCATAGTTTATTCCTTGACATTCTCAGACGGCTCCACTACAATAGAATCTGCATCATTGATTCTGATTTTTGAGTTATTAGCGTGTTCTGACCGGCGGCTTTCATCTTCTTTGCAAAAGCTGTCGGCTTTTGGCAATAAAAAGAAGAAGAAAGAAAAGAGGACTTTATTCTATGACTACTGAACAGCGTGAACCGCTCTATGCGTCCACTGCGAAGCCCTGGCTGAAGTACTATGACCAGAAATACATCGACATGCCCCTGCCCAAGTGCAGCGCCTTTGAGTATCTCTGCCATCAGAACAAGAACCATCTGAGCGAGACCGCTCTGGAGTATTATGGCCGCAAATTCACCTTTGCAGACCTCTTTGTGAATGTCAAGAAAACCGCGGCCGCCTTCCGTGCTCTCGGCGTGAAAAAGGGCGACATCATCACCGTTGTCAGCGTGATGACCCCCGAGGTGATCTATGCCTTCTACGCTGTCGATATGATCGGCGCAACGCTGAATCTGGTGGACCCGCGCTACAGCGTTGAGGGCATCCACGAGTACATCGAGGAGGTGGATTCCCGCCTGCTGATCTGCCTGAATGTGACCTATGAGCGCTGCCACAAGGCAGAAAAGCGCACCAATGTGGAGCGCGTTCTGGTCATCAGCCCCGCAGACTCTCTGCCGCTGCATCTGGCCGTCGGCTACAAGCTGACCAACCCCGATAAGAACCGCTACAAGTCCAATGTGATCCACTGGAAGGACTTTATTGCACAGGGCAAGGATCAGAGCATGAACGCCGAACCCTACGACCCGCAGCACGCCTGCGTGGTGGTGCACACCGGCGGCACCACCGGTTCGCCCAAGGGCGTTATGCTGACCGACGACAGCTTTAACTCTCTGGCCCACGAATTCATCGCCCAGAGCAACCTGTTCTGCCGCGGCCAGAAGCTGATGAACGTCATGCCTCCGTTCATTGCCTACGGCTATGCCTGCGGCGTGCACATGCCGTTGGTCATGGGCCTGCACGTCGTTATCATCCCCAATCTGGACCCCGACAAGCTGGGCGCACTGATCTGGAAGCACAAGCCCGAGCACATGTTCGGCGTTCCGGCCCACTACCAGCAGATGGCAGCTTCTCCGCTGCTCAAGAAGAAGAAGGATCTCTCCTTCATCCGCAACTATGCCGCCGGCGGCGACTCGCTGCCGCTGGGCGCTGAGCTGACTGTGAACGAGTTCCTGAAGGCGCACAACGTGGAATATCCGCTGGCCAAGGGCTACGGCATGACCGAGGTTGCCTCTGCCGCTACCGTTGCCGCCGGCAACGTGACCAAGCCCGGCAGCGTGGGCATTCCCATGCTGAACACGGTGGTGTCCATTTTTGAGCCTGGCACCGAGACCGAACTGCCCATCGGTGAGCGCGGCGAGATCTGCATCTGCACCCCCACCGTCATGAAGGGCTACTACAACAAGCCCGAGGAGACCGACATGATCCTGCGCCGCCATGCAGACGGCCAGATCTGGGCACACACCGGCGATGTCGGCTACATGGACGAGGACGGCTTTGTGTATCTGGATTCCCGCATCAAGCGCATGATCATCCGTCACGACGGCTTCAAGGTGTTCCCGTCCATGATCGAGAACGTCATCAGCCGCCATCCGGCTGTGCATCAGTGCTCGGTGGTGGGCTGCACCGATAAGGACCATGTGCAGGGCCGCCTGCCCTTCGTCTACGTGGTGCTGGACCCGGAAGGCGACAAGAAAAAGCGCCAGATCGTGCGGGAACTGCGCCAGCTGTGCAATGAAGAGCTGCCGGAGTATGTGCAGCCGGTGGGCTACAAGTTCATCTCCGAAATGCCCTTTACCCCTGTTGGCAAGGTGGACTACCGCAAGCTGGAAGAAGAAATCACTCCCCGCGATTACTGATCCTGAACTTCACTCTGTAATTTTTCTGATACTGAGCTCTCCCGAAAGGGAGAGCTTTTTTGTATGGAAGAAACCGCAGAATACGGACGCAGCGATGGCCGCAATTTTTTGAATTTTGTCAGTTGACAATTTTTACTTTCCATTTTATCATAGAGACAACAGCTGTGCCGCACAGGTGCAGTCATTCCAGAAAGAAGGAATTACAATGAAAAACAAAAAGTTTGCCAGCTTTCTGGCCGCAGCGGCAGCGCTTGTGCTGCTGGCCATGCCTGCATTTGCTGCCGACGAACAGACGGAGCTGCCTGCCGCCGAAGCAGCAGAGGTGCAGCAGGAGCAGACCGCAGCGCCTGCTGAGCAGGAGACCGCCCTGCCCGCCGATGCCCAGACAGCCGGCGAACCGGAGCAGCAGCTCACCTATGTGGCGCTGGGCGACAGCATCACCTCCGGTGTCGGCCTTGCCGATATGAAATACAACATCGCCCAGATCGGCTACGATCTGCAGCCGAACTTTGAGGGCTACCCTTCCCAATGCTACACCGCCCTTGTGGGCAAGGGCCTTGGGCTGGACCGCCAGCACGCCATCAATCTGGGCCTGCCCGGCCTGATGAGCCCTGACATGCTGGATATGGTGCAGAACAGCGCCATGCCCAAGATGAATCAGGCTTCCGGCGCGTACTACGTCTACCCGGAATATCAGGAATATCTGCGCAAGGCCGATATCATTTCCATCCAGATCGGCTCCAACGACGCGCTGGTGCCCTGCATCGTAGGTCTGGGCGAGGCCACCAACTGGAAGAGCGAGCAGCTTGCCGGGCTGATGGTCAGCGGTGCCCTGCGTGATTTCAACTTCCAGAAGCTGGGGCTCTTCCTCGAAGCGCTGAACCGTATGACCCTTACCTTTGACGAGAGCCGCGCCACCAACCGCCTGCTGTTCCGCGGCATGGATGAGATCTGCGATCAGGCCTATACCAATGTGACCGCCAGCCTGCCGCAGATCGTGGCCGGTATCCGCGCATTGAACCCGGATGCCAAAATCGTGCTGCTGGGTTACACCAATCCGGTGCCTCTGCTGCCCGCATGGAACCGCTATTTCAGCAAATTGAACCGCTTTGCCAAAGACCTTGCCGCACAGGAAGGCTTGATTTATGTGGACATTCCCCGTGCGCAGACCGCTGCCGACGGCCACCCCACCGTTAAGGGCCACCAGTACATTGCAAACCAGATTTTGAATGCTCTGAAGTGAGCTTTCCATCAAAAAAGCCTGTCTCATTTTCGCGAGACAGGCTTTTTTTGTTTGCGCTGTTCTGTTTTCAGCTCAGCCGGCCGCTTTCCACCGAAAAGCTGATATCTGCCGCAGCCATGGTAGACTTGCGGTGGGAGACCAACAGCACCGTTTTGTCTTTGCACTCTGCCCGCACAGCCTTGAGGATCACGCCCTCATTCAAGCTGTCCAGATTGGAGGTAGGCTCGTCCAGCAGCAGGAAAGGTGCATCATGCAGGAAGGCACGCGCCACACCGATGCGCTGGCGCTCGCCGCCGGAAAGTGCACCGCCCAGCTCACCCACCGGGGTATCATAGCCCTTGGGCAGGCTGTGGATAAAGCCGTCCAGCGCAGCCTTTTTGCAGGCTGCTTCCACCTCTTCCCGGGTGGCATCCCGCTTTGCAATGCGGATGTTGTTCTCAATGGTATCGTCGAACAGCTCGGTCTCCTGCGTCACAAGGCTTTCCTGTTCGCGCAGGGCGGCGGTGTTCACGCGGCGGATATCCTCTGCGCCAAAGCGGATGCTGCCGCTGGATACATCCCAGAAGCGCATCAGCAGCCGCAGGAAGGTAGACTTTCCGCTGCCGGAGCGGCCGGTGATGCCCACGATCTTCTTTTCCGGAATGGTCAGGCTCAGGTCATGCAGCACCTCCTCATTGGCATAGGCAAAGTTCACATGCTCTGCCGCAGCACCTGCAAATGCGGTGTCTGTGCCGTCGGTCACATCGGCGGTGACGGGCTGTTCGTCCAGCAGGTCCAGCACGCGGTCTGCGCTGGCGAACACCTGCGTCAGGCTGGCACCAAGGTTTGCCAGCGCCACCACCGGGCCAAAGGAGCTGAGGGCCGAAAGGGTGCACACCAGTACACCCTCCACGCCCATTTTACCGCTCTGGTAAAGGTTCAGGCTCACACCCAGCACGGCCAGCACTGTGAGCAGGATCAAGGTGTTCGTGATGGCCACGGTCAGGCCCTCGCGGTATTTCATCGCCTTCTGCTTTTCGCCCAGCATCTCACTGTGGGCCGTGATGCCCTCGGCGCGGGCTGCGGTGTCCTGATACTGCAGGGTATCCTTCAGGCCGCGCAGGCTTTCCAGCACATAGCTGTTGGTATCGGCCAGTGCCTGACGGTACTCCCGGGCGGCACGGTCGCCGCGCTTTGCGCTCCACACCGGCAGGGCCACGCCCACCAGCAGATAGCCCGCCAGCAGCACCAGCGCAGGCAGGATGTGCCAGCTGCCCACAAAGCCCGTCATGCCGATGACGCAGATGCACGCGATGCAGATGGGCGAAATGGTGTGGGCATAGAACACCTCCAGCGCCTCGATGTCGGCGGTGATGAGCGAGATCAGGTCGCCGCGGTCACGGCCTTCCAGCTTTGCAGGGGTCAGACGGCGCAAGGCACCGAACACCTTATCGCGGATCAGGGCCAGCAGCTTGAAGGCGATATAGTGATTGGATGCCTGCTCTGCGTAACGCAGAACGCCGCGCAGCAGCGCAAACACCAGAATGCAGGCAAAGGCCGTGCCCACGGTCCTCACCGGGCTTGCAAACCCCAGCGCACGCAGGATGCCAAAGCCGCCGAAGATGGTAATGAAGGTGGCGCAGAAATGGCCTGCCACCCCCATCACGATCGCTGCCAGCATAACGGGCAGCATGGGCTTTACCAGCACGATCAGCCGTCCCACAATGGCAAAGGGGCTGCGATGATTGCTCTTGTTCATGCTCAGGCATCCTCCTCTTCCAGTGTTTCCAGCTGCCGCTGTGCCAGATACAGGCGGCTGTAGGCCCCCTGCTTTGCCAGCAGCTCGGCGTGGGTGCCCTGCTCGATCACCCGGCCATTGCTCATTGCATAGATGCAGTCGCTGTGCACCACGTTTGCCAGACGGTGGGAGATCAGGATGATCGTCTTTTTCCCGGCCAGGCTGTGGATGGCCTGCATGATGTCGTTCTCGCTCTCGGCATCCACATTGGAAGTGGCCTCGTCGAAGAGGTAGATGGGCGTATCGTGCAGCAGGGCGCGGGCCATGGCAAGGCGCTGGCGCTGGCCGCCGGAAAGATTGCTGCCGCCCTCATGCAGAGCGGTCTGCAGGCCGTTCTGGCTGCGGCAGAAATCGGCCAGATTCACCTGTTCCAATGCCGCCCAGAGCTGTGCCTCGTCCGCGTCCGGCTTTGCCATGCGCAGATTGCTCTCCACCGTACCCTTGAAGATGGCGGCGTTGTGGGGCACCAGCGTCAGGGTGCGCAGGCGCTGTTCCTGCTGCAGCTCCTGCACCGGCACGCCGCCCAGCGTCACGCTGCCGGTATAGCCGGTGCGGCTGCCGGACAGCAGCGCCGCAATGGTGCTTTTGCCGCAGCCACTCTCACCCACCAGCGAGACAAAGCTGCCCTGCGGAATGGTAAAGGAGACATCGTTCAGGATGGTGCGGTCCTTCTCGTAGCCAAAGGTGACATGCTCAAGCTTCAGAGTCGTATTCTCTCCGGGCACGCGGTCGCCGTCGGCAGGCTCTTCCGCTGCCAGAAGCTTGAAGATCTTCTCTGCCGAAGCGGCACCGTTCATGGCAATGTGGAAGTAGCTGCCCAGCAGCCGCAGCGGCAGGAAAAAGTCCGCCGCCAGCAGCACGATGGTCAATGTGGCGGTCAGGGTCAGCTGGCCTGCCGCAAATGCAGCCACCGCGCTGATGATGCCAAGGCCCGCACCGCCGTAGGCCATCAGGTCCATCAGTGTCACCGAGTTCAGCTGCATGGTGAGCACCTTCATGGTGATCCTGCGGAAGCGCTCGGCCTGCGCATTCATCTGCTCGTGCTTCCAGCCGTCGGCCTGATAAATTTTCAGGGTGGTCAGGCCCTGAATGTTCTCAAGGAAGCTGTCGCCAAGGGTGGTGTACTCGCCCCAGTAGTTCGCCAGCAGCTTTTTGGCAAACTTCTGCACCGCCACGATGGACATGGGGATCAGCGGCACGCAGCACAGCAGGATGATGGCAGACCGTGCGTGCACACCCACCAGCAGCGCGAACAGGGTAACAGGAGCCAGCAGGCTGTAGAACAGCTGGGGCAGGTATTTTGCAAAGTAGGTGTCGATCTGCTCCACACCTTCGCTGGCCAGCATCACCACCTCGCTGGTGGCCGCCGTCTCGGTGTAGTTGGGGCCAAGGCGGGCAAGCTTTGCGTAGATGCTGCTGCGCAGGGTGCGCTTGACATCCTTGGAAGCCTGATCGCTCATGGCTGATGCCAGCATGGTAAAGGCAAAGCGCATGGGCACCGTGGCAAGGCAGAGCACAAGGTTCTGCCACAGCTGTGCACTGGTCAGGCTGCCCGCAAAGGCTGCGCCCACCAGCTGGGCAATGGCCCGCACAAAGATCACGTTGCACAGCATCCCCAGCCATTGGAAAGCCACATTAGCTCCCACATACCGCAGCGCACCGCGGTCAAAGGACAGCAATTTTTTGTTGATCACTGGGCTTTCTCCGTTTCTGCTTTTTCTGCATCACTGCCAAACAGACGCTCATATTCGCCGGTAAAGATGCGCTCCGGCAGTGCACTGGTCATGGCAAGGGCAGCGGTAAAGCGCTCTTCTTCGCTCAGCGGCTCACTGACCGGCGGGAAATGGGTCAGGATCGTTTTCAGCTCCCGATCCACCTGTTTTGCCACCCAGATGCCCCGGTCTGTCATATAGATCTTGCCGTAGTGCTCCTTTACGATCATGCCGCGCTCCATGAGCAGATTCATGATGCGCACCACCGAGGGCTTGGTCACGCCAAGCTTTTCGGCAATGCTGCGGGAGCTGATATCCAGATGGGTCTGTGAGACTTCGTAGATCGCCAGCAGATAGCGCAGATGCGCCGACGTAAGTTCCATCCCGATCACTCTCTTTCGTTTTTGATGTTACTCAAGGCTAACTTTTTTCTTTTGAAAAAAGGGCGCGAGCCGAAACTTCCAGCCCGCGCCCTTTGCGGATCATTTCAATGCTCAGTGACAGCCGCTGCAACCGCTGCAGCTGCCATTGCAGCCGCCTTCGCCGCAGCCGCTGCACCCACTGCAGCCGCCGCCATGCTTGTGGGAGTGCCATGTGATCCAGCCCACACCGCCAAACACGATGACTGCCACAATGATCGTGGGCAGATTAAAATTTGCAGCGAGGAATTCCATCATACAAAACACACCCTTTCACAATGTCATGCGGTTCGATCAGATCTTGGTCACGTCGATCTTGACTTCGTTGTTGCCCGCGTACTTGTTGGGACGCACCAGCAGGTAAATGAAGCCAACCAGAACCACAGCAGCCACGATGGTGAAGAAGTTGAAGCCAATCTCACCGGTGATGATGCCGCCCAGCTGGTAAACCACCAGAGCTGCGCAGTAAGCCAGAGCGCACATATAGCCAATGGCGATGGCCGTCCATCTGCCGTTGTTCATCTCGCGCTTGATGGCGCCCATAGCAGCGAAGCAGGGAGCGCACAGCAGGTTGAAGATCATGAAGGCGTAAGCCGACAGAGCGGTGTAGTCCTGTGCAACAGCAGCCCAGATCTCATCGCCGTTCTCAGACAGCTCGCCGCCGAAGTGATACAGAACACCGAAGGTACCAACCACGTTCTCCTTTGCGATCAGGCCGGAGACGGAAGCGACAGTTGCACGCCAGTTGCCGAAGCCCAGAGGTGCAAAGATCCATGCGACCTTGGTAGCGATCGCAGCCAGCACGGAGTTGTCCTGATCCTCGACCATACCGAAGGCACCGTTCTCGAAGCCGAAGCCCTGCAGGAACCACAGCACAACGGTAGCGGCCAGAATGACAGAGCCTGCGCGTTTGATGAAGGACCAGCCGCGCTCCCAGGTTGCACGGAACACGTTGCCCCATGCAGGCACATGGTATGCGGGCAGCTCCATGACGAAGGGAGCGGGATCACCTGCGAAGAGCTTGGTCTTCTTCAGGATGATGCCGGAGCAGATGATGGCAGCCATGCCAATGAAGTAAGCAGAGACAGCCACCAGAGAAGAACCGCCGAACATCGCACCTGCGATGAGGCCGATGATGGGCATCTTTGCGCCGCAGGGGATGAAGCAGGTGGTCATGATGGTCATGCGGCGGTCGCGCTCGTTCTCGATGGTACGGGAAGCCATAACACCGGGCACGCCGCAGCCGGTACCGACCAGCACGGGGATGAAGCTCTTACCGGACAGGCCGAACTTGCGGAAGATACGGTCCATGATGAAGGCGACACGGGACATATAGCCCACATCCTCCAGAATGGACAGCAGGAAGAACAGCACCAGCATCTGGGGAACGAAGCCCAGAACTGCGCCGACACCGGCAACGATGCCGTCCATGATCAGGCCGTACAGCCAGCCTGCCACGCCGATGCTCTCCAGCAAGCCGCCCAGAGCATTGGGAACGATTTCACCGAACAGGACATCGTTGGTCCAGTCGGTGGCAAAGGTACCAATGGCCCAGCCGCCGTCTGCAATGGAGGTGCCCATGGACAGGGAGTACATCAGGAACATGACCAGTGCGAAGATGGGCAGAGCCAGAATACGGTTGGTCACGATCTGGTCGATCTTATCGGAAACGGTCAGGTGCTCCACGCGGGCCTTTTTCTTAACAGCTTTGCCCACGACGGTGTTGATATATGCATAGCGCTGGTTGGTGATGATGCTCTCAGCGTCATCGTCCATCTCAGCTTCGCAGTCCTTGATGTGCTGGTCGATGTGGTCGGTCAGGCTCTTGTCGAGCTTCAGCTCGTCCATGACCTTCTCGTCGCGCTCGAACAGCTTGACGGCATACCAGCGCAGGAAGCGGTCATCCACCTTGCCCTGAATGGACTCTTCGATGTGGGCAATGGCGTGCTCCACGCTGCCGGTGAACACATGGGGCAGCTCAGCAGCCTTGGTAGCCTTTGCAGCAGCCACAGCAGCCTTTGCAGCAGCCTCGGTGCCCTCGCCCTTCAGCGCGCTGATCTCCACCGCCTGACAGCCCAGCTCTGCGCTCAGCTTCTTCAGGTCGATCTTATCACCGTTCTTACGCACCAGATCGATCATGTTCACAGCCATGACCACCGGGATGCCCAGCTCGATCAGCTGGGTGGTCAGGTACAGGTTACGCTCAATGTTGGTACCATCGATGATGTTCAGGATGGCATCGGGCTTCTCCTTGACCAGATAAGTACGGGAAACCACTTCTTCCAGCGTGTACGGAGACAGCGAGTAGATGCCGGGCAGGTCCTGAATGATAACATCCTTATCGCCCTTCAGCTTGCCTTCCTTCTTTTCCACCGTAACGCCGGGCCAGTTGCCAACATACTGGTTGGAGCCGGTCAGATTGTTGAACAGGGTCGTTTTACCGCAGTTCGGGTTGCCGGCAAGTGCAATTTTAATGCTCATTGCTTAATCCTTCCTCCCTTTGGGATCAGACTACTTCGATCATTTCAGCATCGGCCTTGCGCACGCTCAGCTCGTAGTTGCGCACGGTCAGCTCCATGGGGTCGCCCAGAGGTGCCACCTTGCGGACATAGATCTCAACACCCTTGGTGATGCCCATGTCCATGATGCGGCGCTTGACCGGGCCTTCACCGTGCAGCTTTGCCACAGTAGCGGTCTCGCCGACCTTTACGTCTTTCAGAGTTTTCATACTTAACCATCCTCCTCTGCTTGTCTTTATAGAGAGACTATTCCAGTTTCGGAGCAGCTCCCAAACAGCGCCTGGGCACTGTTCAGCCAATCATGATACGGTTTGCCATGGTCTTGTCCAGCGCGATGCGGCTTTCCTTGACCTGAATGATCAGGTTGCCTGCGATCTCGTTGACGACCGTTACCTCACTGTCCACCACAAAGCCCAGCTCTGCCAGATGCAGCCGGATCTCGTCCTTGCCGGTGATCTTTTTGATGGTGACGGTCTCCCCTGCTTTTGCCATTGTCAAAGGCATCATACTTCCGCTTCCCTTCCTGTTTGAATCTGGGATATCGCTGCGGTTAGTCAGCCGCAACTACCAACGTGGATAGTTTACGCTCACTAACCTTTTATGTCAATAGTTTTTTCACAATTAAAAGTTAGTTCATATGAACAAACAATTTTTCTGCCCGATTTTTTCCGTTTTTTCACCACAATCAACAATAACTAACTCAAATTATTGAATCAAAGTTAGCCATTGTTTACATTTTCTTGTTCTTTTTTGGCGGCATCTTGTAAACTATCACAAGGCTTTTTTCCTACTCCTGCTGTGCTCTTTTGCAGCAAATGACACAGCCGCGCGGTACAGTGGTCAGTCTGCACCGCGCGGCCGCGTGTCAAAAGGAGGATTTCTTTCCTGCCAGTGCGTGGACACCAGCAGGTGCCAGGATAAAAAGAGAGTATTTGAAAAGAGAATGACAAATTTTAAGCCGCCACGGCAAGGCGGAGAATGGGTGTTCCGCTGTGGAACAGCCGCAGATAGACTGCTGTGCACTTGCTCAGCTGGTCAAAGTGCTTCTGCGCTGCATCCGGGTCGCCGTAGGACTTCCAGCAGCCGCAGCAGGTAAAGTTCTTGCCACGGTTCTCGATAAAGCCCACAACATCGCCCAGCGGATAGCCAAGGAACACCCCGATCTCATGCGGAAATTCTGCCGAACAGCACAGCTTGCGGGAAAGCTGAGTGAGCATATTGCCCACATCCGGTGCTTCGCCCGCTTCCGGCAGGCGGTAGCCCTCCTGCCGCAGAAAGCTCTGCACCTTTTCATCTGCCAGCACGGCAGCCAGCTTGCTTTCGCGGTAGACATACACAAGATACCGGTGGTTGAGCACGCAGCCCTTGAGCACCCGCACACGCAGGCCCTTGGGGTTCAGCTGAGTGTTCCAGTTTTTCACCCGGCGCGCAAGGTCGGCGCAGTCGCGGGTCTCATAGCGGAACAGGCCTGCCGGTTTCAGGCTTGCCAGCACCGGGGCACACTGTTCGATCATGACCGTCTCAAAATTACGCTCCATGTCTGTGCCCTCCCGCCTTGTTTCTCCGGGCTATTGTTCCCCGGATGCGCCGTGGTTATAAGTTAGATATTTCTAACCCGGATTCCAAAAAAGAAGCAGCTTTGCGCGGAGCATTCAAGGCTTCGGCCTGCCGATCTGTTTCTTGTGGTTAGTTATTTCTAACGTGACTGTATCTTACCACAGCGGTGGGCCGTTGTCAACACTTTTCTTGAAAAAAGTTATTCGTGGCAAACCACGGTTTTCTCCGCCTCGCTTTTTGTGCATTCTACCGTTTTGGCGCAGGCTGTGGTATAATAAGGAAAACCCTCTCAGGCGCTAACGCGCCAGCTCCCCCGAAGGGGGAGCTCTTTATAGAGTCAGCGCAATGCCTGAGAGGGTTCTATCTTATAAAAGGAGCACGCATCCATGCCACAGAACATTGCACCGCCGGGCCTGATCTCCCTTCTTGCCGCCGCACTGGCACAGCAGCCCACAAAGCCGCTGGTGCTGGCGCTGGATGGCCGCTGCGGCAGCGGCAAGACCACCCTTGCAAATACGCTGGCCCGGCAGTTCCCGGCCAGCATCACCCTGCACACCGATGATTTTTACCTGCCGCCTGCACAGCGCATCCGCGGCTGGGAGAAAACGCCCTGCGCCAATATGGACCTTGCCCGCCTGCGGGACGAAGCCCTGCGCCCAGCCTACGAGGGCCAGCCGGTGCAGTACCGTGCCTATTCCTGCCGCGAGGGTGCGCACCTGCCCGCGCGGGAACTGGCCGCGCAGCCGCTGGTGATTTTGGAGGGCAGCTACAGCCACCACCCGCTGCTAACCGGTTACGAAACGCTGCGGGTGTTCCTGACCTGCGCAAAAGAAGAGCAGACCCGCCGCCTGCAGGCGCGGGAGGGGGAGCGATATGTAAACTTTGCCGCCCGGTGGGTGCCGCTGGAGGAGGGCTATTTTGCCCAGTACCACATTGCGGAGACGGCAGATTTTGTGGTAGACACCACCCAAAGCGAGACGATTTGAAATGGCTTCCGCTTCGCTCTAGCCATTATCAGCGGAAGAATTATTTTTATTTGTAGTTCCGAAACGCCTGCGGGCGTTTCGGAACTACTTTTTCACGGGGAGGGGGCTCCCTTTTTGCGCACCTTGCCCAAAAAGGCGGGAAATATTTTTCTCTTCCTGCGTGAATGGGGGGTTATTTTGCATCAAGTCGCACTTGCGGGGGGTGGGTAGCATCTGTTAAACTTATAGTCCCGAAGAAAGCAACGCCACGCTACAACAAAGAACGGAGGATGACCCTTATGAAAAAACTGGCAAGACTGACCGCCCTTTTGCTCACCGGTGCGCTGCTGCTGGCGCTGACCGCCTGCGGGGCTGCGCCGCTTGCGCCGGAGCAGCAGGCAAAGCAGCGGCTGCTGGGCGAGATCAACAGCTACCGCGCGACCCTTGAGTTTGCTGCGCCGCTTGAGGAAGTAAAACAGCTCTCTGATGCCGAGCAGATCTGGGTAGAGCAGTTCCGCGCCGCCGGCAAGACCGAGCTGCCAGAGAGCACAACGAACGAAACCCATCAGAAATGGGCAAGCATGACCGGGAACTGGACGCGTTGTGATACTTTCGGCTTGGGTGTGAAGAAAGATGCGAGTGGCGAGTTGATCGACATTCTGCTTGCCAAGGTTCCAGCCAATACTCCGGAGGGCAAGGCAGAGCTGTCGGAAGCCTTGAACCATCATGCCTTTAATCGCAGCGCTTGCACGAGAATCGGCATTGCCGTTGTGACCATTGATGGACAGATGTACTGGACCTGCAGCGTGTATTCCTGATTTCCCCTTTCCGCGCGGAAGAACACCCCTTGAACCAAACAAAGCCGGACAGCTTGCGGGCTGTCCGGCTTTTGGTTTTGCTTGGTTTACAGGCTGTTACTTATTTTTGTACATATCCTGATAGTAGTTCTGGTAATCACCGCTGGTGACATGGTCCATCCACTCCTGATGGTTCAGGTACCAGTCGATGGTCAGCACGATGCCCTTCTCGAAGGGAGTTTCGGGGTACCAGCCCAGATCGTTCTTGATCTTGGTGGGGTCGATGCCGTAGCGGCGGTCGTGGCCCAGACGGTCGGCGACGTGCTTGATGAGGTCCTCGCTGATGCCCTCGTCCTGCAGACGGTCGTGGAGCTGGTTGATGATGGTCTTGACGATGAAGATGTTGGGGCGCTCGTTGTGGCCGCCCACGTTGTAAACCTCGCCGACCTTGCCGCCGTTGGCTACCATGTCGATGGCCTTGCAGTGATCTTCCACATACAGCCAGTCGCGAATCTGCATACCGTCGCCGTAGATGGGCAGCTGCTTGTGGTGCTTGACGTTGTTGATCATCAGGGGGATCAGCTTCTCCGGGAACTGGTAGGGGCCGTAGTTGTTGGAGCAGCGGGTGATGTTCACCGGCATGCCGTAGGTATCGTGGAATGCCATAACGAACATATCAGCGCTGGCCTTGGAGGAAGAATAGGGGCTGTGGGGGCACAGGGGGGTGGTCTCCATAAAGTAGCCGTCCGCACCCAGTGCGCCGTACACCTCATCGGTGGACACCTGCAGGTACTTCTTGCCCTCTTTCCAAGTCTTGGCATCGGCATCATACCATGCTTCCTTGGCGCGCTGCAGCAGGTTGACGGTGCCCATCACGTTGCTCTGCACAAAAATTTCGGGGTTCTTGATGGAGCGGTCCACGTGGCTCTCGGCGGCAAAGTTGATGACGTAATCGAAATCGTACTTCTGGAACAGGCCTTCCACCAGCTCCTTGTCGCAGATATCGCCCTGCACGAACACATGGCGGGGGTCGCCCTCCACATCCTTCAGGTTTTCCAGATTGCCGGCGTAGGTCAGCTTATCCAGATTGACCAGCAGGATCTCCGGGTATTTCTTGAGCATATAATGCACAAAGTTGGAGCCAATAAAACCGGCGCAGCCGGTGATCAGATAGGTTTTCATAGGTTCAATTTCCTCTTTTCAGTCTTTCATCCCGTTGTCGCCGTCCCAGTGGGCGAAGAAGCAGGCCAGAGCGTCTCTCCAGTCGCGCACATCGTTGCCCACAGTGCAGCGCAGCATCCGGTTGTCCAGTGCGCTCCACTTGGGGCGGTCGGCGCTTTCCGGGTGCTTTGCCTTGTATTCCTCGCTGGTGCAGGGTGCCACAGCGGCATCCACGCCGGACAGGCGGATGATCTCGGACGCAAAATCATACCACGAGCAGATGCCCTCGCCGGTGCAGTGATACAGGCCGTACTCGTGGGTCACACACAGCTGCAGGATCTCGTGGGCCAGATCCACCGCGTTGGTGGGGTTGCCGCACTGGTCATTGACCACTTCCAGCTTGCCAAACTTCTTGCCTGCGTTCACGATGGTCTTGACGAAGTTTTTGCCGTAGTAGCTGTAGAGCCATGCGGTGCGCACGATGAAGTGACGGTGGCAGAACTGCTCCACATACTTTTCGCCCATGAGCTTGGTAGAGCCATAGGCGCTGATGGGGCCGGGAATGGTGGCTTCGTCCTGTGCAACGCCGCCGTTCTCACGGCCGGAGAACACATAATCGGTGGAGACGTGTACCAGTCGTGCACCGGTCTTTTCCGCTGCCTGTGCCAGATTGCGGGGGCCGAGGGCGTTTGCCTTGAAGGCGGTATCATGGTTCACTTCGCAGCCGTCCACATTGGTGTAGGCAGCGCAGTTGATGATGACATCCGGGCGGTTGCGGCGGATGAACTCGTCCACCATTTTGTAGTTGGAGATATCCAGATCCGGCAGGTCCACGGCGATCACCGTGGCATTGAGCAGCTTTTCGGGGATGGGGCCGATCTCGCTGCGGCCTTCGCGCAGCTGCTTGAGGATCTCGGTGCCCAGCTGACCCTTGCAGCCGGTAACAATGATTTTCATATGGGTATGCCTCTCTTTTGCTTAATAGCGCAGCTTGCCGTCTGCAACGTTCTTCAGGTGCTGGCCGTAAGGACTCTTGCCGTAGCGCTCAGCGCTTTCCAGCAGGGTGTCGCGGTCGATCCAGCCGTACTTGAAGGCGATCTCTTCCGGCGCACTGATCTTGATGCCCTGACGCTTCTCGATCATGCGCACAAAATCGGCTGCTTCCACCAGACTGTCCATGGTGCCGGTGTCCAGCCATGCAAAACCGCGGCCCAGCAGCTGAACATCCAGCTCGTCCTTCTTCAGATACATGTCATTCAAGGTGGTGATCTCCAGCTCGCCGCGGGCAGAGGGCTTGACCTGCTTTGCCATCTTCACAACCTCTTTGTTATAGAAGTACAGGCCGGTGATGGCGTAGTTGGACTTGGGATGCTGCGGCTTTTCCTCCACGCTGAGCACCTTGCCGTCCTTGTCGAACTCCACGATGCCAAAACGCTCCGGGTCCTGCACATAGTAGCCGAACACGGTGCAGCGGCCTTTGTTTTCCGCATTGGCGGCGGCGGTCTTGAGGATCTTGGAGAAGCCGTTGCCGTAGAAGATGTTATCGCCCAGGATCATGGCGCAGCAGTCGTCGCCAATGAACTCTTCGCCCAGAATAAAGGCCTGTGCCAGACCATCCGGAGAGGGCTGAACTTTATACTGCAGATGGATGCCGTACTGGCTGCCATCACCCAGCAGCGCCTCAAAGCGAGGCGTATCGGTCGGGGTAGAGATGATCAGGATATCCTGAATGCCTGCCAGCATCAGCGTGGACAGAGGATAATAGATCATCGGCTTGTCGTAGACCGGCAGCAGCTGCTTGCTGGTGACCATGGTCAGCGGGTAAAGCCGGGTGCCGGCACCGCCGGCAAGAATGATACCTTTCATATTTGTGCACTCCTTTAAAATAGATTGAAAAGTTGTGCAGCTGTACGCCGCCCAGACGGGAGACCGCCCGGATGACGTATGGATTCAAAGCGGAGCTGCGTCCGCTGTAAACAAATTCAGGAGCCGCTCCCCCCCCCTGCCCAAAATGGCAAAATGGGAATAGCAGTTCACTTTATTTTACTATCAAATCACACAAAAAGCAAGAAAGAACGGCTTTTCCGAAAAATTTTCCGGAAAAGCCGTTCTGAAACTCCTTCAATCTCGCATTTGTTCCGCCCAAAAGGCCCCCTCTCCGAGGGGGCTGGCAATGCCGCAGGCATTGACTGGGGGAGTTACCACGCAAAGCCCCACTTGGAGAAATAGCGCAGCAGGCTGCGCAGCTGCCACAAAAAGGGCTTCAGGCTGCGGTGCGCCGCGCGGTGCCATGCATGGATGGCGGTGTACTGGGGCACCAGATACGCTTTGCCCCGGGTGCGCATCTTCTGGGTGAGGTCGGCGTCCTCCACATACATGAAGTAGTCCTCATCAAAGCCGCCCACGGCCTTGAAGGCTGCGGTATCCACCGCTGAGAAGCTGCCGGTGCAGAACTCGATCTCGGTGGGTTTTGTCAGGTCTTTGTCCGCCATGAGATAGCGCTCGTTGTACTTTGCCCAGAATTTCAGGCAGGGCAGCTGGCGGTACACCATGGCCCGCACACTGCACCGGCGCAGCGGCAGGCGCTGGGGCCGCCCGTCCGGGAAGGTGAGCGCGGGCCGCGCCATCACCACGCCGGGGTGCTGTGCCATCCAGTCCGCAAGGTCACTCAGCGTATCTGCAGTGAGCTGGATATCCGGGTTCAGGATAAAGTGCACCCGGCTTTGCAGCAGGCTGAGCACCGTGTTGTGGCCGGTGCCAAAGCCGCCATTTTCCATGCGGCAAAGCACCTCCACCTTCTGGTCCTCGCAGATGTGCAGGGTGCCGTCCTTCGCGGCCTTGGCAAGGCACTGGCCGCTGCCGTCCGGGCTGGCGTTGTCCACCAGATACAGTGTCAGCGGGTAGCGGCGGGTGCAGTCCAGCACGGTCTGTGCCGCCCTGAGCGCTTCATCCGCGCCGTTATAAACTACGATACAAGCAGAAAGCTCCACCGGGGTTCCTCTTTTCAATCAAAAATTCCTCATAAAGCTCGCCCTTCGGGAGAGCTGCCTGCGCAGCAGACTGAGAGGGTTTTACTCCAGCGGTTTGATGTCAAAGCTGAAGTCCTCTTTCATCAGGTCAAAGTTCGGGTTCATGCAGGGGTCGCCTGCGGCCAGCTGCTTTGCCCACCGCTTCTGGAAGCGCTCCACCTCCGAGATAAAGCGCTTGCGCTTGACCGGGTTCTCGTCCAGACCGCGGCTCTTGCTCTCGTAGTGGTACAGCTGTGCAAAGGGGGTGAACACGTTGGTATAGCCCGCTTCACGCACGCGCACGCAGAAGTCCACATCGTTGAAGGCCACAGCAAAGCTCTCGTCCAGACCGTTCACCTGCTCATAGACGCTCCTGCGCACCATCAGGCAGGCGGCAGTGACCGCATACACATCCTGTGCATAGACCAAACGTCCCATATAGCCGGGGTGGCCCACCGGGAAGTTCTTGTGCATGTGGGCCGCAAGGGTCAAAAAGCCGAAGCCGATGCCCGCGTGCTGGATGGTGTTGTCCGGATAAAGCAGCTTTGCGCCCACGCAGCCCACACGGTCCTGCTGGGCGTACATGAGCATTTCTTCGATCCAGCGCGGAGAAATGACCTCGGTATCGTTGTTGAGCAGCAGCAGGTATTCGCCGGTGGCTTCCTTTGCGCCAAAGTTGTTCAGGGCGCTGTAGTTGAAGCCGGTGCCCTGCCATGTGATCACCTTCAGGTTCTTGTGCTCCTTCTGCAGCTTTTCATAGCAGCGGAAGGTGGCAGGCTCCCTGCTGTTGTTCTCGATGACGATGATCTCAAGATCCTCATAGGTGCTCCTGCGGTAGATGGACTCCACGCAGGTGCGCAGGTCGGAAGAATGGTCGCAGCTGGGGATCAGGATGCTGACCCGGCCCGGCTTTGTGATGGTATAGTCCGTCTTATAGAAGCCCGGCGTACCCGGGATCATGGAAACTTCATCCACCGGCACACCCACACGCTCGTAGTGGGCATACAGGGCCTTGACCGCAGCTTCCAGACAGTAGGTCTTGGCCGAAATGTTGCTTGCCACGCTGGTGGGGCTGGAGCGCCAGTAGTACAGCAGATGCGGGATATGCACGATCTTGTGCGCCTTTTCGGTCAGGCGCAGGTAGAGATCATAGTCCTGACTGCCGTTGTAGGCTGCACGCTCATCGCCGCCCACAGCGGCCAGCAGCTTTGCGCTGAACACGCTCAGGTGGCAGATATAGTTGTTGGAGCGCAGATTATCCAGCATATAATCCGGCTTGAAATGGTAAACGGTCAGATGGTCGATGTCGCCCTCAAAGGTCACTTCATCCGTATACACAAAGTCTGCGCCCTGTTCGGCAATGGCCTGTGCCACGTACCACAGAGCACAGGGGTGCAGGATGTCATCGTGGTCCAGCAGGGCGATGAACTCGCCCGTTGCCAGCGCAAAGCCCTGATTGGTGTTGCCCGCAATGCCCTCGTTCTTTTCCAGCTTCTGGTAGCGGATGCGGGGGTCTTCCGCAGCACGGGCTGCTACGGTCTGGCCCACCGTCTCGTCCTGTCCGGCATCCACAAGGCACAGCTCCCAGTTCTGATAGGTCTGGTTCTGCACCGAGTCCAGCAGCTCCACCAGAAACTGCTGCGGCGTATTGTACAGCGGCACCACGATGCTGATGCGCGGCGCGGCGGGCTGGTCGGCCGCCTGCCTTACCAGCAGCTCTGCGCTGGCAAAGCGGTCGGCGCGCATGGTCCTGCCCGGGAACAGCTTCGCATATTCCTTTTTGGCCTTTGCCTGCGCACGCACGCCGGAAATGCCCACCCGACGCAGCTGGCCCAGAAAGACGAACGGCGGGAAGGTGTGTGCCAGCTGACGGCCCTTGCTGACAAAGTAGCGCAGCGGCCAGCTCATCTTCCAGAAAGTAGAGCTGGTCACATTGTTCAGTGTCTTTTCCAGATCCTGCTCATGGCTGCGGCTCAGCGAAAGATCACTGCGCAGGCGTTCCAGCTGAGCCGTCTGCTCTTCGCCGGTGCGCTCGGCCTGCTGCATCCGCTCTCGCAGATCGTCCAGCGTCATCTCGTAGCCTGCCAGCAGCTGCTGTGCATCCTGCACAGCGGCGCTGCGGCAGAACAGCGCGGTCTGCTGGGCTTTGCCGCGGTTCTTCCACTCAAAATCCCGGTACAGGCCCTGTGCGGCCAGCTGCTTTGCACAGTCAGCCATGGCCGATGCATCGGTGCATACCAGCAGCACCTGTGCACACTGCAGTGCGGGCAGATCCACCCATTCCGGGTCCTCCACCACCAGCAGGGCAGCGGTGCCCTGCTCTGCATTCTCCGGCAGCAGCTGTGCGCCGGCCTTTTCCAGTGCTTCGGCCAGTGCGCCGCTGCCGCCCAGCACCTGAATGCTGGCAGGGGTCAGCTCCCGCACGATGCGCTGCGCCAGTGCACGGCAGCGCTCGGCCTGTCGTTTGGTTTCTTTTTCCTGATCCATTCCGATCTCCGCTCCTATGGAACTTTTTTATCTTAAAATGATCTCTCAAAAAATCACACGATTTATAGTATACCAAATCCGGCATGATTTGAGAAGGTTTTGCGCGCATTTCTTTGCAGTTTTCCACTGCTTACCAGTGGAACAGGCTGTGCAGCCAGCCAAAGAACCCACCGCCGGAGCTGCCGGAAGTGGAAATGCTCACACCCGTGTAGTAGTGGCTCAGGATCTCCCGGTAGCCCATGCCCTGCTCCTGTGCGTAACCCACAGCACCGCACTGGCTCATGCCCACGCCATGGCCAAAGCCGTAATAGGTCATGCAGGGAGTGCCGCTTTCGTCCGCGCCAAAGTCGAAGCAGTAGCGGGAGGAAACGAACTGGCCGATATAGCGGTAGCTGCGGCCATTGGAAACAAAGGTGTTGTACTGCACAAAGCCGCCCAGATCCTTGTGGGTGGTGTCGGCGCTGACGTAGGGCTCGCCGGTGCGGCTGTCGTTATACTCTTTATAGGTATAGTCTTTTCCGATGACCCGGCGCAGCTTGTTGTGGTACTGCTCCTCGTAGGGGCTCTCCACGCTCTGCAGATAGGGCACATCGGTGCCCCATGCGTCCCGGCTGGAGCAGGTGCCGTACACGCCGGTCTGGGTGTTATAGCCCGCACTGGCCGACCACACGGCGTCGCAGACGCTGCCGTTGTAGGTAAGGACCTCATTTTTCACCGGTTCCACCGCCCTGCGGATGGCTTCCCGTGCCGAGGATGGGATCTGATCCACCGGAGTGTAGATGAGCGCATTGGAAGAGGAGCCGTACTGCTTGTGGTATTCCAGATAGGAATGGATGGCCACCGCCTGCGCCTTCCACGCCTGCTGGGCGGCGCTGGCGCTGACATAGCTGCCAATGGAGCCAAGCTCCGTGTAGGTAATGCCCACAAGGCAGTCCACAAGGTTCAGCGTGACATTGCGCTGCAGGCCTTTTCCCTTGATGTTGAGGTAAGGCATGGTGATGGTATCACTGGTGCCAAAGAGCCATGCAAGGCAGTTTTCCTCCTCGGCAGGGATCAGGGTCGTGTCCGCGCCGCCCATAGTGGTGGCTGCCGAAGCCGCCGGGGCCAGCACGCAAACGCACAGTGCTGCTGCCAGCACAAACGCCGCCGCGCGGGCGCACAAACCGATGCAGATGTTTCAAAAGTGATCTCCTCCTGTTTTTTGCAGATTTCTGACTGTGTTTTTTACAGTGTAACACAGCCTGCGCCTGCGGGCAAGGACTGGACTTTCGTTTTCACATCTGGACAAAGAAGAAACCGGAGGGCCTTTCCGTTCGGGCAGCTCTCCGGTCTGATTTATAAGGTCTCCGGCCGACGACGCATGGCATCGTCGATCTCGTTCTCGATCTCCCGCAGGCAGTCCAGCAGCACCGGATTGAACGCCCCGGCCTCGCCGGTGCAAAGCATCTGCACTGCAGCCGCGCAGGGTACCGGCGGCTGGCTTCCGCTGCCAGTAGTCAGCGTTTCGTAGGCATCCGCAAGGCCGACCACCTGTGCCGCAATGGGGATCTGTTCGCCAACCAGCTGGTCCGGGTAGCCGCTGCCGTCGTACCGCTCGTGGTGCCAGCGGCAGATCTGATAGGCTACCCGCACAAAATCTTCGTCGCGGTAGGCATCCAGCTCTTCCAGCATCCGTGCACCCAGCAGGGTATGCTGGCGCATGGTTTCTTCATCCTCCGGCGTGCGCGGCTCCGGGCTGTTCAGGACCTGCTCCCCGATCTCCATTTTGCCAATGTCGTGCAGCACCGAGGCCATGCTGATGGTACGGCGCATCTCCTGCGTCAGGGGGTAAGTCTCGGTCTTTTGCACCAGATGGTCCAGCAGCATTCCGGTCAGGGTGCTGATGTGCTGCACATGGGTGCGGCTCTCGCCGTTGCGGCGCTCCACCACCCGGCTCAGAATGCCGATCATCATTTGGCTGCGCTTTTCCTTTTGCGACACCTGATCCGCCACCATGGCGCTCAGGCGGCGCTGCTTTGCATACATGCGGATGGTGTTGGTAATGCGCTGATACACCACCCTTGCATCAAAGGGGCGGCTGATATAATCGGACGCACCCAGATCAAAGGCGCGGCGCACCGTGTCCACATTGTCCTCGCTGGAGATCATGATGACCGGGATCTCTTCCAGCATTCCGCGCTGGCTCATGGCTTCCAGCACGGTAAAGCCGTCAATGCCGGTCATGTGGATATCCAGCAGCACAACGGAGATGCCGGTGGGGTTCTGTTCCAGCAGGCGCAGGCAGTCCTCGCCGGAAGCCGCTTCGGCAGTGTCGAACTGGCTGTTCAGCATCTGGCTGAGCAGCATCCGGTTCATGGCCGAGTCGTCCACAATGAGCACACTCTGGCGGCTGTGGGTGGGCTGCAGGGCGTGCGGCTCCGGCTGACGCTCGGTGATCACGGTGTTTTTCTGGATGCGTGCATAGTGCATCAGTCGTTCCGCGTGCTGCACCGCATCGTCCACATTTTCGTCGTCGATCCACACGCCGCCAATGCTGGCTGACATGCGGATGCGGGAGTAGCCCGGCACGCTGGCCGCCTGCAGCTGCAGACGGATCTGTTCCAGACGCGGGCTGAGCTGTTCCTGCCGGATGTCCGGCAGCAGCAAAAGCAGCCTGCCGCCGTCGTAGCGGATCAGGCGGTCTTTTTCCGAAAGGCCGCGCCGGATGGTGCTTACCGCCGTTTCCAGCACGCTGTTGCCTGCACCGGAGCCGTAAACATCGTTGGAGAACTTCAGATCGTCCATATCCAGCATCGCCACACCGGCGGTAATGCTGCGGTAGCGGTAGTTCTCATCATAATAGGTGCGGTTGTAGGCACCGGTCAGCGGGTCGCGGTAGCGCTTTTCCCGCTCGTCGGTAATACTGTTGAGCAGCCGCTCACCGTTTTCCGGGTCCAACAGAACGCTGCGGTCGATCTTGCGGGTCAGCTCCAGCACACAGAGTTGGCCATCCACCTGCACACAGCTGGCCGTGATCTCGTACAGTTCCTGCCCAAAGTATTCCAGCCTTGTTTTCCGGGTGTTCTTTTCCAGCGCCTGCCTTGCCACGCAGTTTTCACACGGACGGCTGCGCCGCCACTGGGCATAGCAGGGCGCGCTGCCCTTTTTGCCGCCCTGCACCTCGTCCGTCTTCATCAGGCGCACCGTCATGAACACCTTGCGGAGCTGGCGCATTTCCTCTTCCATCTGCTGGCGTGTTCTGTCTTTTTTGCTCATCATCGCATATCCCCCGCTGCAAAACCGCGCGTTTTGGGCCGCACGGCATTCCTTCACGAATAACATTATACTATTTTTTACCAGAATACGTCAATCTTCACCCCTTGCAGCCTGCGGTGCGGAATGTGTCGTTTTGATCCTGTAAAATCAACGTAAGCTCTTTATTTTTGCCAAATTTCCTCATCAGACACCGTACTGTACCGCACAAAGCGACGCAAATTGGGGAGTGCAGTTTTCCGGCCGTCTGCTGCCCGCTCTGCCCGGGAACAGTCCACGTGTTTCCGCCGGAAACTCAGTCTTGATTTTGTGCGCAGAATCCGCTATAATAGTAACGTTCTTTTGAATTGCATATCAGCCGGTGTGTCGGAATGGCAGACGAGGGGGACTCAAAATCCCTTGTGCTAATAACACGTGTGGGTTCGACCCCCACCACCGGCATAAAAAGGAAGCCCTCCAGCTTGTCTGGGGGGCTTTCTTTTTATCTGCGGCGTGTGAGCGGGTCGAACAGCACGACCCTGCACAGCAGGGGAGCAATCAGCCCTGCGGGCTGTTGCTCAGTGCGCGGGAGACCCCCACCACCGGCATAGTAAGCAGCTCGAAATCGAAAGGTTTTGGGCTGCTTTTCTTTTTCTGCTCAGTTTCTTATACTTTGGTGTTTTCTGGGAAGATGCGGAATCATTTTCAGTTGTTGACCCGCTGACAGCCTGACACATTGCCTACAAGCACCGATTTCTTTGCGGAAACCGGTGCTTTTTGCAGTTGCACTTTCCCCGGGAGATTATTATACTTATAAAAAAGGCCGGGATGCTGCAAGGACAGGAGGGAAAGCGTATGGCACGGAACAAAACCGCGCAGGGCGGTATATCCCTGCGCCGCAAGGTCACGGCATGGCTTGCCGCGATTTTGCTGGTCACCATGCTTTCTACTGGCATTGCTACCATGGCAGGTCAGTGGACGGTACGCTCCTTTGATATGCTGCTGGCCGACAACGCCGTCTGCTACACGGTGCAAAACGCCCTCAAGGACGAAACACAGGCCTTTGCACGCTATGTGCGCCAGCCTACTTCTGAAACCGAACAGGCCTATACCGCCGCCTGCACCGCTTCCGAGCAGAGCATTGCAGCCCTGCCCTTCGATTATGCCCGCATCGGCGAGGAGCGCTATGCCCGCACATGGAATCTTTTGCAAGGGTATGCGGGCTATCGGCAGGAGCGGGATGCCTTTTTGCAACTTTCCCCCTCGGCAGATACCTATATTGAACAGATGTACCATGTGATGGCACTGCAGGACTACCTTGCCGAGTATGCGCTACGTCTGACACAGGCCACGCTGGAACAGGAAAACGCCCTTTACAGCAGCACGGCGGCTCACATCCGGCATCTGCCGTGGCTGTATCTGGGGCTGTTTCTGACGGCAGCCGCGCTGATGCTGCTGCTCATCCGGGTGCTGAGCCGCGCTGTTGTGCGTCCGCTGCTGCGGCTGGCGCAGGCTTCCCGCAGCATTGCCGAGGGCGATTTTTCCAGACCGGACCTACCGGTGAAAAGCAGCGACGAGGTGGGGCGGCTGACGGGAACCTTCAACCAGATGAAGCACGCCATGGCGCAGCAGCTGACCACCCAGCAGGCTTTGCACCGGGAAGAGGTGCGGAACCTTGCACTGGAAAAAGATCTGGAGCACACCCGGCTGGAGGTGCTCAAAAGTCAGGTGAATCCGCATTTTCTGTTCAACACCCTGAACATGATCTCCTGCATGGCGCGGCTGGAGGATGCTTCCACCACCGACCAGATGATCGTGCATCTGGGCAGTTTGTTCCGGCACAATCTGCGCACCAAGCGCCAGCAGATCACGCTGGAGGAGGAACTGGACGGGCTGGAGGACTACATTTATTTGCAGCAAATGCGGTTCGACGGACGCATTACCGTAGAAAAAAGCATCCGGGTGCAGCCTGCGGCGGTTTTGGTGCCGTCCTTTATGCTGCAGCCTGTGGTGGAAAACGCTTACTCGCATGGGCTCAAGTCCCGCGAGGAAGGCGGACGCATCCTGCTGCGGGCATGGATGCAGGACAAGGTGCTGGTGCTCACGGTTGCAGACAACGGCAATGGGATGACCGCAGAGGAACTGGACGCCGTGCAGGCAAAAATTGCCCAGAGCGAGCAGACCGGCCGCAGCATTGGCCTTGGCAATATTTCCCGCCGCATCGGGATGCTGTATCCGGGCGGTAAAATGCAGGTATACAGCCGCGCAGGTCACGGTACTGTGGTGCGGTTTGAGCTCCCGCAAACGCAGCAGCCGGAAGAAAAGGAGGAGACGCTCTCGTGAAGTGCAAATTGCTGGTGGCAGAGGATGAATTGATCGAGCGCAAGGTGCTGTGCCGGACCTTGCAGAAGTATCTGGGAGATCTGATAAGCCTGTATGAAGCCAAAAACGGCAGAGAGGCTCTGGAAATTTTTGCCCGCGAAGCGCCGCAGGTGGCTGTGCTGGACATTGAAATGCCGGGTCTCACTGGGCTGGAGGTGGCGCGCAAGATCCGTGAAACAGACAAAAATTGCGCCATCCTGTTCCTGACCGGCTTTGATAAGTTTGACTACGCACGGCAGGCGATCTCTGTGCGGGCGATGGACTATCTGCTCAAGCCTTACAACGAGCAGGAGCTGGTATTCGCGGTGGAGGATGCCATCCGGCAGATGTCGGTGCCGCTGCCTGCCCACCCGGCACAGCCCCCTGCGCCTGCAGAGCCCCTCCGCCGGGAAGAGGACGAGGATATGCGCACCGCCATCATCCGTGCCGAGATCAGCCGCTTCATCGACGCTCATTATAGGGAGGATATCTCCATGCAGGATGCCGCCGCTGCGCTGCGCTACTCGGACGCCTACTTCTGCAAGTTGTTCAAGCAGTGCTTTAAGGTAAACTTTTCGGCCTACCTGAACGAATACCGGGTGAACAAGGCGCGCCAGCTGATTTTGGACCCACGCCTGAGCCTGAAGGATATCGGCGCTGCTGTGGGTTACAGCGACGCCAACTATTTTACAAGGGTGTTCAAGCGCCTGACCGGCCAGACCCCTTCGGAATACCGCGTAGCCGCAGCGGAAAAAGCGGCACAAGGATAAATCGGATCCAAAAGAAGCTCTCGTTCTTTCCTGCCTGTGAACAGGAGAGGAACGGGTGCTTTTTTGTTTTTGCCAGTTTTTTTCGTCCAAAAAACACAAAAATTGTACTTGGATACAACAAAGACAAAATCGTACTGCGTTTCACAAAATAATCCGGTTTCGCAAAAATGAACGAGTTGTTAAAATATAATCATAGAAAAAACGTGAAAAGAGAGGATGCCATTCATGAAGAGAAGAACGTTTCTGTCGCTGATGGGCGCAGCGGCACTGACCAGCAGCATGATGCTTACCGGCTGCGGTGCCGGCTCCGGTGACGACCGCAAGATCGTGCGCATCGGCCATGTGCAGTCCCAGACCCACCCGGATCATCTTGGACTGGAAGCCTTTGCCAACTACATCAACGAGAAGCTGGGCGATAAGTACCGCGTGGAGGTGTACCCCAGCGAGCTGCTGGGCTCCCAGACCGAAATGGTGCAGCTGACCCAGACCGGTGCCATCGACTTTGTGGTGGCGTCCACTGCCATCATGGAGACCTTCAGTGCCAAATACCAGATCTTCAACCTGCCTTACCTGTTCTCCAGCGTAGAAGCCTACCACGAGGCGATGGACGACCCCGAGGTGACGGACCCCATTTTCAAGACCACTTCCAAGGCCGGTCTGGAGACGGTGGCATGGCTGGATGCCGGCACCCGCAACTTCTACACCATCAAGACCCCTATCAACCAGCCCTCCGACCTGAAGGGTCTGAAGATCCGCGTGCAGCAGTCGCCCACCAACGTGGAAATGCTGCGTCTGCTGGGCGGCACCGCTACGCCCATGGGCTTCGGCGATGTGTACACCGCACTGCAGGCCGGTATTCTGGATGGTGCCGAGAACAACGAGCTGGCTCTGACCGATAACGGTCACGGCGATATCTGCAAGTATTACTCCTACGATATGCACCAGATGGTGCCGGATCTGCTGGTGGCAAACTACGCTTTCCTGAACGAACTCAGCGACGAGGAGCGCGCGATCTTTGAAGAAGGCTTCCAGATTGTGAAGCGCACCGAGCAGGACGCTTGGGAGGATGCTGTGGCTGAGGCGAAAGATAAGGCCGAGAACGAGCAGCACGTCAACTTTATTTACCCGGACACTGCACCGTTTCAGGAGGCTATGGCCCCCCTGCACGATTCCGTGCTGGCAGCAAACCCGGAACTGCAGCCCATTTATGACCTGATCCAGCAGCACAACGCTGCCCACACTGCGGACTGAGGAGGAGCATCATGGAAAAACTGAGAAATACCCTGAACAAGGTGCTCAACCTGCTGGCAGGTCTGAGCATGACGGTCATGGTGGTGCTGACCACCTATCAGGTCATCGTACGTTATATCTTCAACTCTCCCTCCACATGGTCGGAGGAACTGGTGGGTTATCTGTTCGGCTGGAGCACCATGCTGGGGGCCACCATCGTCTCTGGCGAGCGCGGCCACATGAACATTCCCGTGCTGGTGGACCGGTTCAACCCCACCATGCGCAAGGCCTTCAACATTTTTGCCGAGATCATTGCGTTCGTTTTCTCCGCGACCATTCTGGTGTTCGGCGGTTTTCAGGTGTCCCAGCTGGCTATGGGACAGCAGACCTCCTCGCTGGGCGTAGCTGTGGGCGTGTTCTACTGGGTCATGCCCATCTGCGGCGTGATCATTCTGGTGTATTCCGTGCTGAACATTATCGGCATCGCCAACGGCTCCATCTGTCTGGATACCCCGGAGGATGCAGACTTTGCAAAGGTGGAAGCCGAAATGGCTGCCGATGCCGACAAGGAAAATAAGGAGGACTAAGCTGTGGCAATTCAAGCGTTACTCGTAATTCTGGCAGTGCTGCTGGTGCTGCTGTTCCTCGGCGTGCCTATCTCGTACGCCATTGCAGTCTCTTCCCTGACTGCCATCCTTTCTTCCATCGACCTGAATGTGGCCGTGCTGACCGCTGCCCAGCGCACCTTTGTGGGCATGAGCAAGTTCAGCCTGACCGCCATCCCGTTCTTTATTCTGGCCGGCAACATCATGAATCAGGGCGGCATCGCCAAGCGTCTGGTGGATTTCGTCATGGCCATTCTGGGCAAGATGCCCGGCGCACTGCTGGTGACCAACATCGGCACCAACGCCCTGTTCGGCGCCATCTCCGGCTCTGCTTCCGCTGCGGCGGCGGCTGTTGGCTCCATGATCCGCGATGGTGCCGAGGAGCAGGGCTACGACCCCGCCGTGACCGCTGCCACCAACGCCGCTTCCTCCTGCTCCGGTTTGCTGATCCCGCCGTCCAACGCCCTGATTACCTACTCTCTGGCATCCGGCGGCACCTCTGTGGCTGCGCTGTTCATGGCCGGTTACATTCCCGGCATCATCTGGGCGCTGTGCTGCTGCGTGGTGGGCGTGCTGCTGGCGGTCAAGCTGGGCTATAAAGGCACCCCCGGCAAGTTTGACTGGAAAAATCTCGGCATCTGCACCCTGCGCGCCCTGCCTTCCCTGTCCCTGATCATCGTGGTCATCGGCGGCATCATCGGCGGTGTGTTCTCTGCCACCGAAGGCTCTGCCATTGCCGTTGCCTATGCTCTGATCCTTGCTTTCTGCTACCGCTCCATCAACCTGAAAAGCCTGTGGAAGATCCTCGTGGACTCTGCCAAGATGTCCGGCATGGTGGTGTTCCTTGTGGGTGTTTCCAACATTCTGGGCTGGGTCATGGCCTTTTTGCAGATCCCGGATGCTGTGGCAGCAGCCCTGCTGAGCCTGACCAGCAACAAGTACATCATCCTGCTCATCATGAACGTGATCCTGCTGGTGTCCGGCACCTTTATGGATGTGACCCCGGCCATCCTCATCTTCACCCCGCTGTTCCTGCCCATCTGCCAGAGCTTTGGCATGAGCACCATCCAGTTCGGTCTGATCCTCGTGTATAACCTGTGCATCGGCAACATCACCCCGCCTGTGGGCAACGCACTGTTCGTGGGCATCAAGGTGGGCCGCACCTCGCTTTCCAAGGTCATGCCGTACATGCTTATGTACTATGTGGCCATCATCGGCGGCCTGCTGCTGGTCACCTTTATCCCGGCAGTGTCTACCGCACTGCCGCAGGCAATGGGCCTGATGTAACTGAGACATTCCCTTCTTCTCCTAAAAAGGCGGTACCTGCTTTGCGGCGGGCACCGCCTTTTTCTGTCTCTTGCACAAAGGCAGCCTTGTGCGCTATACTATCTGCAAAGGGAGGGAGACACCATGCGCAGACGGACTTTTTTAGCCGGGCTGGGCTTTGCAGCCTTGCAGCTGGCAGGCTGTGCCGCAAAGCCGCAGACTACACCGGACTATGTGCTGACCTATGCCGACAACCAGCCCGCCGGGTACCCCACTACGCAGGGCGCGCAGTATTTTGCAGACCTTGTGCAGCAGCAGACCGGGGGCAAGGTGGTCATTCAGGTCAAGGCGAACGGCGAGTACGGCTCGGAACAGCAGGTGTGGGAACAGCTTGCCATTGGCGGCGTAGATTTTGCCCGTGTGTCGCTCTCGGTTGCCACGGACGATCTGCCCCGGCTCAACGTGCTGCTGCTGCCGTATCTCTACCGGGATGCCGACCACATGTGGCGCGTGCTGGACGGCAGCATCGGGGCTGAGTTTTTGCAGGACTTTACCGCGCAGGGGCGCGTGGGCCTGAGCTGGTACGACGCGGGTGCCCGCTCGTTTTATGCCCGTCAGCCGGTGCGCAGCCTAAGCGATCTGCAGGGCAAGACCATCCGCGTGCAGGATTCGCAGATCGTGATCGACATGATCCGCCTGCTGGGTGCAGTGCCGGAGACCACGGCGTACAGCGACGTCTACTCGGCGCTTGAGACCGGGCAGATCGATGCCGCCGAAAACAACTGGCCGGCCTATTATTCCATGGAGCACTACAAGGTGGCACAGTACTACATGGCCGATGAGCACAGCCGCGTACCGGAGGTGCAGCTGGCTTCCGGCCGCACATGGGATGCACTGCCGGAGGAATACCGGCAGATCCTGCAAGCGTGCGCCCGGGCATCGGCGCAATACGAGCGCCAGCTCTGGGCGCAGGAGGAAACAGCTGCCCGAAAAGCGGCATTGGCTGGCGGGTGCCAGGAACTGCCGCTGCCCGAAGAAGAAATGCAGAACTTCCGGCAGCTGGTGCAGCCGCTATACCGAAAATACTGTGCCGACTATCTGCCGCTGGTGGAGGAGATACAGGCAGAGTGACAACAGAGAAAGGGACGAGTCAAATAAAAAGGCCCACAGCTTTGAGGTTATGCTGCATGGAAAGACGCTGCCTGTGCAATGTTACAAGAGATGGATCTTGCAGAACCGCAATCACCCCAGCATCATCCTGTGGGGCGTGCACATCAACGAGAGCGTGGATGACGATGCTTTCTATAACCGCACCAACAAGATCGCCCACCAGCTGGACCCCAGCCGTGCCACCTCCGGCGTGCGATACCATCGGCGAGCTGCTGGAAACGCAGGAGCGCTTTTCCTTCACGTCCCCACTCCGTGGAACAGCAAACAAGCCAGACCCGCCGGTCTGGCTTGTTTGCAATATCAAAATAAATGTTTCCGCTGAATATCCCCAAGGTGCAGCGGAGGACCTTCTGAATCAAAAACTCTCCCTTAGCTCACATATCCATCGGTCGCTCTGATGATGTTGGCATTGCCTTCCAGACTTTCATACACGTTCACAACGGCATAGTGCATCTCAGCACCCGGATAAACCGTGGTTGCTTCGCACAGGATGCGGTAGTTCGTGCCTGCCACGGTCTGGGTGCTCAGCAAGGTCACTGGCACATAATCCACACCTACAAGGCCCTCGGTGGCCTTGTTGAACGCCGCCGTGGCTTCCTCCGTCATGGCGGGGGACTCCGCTTCCTGCCAAGCGCCCACAGCGCCTTCTTCATGGTCCAGATTTGTCAGGCACAGCGGGTCGCCAATGTCCAGAATTTCTGCCTTGCCCAGCCAGCCGCGCTGCAGCGTGACCACAACATACTCTTCCTGTGCGCCCGGTACGACGACAGTCGCCTTGCACAGAATGCGGTACTGGATACCGGAGCCGGTGGTGCGGCTTGCCAGCAGGGCCACGGGCGTGTAGGAAACGCCCTCCAGACCTTCAAAGGCCTTGTCGAACACTTTGCGGACTTTCTCGGTCAGTGCCGGGTCGGAAGCACGCTTCCAGCTGCCAGAAATGCAGTTTTCCTCAGCCACAGCAGAAACTGGTTCCACCGTCTCTGCCGAAAGTGCGTATGCCTGTACCGCGCCGCCTGCCAGCAGGGAAAGAGCCATCACAGCCGTCATGCAAACAGAAACCGTCTTTTTCATAATAATATATCCCCTCTTCTTATTGTGTGTCGCTGCCGGGGTGTGCACCCGGTTTTGTCGCTTCATTCTGGATACAAATGAGCCGCCCTCGGAATTGCACGGGTTTGAAATATTTTCCAAAAAAAGAAAAAAGCCCGTGTGCACAGTCCTGAATGACAGGCCCTGCATCCCTCCTGAACATCCCTCCAATTTCCATTTGGGCGATCCAAACCGAAAAAACAGAGTAGAGGGGAAACGCATCGAAAAATCGTAGATTTATCAAAAATTCATTCGATGTACTGTTGCTTTTTCGCTTTAAAGTCGGGCACCAGATGACACCAAATGGAAAACCCTCCCCAAAACTCAAAATCCCTTGTGCTAATAACACGTGTGGGTTCGACCCCCACCACCGGCATAAAAAGGAAGCCCTCCAGCTTGTCTGGGGGGCTTTCTTTTTATCTGCGGCGTGTGAGCGGGTCGAACAGCACGACCCTGCACAGCAGGGGAGCAATCAGCCCTGCGGGCTGTTGCTCAGTGCGCGGGAGACCCCCACCACCGGCATAAAAGCCCATCAGGCATTCGCCCAATGCCGTTAAGTTAAGAGGCTAAAGAAAAATAGACTTCATCGAAAAGATGAGGTCTATTTTTTTTGAAAAAGATCAGGAACAAATTTTGTGCACTCTTTTCCGGATATGCCAAGGCCCCCACAGAACACGGGATCTGCAGGGGCCTTGCGGGCAATATTTTTACAGCATTTTGACCGCCAGTGCTTCACTGGTGCGATCCTGTGCGGCGTTGGCATTTTCGGGGTCGTCCATGGTGTAGCGCAGCACCAGCACTTCGGCCACATACAGCAGCGCCACCTTGACCGGGATGTTGCCGGAGTCCAGCGGGCTTTCCTGCGCACCACACAGCAGCACGATATCCGCCAGCTTTGCGCCAGGCGAATCCTCATAATGGGTGAGTAGAATGATCTTTGCGCCCGCCGCCTTGGCCGCGCGCAGCGTTTCCAGCATATCGCGAGTAGCGCCGGAATAGGAAACGAACAGCACCACATCCTCCGGGGTCATCAGGCTGGCCGTGATCAGCTGCATATGGCTGTCGCCTGCCGTGCGGAACTTGGTGGAGATGCAGGCAAAGCGGGCGCAGATATCATTTGCAATATACATGCTGCCGCCCTGACCAAGGCAGTACACCTGCCGGGCCTTGTGCATCAGCTCCGAAGCCTTGTCCACCGCCTCCGGCGAAAGATTGTTCTGGGTGCCGTTGATAGTAGTCATCAGCAGGGCGCTGGCGTGCTCGCACAAAGTTGCCGTGTCGGCATCCGGCTCCGGCACATGCTGGTTGACCAGTGCACCGGTGGCGTTGGCCTGCGCCAGCGCAATGCGCATTTCATGATAGCCCTCAAACCCCAGCGCCCGGCAGAAGCGGAACACCGTTGCCTCTGCCACACAGCACTCCTTTGCAAGCGAGGAGATGGACAGATACTGTGCCTCTGCTGCGTGCTGCACAAGATAGTCCGCCACGGTGCGGCCCGATTTTGTCAGGTCGCCCTGATGCTGCTGCAGCAGCTCCCAAAAATTCGTTGCCATTTTTCTTTTTCCTCTTTTCCGGCGCAGCAGTCCACCGACCCGGATCAGCTGCCGACCGTTTCATTCACCTTTATAAAAAGTATAAAAGAATCGTCCCCGCTTCGCAAGAGACGCATTGCCCACATTTTGGCCCGCAGTTCTGTGCAGAGCACACAGTTTTGGCGGAAAAGCCGGCCATTCTGTGAAAATATCTTTCAATTTTGCATTTTTGTTTAGAAAAACATTTTCACTATTGTTTTGGTGGGTTTGTACCATTTTGTAATAGTTTCAGAAGAGTAAAGCGGGATTTTCTTTGCATTTCAACATATATCCCACACTTTTGTGCACAATGCACACTGTCATTCTGAAAATTTATGAAAACCATGAATGGACAAAATGAAAATATTTTTCTATAATGGAGCCATCAAGAGCGGCCGCTGGCACGGCAGGCCGCCAACAACGTGAAGCATCTTGAATGCGAAGGAGAAACTACTATGAAAAACTGCATTTCCCGCCGTTCGTTCCTGAAGGCCGCTGGCATTCTGGGCGCAGCCGGCGCTCTGGCCGCATGCGGCGGCTCTTCTGCAAGCACCAGCACTGCTGCTTCCACCGCAGGTTCTACCGCTGCAAGCGCAGCTGCTTCTTCCACCAGCATCAAGCTGTGGACATACCCCATCGGCGGCTGGGGCAATGACGAGACCGTTCAGGGTCTGATTTCCAGCTTCAACGCAAAGTATCCTGACATCAAGGTCACTGTGGAGTATCTGGACTACACCAACGGCGACGATCAGGTGAACACCGCCATCGAGGGCGGCAGCGCACCCGACCTGATCATGGAAGGTCCCGAGCGTCTGGTTGCAAACTGGGGCGCAAAGGGCGTCATGGCTCCGCTGAACGACCTGTGGACCGACGATGCCAAGAAGGACATTTACGAGTCCGTTGAGTCCGCCTGCAAGGACACTGCCGGCAACTACTACGAGTATCCCCTGTGCATGACCGCACACTGCATGGCCGTGAACATGACCAAGGTCAAGGAAGTGGGCGCTGACCAGTACATTGATACCGACAAGCATACCTGGAGCACCGACGGCTTCCTGAAGACCGTTGACGCCCTGTACAACGGCGGTTATGAGAACGTTGCAGCCATCTACTGCGCAGGTCAGGGCGGCGACCAGGGCACCCGCGCCATCATCAACAACATGTACGGCGGCACCTTTACCGATGCAGCCCACACCAAGTACACTGCCGACTCCGCCGAGAACATCAAGGCGATCCAGACCCTGCACGACACCAAGGGCATCAATTTTGACGCTTCCATCGCAGGCGGCGACGAGATCACCCTGTTCCGCAACGGCACCCTGCAGATGGCTTTCTGCTGGAACATTGCACAGCAGGCCAACAGCGACAACAACGACGCCGGTCTGACCAACGATGGCGACGAGATCTTCCCCATGGCCTTCCCCACCGACAGCGGCGACCCGAAGCTGTGCGGCGGCATCTGGGGCTTCGGCATCTTTGATAACGGCGACGAGGCCAAGATCGAAGCAGCCAGGACCTTCATCGACTTCATCGCTGCCGACCCCGATCAGGTCAAGGACAGTGTGCTGGCTTCCACCTACTTCCCGGTCCGCACCAGCGTAGGCGATATCTACGCCGACAACGAGATCATGAGCGAGTACAGCAAGTTCATGGCTTATCTGGGCGACTACTACCAGATCACTCCGGGCTGGGCAACCGCACGTACCGAGTGGTGGAACATGCTGCAGCGCGTCGGCTCCGGTGAGGATGTCGAGACTGCCGTCAAGACCTTTGTGGACAACGCAAACGCTGCCGCACAGGCATAAGCCCATCCACTCTGCCGGGGGCAGATAATTATTGACGCTTCGCCCCTTCCTCGAAGATCCCGACGAGGGAGGGGCTTTATTTGTAAAAAAAAAAATCATAACCGAAAGGAACGGTGATTCTCTTGGCTGCAAAAACGGCGATCAAAGAGCCTAAGCGCAGCAGTGCGCTGGTACGGCGCGAGACCTTCGCTTCCTATTGCTTCCTGCTGCCCAGCCTGATCTTCTTTCTGGGCTTCGTCATTTACCCCATGGTGCTGTGCGTGGTGACCAGCTTCTTCGATTCCACCATGAACCGTGCCGACATCTTTGTGGGCCTTGCAAACTATAAGGAACTGTTCACAGACCCCATCTTTCTGGGTGCCTTAAAGAACACCTTCATCATCGTGGTGGTGTCCGTGCCCGTGACCTGCGCCTTCTCGCTGTGGGTCTCCTCTGCCATCGTAGACCTGCCCGAGTGGGCTACCAGCCTTTTCCGCTGCGTGTTCTACCTGCCCGTGGTCACCGGCTCTGTGGCTGTTACCGTGGTGTGGAAGTGGATGTACAACAACTACTATGGCATCTTCAACTATCTGGGCAAGTCTATGGGCCTCCTTGACCAGAACATCAACTGGCTGGGCGATGAGCGCTTTGCTCTGGGCTGCATCATCCTGATCCTGCTCACCACCTCTGTGGGCCAGCCCATCGTGCTGTACGTTTCCGCTCTGGGCAATGTGGACCAGTCCATCGTGGAAGCCGCAGAAGTGGATGGTGCCACCGATTTCCAGTGTTTCTGGAAGATCAAGTGGCCCGCCATCATGCCCACCACCCTGTACATTCTGGTCATTACCACCATCAACTCCTTCCAGTGCTTTGCGCTGATCCAGCTGCTGACTTCCGGCGGCCCCAACCACAGCACCGATACCATCATGTACTACATCTACTACACCGCCTTCAAGCTGTACCGCTACGGCTACGGCAACGCAATGGGTGTTGTGCTGGCAGTCATCATCGCCATTCTGTCGGCTGTTCAGTTCAAGCTGGGCAACCAGGATAATTAAAGGAGGTGCCGGACAATGAGTGCAAATGCCGCTGCAAAAAAGCAAAAACCGTTGAAGCGTCACCCCAGTAAGCTCAAGAGAATGAGCGCCTACATGATCCTGACGCTGATCCTCATCAGCATCGTTGCGGTGCTGTTCGCCTTCCCGCTGTACTGGATCATCACCGGTTCCTTCAAGACCGGTGCCGCCATCAACGCCACCACCCCGGAATGGTGGCCCAGCCAGTGGGTGCTGACCAACTACCAGAAGCTGTTTTCCGGCAAGAGCGCCCCGCTGTGGCAGCTGGCTGTGCCCTTTGGCTCCAAGTTCAGCGCTAACGGCGAGCCCATCTACTTCTCGGTAGGCCCCACCGCTCCCGCTGCCATCCGCTGGATGATCAACACCGTGTTCATGGCCGTCATGTCCATGATCCTCACCTGCATCACCGCCGCCATGGCCGGCTATGCACTGGCAAAAAAGCGCTTTGTAGGCCGCAAGCTGCTGTTCACCCTCATCGTGTGTGCAATGGCTCTGCCCAAGCAGGTCATCCTGATCCCCCTGCTGCGCGAAATGAGCAGCCTGAACCTGTACAACACCATCTGGGCCGTCATCTTCCCCATCGTGGGCTGGCCTTTTGGTGTGTTCCTGATGAAGCAGTTCAGTGAGGGCATCCCCACTGAGATGCTGGAAGCGGCCCGCATCGACGGTGCAAGCGAGGCCAAGACCTTTATCGACATCGTGCTGCCCATGGTCAAGCCGGGCATCGGCGCACTGGCCATCTTCACCTTCATCAACAGCTGGAACGACTACTTCATGCAGTTGATCATGCTGTCCAGCACCAGCAACCTGACCATTTCTCTGGGCATTGCAAAGCTGCAGGCTGAGAACAGCACCGACTTTGGCCTGATCATGGCAGGTGCCGCACTGGCTGCTGTGCCTATCATCATCATCTTCCTCATTTTCCAGAAGTACTTTACCAAGGGCATCGCAATGGGTGCTGTTAAGGGCTAAAATCCCGACCGCCGCCTGCGGGCAAAGACTTCCCCCGGCCGGGGGAAGATGTCGCGCAGCGACAAAAAGGGGCATGCAGGGAGGGATTTTTGGCGCAGCGGTCTGCAAGACGCGAGGCCCGCCCAAGGGCCGAAGCGGATGCAGGGCACCGCAAGAGGGCGCTGATGCCGCTGCCCGGAACAGAAAGCGTACGAGCTTGATGCAAAACCATTTCATCTGTATTTATTACTATTTTTAAAGAAGGGTTTGGAACATGAAAGATATCAAAAAATATCAGGGTGTCATCCCCGCCTTTTACGCCTGCTACGACGCAGAGGGCAATATTTCTACCGAGGGCGTCAAGGCCCTTACCCGCCATCTGATCGCCAAAGGCGTCAAGGGCGTGTATGTGGGCGGCTCCTCCGGCGAGTGCATCTATCAGCACGTGAATGAGCGCAAGGCCGTTCTGGAAGCCGTGATGAGCGAAGCCAAGGGCAAGCTGACCGTCATTGCGCATGTCGGCTGCAACAATACCGCCGACAGCGTGGAGCTGGCCCGTCATGCCGAGAGCGTGGGTGTGGACGCCATTGCATCCATTCCTCCCATCTACTTCCACCTGCCGGAGTACGCCATTGCAAAATACTGGAACGATATGTCCGCTGCTGCTCCCAACACCGAGTTCGTCATCTACAACATCCCGCAGCTGGCAGGCACCGGCCTGACCATGAGCCTGCTGAAGGAAATGCTCAAGAACCCCAATGTAGTGGCTGTGAAGAACAGCTCCATGCCCACCCAGGACATCCAGATGTTCAAGGATGCCGGCATCGCCGCCCGCGGCGAGGGGAATTTTGTGGTGTTCAACGGTCCCGATGAGCAGTTTGTTTCTGGCCGCGTGATCGGCGCAGACGGCGGCATCGGCGGCACCTACGCCGTCATGCCCGAGCTGTATCTGGCCATGAACGACCACATCAACAAGGGCGAGATCAAGCAGGCTCAGGAGATCCAGTACGAGGCCGACCGCATCATCTACAAAATGTGCGAAGCCCACGGCAACCTGTACGCCGTGCAGAAGGAGATCCTGCGCCGGATGTACGGTCTGGAGCTGGGCGGCGTGCGTGAGCCGATGCCCGGCCTGATCCCGGAAGATGAAGCCATCGTGGCCGAAGCACAGGCCATGATCGAAGCTGCCATCGCAAAACTGTAAAATTGAAGCAGCGCCCCTCTCCGTCTCTTTTCAGAGGGGAGAGCGGGCGCTTGTTTTTGGAGGGACGTTTTATGATCTGTGATACCCTGCAGCACCTGACGCGCTACAAGGGCCTTTGCAAAAATCTCGACACGGCCATTGATTACCTGCTGACCCACGACCCTGCCAGCCTGCCTCTGGGCCGCACCGAGGTGGATGGCGAGGAGGTATTCATCAACACGATGGATGCCACGCTCCATTCCGACCACGGCTACCACCCGGAATATCACAAAAAGTACGCCGACCTGCAGCTCGACATCACCGGCAGCGAGGGCTGGGGCTTTACCACAAATCCCGGCAGGGAGATCGGCGATTTTACCGGCGACTGCGGTTTTCAGGACAGCGCCAGTGTCGTGACCGGCACACTGGGCGAAGGACGCTTTGTGCTGTTCTTCCCCACGGAGCTGCACAAACCCGGCCTTGTACAGCACGGCTGTGTGGGCGTGCGCAAGGCTGTTGTAAAGATTCGGATGGAGGATTGAACGATGGATAAGGAAAAGCTGTTTGCTCAGATCAAGGGCGGTCTGATCGTCTCCTGTCAGGCACTGGAGACGGAGCCCCTGTACACGAAAGAGGGCGGCGTGATGCCGCTGATGGCGAAAGCCGCCGCCATGAGCGGTGCTGTGGGCATCCGTGCCAACACCGTGCGCGACATTACCCAGATCAAGCAGGTGGTGGATCTGCCGGTCATCGGCATCATCAAAAAGGACTACCCCGGCACGCCCATGTACATCACCGTTACCATGAAGGAAGTGGACGAGCTGGTGGAGTGCGGCGTGGACATCCTTGCCGTGCAGGGCACCGGTGCCCTGCGCCCGGACGGCTCCACCTCTGCCCAGTTCATCCGCGCCATCAAGGCAAAGTACCCCGACCAGCTGGTCATGGCCGACTGCGACAACCTTGAAAACGCCATGGCCTGCGCCGAAGCCGGTGCCGACTTTGTGGGCACCACCATGCGCGGCTACACCCCGGAGACCAAGGGCATTGACGATATCGACTTTGATTTTGTCCATAAGCTGGCCGCAGAGTGCCCGGCAAAGGTCATTGCCGAGGGCCACATCCACTACCCGGAGCAGGCGGTCAAGGCGCTGGAAGCCGGTGCATTCGCACTGGTGGTGGGCGGTGCCATCACCCGCCCGGCAGAGATCACGGCCCGCTTTACCGGTGCCATCAACGCCGCAAAAAAGTAAAATGGAGTGTGCCGGATGAAACAGTATTTTGGCATTGATATCGGCGGCACTGCCGTCAAGCTGGGCATCGTGGATGAGACCGGCAGGGTGCTGCTCAAGGGCGAAGAGAGTGTCAGTTTTGACGGCTACCAGACGCCTGTTCTCACCACCGTGCGCAGGGCCGCAAAGGAGTTTTTGACTGCAAATTCCATCCCGGTGGAAAGCCTTGCGGGCATCGGCGTTTCGGCCACCGGTCAGATCGACAGCCGCAAGGGCATCGTGGCCGGTACCTGCGGCAACTTTCCCAATTACATCGGCAGCCCTATCAAGGCTGCGCTGGAAGAGGACTTCGGCCTGCCCGTCACAGTGGCCAACGACGCCAACTGCATGACACTGGGTGAAGTGTGGGTCGGCGCTGCACAGGGCTATACGGACGTGATCGGTGTGACCCTTGGCACCGGCGTGGGCGGCGGCATCCTGACCGGAGGCCATTTGTTAGAGGGCGCGCGGGGCCTTGGCGGTGAGCTGGGCCACTACCGCACCCATGCACTGGACGGTGTGGACTGTACCTGCGGCGCAAAGGGCTGCTGGGAACGCTACGCTGCCACCACCGCGCTGGTGCGCGCCGCACAGGAAAAGAGCCCCGATTGGAAGGATGGCCGCGCCATCTTTGCCGCAGCCGAAGCAGGCAACGAGACAGTTCTTGCCCTGCTGGACCACTGGACGGACGAGATCGCACAGGGCCTTGCAGGCATGGTGCACATCTTCAACCCGCAGCTCATTCTGATCGGCGGCGGCGTGAGCGCGCAGCAGAAACTGCTGATCGAACCCATTGCCGCAAAGGTGAAAGCATCGGTCATGCCCGCCTTTGCAGAGGGACTGGAAGTGCGCGCCGCTCAGCTGCACAACGATGCCGGTATGGTGGGCGCAGTGTACTACTTCCGGCAGACCATGGAAAAGGAGTAATCATATATGAAAACACATATCCTCTGTCTGGGCGATTCCAACACCCACGGCTACTGTGCCGATCCGAACGACTGCGCCGACCACGGCATCCGCTTCAATGAAGAGGAGCGCTGGACCTGCCGCCTGCAGAAGGCGCTGGGCGAGGAATATCTTGTGACGGAAGAGGGCCTTTCCGGCCGCACCACCGTATTTGTGGACCCCATCCACGAATCCATGGATGCCCTCAGCGTCATCTATGCCCTGCTCAAGAGCCACGAGGTCATCGACCTGCTCATCATCATGCTGGGCACGAACGATGTGAAGGAGCGCTTTGGTGCCAATGCCGCCTGCATTGCTGCAGGCATGGAGCGGCTCATCCTCAAAGCAAAGAGCGTAGACTGCTGGGGCACCAAGCAGCCCAACATTCTGGTGGTGGCACCTCCTCCCATCGGCGCAGGCTTCCACGACGCTGTGATGGGCGATGGCTGTGTGGAAAAATCTGCCGGTGTGGCAGAGCAGCTCCGCATCATCTGCGAGCGGCAGGGCGTGCACTTCCTGGACGCAAAGGACTGCGAGTTCAACAAGGTGGATTTCATGCACCTGACCCGCAAGGGTCACGCACAGCTGGCGGAGCTTCTGGCAAAAGAAGTGCCGGGCCTGATCTGAGCTGAGCACGATTTTAAAAGCTCTGCTTTGAGCATCTTTAGCGGAATTATTATTTTTATTGGGTTCTCAAAAAGCCTGCGGGCTTTTTGAGAACTTTTTTTCACGAAATAGGGTCATAACCACAAACGGCATCAAACTCACAAGCAGCCTATATTTTATTTTTAATTTCCGTTTTGTTCATCTTGTAAAACATAGCAGAATCGGCTATACTTTCCGCAGAAAGATTCATTGAAAGGAACTGTGCCATGCCTGAACTTTTAAAAGCGCCTGTCACCCCTGCTCAGCAGGCAAGAGATACCCTTTTGGGTGCCCTCGTGGGGCTTGCCCGGGCCACCACCAACGAGCCCAAAACGGACGACACCGACGAGGTGCTGAACGCCGGTCTGCGCCTTGCCGCGCAGCCGGATGCACCGGAGGAAAGGCTGCAGCGGATGCTTGCCATCGTCCAGACTGAAAAGCACCGCGTTGCCCCGGGCTGCGCCACCTGTGCCATGCCCTGCGGCAACACGAACGATTACGATTTTGTCCGCCTGTGGGCTGCGCCCGAGAGTATCCGCACCCTCAAGCTGCAAATGCTTTCTGCCGCGTTTGCGCTGGCCCAAAAGCGCCCGCAGGGTCAGGCGCAGGCCGCCGTTTATCAGCTGCTGTTCACCCTTGCCGAGGACTGGGACGAGGAGCTTCTTGCCCCTGTTGTGCAACGCGCCAAGGAGCTTTGCCGGGAGTAAATCCGGGCCGGAAAGCCGCCGCTTTTACCCGCCGGGTTTGTAGCGGGAGCGTTCCCGGCGCAAACCAGAAAGGTCCGCCTTTTTTGCGTGTTTTTGTGGCAGTTCCGTAATACTGTTGCATCAAAATGCATTCCAGTGAGTTTCACACCCGATTTCCTGCCTTTTTCCGAAAGTTTTTTGCAAAAAAGACTTTACAAACCATTTCTAAAAACTTATTATATAAATAATATATTTCATGGAGCCAATGCTGTGCAGCCCCCTGTGCAGCATCCAAATACGATCAAGGAGGGGTTTATCTATGCCCGAAAAGAAAAAGACCGCAGCGGCTGCTCCTGCTGTGGAAGCTCCTGCCGCTGAGGCCAAGGAGTCTAAGACCCGTAAATCTGCCAAGGCCCCTGCACGCCGCGGCCGTCCCCCGCTTGCACCGGAGCTGTATGTGGAGTTCAGCGGCAAGCAGTATAACGTGACCGATATCATTGACCGCGCCAAGGCCGATTACCGCGCTACCCACAAGGTTGGCGTGCAGTCCTGCAAGGTATACGTCAAGCCCGAGGAAGACGCTGCCTATTACGTGATCAACAAAGTCTCCGGCAAGCTGGAGCTGTAACTTTTCCTGTATTCTTTTCTCCTGCTGCAAAGCACTCCGCACCTGTTTCGCGGCGGGTTGTCCGTTCCCACACAAGGCTCCATTTTAAACCGTAAAAAAAGCTGCCCTGCATCCAAAAATGCAAGGCAGCTTTTCATTTTACATCAAACCATCTTTTCCAGATCGGATGATGCTGGATCACGGGGTCCGGGTCCGGGATCTCGAACACATAGCGCTCGGTAGCGTTGATCACGGTGGTCTTGCCGCGGGTGCACACGCGCGGCAGCTTTGCATCATAGTTCAGGTGCACATGGCCGTGCACGAACCACTGCGGCTCGTATTCATCCATCAGATCATTGAAGCACGCAAAACCCTTGTGAGCATGATCCGTGCTGTCGTTCAGGCCAGCCGCCGGGGAGTGGGTGAGCAGCAGGTCGATGCCGCCCACATGATGGGCCTTGCGCCAGAGTTTGCGCGCACGGCGGCGCATTTCCCGTTCCGTATACTGAAAGCTGTCCTCCCGGTTATTGTAGCGGATGCTGCCGCCCAGTCCCATAATGCGCAGGCCCTTCCACACATACACGCTGTCGTCCACACAAATGCATCCGCCAGGTTCATTTTCCCTGTAACTGCCGTCGTGGTTGCCGTGGACATACAAGATGGGCGCAGCCGTAAAGTTCGTAAGATATTCCAGATACTTCTGCGGCAGATCCCCGCAGGAAAGGATCAGGTCGATGCCTTCCAGATGTTCGCGGGTACCGTAGTCCCACAGTGCTTTAGAGGGCACATCCGAAATTGCAAGAATTTTCACATCGATTTGCTCCGTTCTCTCTCGGCCTGAGGGCCGCTTATTTCACAAACCCTTTCAGGGTATTGAGGCCGTTGATCGCCATAAGCACATGCGTTTTTACATCCAGTTCATCGTAGTGCGGCAGCGCACCTTCCACGCATTCGTCCAGCCAGTCCATCTCCATCAATTCCTTGGGACTGTAGACCACGGCCTCCGGCGAGTGCAGCACATGCCCCTGCGCGTACAGGTCTTCCGGGAAGATGCGCAGGTCATCCTCGTGCAGCATCTTTTCCATCAGGTCCAGCAGCTGTAAAGTGCCTGCGGGCAGGTCTTTGCTGTAATCGATCTCCTCTGCGCCGCTGCGCATGCCCCACCAGTAATTCACCGCCCGGGCACCGGCAGCATCGCTGTCCCATGCACCGTCAAAAATGGAACGCACAATCTCGATATAAAACGTATCCCACCGCCACACGGGCAGGCCCAGCGGCTGCAAACTGCCGTCCGGCATGCGGCGCACAAGGCCGTAATCCCGGTGGGTGCCTTCCGGCTCCCGGTTATCGCGGGCATAGAAGATCTCCACATCCGGCCGGTCAGAGAAATCCAGCGGGTGTGCCGGATCCGGCAGGCAGGCCCAGCGCAGCACCACCTTTGCGTCCGGGCGCACGGTCTTCAGGCCCTGCGCATAGGCGTTTACTGCCGCCGGGATGCCATACACCGGGTTTGCCGCCACATAGCCTACGCGGTCGGTCTTGGTCAGCACACCGGCCAGCATTCCCAGCAGATAGGTCACTTCATACGTGCGGGGATAGTAGGTGCGCACCAGCGGATGCGGCGCGTTGAGCGAACAGTTCAGGATGCGGGTCTTGGGGTGCTGGGCCGCCACCTTCAGGCAGGCGGTATGCATCCGGGCACTTGAGGTGAACACCACGTCGGCATTGTCGTGGGCCACATCCTCCAGCACCTGCTCCGCGTCCACCTCAGGCTCGATGTTCTCTTTGCGGGTGATGAATACCCGGTCCGGGAACGCCTGCTGCAGCGCTTCGATGCCCTTGTCGTGGGCGCGCACCCATGCGCTGTTCTCGGCGTTGTGCTCGTGCAGGAACACCACCTTCAGCTCGCTGGGCTTTGTAAAGATGTTCAGCTTTGCCAGCAGCGGTTCGCCGGGGCCCTGCTTCGGCTCCAGCGAAAGGGCCACGGCCTGCGGCTCGGTGAGCACCTTCACCTCATCCCACAGCTTTTCCAGATTCTGCTTCATCTGGCTGGGCGTGCTCTCGCAGGCATCCGCGTAACGGTAGACCGACAGATACACCAGCATGGCATCGCCGGCAGTCAGATTCAGTCCGCCGCCGCCCAGAGCCAGAAACTGCTGGCGGAACATGGTATAGAAGGAGGAAAAGCTCAGCCGGTCATCATCCGTCCAACTTTCACCGCTGGCCTTGCACACCAGCGTCTGCAATTTTGCGTAACCCCCCAGACGGGAGAAATGCACATCGTTGACCTTGGAGAGCTTGTAAAAATCCAGAAATTCGTAGTAGATACGGTTTTCCAGACTGTCGTTCCGTTCCGGGACGAGCCGCGTGACCGTGCCCGCGATCCTGACCGCATCAAAATACTTGAGCACCGATACCCGCTTGTTGCCTTCCTGCACATAGAATTTGTTCAGGAACTCGTAGGCGATGATGGGCGTGTGGATGCCCTCTTCCAAATGCGCATCGCAGAGGTTCGACCACTTGCCTGCAAACTCGGTGTCCGGCTCCAGCAGGGGCATAAAGTTCGGTGCAAAGGCGGTGTGACGGCCGCTGGTCTTTGTGCCGACGATGCTTTCCGCCGGGATCTCCACAAGGCCCAGCGGCTCCTGCGCCACGATGTTCACATTGACCAGAATATCGTCCAGCACCGCAAGATACGGCGACTGGCCGCGCGCCACACAGGCACGGTAAGCACGCTGGCCGCTCTTCAGTGCGTTCTTGTAATCTTCCAGCATAGTTGCTCCTTTTTCTCAGCTGCAATGCGCTGCAGCCAGCTGCCGCAGCGTCCTTCTTTAGTATACCATGAAATTTGATTTTATGGGAGGATTTTCCGCACAAAAGAGTTGATTTATCCTGCACTTTCAGGTACGATAATAGAAAGTAATTGATGATAGGAGCAGCTCACCCATGCAGACCGAACAGATCCCCGTACTCAAGGCCGACGAATATCCCGGCGGCATCTGGTATTACGAGCCGCATACATATCAGCCTTACCGTTACGTACTGGGCCGCGTTGGCACCCACCCGCTGGTATGCATTGGCATCAACCCCAGCACCGCCCAGCCCGGCGCACTGGATCCCACCTTGAAAAGTGTGGAGCGCCTTGCCGCCGCCAACGGCTTTGACAGCTGGATCATGTTCAACGTGTATCCCCAGCGCGCCACCGACCCAAACGATATGGACCGTGTGCCGGACCGCGCCCTGTGCGACGAAAACCTGCGCTGGCTCAAAGCCGTTCTGGCCCAGACCGAACCCACCATGTGGGCAGCGTGGGGCACGCTGATCGAAAAGCGGGACTATCTGCCCGGCCTGATGCGGGAGATGGTGGCCCTGACGCGGGAGCGGGAGATCCCGTGGGTCACCTTTGGCAAGCGCAGCAAAAAGGGCCACCCCCACCACCCGCTGTACCTGCGCAAGGATTCCACCCCGGAACCCTTTGATGTGGAAAATTATCTGGACACCTGCTTTTAATTTTTCAGGTGCCCGATGCGGAGGGATCTTTTTTGACCGCAGAACATTATCACGCCCTGCACAGCTGGATGGATGCCCATCCCACAGCCAAGCGCTGTGTGGTGGCACTGGACCGCTGGCTGCCGCTCATCCCTTTTGTATGTTATCCGGTGCTGCTCTGCCTGCTGAACGTCCGGCTGTTTCGGCTGCTGGGCAGTCAGCGTCAGGCCGCGCTGGACCTCACCGCCGTCATTGCGCGGACGGTGTTCGTGCCGGGGCTTACCTTCTGGGGCGGCACCATCCTGCGGGACAGGCTGAACCTGCCGCGTCCCTATGAACAGCCCGGCTTTGAACCGCTGCGGCACAAGGAGACCCGGGGACACTCCTTCCCCTCCCGCCACGCGCTGAGCGCTTCCGTGCTGGCCATGGTATGGATGTATTTCTACCCGAAGGCGGGCTGGGTGATGGTGGGCATCACGGTGCTCATCTGTGTTGGCCGTGTGCTGACCGGCGTGCACCATATCCGCGATGTCGTGGGCGGAGCCGCGCTTGGCTTTGCTTTGGGCTTTGCGGGCATGTGGTTGCTGTAAAGCAGTGCTTTGCGGGCTTTGAAAAAAGAAAAAAGATTTTTGCATTTTTTGCTTGACAGAATGGGGCCTGTATGGTATTATACTTCTCGCAGCGTGTGCCGACACACAGCTGCCGCCATAATGGAACCCATGGGATTACAACGTGCGCCCGTAGCTCAGGTGGATAGAGCAACTGCCTTCTAAGCAGTGGGCCGGGGGTTCGAGTCCCTTCGGGCGCATCTATGTGGTGCCCATAGCGTAGTCGGTTAACGCGCCAGATTGTGGATCTGGAGACCGTGGGTTCGAGTCCCACTGGGCACCCCACCAAAAAATCCGCTGATGCTTTGCATCGGCGGATTTTTTTATTTGGTGGGGTATCCCAGTGGGACTCGAACAGCACACCATTATTTTCTGCTAAAAAAGCATGTGCAGAACACCTCTGGCCGGAACGGCTCCTGTGTGCTCTGCACATGCTTTTTATTGTTTGATATCTACCCGCACGGTCAGCGCCTCATCTGCTGCAGGATCTGTGCGATCTCTGCGCTGGAATAGCCATCCTGCCGCAGTGCGGTGCTAATGCTGGTATCGCTCTTGCCCTGGCTGCGCATCAGCATGGCCATGTAGGGCACCGTCACATTCCGGGAGGTGTCGCTGCCCAGACGGGTGGCAGTGCCCGTGCTGCGGTTGGCTGTACCGGAGAACGTACTGCCCGTGCCAGTGCCGCCAGTCTTACTGCCTGCCGCCGTTCTGCCAGCGCGGCTTGCTTTCTGCGCTGCATTGGACTTTTTCAGGTTCCACTCGCCCAGTGCGATGTTCAGCTTCTGGCTTGTGACATCGTTGTTGAATTTCTGCTGGTTGAGTTTGTCCTGATACTCCCGCTCGCTCGTCTCGTTCTCGTAGCGCTGCTGGTTCAGGCTGTCCTGATACTGACGCTCCTGCAGCTGCTGGTTCCACTGAGTGTCCGCACGGTCTGCCTCGTACTGACGGTTGCCGGAGTAGATGTTGTAGCCGGTATTCAGCAGGCCGCTCAGCATGGAGCCAACGCCCGTGGTGCCGCTGAGAACGATCTGCACCGCATCGCCCAGCACACCCAGCACGGTCATCACATTGCTGAACACCTGCTGGCGGCGTGCTGCCTGCTGCTGTTCCTGCGCGGAGTAATAATCGTGCAGGGTGCCCAGCTGGCTCAGATAATCCTGATACGCGCCGTAGTCCTGCGCATAGGCGTTGTTGTATGCTTCGCCCTTCTGCTTCAGCTGGGTGTAGTAGTCCGAGAGCTTGTTGTTGTACTGCTGCTGGGCATCCTGTTCGCTGTTGTTCAGCTGATCCAGCTGGCTCACCAGCTCGTTGCCGCCGCTGGTATACGTATCCAGTGCCAGACTGTACAGCGTGGGGATGGCGCTGCTCAGCGCACCGATCTGCTGCTGATACGCCTGGTGGGCGGCGCTCGTGGCATAGCTGGAGCCATAACCGCCGGTCAGGGCTGCAGCCTGCGCCGCAGCATCTGCGCTGGCATTGTGGGCGTTCTGCAAATAGTTCTGCTCGTACTGGCGGTAGAGCGGATCCTTGGTGTAGCTGTACTGGAAGCTCTCACGCTGCAGCAGCTGGTTCAAAAGCTGGTCGATTCGCTCCTGATAGCTGCTCTGATAATCGCCCGGGCGGTTTGCCTGCCACTCCTTCAGCGCATTTGCAGCATCCGTCACGGTCTGGCTGGGCTTGTAGCTGGAATTTGCCAGCGCGTTTTCCACCTCCGAGCGGCTGTCCAGTCCCGCTGCCGAATAGCCGCTCTGCACGGCAGGCTGGCCGCTGCCCTCCGTCTGCGCCTGCACAGCGGCAAGCGCTTCATCCTTTTTCTTTCTGTTTGCCATATATGATCCTTTCCTTATAAATTCTGCAGTTTCGTGCGCATCTCGTCGGACATGTTCTCAACGTCCAGATTGCTCAGCACATACTGCAGCTGTTCCTGCATCTGGTACAGGTAGCTGCGCAGTGCGCGGGCATCCTCCGGGTCCATGTTCTCACTGAGCTTGGGCAGGCCGATCTTATTAATGCCCATCACGCTTGCCATTTTTCACACCTCCCCGCCTGTAATGCCGCCCTTGGCAGCGGCCATTGTTTTTGCAATGCTGCGCAGGGTGATCTGTCCCCTGCCCTTCAGGCGCAGCCGCAGGGTGCCGTGCCTCCGGGGCACGAACGGCAGATCAAAGCTGCGCCGCTTGTCCTGTGCCGTCAGGCTTGCCACCGTCTCCCATGGGCCGCCGTCATAGCTGGCGGCCACCTCCACCGTACTGCTGCACTCGGCATCCAGCCGCAGCGTCAGTCGGGAAAGATACCGGTCCTCGGCCCCGTCCAGCCCAATGTCACCAGTGGTCAGCTCAAAGTTCAGCTTTTCCTCCACACCGTCGGTGGCCTGCCAGTCCGCTTCGCGGCTGGGATCTGCGGCCCACAGTGCCTGCCCGTCCCACAGATAAAGCTGTCCGCCGGTGCTGGTCATCTCGTAGGAGCACACGTTTTCTTCGCTCCAGAGCGCGCGCTCGGTATCGTACACCAGCAGCCTTGCCGTATTTTCGCCTGCCGCCGTGCGGGCCACATGCAGGTAATAGCGGCCATCCAGCGCACTGCCCACCGCGCTCTGCACATTGGCCAGTCGGCCCGAATCCAACGCGCCGGACACTTTTGTTGGAATGCTGCCGTCCCATGCCATCACACCGTCCGGCGAAAGATAATAGAGCGTCTCGTTCAGCACACACAGGCTGCGCGCCGCGTTTTTGGCAACGCCCCGGCAACGCAGCGAGGTGAGCTGAAAATCCGAAGGCTTGGAGCCATAGAGCTTGTGCAGTGTGTTCTCCTTAAAGAACAGCGCATAGCCCATGCATGTGGCCGCGCCGGTAAACGCACCATCGCTGCCCACCGTCACTGCGTAGCTGTCTGCCGCAATGCCCCGGTAGGAAAACCAGTTGGTGGGGTCGCCTAAGCGGCAGGCATAGATCACGTTTTCCTTGCTGCTGCAGCCCCATACCCGGTTGTCGCACTCGGTAACGTAGTCCAGATCCGGCACGCGGCGTTCCATCCGCACCGGCGTGCTCACCGCAAAGCTGCGTGTCTCCTTGCCGTCCAAGCTGGTCCACTGGGCGCTCTCGGCGCTCTGCACCAGCGTGCCGTAAACATGATCTCCCTCCGGGCTTACCCGCACGCGCAGCCCGTTTTCCAGCACATCGTAAACTACCAGATCCCCGTCCAGCTTTGTCCACATGCCAGCCTGCTGTGCTGCCGTGCCCTGCACGGTCACGGTGTCCCACTGGGCAAATAGCCTCTGCGCGCCCGCCGCTGTGATGCGGCAGTATTCCAGCGGCACTGCCGTCCAGCTGCCGGAGGATGCGCTGTACTCTTCCAGTGTGCTGGTGCTGGCCCATGGGTGCTCCTCGTCCTCCACCTTCAAAAAGAGCTGTCCGTCTGCAGGCTTCTCCGGTTCCTCCTTGCCGTAACCGCTCACCTCGTAGGCCTTGCCCGCGGCATCGCAGGGTGCAAACTGCACGCTCTGTCCCTCTGCCTGCCATACAGCTCCCAGTGCCGAAACACTTCCGTCCGCTGTATCAAAGGCTACCTTGTCCGGGAAGATCAGGATTTTTGTACCAATGCCCACCAGTGCCTTTTTGCCGTCGGTCACTGCCTCGGTGCAGGTCACCGGGTTCGCGCCGTCGGCATCCGGCGTGTAGATCAGATCCTTCCCGCAGACGGTCAGCAGCCCGTTCAGGTGATACATGCCGTTCAGCCCGGTCAACTCCCTCAGCTTGCGGCGCGGCTTGCGGGTGCTCAGCGCCGGGAAATCCCGGGCAGAAAAATTCACGCCCGCGCTGTACTCTGCTTCCGAGCAGGCATAGGTCTCGTTCAGCCCGCCGAATACCCGCACAAGACTGCGGCTGTTCTGCAGCTTCGCTCTGTTTGCCAGAACCATGCTCTCACCTCCTTACCAGCGCCACTGGGCACCCGTCAGGGTCGGGTAGCTGCGCCGCAGCCACGCCGCCAGATCTGCCAGCAGACTGTTGTACTGCGCCTGCTCCCCGACGTAGCGGTCGGTCTCCCCAAGGGCCGCATCGGTCATGGCACACAGATAATGCGGATACAGCGCATCAAAAGGTGCCGGTGCCAGCAGCACATCGTCGTCCTGCAGGCTGTCATCCCATGCAAGGTCTGCGCCCACATCGTCGTATGCATCTGTGATGCTGTTTTTAAAAAAGCGTTCCCGCAGCATCGCGTCTGCTTCTTTCAGCCACGCCTGCCGGGTGGCCAGCGCAATGCGGCTGCCCGGGCGCAGCTCTTCGGCGCGTTCCAGCGCCTGTCCTACGGTCATATGCTCACTCTCCTTTTTATAAAGGCCCGGCCGGGCAGGCTCCCCAGCCGGGCTTTTTGTCTGTTTCGGGTTTACTGGGCAGCGTTCTCTGCCGCCGCAATGCGGGCGGCGGTCAGCTCATCCTGCATCTGGCTGTGCTCCAGCACCTCGGCCACTTCGGGCGGCACTTCCACCTCCACGCCGCGGCGGATCTTATAGTTCACACCGTTCACGCTCACGAACAGATCGCCCTTGTAGCGGCTGTTATCCTTGAACAGCCGGATGCGCACATTTTTCTTTTCAGCCATGGCTCACGCCTCCTCAGTTTGCAGCAGCGGTGGCGGAATAGCTGGACGCACTTTCAATGCGCACCATGTACTGCTCCACCAGACGCTCTGCCGCACGCATGCCCTTCCAGCCCACGGAAGCGCGCTGGTTCAGCGGGTCGTCGCCGTAGCCCAGCTGCTTGACGATGTGCTCCAGACCGCCGCCTTCCAGCTCGGTCACGCCGTAGGCGTGGGCACCCAGCACCAGCGTACCGAACACAGCCAGACCGTCCGGGCAGGTGGAATCCTTCCAGATCTTGGCCTCGCTGGTCTCGATGAAGCGGATGTTGCCCAGCTTGCCGATCTCGCCGCGGAACATGGTGTCCGGGTCGGCGTACTTGTGCACCTCAATGAACTCCTTGCTGGTCTTCAGGTCGTAGGCGGCGTAGGGGTGGATGATGGCAATGTAGCTGTCGCCGATGGGGTCGGCGTTCATCGCGCCCAGCTGTGCCGCCGCCTGAAAGAACAGCTTCGGGGTCAGGGTGCAGGTCTTGTCCAGTGCCTTGCGGCTGGCAACGGCAGTCTCGGTGCCGTCTGCGGCCAGCTTGGGCGCATAGATCACATTGGTGCCGCCCGCCAGCACATCGCGGGTAATGCTGTCCATGGTGCGGCCTGCCTGACTTGCCAGCACACGGGTGGCCTGCACCACATTGTTGTCAATGGCGGTCATCTGCAGCACGTCGGTCAGCGGAGTCCAGCCGCCGTACTGGTGCAGATCGCTGGTGATGGTGGTCACATTCAGTGCCTGACCGTTCGGAGTCACGCCCTCGGTCAGCGGAGTGGATGCCTTGGGCAGGCTGTCGTACTTGCGGAACTCAATGGTCTTGCCGCCGTTCTGGGGCACAGGGTAGTAGTCCGCAAACTGGTCGTGCACCAGACGCGGCTCTGCCTGATCGATGAGACGCTTCTCGTAGAAGGTCTTCATCTCTTTCGACATGGTAGCGGTGGTGTTCAGGTTTTCCGCAAACAGCTGGATGTTGAAATTCTTGTTCATGCTCATATTCCTTTCTCTTGTAAAATAGTCACAATTCGATCTGTGCTCCGTGGAGCACACGGCGTTCCAGTGCTTCTCGCTGGGCGCGGGTCATGCTGGCTACATCCGGGCGGACGGTAGCCGCGCCGCCGGGCCGGATGCCGTTTTCGGTGGGCCGTGCGGCCCGCTGCTGAATGCGTTCCACCACGCCCTGCTCCACAGCCTGCGCTGCAGTGCGCAGGTTTTCGTCGTAGTGGGCCAGACGGTACGCATCCCGCACCCTCATGCCGGGCAGCTGCATCAGGCGGCGCATCTCCGGGCTGCGCAGCTCGTTCTGCAGATCAAAATCCGGCTGGCTGCGGCGCATGGCCGCTTCCTCTGCCGCCCAGCGGGCATGCAGGCTGTGCACAGCAGCCTGTGTGCTGCGGGCAAAGCTGGACAGCGGCGGCAGTTCCGGGCGCTGCACAGGCAGTTCCTGCCGGGGCTTTTCCGGCTGCAGCTCTACGGTTTTCTCTGCCGAAGCCTGCGGTACAGCGGGCGCTTTTGCTTTGTCCGGCTTCATGGTGCCGGAGGCCACCGCCTGCCGGGTCTGCGCTTCGCTCAGGGCAGGGGAAGCGGCTTCTCCCTCTGCAAAGAGCTGTAGCATAAAGGCTCCCCACGGGTTGCGGCTCCCAGCGTCCACTTCGTGCCTTGAGCGGCACTCGTGTTCTGCTGGCCGCTGCCCCAGCCTCGGCTCCCTGTTTCCGCCGCAGGCGGCGGTCGCCTCCGCTGCAAACAGCTGCAGATCCATCATGCTCTCCTTTCCTCTGCGGCTCACATCCGCAAAGCGGACATTCTCCGGGTAGCGTTCGGCCATCAGTGCAAAGCAGGCTTTTGCCAGCTCAAAGGCACCGCGCACCCATTCTTCGCAGGGCGCATCCACGCTCACTGCCAGACGCGGGCCGTCCGGCTCATCAAAGGCTTCGCTGTGGGCGTTCTCTTCCCCGGCCAGCAGGTACACAAGGCCCTGCATCACGGTGCTGGCTCCTGCACAAACGATGTCCTGCCCGGCAGGCGCATAGCCTGCATGACCGGCAGCTTCCAGCCGGCAGCTCAGCCCGGCGGGGGTATCCATCTCGCTGTAACAAACTTTCATCATAAAATTCACCTCCTTTTTAATGGATGTCCATGGCACGTGCAGCGGCGGCCACCGGCAGGGCATTGCCAAGGCCCGCCAGCTTTACCGCCTGCCCGTCCTTCTGCGCAGACGCGCCGCCTGCACTGCGGGCCGGTTCGTCAGGCCCGGTGCCCTGCTGGGCGATCACCGCCGCCATCTGTGCCATCTGCTGCTGCATCCTAGCCAGCTGCTGGGCAAGGGTGCCGTTCTGCCGCACCCTCTGACGCACCTTCTCAATGCCTTCAAAGTCCATCATTTCCAGTGCCGCAAGGGCGGCATCGGCATTTTCCGGCTTGAAAAAGCCCAGCTGATAGCACTCCTTGGCCGTCTCGTTCTGGGAAAGGCGGCTGAAGGTGCTCTTCTTGGCGGCGCTCACCACGATGTCAAAGATCGGCTCCCGGCTGCCCAGTTCCACGCCGCCCACGCTGCCGCCGGGCACCGCCCGCAGCGCCTGCGCCGAGAAGGGCACGAACCGGCTCTCGCCGCTTTCGCCCACAATGCGGAACACCCGCTGCTCGTCGTAGAACTGGCGCATCAGCTCGATGATGAGATAGCACTGCTTTGCAAAAGCACGGTAGGCGCTCTTGAGCATATCGCGGCTGAGTTTGCTGCCTGCCTCCTGCAAGGCCGCAATGGCGCTGGCTGCGGTCACACCTCCGGCAGTGCCGCCCTGCGTCATGTCCCGGTTGCCGCTGATCTCCTTCAGCTCTTCAATGCGGCTCTGGCGGTAACTCAGGCTGTTGCCCTGCAGGCCCGCCGTCTGCAGCGGACGGAAACTGTCGTCGTTGAGCCGTCCCACCACATGCACGATGTCCCGGCTGAAATCGGCCAGCTCTTCCTCGTTGACCCCTGCCGTGTCGCTGAGCACATACCGCTGCTTTGCACTCAGCAGCACGTTCTCGTCCATGGCATGGTTCATCTTGTCAATGGCCGTCTGGCAGTCCTTCATCACATCGATGTAGCCAAAGCCCGCCGGGCTGTCCTCCTCCACGAACAGCGGGTCAAATACAAAGGGGTACTGCCCGTGGTCGTACAGGCCGCTTTCTGCCAGCGCCGGGTCGTTCTGGCTGGCGTACAGCACCACGCCGTTGCAGAACTTGCAGTAGTGCAGCACCATGCGCCCCGTTTCATCCGGGCGCTTGTAGTACCAGTCCACCACCACGCTCTTGGAGCTGGTGTCCTGCCCTTCATCGTGGATGTACCGGGGCACGTCCAACACGCTGGCGGTGTGTCCTGCCAGCTGCGGGTACTGCGCGCACAGCCGGGCCGTGTCCTCAAGGCTCAGGCTGAAAAAGTCCGGCGATGCCTGAATATCCGCCACGCCCGGCTCCCAGTAGAGCATCAGCAGGTTCACGCTGCGCACCGCAATGTCACCAATGCCGCCGCGCATTGCAGGGTCCCAGAAGATACCGGTCACGCCGGTGCCCTGTTTGAGCTTGCGCCACCAGCAGTCGCTGTACACCTGCTCGTAGTCGGCCTGTTCCAGCACCACCGGCAAAACGCTGGAAAGTGCCCGTGCGGTGTCCTCGTCATCTGCCGACCGGGGCAGCACGTTCGGTTCCGGGTAGTTGTCCATGGCATCGGCGTGCTTGTTGGCAATGCTGTTGAACAGCCACCCGCTGGAAGGCTGGGCCTTGCCGGGCATCATGGGATTCTGGTAGTTTTTCCAGTGGCCCATGCGGAACCACAGCTCGTTATCCACAATGCGCTTGTCCAGCGCAGCCTTGCCCGCCTTGTACCGCTGCAAGGTCTGCATGGCCTCGGCCACCTGTGCTTCACCCACGGGCAAAGCTTCGTTCTCGTAATCGTCCATTGCGTTTCTCCTTTAAATTCTGTAAAATCTTGCCCGCTTGTGCAGGTTCAGCGGGTCGTCGGGCATGGGCGGCGCAGCACAGCGCACCGGCGGGCTGATAGGGTTCTCCATCAGCACATAGCGGCACTCGTCGTAAATGTGATCCTCCTGCCGGGTGTCGATGTCCTCCACGTTGCTTTCGTCGTACACAAGGTTCGGGATCGTGCGGATAAAGTGCTTGCAGGTATTGAACACCTGAAACATCGGCCTGCCGTCCGCATCAAAATTCAGCCGGTAGTGGAACTGCATCTTGCCCGCAAGCCGGGTGTTGTCGCCGGGGGACCAGCGCAGGAAGTTCGGACTGCGCTCCATCATAGCGGCAATGCTCTCTCCGCGGCTCTCATCAAAGATGGCCGGATCGGCAATGCCGTGGATCACCCTGCCGCGCAAAAGCGGATCGTTCTGCTCTGCCTCCCGGATGCGCCGAGCCTGTTCCACCGGGTCGATGCGCAGGCCCTCGTTCGGCCTGCCGGTGCAGCCGTACAGCTCCTTGATGCGGTACAGTCGCCCCTCCTCGTCCGCTGCGTACCACCCCACCGAGAACGGCTTGGAAAAGCCAAAGTCGAACCCGCGGTAGAGCTGCCAGTGCTTCGGGATGGTGAACGGTGCGATCACATGGGTCCAGCGCTGGTCTTCGTAGCGGGCCGGGTCGTTGCGCCATTCGGTAAACACCTGCCCGGAAAAGCTGTCCCAGCTGCCGTAGAGCAGCGCCTGCTTTTCCGCTTCCGGCATACTGGCAAGGCTTGCAAGGTAGCCGGGGTCGTTTGCCAGCAGGGCGGGGTTATCAAAAATGCTGGAAGGGATGAACACCCGCGCCCGCTGCAGCTTCTGTTCGGTGCCGTCCGGCAGCTTTACCGTATATTCTTCGGTGATAGGCGTGCCGGGCGGTGCGGGCGTGATGAACCGTGCCTTCACCCACCCGTGGCCGATGCCGCCGGGATTGGTGGTGGCCCGCATGTACACCCGGGTGCCCGGGCCGGTGGGACGGTTGCGGCTCATCATGTAGCTGTACTCTTCCCATTCAAAGTGGGTCAGCTCGTCAAAGCCGATAAAATCGAAGGCCTTGCCCTGATAATTGGTGCGGTCCTTGGTGTACTGCATGGAGCCAAAGTAAATTTTTGCCCCGCTGGGGAAGTTCCACACATGGGCCGTGGCGTTGTACTGTGCCTGCGGGAACGCCCTGTGGTAGTACACCTGGCTCTTGTCCACCAGATCAGAAAGCTGCGGGTAGGTCTTGCGCAGGATCAGCGCCCGGTAGTGCGGGATGTGCACCTGCCGCAGCGCTTCGATCACCAGCGCGTCGCTCTTGCCGCCGCCTGCTGCACCGCCGTACAGCGCTTCCGGTTCCGGGCGGCTCATAAATTCGGCCTGCCGCGGCTGGGGCCGCCAGACCACCGGCGCTCTTGCTTGTACAATGCTCATGATTCTTCCTCCACCGTCGGCAGCAGCACCACGCCGCACTCCGCTCCTTCTGCCTGTGCCCCCTGATCGTTCAGGGTCTTGGCTACACCGGCCAGATCCTTGAGCACCGCCGTGGCCTCCTTGAGGTCTTTCATGGTGCCTGCTCCCGATGCGCCTTCCTTTTTTGCCGCCTTCTGCCGGGCATTCAGTTCCCGCACCTGCTGTGCCAGCAGGGTGCTCAGGGTGTCCGTGGCTCGGCTCAGGCTGGCCAGCCCTCTGGCCTGTTTTGTCTGCCCCATGGTGTTGGGTATCAGCTCCTTTCCGCCCTGGTGTGCTGGGCTATGGCAAAAGGATACCACTGGTGCTGCTTTCCCAACAGTGTGCACTTTTACAGGGCCATAGTGTATATTTTAAATTTAAGAATCCGATTCGTATACTTTCGTCTCTTTGTAATTCATCGCTGTTTCGTATCTTTTCAAAAGCAGTGTTTTTTCTCCATCAAAATTTGTGGCAGACCCGCAGAAAACCTTCAAAGTCATACTCATTTGCGATTTTTGGACAGAAAATGAAAAAAGTGTGTTTATTCTGTGGACAAATGCTTTTGTAAAATGTTACAATAGGTTCTGTTCTTTCCCGTCCCACGCACGGACGGGATGTTTTATCTGAATCAGGAGGTTCCTCATGTTAGAAAACATCTTTCATCTGAAGGAGAACCACACCGATGTCAAGACCGAGATCATGGCAGGTATCACCACCTTCATGACCATGGCTTACATCCTTGCGGTCAACCCCAACATCCTTTCTGCTTCCGGCATGGATTCGGAAGCCGTTCTGATCGCCACCGCGCTGGCATCCTTTGTTGGCACTGCGCTTATGGCTCTGCTTGCCAACTATCCGTTTGCACTGGCACCCGGCATGGGCCTGAACGCCTACTTCTCCTACACGGTCGTTCTCACCATGGGCTACAGCTGGCAGTTGGCCCTGATGGCCGTCTTTGTAGAGGGCATCATCTTCATCGTGCTGTCCCTCACCAATGTCCGTGAGGGCATCTTCAATGCCATCCCCATGACCCTGAAGAGCGCCGTCAGCGTGGGCATCGGCCTGTTCGTTGCTTTCGTTGGCCTGCAGAACGCAAAACTGATCGTCAACAGCGATTCCACCCTCGTCACCTACCAGCACTTCAAGGGCGAGACCTTCTCCAGCGTGGGCATGGGCGCGATCCTTGCCCTGTTGGGTATCGTGATCACCGCCATCCTGCTGGTAAAGAAGGTCAAGGGCGGCATCCTGTACGGCATTCTTATCACATGGGTGCTGGGCATCCTCTGCGAGATCGCCGGCATCTATGTTCCCAACCCCGACGCAGGCATGTACTCCGTTATCCCCACCGCTTTTGTCAGCTTCGACTTCTCCGCGCTGGGCAAGACCCTCGGTCAGGTATTCAAGACCGATTTCTCCGGCGTTGGCATCCTGAACTTCTTCGCCGTCATGTTCTCCTTCCTGTTCGTTGACCTGTTCGATACTCTGGGCACCCTGATCGGTGTTGCCTCCAAGGCCGACATGCTGGACGAGGACGGCAAGCTGCCCCACATCAAGGGCGCACTGATGGCCGACTCCATCGCCACCTGCGCAGGCGCTGTGCTGGGCACTTCCACCACCACCACCTTCGTCGAGAGTGCTTCCGGCGTTACCGAGGGCGGCCGCACCGGTCTGACCGCTATGACCACCGGCATCCTGTTCCTGCTGGCCACCATCTTCAGCCCGCTGTTCCTCACCATCCCGTCCTTTGCAACGGCTCCGGCCCTGATCATCGTGGGCTTCTACATGATGGGTTCCGCCGTCAAGATCGACTTCAATGACCCCAGCGAGGGCATCCCCGCCTTCCTGACCATTCTGGCCATGCCCACCGCTTACAGCATTTCCGAGGGCATCGCCATCGGCGTGATCTCCTGGACCCTGATCAATCTGGTCACCGGCAAGGCCAAGGAAAAGAAGATCAGCCCCCTGATGTATGTGCTGACCGTGCTGTTCATCCTCAAGTACGTGTTCCTCTAAGCCGCCGATCTTACCGCAAGCAAAAAAAGCTCCCGTCCTGATGATGGACGGGAGCTTTTCTGCTTCCTGTGATCCGGAACAGCCTGCGCATTCGCTCCGGGCTGTCTGGCGTGGAACTATTCTTTTTTAGCAATCGAGGTTATTTGCGCCGCGGGTGGATATGCACTTCCGGGATAGCCACGTTATCATAGTGGATCGGCTTATCAGCCGCCGGAGTGCCGTCCGCATCCGTATGATGTGCCACCTTGCCGGTATGGATTTCCGGCACGGCCACGGTTTCTTCCTCATGGGGATGCTCCCGCTTTTTTCCGAGCCACGTTTTCAGATGGTGATAAAGCGACATTGCACGTCTCCTTTCCCGGTGCGGAAACCCGCCCGAACTGTAAAGATCAGCTTCAGATAAAATTGATGAACACCGTAATGACCAGACTGTTCAGAAAGTCCGCAAACAGACTGCCCACCAGCGGGATCAGCAGATACGCCTTGACCGAGGGCGAATATTTATCGCAGATGGCCTGCATGTTGGCCATAGCGTTGGGCGTTGCGCCCATGCCAAAGCCGCAGGTGCCGGATACGATCACCGCCGCGTCGTAATCGCGGCCCATGATGTTGAACACCACCAGCACCACATACAAGATCATGAACAGGGTCTGCCCAGCCAGCAGCACGATCAGCGGCAGGGCCAGCTCTGCCAGCTGCCACAGCTTCAGGGTGATCATCGCCATGCCCAGGAACAACGAAAGGCAGATGCCGCCAATATCGTTGATCTCGCCCATATACACGGTGTAGCCGCCGCCATACTCACCCACATTGCGGATGATGGCCGCCGCGATCATGGCACCGATATAGATGGGGAAGGTCATGCCCGTCAGGCTCAGAAGTCTGGACAGCACCGTGCCGATGCCCATGGCGACGATCAGCTGGAAGCTTGCCGCCGGGTACATGGTGGTGTGGCGCTCGTGCTTCATTTCTTCTTCCACCAGCAGGCTGTCATCCTCCGGTACCACCGTGGCCAGCAGGTTGTGCCGCTCAATGAGCATCTTACCGATGGGGCCGCCCATCATGCTGCCCGCGATCAGGCCATAGGTGGCCGCTGCCGTACACAGGGTGGTGGCCCCCTGAATGCCAAAGTCCTCCAGCACCGGGCCAAAGGCACCGGCGGTGCCGTGACCGCCCACCATGGGGATGGAGCCGGTGCAAAGGCCCACCAGCGCATCCACGCCCAGCAGCTTTGCCAGCCCCACGGCTACAAAGTTCTGGCTGACGATCAGCACGATGACCACGCCCAGAAACACGATCATCGCTCTTCCGCCGCTTTTCAGCACCTTGAGGTTTGCCTGGAAGCCCACTGAGGTGAAGAACATCACCATGCAGACTTCCTTTAGAATATCATCAAATGCAAACTCGGCAACGCCGGTCACATAGCACACACAGGTAAAAATGGCGAACAGCACGCCGCCAATGACCGGAGCCGGAATGCAGAAACGTTCCAGCACCTGCACCCTTGCCCGCAAAAATTTGCCCAGCATCAGCACCAGCACGGCAACGGCCAGTGTCTGATACATATCCAATTCGATCTTCATTGCTCTACTTTCCCTCAGTTCCCAGCCGCTTCATCGACCGTAATTCCTGCCGCCTTATAATATGCGGCCGCACCCGCATGAAACGGGATATCAACGCCCTCTACTGCGTTTTCCTCCGGGTCCAGCGGGATGCCCAGCTGCTCTTCCAGCCCTTCCCGGCTGGAGAACAGAAGCTGTGTCAGCTGCTGCACCTGCTTTGCAGGCAGCGCGTTGCTGGCCAGCAGAACGGCTTTCACGCCCACCGTCTGCACCTCCTCCGTCTGTCCGGGATAGGTGCCTGCCGGCAGCGTAACGCCGCTGTAGGCGCTGTAAGCGCTCTGCAGGCGCTGTGCTGCCGCACCGTCCACCTTCAGCAGCCGGATACCGCACTCGCCTGCCAGAGCGGTCAGCACCGGGCTGGGCGCGCCCACCGTCATAAAGATGGCATCCACCCTGCCCGCCTTCAGCTGGGCAGCGGCATCCTCATAGTTCAGGTTTACCATGCTCACCATCTTGTCGTTCAGACCATAGGCAGATAAGATCTGCCGCGCGTTCTGCTCCGAGCCAGATTCCTCCGCGCCGATGCTCACTGTCCTGCCATGCAGGTCCTCAATGGACCGGATGTCGGAATCCGCCCGCACCACCACCTGACAGGTCTCGGTGTACAGCGCTGCCACGGCACCAAAGCCCCGGCTTTCCTCCTCGTCGGCAAAGATGCCGGTCTGGTCATAGGCATCCTGCACAAGGTCTGCCTGTGCAATGGCCAACTGCAGGTATTCGCCGGCCAGCAGACGCAGATTCGCTGCGGAACCGGCGGTAGCCTTCAGCTCCACCTGCCCGTTGTCCGTCTCATTTTCCAATGCTGCGAACCGCTCACCGAACTCTCGGTAGATGCCGCCCTCGCCAGCCACGCCGAAGCGCAGCCGTTTAACGATCTCCACCGACGAGCATCCGCTCAGCAGTGCTGCTGCCAGCAAAGCTCCGGCCAGCACCGCCGCGAGCCATTTCTTTTTCAAGATCACCACTCCTCTTCCTGCCGCCGCAGTGCGGCAGAGCTTTTATCCTAAATTATACGCATATTGCGGATGAAATGCAATCACCTGCTGCAGAAAAGGAATGCACTTACCCTCCGAACAGCCCGAAGAAACTGGTATGGGTCACCCCCAGCACAAGGAACAGTGCGATCAGTGCAAACAGCACCCCAATGATAATATCCATCTGGTGCACGGTCAGCGGAAAATGATCGTACATCTTTTCTTTCGCATTCACAAAGTTTTTGTCGCCGTTGTTCAGCAGGCTCTTTTTGCCCTCCTCAAAATCCGCCTTCTGCGCGGCCAACTCTGCCTGCTCCTGTGCAAGCTGTTCTTCCCGGGCCGCAAGGGCAGCTTCCCGCCGGGCAAGCTCCTCTGTGAACTGCTCTCTTGTTCGGTTTTCCTGTGCCATAAGCACACCTCCTGATGGTGTTTTTCTTTATGATACCACACAAATGCAAATAAAAAAAGCGGGCCGCCTGCCCAAAAGCAGACGACCCACAGAAAGCTCTTACTTCTTTGCCAGATACTTGCGGATATCGATGGCCACAGCCACGATGATGACCAGGCCCTGAACGATGTAGGTGTAGGAGGAGTTCACGTTCATGAACTGCAGAGCCACCTTCATCAGCTCAAAGACCAGAACGCCGACCAGAACGCCGGGCACAGTGCCGACGCCGCCGGTGGTGGAAACACCGCCGATGGTGCAGGCTGCGATGGCGTCCAGCTCATAGCCCATTGCAGTGTTGACGGATGCGCCGCCGGACTTTGCAGCCAGCAGGCAGCCTGCCAGACCGAACATGCAGGAGGCCAGAATGTAGATGCGGATCTTGGTAGCGTGCACGTTGACACCGGCCACCTCAGCAGCAGCCTCGTTGCCGCCGATGGCGTACATGTACTTGCCGTGGCGGGTCTTGTTGTACAGGAACCAGAAGCATGCAGCCACCACCAAAGCGATCCAGATCAGCACGGGCACACCGATGATGGTGTTGGAGGCCAGAGAGGTGAAGTTTTTGTTCAAAGAGCCGATGGGGGTACCGCCGGTGTACACAAGGCAGATACCGTAGACTACCTGCTGCATGCCCAGAGTTGCAATAAAGGGCTGCACCTTCAGGTAGCTGACCACCAGACCATTGCACAGACCCACGATGGCGCAGATGGCAATGACCAGAATGAACACCACCGGGGTGGACAGGGTAGGCATATTGGGGTAGAACTTGCCGGAAGCGCCTTCGGTCTGCGCAAAAATGCAGGCAAGGCAGGCGGCAAAACCAGCCAGACGGCCAGCGGACAGGTCGTTACCGGTGGTGATCAGACAGCCGGAAATGCCCAGAGCGATGATGTAGCGGATGGACACGTTCTTGAACAGGTTGATCATGTTGGTGCCGGAGAAGAAGTTGGGGTGAATGATGCCAACGATCAGAGTGATGGCCAGCATCATCATAATAATGGCGTTGTTGCTGAGCCACTTGCCCACAGCCTTGCCATTCAATTTTTTGGTAGCTTCCACGATAGACAGCCTCCTTAATTACTGATTTGCCGCAGCTGCGTCAGGTGCGGTCTCGAACTGGGTAGCCAGCGCCATGATGTTCTCCTGCGTGGCGTCCTTGCCGTCGATAAAGCCGGTGATACGGCCATCGCACATGACCATGACACGGTTGGACATACCGATGATCTCGCTCATTTCAGAGGAAATCATGATAATGCTCTTGCCCTGCTTGGCCAGATCGGCGATGATGCAGTAGATCTCGTACTTTGCACCAACGTCGATGCCACGGGTAGGCTCGTCCAGAATGAGCACATCGGGGTTGTTGGCCAGCCACCGGGCGATCAGCACCTTCTGCTGGTTGCCGCCGGAAAGGCTCTTGATCTGGGTCTTGGGGCTGGGCACCTTGATGGCCATCTTTTCCTTGTTGGTAGCCACCAGATCCAGGATCTTCTTGTCGTCCAGCATGATGGGGCCCTTGCGCAGGGCATCCAGCGATGCAATGGAGATGTTATCCGCAACACTCAGCACACCCATGATGCCGGTGGCACGGCGGTCCTCGGTCAGCAGAGCCACGCTCTTCTGGATGGCGTCGCGGGGCTGCTTGATGTTCACCTCTTCGCCCTTGATCCACACCTTACCGGAGGTATGGGCACGCAGGCCGAAGATGCCTTCCATCAGCTCGGTGCGCTGTGCGCCCACCAGACCGGCCACGCCCAGGATCTCGCCTTTTTTGACCTCGAAGCTGCAGTGGCGGAAGGAGCGGGGATGGATGGATGTAAAGTCCTCCACCTTCATCATCACCTCGTCCGAGGGATGGTTCTCCAGCGGGGGATACAGGTTCGACAGCTCACGGCCGACCATCTTTGCAATGATCTCTTCCTTGGTCATGTTGGCAACGTCCCACTTACCGATGTACTGGCCATCGCGCATGATGGTGACTTCGTCCGCGATCACCTTGATCTCGTCCATCTTGTGGCTGATATAGACCAGTGCCACGCCCAGAGCCTTCAGCTCGCGCATGATGCGGAACAGCGACTCAACTTCGTTTGCGGTCAGTGAGGAAGTGGGCTCGTCCAGGATCAGCACCTTGCAGTTTGCGGAAACAGCCTTTGCAATTTCCACCATCTGCATCTGTGCGATGCTCAGAGAGCCAAGCTTTGCACGGGGATTGATCTCCAGCTTCAGCTTTTTCAGCAGCTCCTCCGTATCCTTGTACATTTTGGCGTGATCCACCACCGTAACAGGACCGTACTTTTTGGTGGGGTAGCGGCCCAGCCAGATGTTCTCGGCCACGGTGCGTGCCGGAATCGGCTGCAGTTCCTGATGCACCATGGCAATGCCGCGGTTCAGTGCATCCAGAGGGGTGGTGATGGTAACTTTTTCGCCCTCGTATTCAATTTCGCCCTCGTCCATCTTGTAAATGCCAAACATGCATTTCATCAGGGTAGACTTACCGGCGCCGTTTTCACCCATCAGCGCCATGACCTTACCGGGGCGAAGCTCCAACTGGGCGTGATCCAGCGCTTTGACGCCGGGGAAGGTCTTGACCACGCCTTTCATTACCAGACGGTATTCTGACATTCCGCAGAGCCTCCTTGTCGTTTATCATCGGGCCGCAGAAAAACCTTTTTTCAAAACAAGGCGCGTGCGCGGAGAATATTTCTCGCACGCACGCGCTTTATAGCTTTGCTCAAGCCGTCAAGGTCCACTGCGCACCTTGCATTGTTTCAGGAAAACTTTGGTCTTACTTCGCGTACTCGGAAGCGTTGTCCTTGGTCACCTTCACATAGTCGACCCAGTAGTACTGCTCGACCTTGGAGCCTTCAACGTACAGCTTGGTAGCCTCAGCAGCTGCAGTAGCCTGACCCACGTCATCGTTCAGAACGGTACCGGTCATGTTGCCATCCAGAACGTCCTGAACAGCCTCAGCCAGTGCATCGACACCAACCAGATAGATGTCCTTGCCGACGGTGCGGTTAGCCTGCTGGATGGACTGCAGAGCGCCCAGTGCCATTGCGTCGTTGTTGCAGAAGACAACTTCGATCTTGTCGCCGTACTGAGACAGAGCGTTTGCAACGTCCTGCTGAGCGGTGGTCTGATCCCAGTTGTCCAGGTACTCGTACAGGCACTCAACTTCCTTGCCTGCATCGGTCAGGGCCTTGATGGAGTACTCGGTGCGGTACTGAGCATCGATGTTCTCGGGGTCGCCCTTGCACATAATGTAGGTGATCTTGCCGTCGCCGTTGATATCGCCCTGAGTCTCGGTCTCCAGGATCAGCTCGCCCTGATAAGTACCGGACTGACGTGCGTCAGCACCAACGTAGCAGCACTTGTCTGCGTAGGAGTCCAGAACGCTCTTGTCGGGCTCACGGTTGATGAAGACGATAGGAGTCTCAGAGGGCTTGACGGTATCAACGATGGTCTGTGCGGAAGTGGTCTGCACGGGGTTGATGACCAGCACGTCCACGCCCTGCTGCAGGAAGGTGTTGATCTGCTCGGTCTGGGTGTTCTGGTCGTTCTTGCCGTCCATGATGGTGACGGAGTAGCCCATATCCTTCAGGTACTCTTCCAGATCGGAGCGGTACAGGGTCATGAAGTTATCAGCAAACTGATAGATGCACACGCCGATGTTGGCAGAGCCGTTGGTAGCAGCGGCAGAAGCAGCGGTGGAAGAAGCAACGCTGGAAGCAGCGGTGCTGGTGGAGGAAGAGCCGCCGCAGGCGGTCATAGCAGCGGTAGCGCCCACAACAGCGGAAGCCTTCAGGAAGTCACGACGCGAAATCATTTTCATAATAATGTTCTCCTTCAATTCGTATCTCAGCATTTTCACAGGAGCAATCTTGCATGCACCTGTAATTCCTGTTCGTATTATACCCTTGCAGCACCCCACTGTTCAAGAGAACAAGTTCACAAGATTGAAGGAGTTCTTTTGTGCTATTTCAACAAATGCTTTTTGAGCTCGCCAATTTCTTTTCTCGAAACATCACAATTTTTCATACATTTGCAACCTCCCTACAAAAGCAAAAAAATATGTCATTTTTCTCTCAAAAAGATTACAAAATGTTGCATCGTCCGGTTTTTGCAGCTTTTTCATTTCTTGTATATCTTGAAAAATATTTTCAGGAATAGTTCATCCCTGTTCTTCCGCATTTTTTCGCTTCATTTCTGCAATTTTCTGCAAATCGCCTGCTATTCCCGGTTTCTGCCGCCCGCCTTTTGCAAAGAAAATGCCCGGAAGCTTTCCTGAGCCTCCGGGCATCCCGATCCGAGTATCTTTTACAGATGCAGCAGCATCTTTGCAATGTTGAAGTAGATCAGCAGCGTGGTGGTATCCACAATGGTGGTGATCAGGGGTGAAGCCATCACGGCCGGATCCACATGCAGCTTTTCTGCTGCCACGGGCAGAATGCCGCCGATGATCTGCGAGAGCAGGATGGTGCAGATCAAAGTCAGGCACACCACCAGTGCCACCGGAGCCGCAATGCGGTCGAACAGCAGCATCTTTACAAAGTTGCATACGGCCAGCGTGCCGCCGCACAGCAGGGCCACGCGGCTCTCGCGCCACAGGATGCGGGGCAGATCGTGGGGCTGGATATCGCCCACCGCCATGCCGCGGATGATGGTGGAGGTGCTCTGGCTGCCCGCGTTGCCGCCTGCGTCGGTCAGCATGGGGATGTATGCAGTCAGCACGGTCACAGCGGCCAGTGCGTCCTCGTAGCCGCGAATGACCAGACTGGAGAAGGTGGCGCTGATCATCAGGAACAGCAGCCACGGCGCACGGCTCTTATACAGATCCCACATGCTCTGCTTGAAGTAGGGCTTGTCGGAGGGGCCGATGGCGTTCATCTTTGCAATATCTTCGCTGGCCTCGTCCTGCAGGATGCTGATAGCATCGTCAATGGTCACGATGCCCACCAGCCGGTTCTCGGCGTCCACCACCGGAATA
>VOFC01001166.1_pt1 | contig 162000 bp, 281 predicted proteins | sample 5384161 | NCBI WGS metagenome assembly VOFC01 (sample SAMN12384722, study PRJNA508395) | human gut metagenome | isolation source: healthy gut B | host: Homo sapiens | reverse complement strand
TATTCATATTGTTTAATGAATAATCATATTCATATAGTATTTAGAATCAAAGATGAATTTTTATCGAAAGCGATGCAAAGTCTAGAAATTAGATATTCAGCATATTTTAATAAGAAAATTAGTAGAAATGGTCATTTATTTCAAAATAGATTTTTCAGTAAAAAAAAATAGAAAATTTAAGTTATTTTTTAACTGTTTGTAAATATGTACATAGAAATCCAGAAAAGCAAAGATAGATAGTACTGAAAACTATAAATGGAGTAGTTTTAGAGAATATATTGGAAAAGAAAAAATTGTAAATAAAGCAGTATTATTGCATTATTATGAGGATGATATTGAGATGTTTAGAAAATATACATTGGATAATGATGATAAGGAACAATTATATAATTTAGCAGAATTTGAACTTAAGAGGAAACTTACTGAGGAAGAGGTTGCTAGGATTATAGTGGATAGGTTTGACTTAGAAAATGCTAGCGATATCTCAATTATGTCAGATGAAAAGAAAAAGGAGATTGTAAAGAGTTTAAAAAATATAAGTGGAACAACGGTTCCTCAATTGTCAAGAGTAATAAGATTAACAGAATATTTTATAAAAAAAGACTTGGAAATAAATGATTTTTTGATTGGGGACGGTTCTTTTTTTCGGAAAAAGAACCGTCCCCAATCAGAAATTATTTCAACTCAACTACAGTAACACCCATTTCACCTTCACCAAAACCGCTAAAGTTGTAACATAAACTTTAGTATTTGGAACGATAAGACTTCTATCGATTGCATTTACAGTGGATAAATTATTATTGTTTGTGATATTTTTTTGTTTTACAGAGTCATTTAATTTATTTCTAATATTATTAAGTTCATTTATTTTATCAGAAGATTCTGCGACCTTATTCATTTGAGAAATAAGAGAAGTAGCCTCATCTTTTGCGTCTAAAAGAATTTGTCTTGCCTCGATTTTTGCATTGTCAATAATTTCTTTCTCTTTGGCTTTTACCTTAGAATCGTCTCTTTGTAAATTTTTCTTTAATACTTCTATTTGATTCAAGTTTTTTTCAATTTCTTCTTTATCATGTTCGATTTTTATTTTATCATCATATATTTTTTTAAGTAGTGATTCAATATCAACATCATTAGATGAAATCATTGATGATGCTTTTTGAATTATTTCTTTTTAGTCCTAATTTTTCGCTAATTGCAAAAGCATTGCTTTTTCCTGGTATTCCCAAAAGTAATTTATATGTAGGTTTTAAATTTTCAATGTCAAATTCAACACTTGCATTTTGAACATCTTTAGTGACAATAGCATATCTTTTTAGCTCTTGATAATGCGTTGTTGCGATTGTTAATGCATGATGGTCTTTAAAGTATTCTAATATACTTATTGCAAGATTAGCACCTTCTAATGGATCTGTACCAGAACCTAGTTCATCAACTAGAATTAGGCTATTTTCTGAAAAAGTATTTACAATTTTTGCAATATTTATCATATGACTAGAAAAAGTACTCAAAGAATCAGAAATACTTTGGTCATCTCCAATGTCTGCAAAGATTTTATCAAATACAAATATACTAGAATTTTCATCTGCAGGAATATTTAAGCCACTGCACGCCATACATTCTAATAATCCAACAGTTTTTAAATTTACAGTTTTACCACCAGTATTTGGACCTGTTATAATTAATAAAGAAAAGTCTCTTCCGATATTTATTGATGTTGGGATAACTTTATCAGGATTAATTAAAGGATGTCTTGCATTAATTAAATTAATGAATTTTTCATCATTTACAATTGGTGTTATTCCATTAATTGAAGCAGAGTATTTAGCTTTAGCGAAAATAAAGTCGAGCTGACCAATTATAGATTCATCTATTTTTATATTGATTTGTAAAAGGATATAGAGTTTGACTCAAGCTTTGAAGAATTCTATCAATTTCTGATTTCTCTTCGATTTTTAGATTGTTAATTTCATTGTTTGCTTCAAATACACTTATAGGCTCTATAAAAACAGTTGATCCACTTGCAGACATATCATGTATAAAACCTTTAATTTGTGATCGATATTCTTCTTTTACAGGAATTACATATCTATCATTTCTAATCATCACAACATTTTCTTGAATATATTTTGAGTAAGTAGATGAATGTAGAATAGTATTCAGTCTATTTTTAATATCCTGTTCTAAATGACGTTTTTTTCTTCTAATATTAGCTAGATTTTGAGAAGCTGTATCAGAAATAGTATTTTCATCTAAAATAGCTTTTTTTATTTTATCACATATACTAGAATTAGTATAAATTTCTGAAAAGTAGGTATCTAGAATTGGAAATGTTGAATGTTCCGAAAAATTATAAAAATAATCATGAAGCTCTGAAGACATTTCTAAGATGTTTGCAATATCTAAAAGACCTTTTGCTGAAATTGTATTGTAGCTTTCAAGTTGTTTTATAAAAAACGATATTTTCAATTTCAGAAATAGGTGGTGTATTATTTCTTTCTAATAATGAAACAGCCTCTTTTTTTTGTTTCAGCAAGCATTTGAATAACTTCTTCTTTGGTATTAGATGGTAAAAGACTTGATACCTTACAATAGTAAAACAAATAAATGACATTGACAAAAGCAATTGAAAGTGATTGCTGAATATGATATATTTTACGTGCAAAAAAAATTTTATTTCTATATTGTATGGAGGGAAGTATTGTGAAAGAATATAATTTGAATGAGAAAAATGCGGGAATTACATTAATTGCGTTAGTTGTGACAATTATTGTGATTTTAATTTTGGCAGGAATAAGTATTAGTATGCTAATGGGGCAAAACGGAATATTGAATAGGGCAAGCGAAGCAAAGAAAAAAACAGAAATAGCAAGCATAGACGAACAAAGAAAATTAGCGCAAGCAGAAGCTTTGATGAATACAGGAAAAACTACTTACAAAGGAGTTACATTGCCAGAAGGATTTGCGCCAACTAAAATTGATGGAGAGGATTCTATTGATGAGGGTTTAGTCATAACCGATGGATATGGTAATGAGTATGGGTGGGTTGAAGTGCCTAAAACAATCGAAGTATATCCTACTGCAGGACTAAATATAACAAGCTTTTCCGATGAAGAGTATAAAAAAATAGAAGATGATTTGCATACTTATACTAGTGACTATAGAAAAGAGACAAGTTATGATGATACCTATGCATCAGATGCAACGTCTGGATGGTTTGAAAATAATTCAGCATACAATACAGCAAAACAAAAAATGTTGAAAAGTGTATATCAAAATGGTGGATTTTGGGTAGGAAGATATGAAGCAGGAATTACAAAGAACAGAATAAGCGCTGGAGACGTTGAAAAAATTCCTTTATCAAAAGCAAATGTATATCCATATAACTATATAACAAGGGAACAAGCTAAGAGATTAGCGGAATTGGTTTCATCAGGAAGTTATACAAGTAGTTTACTTTATGGAATACAATGGGACTTGATATTAAAATTCATAGAAGTTAAAACAGTAAATGGTGTAAGTGAAGCTGACAAAAAGAAACAAAAGAAAATATAATGCATAGTTTAACAATTAGTAGCAAACTAATTGGAAATTATCAAGATAATCTATGGAAAATAACCAATCCAAAAGTAAAGTATTCTAAAGATGGAGGAATAATTTTTTTTGATGGAGCAATTTCAAAAACAACAGAGCAAGATATTTTATTGTCAACTGGCGCAAGCAATGAATTTAAGATGATAAATATATATGATATAGCAGGAAATGTGTGGGAATGGACATTGGAATCAAATAATAATCCTAACTATCCACGTACTTTTAGAGGAGGCGGATTTAATATTGAAAGTATAGATGGTACAGCATGCAGGCGTAGTGCTGTATCAACAGACTCAATTTTTGATGTTGGTTTTCGCGTGTCGATATATTAAAAAAGAACATAATGGTACTAAATTGCTCCTTTGTTGCAATGGAACAAGGAGGTAATATTGAAAAAATAGATAACCTCTTGTACAGTATAATTATGTAAATCAAGGCTGAAAATATATGTTTGGCATTAATAAAAATCGAAAGGATGAAAGGTTATGTTAAAAACAAAGGGATAACACTAATTGCATTAGTCGTTTCAATTATTGTACTTTTAATTTTAGCACGGCATTAGTATTTCTATGCTAACAGGGCAGAATGGAATTTTGAATAGGGCGAGCGAAGCAAAAGAAAAAAACAGAAATAGCAAGCATAGACGAACAAAGAAAATTAGCACAAGCGGAAGCGTTGATGAGTACAGGAAAAACTACTTACAAAGGAGTTACATTGCCAGAAGGCTTTGCGCCAACTAAAATTGATGGAGAGGATTCTATTGATGAGGGTTTAGTTATAATTGATGGATATGGTAATGAGTATGTTTGGGTGGAGGTGCCTAAAACAACTGAAGTATATCCTACTGCAGGACTAGGTATCACTAATTTTACGGATGATGAGTACACAAAAATAGAAGATGATTTACACACATATACAAGAGTGTATAGAAATGGAACAAATTATAGAGATATATGGTATGATGCAAAAGATGATCAGAAAGAGGCTAACAAATCAGATTGGTACCAAAGTGAAAGCGAGTATAATACAGCAAAGCAAAAAAATGTTAAAAAGTGTATATCAAAATGGTGGATTTTGGGTAGGAAGATATGAAGCTGGAATTGAGAAAAATAGAACTTCTTCGGGAACAGCAACTACAACACCATTATCAAAACAAAATTTATATCCGTATAATTATGTAACAAGAACACAAGCAAAGAAGTTAGCAGAACAAGTAGAAGCTGGAAGTTATACAAGTAGTTTGATGTTTGGAGTGCAATGGGATTTGGCATTGAAATTTATAGAAGAAAAGACTGTAGCTATATCAAAGGAGAGCAATAAAGAAAATGTCAGAACAAAAATAGTGGCAGATTTGAAGGAGGATAGTAAAAATATAGGAAATTTTAAAAATAATTTATGTAATATAACAAATGTAAATGCAAAATTTTCAAAAGATGATGGAATTAATTTTTCGATGTGTCCATATTCGAAAAAATCAAGTGAGGCTATACTATTAACAACAGGAGCAGATAAGAGTTTTTCTTTAATAAATATATATGATATGGCAGGAAATGTTTGGGAATGGACTTTTGAAAAAAATGACAATGAAAGTTCACCTTGTACGTGCAGAGGTGGTAGATTTAATGGGGAGGTTCTGAGTATCCAGCTAACGGGCGTGGGATAGATGATACGTCTGTAAAAAACGGAGGAGTAGGTTTTCGTATCTCAATTTATTAATAAAAAAGAATAGAATCAGAAATGTGTCTAAGTTTCAATGAAATTTGTAAATTCAAATGCTTTAAAACAGGGACGGTTCCTTTTTGAAAAAGGAACCGTCCCCATTTCAAAAAATTCACAAATCCCATTGCTATTTTCCAACATTTATAATAAAATAATACCGAAAAGAAAGGGGGAACAAATGAACAAAACAAAGAAAATCAAAAAAATAATAACAACACTAATATTCCTAATACTATTCATAATATTAGGAAACACCAAAAATGGCAGGAAGTTTATACCTAGATAACCTAAACTTCGATGCAAAAATCAATCAAGACGGAAGTATGAATGTAACAGAAACGTGGGATATATCAATATCTGAAACAAACACACTTTTCAAGACATTCAAAACAGACAACAGCAAATACTCATCAATAACAGATGTGGAAGTTGCAGAAGTCACAAACAATGCAGAAAAGAAATTCAGCAAAGTAGATTCACTTATGTATCACGTAACCAAAGATTGCTACTATGGTATGAAAAATGATGATGGAAATTTCGAAATAGCTTGGGGAGTTGGCTTAGATGATAGTAGCGCAACAAAAAAGCTTATAAAATATCATACAAAGTAAATGATGCAATCGCCAAATATCAAGATTATGCAGAACTATATTGGCAATTTGTAGGAAGTGATTTTGAGGTGAGTGCAGATAAGGTTACAGGAACAATTTTATTGCCTCAGAATGCATCATCAAAAGAAGATATAAAAGTTTGGGGGCATACAGAAGGACTAAATGGAGAAATTTATGCTACAGCTACAAATAAAATAGAGTTCGAGGTAAATAATTTCAGAGCAGGAAGATATATAGAGATAAGAACTCTTTTTCCAACAGCAATGATAACAAACTCTGGAAGAACATACTCTAGAGAAAGGCTAAATGAGGTTATAGAAAAGGAAACAGTATGGGCTAATGAAGCAAATGCCAGAAGAGCAAGAGCCGAAAATGCTAAAAAGCTGGAACTGTAATATTTGTAATAATAGTTGCAATTATAGATGTTTTGCTTTTAAGAAGTTCAATAAAAATAAGAAAAGAAGCATCTAAAAAGACAAAAATAAAACCATCACAAGAATTAGAATACTTTAGAGAAATGCCAAGAAAAAATGCAACACCAGCACAGGCAGTATATGTATATAATGAGGTTTTATCTACTGTATCAACAAATCAAATGGGAAATATTTTTTCTGCAACATTGCTTGACTTATGTTTGAAAAAATATATAGGATCGAGGAAAATCCTAGCAACAAGAAAAAAACATAATAATCAAAATATTGAAAAAAGAGGCAGACGATAAATTAGAAAAAACGGAAAAAGTAATACTTCAATATATAGTTGGAGCCGCAAAAGGTGCAGAAGAAATAACTATAAAAGATGTTGAAAAATATATGAAGGCCCATTCATCAAATTTAGTAGAATTAAAAGATGACATAGAAAAAGCAAGTGTAAGAGAGCTTTCGCAAAATGCTATATATGACGAAAATGAAGCTACAGAAAAAAAGCAATTATAATACAAAATCAGTATTAAGTTTTACATTTGTTTTGGTAGTAATATTTGTAATATTAGGATTATTACCAGCATTTCTTGAAAGTATGAATGAAATGGTAATGATAGTTGGGGCATTGAGCATTATAGTATTGAGCGTATTTAAGGGGTTATCACTACGTAAATATGCAAGTAAAATAAATGTATATACTCAAAAAAGGTATAGACGAGAGCCAAATGTGGAAAGGTCTAAAAAAATATATGGAAGATTTCTCGATGTTAGATAAAAGAGAAATACCAGAAATCGTAATTTGGGAACAATTTTTAGTATATGCAACAGCTTTTGGAATAGCTGATAAAGTAATAAAACAATTAAAAGCTGTATACAAAGAACTTGGAAGAAGCTTTGAATTTGATGATCCATCTTATGGATATATGTACTTTATGACGAATAACAATTTTACTTCAAGCTTTTACAAATTCGATGAGTTCAGCATTTACATCAGCTTATGCATCAAACTACTCATCATCATACTCTTCAGGATCTGGAGGAGGCGGTGGCTTCTCTGGTGGCGGAGGAGGAGGCCGGTGGCCGGAGGTGGCGGCGGCGGTCGATAATTTGTAAAATGTACCAAAGGGACCGGGTCTTTTGGTACATTTTGAAATGGGGACGGTTCCTTTTTCAAAAAAGAACCGTCCCCATTTCAAAATTTTCAAAAAGAAAAGAGGAAAAACAATGAATGTAAAAATAACGAAAGACATAAAAAGAAGCAAATTGCATAACACATGCTGGAACATTTCATGCAGATGAAATATTTGCAACATTAATATTATCAAAAATAATGCCAGAAATAATTTTAATAAGATTGCCTGAAGTAAGGGAACAAGAAAAGGCACAGGCAAAACCTGATGTTATGATATATGATATAGGAGCTGGAGAATATGACCATCATCAATTAGGAGGAAATGGTGCAAGAGAAAATGGAGTTAAATATGCGGCTTGTGGCTTAATTTGGAAAGCATTTGGAAGAAAACTTTTGGAGAAGTATGATGTAAAAGAAATTGATTACACACTGGATTATATTGACAGAAATATGATTCAATTTATAGATGCAAATGATAATGGACAACTTCCAAAATTACAAGCAGATTACAGAAATGTGCATTTATCACACATAGTGTCACTGTTTAACCCAAAATGGGATGAAGAAGTTGATAGTGACGAAAACTTTATGAAAGCATTAAGTGTATGTGAGGTCATATTTGACGAGTTTTTAAAAGATACATTTTCTAAGATGAAAGCAAAAAGATTTAGTTGACAAAGCAATTGAGGATTCTGAAAATGGAGTGATGGTATTAGATACTTTTGCACCTTGGAAAGAGTTTTTACTAAATTCTAAAAATGAAAAGGCTCTTAAAATAAACTATGCAGTATTTCCATCATCTAGAGGTGGATACAATGTATATGCAGTTCGACTTGAACTTGGAAGTTTTGAGAATAGGAAAAGTTTGCCTATTAAGTGGAGGGATTAAGGGATAAAGAGTTACAAGAGGTAACAGGAGTTGAATCTGCAAGATTTTGCCATAACGCAGGATTTATTTGCAGTGCAGATAGTAAAGCTGGTGCTTTGGAGTTGGCTTTTATGGCTAATAAATAGATTTTTTTGTATTGGGATCGTTTCTTTTCGAGAAAAGAAACGGTCCCAATGCGAAATTTTGCAAAAGGAACCGTCTCCAATACAAAAGTAGTTTGACACTATTTACATAAAGTGGTAAAATGTATGTATGGCAAAATTCAGTTTGTGTAGAGAAAATATTGCCAAAAAACATAAGAAAAGGAGAAACTTATTATGGAGTTATTATTTGGAAGTGCAGCGACAGCCGCAAGAAATGTACGGGGTGAAGAATATTTTAACAAGATGATTGAGGAGGCTGTTAAGCAGAAAAATCTGAAATCATCAAATATTCAAACCGAAAAAAGTCAAGAGGAAAGTGAAGAACAGAAACTTGAGAAATTAGTTAAAAGAGCAGTAGAAAGAGACGGAGTGAGTGACTATGAAGTTGAGCAATTGGTTCTGATTTATAAAGACTTAGCCCCAGAGGATACTGAAAGTCCAATATCTATTAAGATGCTGAACGAATTTTTTTGAAAATGTTGTTAAACCAGCAAGCCCAACAGGATATGCAAAATTAAGAAAGTTCTATAATTTTAGGGAATATATATGCTCCGAATTTAAAATGCGAAAATTTGAAATTTGGAGAGAGAACTTTTTTAAGCAGTTTAGAACGGTTGAATATTGTTATCAATATTCAAAAGGGTTCAAAGATATGGCTGACAGGATTTCGAAAAAGTTAAAAGCACCTGAGAGTATGGGAATAGTTGAACGATGCAAATGGCTCAGAATATGGAGCGTTGTGTTGAAAGATCAGGGATATCATTGGAAAGATGTGGTGAATGGCAGAATCGATATTAATCAAAGTAGATGGTTTAATAAGAATTTTTATTTCACACCAGAAGTGATGATTAGTATGGAGAAGGATTGTTTTGAAAATGTTCCAGATGGGGCCTTATTGTTGGAAATGATTCAAAATCTTATTGCATTATATCCAGAAGATTTACAAAAAGAAATAAGAAAATTTGGAGAACTGGATGAAAATGTTCCAGACCTGGATTGCCTCAAAGCTGAAGAAATAAGAAACAAGTTAAAGAAAAAAATGTTTCCTGTCCTTTGGGTTTCAGGATTAGGCTATTATTGCACGGAACAGGGGATAAAGACCGCTAAACCGGAATTCCTTGAAAGTGCAGTAAAAGTTTATAAAGATGGCAATTTAGATGGACTTGAAACTTTTGAACAAGAAGCTATTAATCCATATAATAATTTTCTAAGAGAAAAATTTAAATGCTATGAATTATATACAGAAAGCATTGACGAGGAATATCAGCGAGTACTGGCAATCATTTCTTGGGATGAACTTAAGATGTACATTGAAGTTTATAAATGGCTTTCATCTCATTCAGATTTTAAATTCGGACCGGATAATAAAACGTTATCTGAATATGGAATTGATGATATGCTATTAGAACTTAATAGCAAATGGTTTTTAGAAATGAAGCTTGTTTGCTCGGAAGATGATATAAATTGGATGCTCTTTGAGAAAATCATCAATGGAAATGAAGAATATATGGCTAAGTATCTTAAGGGAGAATTGACGGCAGAAGATCTTTTTAATGCAATAGGTTTCTCGTCAGTGAAGCAGGCAAAGCTTTGCTGTAACAAAGAAACAAAACTTATTCTTAAAGAAGAGGAAAAAATGGCAGCAGCTCTTAAACGTGTCAAAATGTTTGAACTGCACAATCAATAAAATCGGATCTCATATATTTGGAAATTTTTAAATATATGTTGTCCGAAAAGCCAGAGAATTTACCAAAAAATATGGTAAACTTATATGGCAAAGTTTTTAAATAAATATACATAATTCTCTACACACCCCCACTGCGGTTTCTATAGCAGTGGGGATTTTTCGTATTGGGACCGTTTCTTTTCGGGAAAAGAAACGGTCCCAATGCGAAATTTTGCAAAAGGAACCGTCCCCAATCAGAAAAAAAATGCTTGACTTCCCCAAAACATATATATATAATATGAACAGTAATTCATATAAAAATTACATTGGTTAGTAGCACCAAACCTAAGCTACAATTTAACAAAAGGAAGGTAATGAAAATGAATAATGAAATGTATGAAATTATCAAAAATAGAAAAGGATTTATTGCTGCATTAGACCAAAGTGGAGGAAGTAGTAGTAAAACATTAAAAGCCTATGGAATACCAGAGACAGAATACAATACAGAAGAAGAAATGTTTGACTTAATACACGAAATGAGAAAAAAGAGTATTTACAAGTAAATCATTTACAAGTGAACATATAATAGGAGCAATTTTATTTGAAAAAACAATGCTTTCAAAAAGTAAACGGCGAGTATACAGCAGACTATTTATGGAATGAAAAAAATATCGTATCATTCTTAAAAGTTGATAAAGGCTTACAAGACGAAAAAAAATGGCGTAAAGTTAATGAAAGAAATTCCAGAACTTTCAAAAAGAATTACAAGAAGCAAATGAAAAGCATGTATTTGGAACAAAAATGAGGTCTGTAATTTATGAACCAAATAGAGATGGAATAAAGAAAATAGTAAAACAACAATTTGATTTTGCTAAAATAATATGTGATGCAGGCTTTTCCAATAATTGAACCTGAAGTTGACATACACTCAGAGCAAAAAGGAAATGTGTGAGGTAATATTAAAAGAGGAAATCAAAATAGACTTGAAAGTTGGAATAAAGATGATAAAATAATGTTTAAATTTACAATTCCAACTGTTCCAAATTATTATTTAGATTTATATGATTACGAATGTGTAGTAAGAATTGTAGCTTTATCTGGTGGATATAGTATCGATGAAGCCGTTAAATATCTTTCTGAGAATAATAGAATGATAGCTAGCTTCTCTAGAGCTTTATTACAAGATTTAAATGCACATCAAAGCCAAGATGAATTTGATGGTAAGCTAAATGATGCCATTGTTAAAATTTATAATGCTTCAATTAATTAAAATTTATAATTGGGGACGGTTCTTTTTTCAAAAAGGAACCGTCCCCAATTCAAAATGTTCCTAAAAGAACCAGTCCCAAGCAAACAACTTTTGGAAAAAAATGGAAAAACAACCTTAAAGTATTGAATTATTAGATTAAAGGTGCTATAATAGAAAAGTCTTATGACTCAATACAACAGTCTGTTTTTTTTTAGACTAGTTCACATAAAAAAAAAATCGAATTGGTTATAAATGGGGGGAATTTTAGTCAATATCATAGAAAGGGGCAAACAGCAAGATGGACAATTTTACTTATACAACATTAGTTATTATAACTGTATTTATAATGGTAATATTAATAACTATAGTAAAATCCAATAAAAACTTCGGAAGAGAGACTCGGAAAGGTTTAATAGTTGCATTTATTTTTTTGTAATCATTGGAGCAACCAGTGAATGGATTGTAGAAATGATTACAAATGGTATCTCTATAAATTTTATGACATTTGGTTAATAAAATTTTTAGAATCAGGCTTAAGATTAATAAAATTCATCTTAATGCCTTTGATGCCTGTTGTTGCATCTAAAGCAATATTCGAAGAGGGAGAAAAAAAGTCAAGCAGGTATAATAATAGGTTATATATTAAAACTGTATGTTTTAGTAGGTGACTTATTGATATTATTAGGTTTCTTGTATTTCACAACGATTGGAACAAGTGATTTTTTACAAGGATATGATGTACAATATTTATGTTGCTACATTTATTGTGTCAACTATTTATCTATTTGTAAATGCATTCCATTTTAATAAGCGTTTTCAAAATAGATATCAGTTGGAGCTTGTAGAAATTATGTTATTGGTAGTTGTGGGAGCAACAATACAAATAGCAAATTTAAAGGTAAAAACTTGCTGGCTTACAATTTCTGTTGCATCGAGCTTTATATATATCTACTACAATGAACTAGTTCAGTGTGTAGATGGTATGACAGGTTTGCTAAACCAGAAGAGCTTCAGAAATTACATTGACTGCAAAGAAAACGAAGAAAAGAAGTGTACCATAATCATAATGGATGTCAATGATTTTAAATTGGTAAACGATGAATATGGACACGAAGCTGGAAACGATGTATTAATTGAAGTAAGTAGAATACTAAAAGATACTTATAAAGATTATGGCAAATGTTACCGGATAGGCGGAGATGAATTTGCAGTAATTGTACAAACTGAGATTGAAAAAATCCAAGAGTTAAACGATTTTTTCTTGAAGAATCTCGAAAAAGCAAGAGAAAAACAGGAGATAATTCCTCATATTTCGTGGGGATATTCTGTATATGATCCAAAGAATAAATGGAATCATTCGCTTCAAGACACGAATCAAGAGGCTGACTCAAAAATGTATGAAAACAAAAAACAATTTAAAGCTAAAAGAAATACCCTATTACAAAAATGTGAACAACAAAAAGCAAAGGAATAACACCTGTGCTTTTTGTGTACACTATTATTTACAAGAAAACAAAAAATAATATATAATGTTCACAAAAGAACCGGTCCCAAAAGAACATTTTCTGAAAAAGAACCGTCCCCAATCAGAAAAATGGGCCCCAAAAGAACCGGTCCAAATGTGCCAAAAAGAACATTTCGGAAAAGGAGAAAAGAAAAAATGAAAACACAAAAAATAACCTTAAAATCAAAGATAGATAATCTAGAGCTTGAATGCTTGCTAACAATACCAGATACAGAAATAAAAGGAATAATACAACTAGCACACGGAATGAATGAACATAAAGAAAGATATACAAAATTCATAGAATATTTTGCACAAAATGGATATGTATGCATAATAAATGACCATCGTGGACATGGAAAAAGTATAAAAAATCAGAAAGACTTAGGATATTTCTACGATAGTAAAGCAGAAGCGGTAATAGAAGATTTATATCAAATTACAGAATATATAAAAGAGAGATTTCCAAATAAAAAATCATACTATTTGGGCACAGTATGGGTTCAATGATAGTTAGAAAATATATTGCAAAATATGATGATAAAATTGATGGACTAATAGTATGTGGCTCTCCAAGTGAAAATAAAGCTGCAAAATTAGGACTAGTACTTATAAAAATAGCGAAATTATTTAAAGGTGAGAAATATAGAAGCAAAACCTTAAAAAATTGATGTTTGGAGGATTCGGCAAGAAAATGAAATGACTAATAGTTGGATTTGTACAAATAAAGAAGTTGTTGAAAAATACAACAAAGATGAGCTTTGTATATATGATTATACACTAAATGGATTGGAAAATATTGTAAGATTAATGATAGACATTTACAATCCAAAAATTTACAAAAAAAATAATTTGAAGCTTCCAATATATTTTATAGCAGGAAGTGATGATCCTGTTATAACTTCTATAGAAGCTTGGAATAATGCACAGGAATTTTTAAAAAAACAAGGATATCAAAACATTAGTGGTACTTTATATGAAAATATGAGACACGAGATTTTAAATGAGGTACAAAATGAAATGGTTTATAATGATATTTTAATATGGATAGATAAATTAACAAAAATGTAAAAATCACTATACAAAAATAAGAATATAATATATAATCAAGATGCATTAAAAAAGTAACAACAAGGTAACCACAAGGTAACCAAAAGAAGGGATGTAATAAAAATGAAAAAGAAAATTTTAATTGCTATAGGAATTATAGTAGCTCTAATTGTTGCAATAATTGCATATTTTGTAATATTAGATATGAAACAAGAACAAAAATTAATGGAAGAATTTGAATATGTAGATGGTTTAGTAGAAAAAGAAGATGATGAAACAGATGAGATAAAACAAGCTTTAGAAAGAACAGTAACAAAAAGCGGAGATTATATAAAAACAGAAAAAAAGCCTATAAACAATACCTAAAAGATGTATATCAAAATATGGAAAAAATGAAAAATACTTTAGATGATGAAAAAATAGAAAAAAGTCTAACTGCTGAAAACTACAAAGAAGATGGACCAGAATTTACAGAAACAAAAAAAAATATTTAGCAGAAACAAAGCAAAGTTTAGAAGATGGAAAGAACAAATTTTATGAATTACTAACAGAAGATGGAGCGATGAAATACATAAAAAGAACAAAATGTAGATTCATATTATGAAGATATATATAACCAAGAAATAAAAGGATATATCAACCTAGAAGAAAATCAAAATGATACAGTAAAAGACGCAATTAATGACGTAATAGATGTACTTACAGTATCAGAAAAAATTATAAATTTCCTAAGTGAAAATAAAGGTTCTTGGGAAATAGAAGATAATAGTATAGTTTTTGATACACAGAAACTATCAGATGAATATGATAAATTAGTATCAGAAATTTAAAATTTAAAGGCTTGTTTGCAAAATAAATTTGCAAGCAAAGTCTTTTTTTTGTAGCACAAATATACTAAATAAAGGAAGGAATAAAAAATGGGAGTAGTCGAATTATTATTGTTAAGTATAGGCCTTGCAATGGATGCATTTGCGGTATCTATTTGTAAAGGAATATCAATGAAAAAAATGAATTGGAAAAAGGCTATAATTATAGGTTTATATTTCGGAGGTTTTCAAGCCATAATGCCAACACTTGGATTTTTCCTTGGAGCAGCTTTTCAAAGTTTAATAACAAGTATAGACCATTGGATTGCTTTTGCATTGCTTGCAATTATTGGTGGAGGAATGATAAAAGAGTCTTTTGATGATGATAGTGAAAATAAAAATGATGATATAGGCTTTAAAACTATGATTGTTCTTGCAATTGCTACAAGTATAGACGCACTAGCAATTGGAATTACTTTTTGCGTTTTTTAATGTTAATTTGGTGTTGGCTGTAAGTTTAATTGAATTATTACTTTTATTTTATCTATTGTAGGAACTAAAATAGGAAATAGATTTGGAGATAAATATGAGAGTAAGGCAGAATTAGTTGGTGGTATTATTTTGGTTTTACTTGAGTCAAGATTTTGTTGGAGCATTTGGGTGTGATAGCATTTTAAAATTATATAGTAAACAAAAAAAAGCTTCTTTTCATACAATATAAAAAAAGTATGAAAGGAAGTTTTTTATGGATTACGAATTAATGATGAATTCAAACATCAAAATAGGCCAAAAGCACCAGAATTTACTGCAGTAACTACATATGGAAATAAAAGCCTAAAAGATTACAAAGGAAAATGGCTAGTATTTTTCAGTCATCCAGGAGACTTTACGCCAGTATGTACAACCGAAATGATAGCTTTTTTCTAAGGCATATCCATATTTCCAAAAAATGGATACAGAATTATTAGGGTTAAGCATAGATAGCAATAGCTCGCATTTAGCTTGGATGAATGACATATTTAACAGAACAGGAATTGTAATTCCATTTCCAATAGTTGCAGATAGAAGCGGAGAAATAGCAAGATTATATGGGATGATATCAAAAGATGTAAGCAATACCCAAACAGTAAGAGATGTTATAATAATAGATCCAAATGGAATTGTAAGAATAATTTTAACATATCCACTAAATGTTGGAAGAAATATTGGCGAAATAATAAGAGTCGTTCAAGCACTTCAAATGGCAGATTGCGAAAATGCATCAACTCCTGTAAATTGGATACCAGGAAATCCTGTAATTGTTCCTGCACCTAATACATATCCTAAATTGATAGAACGACAAAGTTTTATTGAGGAAAATAATAATGGTGTTAGCTGGTATTTGAGTTTCAAGGAACCAGAGGGAAAGTGTTTAGAAGAAAAAGAATGAATTGGTAAAAGAGCCAAAACAAAATGTTTTGACTCTTTTGATTTAACAATTGTAAATAAACTTTGCTGTGATGCTTGTAAGATTCGAGTTATCAAGAGTAACAGTATATTCAGCACTGTTGCGATACATAGGGGAAAACTTATCATCATTTCCAGAAATGTATGTAGAAATACTAGAAGTGTTTTGCGTAATGGAAAGTCTTTCAAGAAAATCTCTTTTAACCTCTTTTGCGGTTACTTTGGCGATGCCTACTTCGTCATCCTCTGATATTTTAAATATTTTGTAATATAAATCTTTTGAGATGACTTTTTGTAGACACGGGTCAAATACATAAGTTTCTTCTTCAAAATTGAAGCAAATCCAAGAGTGCCAATAATAGTCACAAGGATATAAGATAAGATAGCCTCTTTCAATGTATGCATCATCATCAAGAAAGATACTTACAGTTTCAGTCGTTTGCCAACACCAACCTTCAAGTAATTTGGAATGCATTAAATTTAAAACAGGTTCAGGCTGATTTTGGCCTGGGACCTTTACTTTAAGAAGTTCAAGCTTTTTTTCTAAGTACCGCAAAACTTTTTGGCTCGACAAGCAAACTTTCTTGGGCATCGTATTCATAGGTATTGTAATCATCTTTGCAATTAATAAAGTTGTTTATAAGTTCTTTAGCTGTTACCATAAGTTTATTTACCTCCATAATGTATTTGAGTGCATAATTTAGCACATATATTATATATGATAGCATAAAATTATGTTAATTACAATGGCTTAATTAGTTTTAAGAGTTGTCAAAAATATTATATAAAATTATTTACGATTTGCAATCTTTGCATTATTTTGAGAGGAGTAAAAAATTCTGAAATTAAAGCTACATATAATATGGAAAGATTAGTCAGAAATGCAATAAATCATAATGTTTCGAAAGAAGATGTTGACAGGTATGAAAGATTATCTAAAAATAAAGATATAAGCCAAGATATATGTATTGAATAAAAAAAATTGTACTTTTGGGACTTTTTCTTTTTCGCGAAAAGAAACGGTCCCAATAAAAAAAAAACGGTCCTTTCACGAAAAAATTATAAAATTTCAATTAAAGTATTTGCAATAGTATTAATTACTATACTTTTTTGTAAATATCTTTCGCAATCATCAACAATTATTTCTTTTACAACCAAATTATCATTATAACAAACAGCAAACCAAACGTGATTAAGAGTATCTACAGGATTTGCTGGGTCAATTCTACCAAGTTGACCAGTAACGCCAATTCCTATATTTGATTTAGCTTTTAATTTAACAGCCTTTGCCATTTCAATAGCAGTTTCTTGGCTATATACTGTAAATTTTTCTATTATATCAGCAGGCACTCCAAGTGCTATTTTTTGCTTCATTACAATATGTTACATAGCTTTCTTTTTAGAATCGAAGATGCTCCAGAAATATTTGTTATTTCATTTGCAATTCCACCGCCTGTACAACTTTCCATCGCTGAAATTGTTAAATTTTTTTTGTATTAATTTTTGAACTATTTTAGTCCAGATATCTTGTGTTGAATTCATTATTTTAACTCCTTTTTGTTTTTTTATGATAGCATTAGTTTAAAGAGATGTCAGAATTATTATATAAAATTATTTTATGATTAAAAAATGCAATGATGTAAATTAATTATTAAGAAAAGAAGCTTCAAATCGTTAAATTTGAAGCTCTTTTCTAGAGTTCTCATAGTGCGTGAGCATAAGAGAAATTCTTGTAGCGTTTACCTTTCAATCAAACAAGCTGCTTGCTTTCTTACCTCTGCATCTAATTCCAAAATTGTTTGCACAGAGTCAATTTTAATAGATGATGAAGAGTAACTCGTCAAGATTTTCTCAATAATAATAGGAATAGTGATGAAATCTATTGCCCTATTCAGAAAACTTGCAACAGCAAAACTCATTTGCAGCATTTAAAACTATTTGTGTGTCCAATCCCTGTTCCAAAGCATAGTATGCATATTTTAAGCAGGGAAACTTTTCAGGATTCGGTTTCTCAAATGTAAGATTTAAAAGCTGGAACAAGTCAACGCGCTGGAGATTGTTAGGAATCCTATTCGGAAAATTTAAAGCGTATGCAATTGGAATTTGCATATTTGTTGGTCCTAAACTTGCCATAATAGTGCCGTCTTTGAACTGCACAGCCGAGTGCACAATGCTCTGACGGTGAACTACGACTTGAACTTGTTTTGGCTGTACATCAAATAGCAATGTAGCTTCAATCACCTCGAATCCCTTTGTTCATTAGTGTGGCCGAATCTACTGTTATTTTTGCCCCCATTTTCCAAGTTGGATGTTTTAAAACATTTTCAACAGTTATACCTGGTTCCAAATCTTTGGTAAAAAAGGTCCACCAGAAGCTGTAAGTAAAATTTTCTCAATAGGATTTTGCTCTTCGCCCTGCAAACACTGAAGAATTGCACTGTGTTCACTGTCTACCGTAAGAAGTTTGGCATTGTATTTTTGGCGTGTTCAATTATAAGGGAACCACCAGTTACAAGCACTTCTTTATTAGCAAGTGCTATATCTTTTCCAGACATAATCAGGTTGTAAGTAGGTTTAAGACCAGCAATTCCCACTAATGCAGATACTGCAATATCAAACTCGTAGATGGATGAAATTTCTTCCATACCAGTCTCTCCATAGAATATATTTTCCTTGGAGATAGAAACATTGGAATTTTTAATACATCAAATAATTTTGTTGCATTTGAAGCATCTTTTATATAAAGATACTTCGGCATGAATTCCTTTGCCTGTTCGATGAGTAGGTCTACATTATTTCCTGCAACTAAAGTTACTACTTCAAATAAATGAGGGTTATTCCGAATTACTTGAAGTGTTGAAGTTCCAATAGAACCAGTTGAACCGAAAATTGCTACTTTTTTTCTCATTATGTTGTCCTCCTTTTTGTTGTGTATAAAGCCATTACAATAGCTTTATAATGCATATTGGTACATAAAAATAATACCATAGTATACATAAAATGTCAATATTTTTTTGAAATGGGGACGGTTCCTTTTTGAAAAAGGAACCGTCCCCATTTCAAAAATTTGTACTGACCTCCCAGTCCAATTATCAATAAACAAAAATATGGTATAAATATATCCAAGCAAAGGAGGAAGGCAAATGTCAGAAAAAAATATATAAATGCTTAGAAATAAAAGATTTAAAAGATATGCTAAAAAATCTGGTGAGAAATACGGAGAAAAAAATGCATATAAAATAAGATTGGAAAAAAATAAATATAAAACATATACACATAAAGATGTAAGACAAATGATAAATTATTTGGGAACAAGACTAATAGATTTAGGATTAAAAAATAAAAGAATAGCGGTAATTGGAGAAAATAGATATGAATGGGAAATAGCATATTTATCTATAGTATGTGGAACAGGAATAGTTGTACCATTAGATAAATCTTTGCCACAAAATGAGCTTGAAAAAGTAATAGAACGTTCTGGTGTTGAGGCGATTTTCTATTCAGAGAAATATACAGATATTTTAAAAACAATAGTAGGTAGAGGAATAGGAAAATTAAAAACATTAATATCAATGGATTTAAAACATCATACTGAGGGGATATATTCTCAAAATGAGTTAATAAGTGAAGGCAAGAAATTGGTAGAAAGTGGAAATAAAAGCTTTATAGATGCTACAATTGATAATGAAAAAATGTCAATAATGTTATTTACATCTGGAACTACCTCAGATTCGAAAGTTGTTGCACTATCACATAAGAATTTGGTATCAAATTTAATGGATATTGCATCAAGTTTAGATATAAATTCAGTGATGTTTTTTATCATTTTTACCTCTTCATCACGTTTTTGAGTGTACAGTTGGATTTTTGTTTTCATTATATGTAGGTGCAGAAACTGTATTTTGTGATGGAATAAGGTATATTGTAGATAACTTGAAAGAATACAAAGTTAGTGTAATGGCATCTGTTCCAGCAATTTATGAGCGAATTTTTAAAATCATTAGAAGAGAAATCGCTGGAAGTAATAATTTGGAAGAAATACTTGAAAATGAGGAAAAATACAAAAAATTCATCAATGGAAGAAAAGAAAAAAGTATTTAAAGATATACACGATATGTTAGGCGGAAATATAAAACTTTTAATTAGCGGAGCAGCAAGTTTGGACAAAGAAATAGAAGAAAAATATAGAAATCTAGGATTAAATTTGGTTCAAGGGTATGGACTAACAGAAACATCACCTGTTATAGGAATAGGAACTAATAAATATCACAAAGTTGGTTCAATTGGAAAAACAGTACCATCTGTTGAGGCAAAGGTTGTAGATTGTAATAAAGAAGGAATTGGAGAGCTGATTGTAAAAGGACCTAATATAATGCTTGGATATTACCAAAATGAGGAAGCAACAAAAAAGCAATTGTAGATGGATGGTTTTATACAGGGATTTGGCAAGAATTGATGAAGAGGGATATATTTTTATTTGTGGAAGAAAGAAAAAATGTAATTGTTTTAAAAAATGGTAAAAATATTTATCCAGAAGAGATGGAAAATCTTATAAATAAAATTGAGGGTGTAGAGGAATCTTTTATATATGGAAAACAGATATCAAGTGATAAGGAAAACATCAAAATATATGCGAAAATAGTGTATGACGAGGAAGTTGTTAAAAATGCATATAAAGTTCAAAGTAAGGAAGAAATTCACAAGGAGATAGCAAATAAAATAAGAGAGATAAACAGTTTAATGCCGAAATATAAGGCTATAAGAGGATTTTCTTTAACTAAGGAACCCCTTATAAAAACAACGACCAATAAATTAAAAAAGACAGCAGAATTTGGAAAAGATTTTAGAGGAAGAAAGAGAAAATGGAAGAAACTAAGATTGAATCAAAAGATTTGGGGCAAGATGGTTTTAAGGTAATACACTATAAAACGATAGATTCAACTCAAAAAAGAAATATGGAGAAGAGTGAAAAATGGCACAATAGAAAATAAAACCATAGTTATAGCAGATATTCAAACATCAGGAATAGGAACCCACGGAAGAACTTGGCATACAGATGAGGAAAACAATATTGCTTTTTTCGGTTTATTTTGATTTAAGTAAATCTAAGCTTAATATAAGTAGTTTAGATGGCCTAACGATTAAGATTGCCGAAAATATTGTGGGAATTTTTTATAAACTGTACGGTATTAGTTTAGATATCAAGTTCCCTAACGATATTTATTGTAACGGAAAAAAACTAGGTGGAATACTTACTGAAACTAAGGTGCAAGACGGAATGGTTAAGTGTCTTGTTATTGGGATAGAATTAATACTAATCAAACCAAGTTTGCAGATGAGATTAAAGAAATTGCAACTTCAGTTAGGCGTGAATTTGGGATTGAGGTTGAAAATAGAAAAGTGATTTCGGAATTTTTTTGAAACGGGGACGGTTCCTTTTTCAAAAAGGAACCGTCCCAATTTCAAAGTTTTGTGAAAAGAACCGTCCCCAATACAAAAAAGGAGGATTTTAAATGAAAATAGGATTTTTATTTCCAGGTCAAGGTTCACAATTTGTTGGAATGGGAAAAGAATTATATGAGAACGATGAGGATGCAAGAAAAATATATAATAGAGTAAAAGAAATAACAGGAATTGATATAGCAAAAAATATCTTTTGAGGGACCTGAGGAATTATTAAATCAGACTAAATATACTCAACTTGCTATTCTTACAAACAGTTTAGCGGAGCTTGAAGTATTGAAAAAACAAGGGATAAAAGCCGAGGTATCAGCAGGTTTAAGTTTAGGTGAATATACAGCTTTGATATATAGTAAAGCACTTTCTTTTGAGGATGGAGTAAAACTTGTTCAAAAAAAGAGGAGAGTTTATACAAGATTTAGCACCAAAAGGAAACTGGCAAATGGCAGCAATTCTTGGTGCTAAGGATGAGGATGTTGAAAGTTTATGTCAGAAAGTAAGTGATGGATTTGCGGTACCAGTAAATTATAATTGTCCTGGTCAAGTTGTTGTAACTGGTGATGAAGATGGAATAAATAAGTTACAGGAATTAGCTAAAGAAGCAGGAATAAAACGAGTAAGAGTTTTAAAGACATCAGGTCCATTTCATACTGAAAAGCTAGAAAAGAGCTCTGAAGCTTTAAGACAAGAATTGGATAAATTTGATATACATAAATTTGAAAGCAAAGTTGTTAAAAATATTGATGGGGAAGTTTATAGGAATAATGATGATGTGAAAGATATTTTAGCTAAACATATTATTAGCCCAGTTAGATTTTCTAAATGTTTGAAAACAATGAAAGATATGGGAGTAGAAGAATTTATTGAGGTTGGACCAGGAAAGACTTTAAGTGGATTTGTAAAAAGAATGTGATTTTTTCGTGAAAAGAAACGGTCCCGTTGGAAAAAAAACGATCTTTTCGCGAAAGGAAACGGTCCCAATGGAAAAAACGGTCCTTTCAGGAAAAAAAGGAGGAATGAATTATGTCAGTTGCACTAATAACAGGAGCGACAAGAGGAATAGGAAGAGCTATTGCAATAAAATTAAGAAAGGAAGGTTATGATATTGCAATTAATTATAGAAAAGAAAATGAAGAGTTAAATGAACTAAAAAAAGAAATTGAACAAAACAATGTTAAATGTGAGCTTGTTCAAGGTGATGTTTCAATTTTTGAGGATACTGAAAGATTTGTAAAAAGAAACAATTGAAAAATTAGGTTCTATTGATGTGCTTGTAAATAATGCAGGTATTACAAAAGACATGTTACTTATGAGAATGAAACAAGATGATTTTAAACAAGTTATAGATACAAATTTAGTTGGAACATTTAATGTTACAAAAATGTAATTAGTTATATGATGAAAGCAAGAAGCGGTAATATTGTAAATATTTCTTCTGTTGTTGGAATTTCAGGAAATAGTGGTCAAACTAATTATTCTGCATCAAAAGCAGGAATTATCGGTTTTACTAAGAGTTTAGCAAAGGAAGTAGCGTCTAGAAATATTAGGGTAAATGCAGTAGCTCCTGGATTTATTGAAACTAATATGACAGATGTTTTAAAAGATGATATCAAAGAAGAAATTAGTAAAAATATACCTTTAAAAAAGAATGGGAACTGCTGATGATGTTGCAAATGCGGTTAAGTTTTTGGTATCTGAGGAGAGCTCTTATATTACAGGTCAGGTTATTCAAGTTGATGGTGGAATGCTTATGTAAAGCTAAAAGCCAGCACTTATAAAATATCGTGCTGGCTTTAGGATTATTTTTTTCTCTTTTTGGGCACATAATTACTATTGGTGTAAAAGTAATCATTTTGTGTTGTATGTGTGGCAATAAATTGCCTAGATCTAGTGTATTTGAACCCAAGATTAGAAAAAATTATATCCACAGACTCAAAAAATTCAGAATGAGAACGACGTGGATATGGAGTAAGGGTAAAAGAAGTTGGTAAAGTGCCACCTTCGAAAAAGACTTGTTCTACAATTTGTGAAAGAACCTTAAGTTCAATATCTTTTAACTCAGAATCTGAGTTTGACAGTTCATTCCGTAGTGCACAAGCTTTGTCGAAAAAAATTTTTTCGTTCCACTCACTCATAAAAAAATACCTCCTGTGTATTTATATTATGTAAATATAATACCACAAAAACGCAAAAAATACAATAGATATAAAGAATTTGAAGAATAAAAGAGAAATTTATAATAAAGAAAGGAAAAAATCCAATGGAAAAAAGAGTTGTAATTACAGGAATAGGTGCAATAACACCAATAGGAAATAATACAAAAGAATTATGGGAAGGAATTCTACAAAAAAATGTGGAATTGATAAAATAAAAAGTTTTAATGCAGATGGATACAAAACATCACTTGCGGCAGAACTAAAGAATTATAATCCTCTTGATTATTTTGATGCCAAACAAGCAAAAAGATTAGATAAATGTTCTCAGTATGCAATAATAGCAGCAAAGGAAGCATTTAAAGATAGTCAAATTACTAAGGAAAATACAGATTTTGACAGAATTGGAGTATTTGTAGGCTCTGGAATTGGAGGGCTAAAAACTATTCAAGATCAATGTGAAGCATTTGTTACAAAAGGTCATAGCAGAATATCACCAATGTTTATACCAATGTCAATTTGTAATATGCCAGCAGGAAATGTTGCAATAGAATTAGGCTTAAAGGGAGAATCAATATCAACAGTTTCAGCTTGTAGTTCATCAACTCACGCAATTGGAGAGGCATATAGGACCATAAAATATGGAGCTGAAGATGTGATTTTAGCTGGAGGAACTGAAAGTTCAATTTGTGAAATAGGAATTGCTGGGTTCGAAAATATGAAAGCTTTATCTTTTTGCCACAGACCCAAATAGAGCAAGCATTCCATTTGATAAAGAAAGAAGCGGATTTGTTATGGGCGAAGGAGCTGGAGTTCTTGTATTAGAAGAATTAGAGCACGCTGTGAAAAGAGGAGCAAAAATATATGCCGAGGTAATTGGATATGGTGCAACATCAGACGCATATCACATAACATCACCTGCACCAAATGGAGAAGGTGGAGCAAGAGCGATGAAAAGAGCAATAGAAGATGCAAAAATAAAACCAGAAGAAATAGATTACATAAATGCTCATGGAACATCAACACATCTAAATGACAGTTTAGAAACAATGGCAATAAAAACATCTTTAGGAGAAGAGGCAAGCAAAAAAGTTATGGTAAGCTCAACAAAATCCAATATGGGACATTTGCTTGGTGCAGCAGGAGGCGTGGAAGCTATTGTGTGTACTCAAGCCATCAATTTTGGAATAGTTCCACCAACTATAAATTATCAAGTTAAAGACGAAGAATGTGATTTAGATATTGTACCAAATGAACTTAGAAAAGCAGACCTAAATATTGTAATGTCAAATTCACTTGGCTTTGGTGGACATAATGCAAGTGTGATTTTAAGAAAATATGTGAAATAAGGAGCAAATTTTATGGAATACGAGAAAATAATAGAATTAATAAATGATTTTGGTAATTCAAAATTAAATAATCTTAAATTAGATTTTCCAGACGGTACTAAAATTGATATGAGTAAAAATGAGGAAAAAGTAAAAATTGTAGAAAATATAGAAATGCCAAATAGCCAAAGAACATTAGATGATGGAAAAGATTATGTACAGACAAAAGAAACAATAGATGAGAACAAATCTAAAAAAGGAAAAATTATGACATCACCAATGGTAGGAACATTTTACTTAAAGCCATCGCCAAATGCGGAGCCTTATGTTAAAGTAGGTCAAAATGTAAAAAAAAGGGGACGTACTTTGTATAATAGAAGCAATGAAATTGATGAATGAAATTGAATCAGAATATGATGGTATTATAGAAGAAATTTTAGTTAAAGATGCAGAATGTGTTGAGTATGGGAAACCGTTGTTTAGGATTTCGTGATTTCTGATTTGGGACGGTTCCTTTTCGGAAAAAGAACCGTCCCAAATCAGAAAAATGAAAGGAGAAAAGAATGTTAAATAAAGAAGAAATAAAAAATATAATCCCACAAAGGGAACCATTTTTAATGGTAGACGAAGTGGAAAGTTTTGTACCGGGAGAAAGTTGTGTAGCTTATAAATATGTAAATGAAAATGAGTGGTACTTTAAAGGACATTTTCCGGGAAATCAATAATGCCTGGGGTTTTAATTGTTGAAAGTTTAGCTCAAACAGGAGCAGTTGCTATTTTAAGTTTAGAAGAAAATAAAGGAAGAAATGCTTTGTTTGGTGGAATTGATAAAATGAAATTTAAAAAACAAGTTGTACCAGGAGATAAATTGAAATTGGAAGTTAAAATTATTAAAAGAAAAGGTCCAATAGGCATCGGAGAAGCGGTTGCTACTTGTGGAGAAAAGATTGTAGCTAGAGGAGAACTTACATTTGCGGTTGTATAGAAAAAGACCACTCAAGTTTAAAATACGCTTGAGTGGTAGAAATTGTTTTTATACTGTCTTTGGGGAGTTATCTTGTTCATTTTTCAAACTGTAATAAGATGAAAAAAACTCGAAAAATTCCGGTCCCATAGAGACACATATTTCTGCTGCATCCATATCTGAAAATTTTTCCATTTTCAGAGTAAGGCAAAAACCATCCGAGAAAAGCATTCGGAGTGTCTGCAACTTTTAAAGCATCGGAAGCCCGATTTTTAAAGTTTTCCTTTTTCTTCTTCAGTTGCAATTTTAAAAGTGTTTACAATTTCTAACATAATGTTACCTCCTTTAAGTTGATAAAATCATTATACTACATTTTAGAGAAGATGTAAAACTTTACAAAAATAGATATAAAAAAAACAATATATTGTAAAGAAAGGAATAGTACCAAATATGAACAAAATATTAATAGCCAATAGAGGCGAAATAGCTGTAAGAATAATAAGAGCATGTAAAGAAATGAATATAAAAACAGTAGCGGTTTACTCAGAAGCTGATAAAGATAGCCTTCATACACGATTAGCAGATGAAGCGATATGTATAGGTCCAGCAAACTCTAATAAAAGCTACTTAAATTATAAAAATATAATAGAAGCCGCATATATAACAGGAGCGGATAGTATACACCCAGGCTTTGGATTTCTTTCTGAGAATAGCCAGTTTGCAAAAATATGTGAGGAATCAAACATCAAATTTATAGGACCTTCATTTGAAATTATAAAGCTTATGGGAAACAAATCGAATGCAAAAGAATTGATGGAAAAGGCAGGAGTACCTGTGGTTCCAGGCTCAAAAGGAAGCATCAAAAAGTATAAATGATGCGAAAAAAAACAGCAAAAGAAATAGGCTATCCTATAATGCTTAAAGCCGCTGCAGGTGGCGGAGGAAAAGGGATACGTGTTGTAAATGATGAAAGTGAATTGGAAAATAGTTACAATATTGTAAAACAGGAAGCAATGATTTCTTTCAAGGATGATGAAATTTATATGGAAAAATTTATTCAAAATCCAAGACATATTGAAATTCAAATTTTAGCAGATGAACACGGAAATGTAATTCACCTAGGTGAAAGGGATTGTACTGTTCAAAGAAGAAATCAAAAAAAGTAATTGAGGAAACTCGGTCCTACTGTAATTGATGATAAATTAAGAGAAAAAATGGGAGATGCAGCTATAAAGGCAGCAAAAAAGTTGGTTATATAAGTTGTGGTACTATTGAATTTTTAGTTGATAAAAACAAAAATTTCTATTTTATGGAAATGAATACTAGAATTCAGGTAGAACACGGAATTACAGAAGAGAGAACAGGAATTGATATAGTAAAAGAACAAATTAGAATTGCAGCAGGTGAGAAACTTAAAATTAAGCAAAAAAAGATGTAGAATTTCGAGGACACGTAATAGAGTGCAGAATAAATGCGGAAAATCCATCAAAAAATTTCAGACCTAGCCCAGGAAAAATTACAGGATTAATATTGCCAGGTGGAAATGGAATTAGAGTTGATACATTTGTATATGAAGGATATACAATCCCGCCAAACTATGACTCTATGATTGCTAAAATAATTGCTCACGGTAAAACTAGAAATGAAGCAATAAGTAAAATGAAAAGAGCGTTAGAGGAAACAGTAATTGAGGGAGTAGATACTAATATTGATTTTTTATTTACAATTATTAGAAATTCTAATTTCCTTAGAGGAAAATATGATACTTCATTTATTGAAAAAAAATTTTGAAATAAATTCATTTTGGCACATTGGGACCGGTTCTTTTTGTGCCCAAATTTTGACAAAAAGGGGACCAAAAAAGAACCGACCCCAATGGTCCCATATCACAGAAAGGAGAAAAGATGCTAGTTGATAAAATCAAAAAAAGAGAACCTACAGCAAAGAAAAATGTAAATAGAGTAGATATTCAAGTAGGAAAATGGGTAAAATGTACCAAATGCAAAGAAATTTTATATAAGGAAGATGTAAGAAACAATCTAAATATATGTCCAATATGTGGTGCATATTTTAGAATGCATATAAATAGGAGATTAGAAAATATAATAGATGAAGGTACATATAAAAGATTTGATCTAAATATAGATAATGTAAATCCATTGGGATTAGAAGATTATCCATCAAAATTAGAAAGATTAAGGCAAAAAACAGACCTAGAAGAAGCAGTAAGCTGTGGAACTCGGAAAAATTGAAGGAAAAGATGTTGTTATATGTATAATGGACAGTGGATTCCTTATGGGAAGTATGGGAACTGTTGTTGGTGAAAAAGATAACTTATGCAATTGAGAAAGCTATTGAATTAAAATATCCAATTATAATATTTACAGTATCTGGCGGAGCGAGGATGCAAGAAGGTATAATGTCACTTATGCAAATGGCAAAGACGACATCTGCGATATCAAAATTAAATGAAGCTGGTGGACTTTATATTTCTGTTTTAACAGACCCAACCTATGGAGGAGTTACGGCATCATTTGCAAGTATAGCAGATATTGTTTTAAGCGAACCTGGTGCAATGATAGGATTTGCAGGACAAAGAGTTATAGAGCAAACTATTGGAGAAAGTTTGCCAGATGGATTTCAAACAGCAGAATTTTTGCTGGAACATGGTTTTATTGATAAGATTGTAGAGAGAAAAGATTTGAAACACGTTTTAGGAAGATTGATAGAGTTGAATGGGTGATTTTGAAATGGGGACGGTTCCTTTTTCAAAAAAGAACCGTCCCCATTTCAAAATTACGAAAAAAGGAGTTGAAAAAATGCAAACAGCATGGCAAAAAGTACAAATAGCAAGAGCAAGTAACAGAAAAACATCACTAGATTATATAGAAAAAATATTTGATGAATTTATAGAATTGCACGGAGATAGAAATTACAGAGATGATAAAGCAATGGTATGTGGATTAGCCAGAATTGGAACACAAAATTATACAGTAATTGCAGAGCAAAAAGGTAGGAATACAAAGGAAAATATAGAAAGAAATTTTGGAATGCCAAATCCAGAAAGTTATAGAAAAGCAATAAGATTTATGGAGCAAGCTGAGAAATTTAATAGGCCTGTTATAACTTTTATTGATACAAAAGGAGCATATCCAGGAATTGGGGCAGAGGAAAGAGGCCAAGGAGAGGCTATTGCAAGTTCTATGTTGAAAATGGCAGGTCTAAAGGTTCCGATTATTTCAATTGTTATTGGTGAAGGTTCTAGTGGAGGAGCCTTAGCAATTGGAGTTGCAAATAAGGTATTTATGCTAGAAAATGCAATTTATTCAATTTTATCACCAGAAGGATATGCAAGTATTTTGTGGAAAGATGCCTCAAAAGCAGAAGAGGCAGCAGAAAAAATGAAACTTACAGCTAAAGACTTGTATGATTTGAAGGTTATTGATAAAATTATAGATGAGCCTGAAGATAATTTTGATATTTTAATACAAAATTTGAAGAATGAAATTGTAGAAACAGTAGATGAATTAAAAAATTGTCTAAAGACGATATAGTTGAGAATAGGTATAGGAAATTTAGAAATATGGGAGAATATAAAAAAGTTTTAATGTTCTTTAGGGGACCGGTTCTTTTTAAGGACATGTTCATAAAAAGAACCGGTCCCAAAAGAACAAATGGAAAGGATGAAAATAATGATACTTGAAAAAAAGAAAATATTAATAATGGGAATAAGAAATAAATGGAGCATAGCTTATGGAATAGCGAAATCAGCTTATGAAAATGGAGCAGAACTTATTTTTACATACACAAATGTTGATAACAAAAATAAAATAGAAGAACTTATATCTGATTTTAATGGAAGCAAAGCGTATGTATTAAAAGATGCGTCTGTTGATGAGCTTGTTAAAGAAACATTTACAAAAATAAAGGAAGAAAATGGAAAAATTGATGGTATTGTACATTGTATAGCAAATGCTTTTATAGAAGATTTACATAATGATTTTATAGAAACAAGCAAAGCAGGATATGGGCACGCAATTGATGTTAGTAGTTATTCATTTGTGTTAGCAGCAAGAATTGCTAAAGAATTGGAAATGTTAAATGATAATGCTAGTTTAGTTGCACTTACATATTATGGTTCTAGCAAAGTACTAGAAGGATATAATGTGATGGGAGTAGCTAAGGCCGCTTTAGAGGCAAGCATTAGGTATTTGGCGGATAATCTTGGAAAAGATGAAATTAGAGTAAATGGAGTTTCAGCAGGGCCTATTAAAACTTTATCTGCTAAAGGAATTAAGGATTTTGGAAGTATTTTGAAGGTAGTTGAGGAAAAAGCTCCATTGCATAAAAATGTTACTACATATCAAGTTGGTAATGTTGTTTCATTTTTATTAAGTCAAATGAGTGATTCTATTACAGGACAAATTATATATGCTGATAATGGGTATAATATTATGGGAAATTAGCTTTTAATTTAAATAAGATAGCCTTTTTGATAAATTGATTTATCGGAAGGGCTATTTTTTATATAAAACATATATTACAATAACATATCATTTACATTACAATACTGAAATGCAATTGAAAGTGAATGCAAAATGTGCTATATTTTAATTACAGGATGTAGTATAAGCTTTATGCTGCATAAAAATAAAAAAGGAGAATTGATATGCTAAGGAAAAATAATAGAGGAATTACACTTATAGCACTTGTTGTGACAATTATTGTGCTTTTTAATTTTGGCGGGCATAAGTATTAGTATGCTAACAGGTCAAAATGGAATTTTAAATAGAGCGACAGAGGCAAAGGAGAAAACAGAGACATCAAGTGTAGATGAAAAAAGAAAATTAGCACAGGCAGAAGCTTTGATGAATACGGAGAAGACTACTTATAAAGGTGTTACACTGCCAGAGGGATTTGCTCCAACCAAAATTGATGGAGAAGATTCTATTGATGAGGGTTTAGTTATAACTGATGGATATGGAAATGAGTATGTTTGGGTTGAAGTGCCTAAAACAGGTGAAGTTTATAAAAATGCTGGGCTAGAGATAACTGAGTTTTCGGATGAGGAATGTGGAAAAATTGAGAGTGACTTGAAAGAATATACAAAAGTATATAGAAGTGGAACGATTTTTGAAGATGAATATGTTGCTGATAATGTTAATCAAGGATGGTTTAAGGACAAAAAAGAATATGATGATGCAAAATATGAAATGTTTAAGAGCGTTTATAAGAATAAAGGATTTTGGGTAGGAAGATATGAGGCAGGAATAGAAAAAAATAGAATATCAAGTGGGAGTTCAGAAGAAATACCAATATCAAAACCGAATGTGTACACATATAATTATGTAGGTAGAACACAAGCAAAGGCATTGGCGGAAAAAGTGGAATCTGGAAGTTATACAAGTAGCTTAATGTTTGGAGTGCAATGGGATTTAATATTAGCATTTATGCACAATAAAGGAAATGTTGATAATAGTCTTTTAGTAGAAGATAGTAAAAATCTTGGAAATTATGCTAATAATTTATGGAGCATAACAAATGAAAAATCAAAGTATTCAAAAGATAATGGAATAAATTATTATGGAGCAGTATACAAAAAGGATAATAGTGAAAATATATTGTTAACAACAGGAGCCGATAAAAGTTTTTCGAAAATGAACATATTTGATATGGCAGGAAATGTACTAGAATGGACATTAGAAAAAGCTTATGAAGATAGTTCTACTTGTTCATATAGAGGTGGTATGTTTGAAGTAGATGGGAATTTCAATCCAATGGCTAATAGAAGTTCTGACTATGTTACTAGTAGCAGTTATTGTATTGGATTTAGAGTGTCAATGTATTAATAGCTTATAAAAAAGAAATTAAAATAAAAAATTTACTAAAAAGAACTGTCCCCAATCCAAAAAATAGCAATAAACCATTGCTATTTTTTTTAATATCTAGTAAAATATAACAGAAAAGCAAGGGAAGTGAAAAAATGAAAGACGTACTAACACTAGGAATAGAATCAAGTTGTGATGAAACATCAGTAGCGGTTATAAAAAATGGAAGAGAAATACTATCAAATATAATAGACACACAAATACCAATACACGAAAAATATGGAGGAGTAGTGCCAGAGATAGCATCTAGAAATCACATAGAAGCAATATCAAGGGTAACAAAACTAGCATTAAAAAGAAGCAAATGTAGAATTTAAAGATATAGATGCAATAACACCAACATATGGACCAGGTCTAGTTGGAGCATTATTAGTTGGAGTATCATATGCAAAAGCCTTATCATATGCAATAAATAAACCATTAGTTGGGGTAAATCATATACAGGGACATATTGCAGCAAATTATTTAACATATAAGGAACTAAAACCACCGTTTTTATGTTTACTAGTATCAGGAGGAAACACACAAATAGTTTATGTAAGAGATTATACAGAATTCGAAGTCCTTGGAAAAACAAGAGATGATGCTATAGGAGAAGCATTTGACAAAGTTGCAAGAGTGGTAGGACTAGATTACCCAGGAGGACCTAAAGTAGACAAACTTGCAAAAACGGGAACTCCTAATATAAAGCTTCCAAAAACACATTTTGAGAATTCATTGGACTTTAGTTTTAGTGGAATAAAGACAGCGGTAATAAATATAAATCATAATACTAAAGATATAAATAAAGCAGATTTATGTGCAAGTTTTGAGAAAACAGTAACAGAGGTTTTAATAGAAAATGTACGAAAAGCAACAGAACAAACTGGAATGAAAAGTTTAGCAATAGCAGGCGGGGTATCGGCTAATTCATATATAAGAAGTGAAATTTTAAAATTACAAAATGACGATTTAAAAGTATATATGCCAGATTTAAAGCTATGTACTGATAATGCTGCAATGATTGGTTCGGCTGGGTATTATAATTTTACTAATGGGAAAAGAGATGAATTGGATTTGAATGCAGTACCTAATTTGAAATTATAATTTTTAGCATTTGGGACAGTTCTTTTCTTATTGGGGACGGTTCCTTTTGCAAAAAAAAATGTCCCATTGGGATCGGTTCTTTTTTGGGACATTTCGCGAAAGGAACCGTCCCCAATACAAAAAAAGGAGGGATGAATTATGGCGATATATACAATAGGAGATTTACATCTATCATTTGAAAATCCAAAGCCTATGAATATATTTGGAGAAAATTGGAATAATCACGAAGAAAAAATAAAAAATGACTGGATATCTAAAGTAAAACCGGATGATACAGTAATTCATCCAGGAGACTTTTCGTGGGCAATGTATTTAAAAGATACATTAAAAGATTTTGAATATTTAAATAGTTTGCCAGGAAAAAAAAATAATGCTAAAGGGAAATCACGAGTATTGGTGGACAACAGTAACAAATATGAAGAAATTTTTAAATGAACACAATTTCCAAAATATATTTTATACAAAATAATAGTATAGAAGTTGAAAACAAAATTATTTGTGGGACAAGAGGATGGAGCTTAACAAATGAAAGAACAGAGCAAGAAAAAAAAGCTAATTGATAGAGAAGCCTTAAGGTTAGAGCTTTCTATAAAAAGTGCTTTGAGTTTAAATAGCGAAAAAGAAATAATTGTTTTTATGCATTATCCACCTGTTGTAAAACAAAATATTGATAATGAATTTATGAGAGTTCTTAGAAAATATAATATAAAAAAATGTTATTATGCACATTTACATGGAAAGTCAATAGAAGATGCAATAGAGGGAGATATCTATGGAATTGATTTTAAGTTAGTAAGTGCAGATGCATTGGACTTTAAATTATTAAAAATATGAAAAATTTTCGATTGGGTAGGGGATTTTTCTGATTGGGGACGGTTCTTTTTCCGAAAAGGAACCGTCCCCAATGCGAAATTTTTCGTAAAAGGAACCGTCCCCAATCAGAAAAAAGGAGAAAAAATGATAGATTTACAAAAGTCAGTACAATATGTAAAAAATGTAGGACCATCAAGAGTAAAATTGTTAAATAAGCTAAATATACATACACTTCAAGATTTAATAACATATTTCCCAAGAAATTATGAGGATAGAGGAATTGCAAAAAAATTATCAGATTGTAAAGATGGAGAAGAAGCACTAATAAAAGGAACAGCAATAACAAAAGTATCTGAAACTTTTGCGGGAAAATTAAAAATTTATAGATTAGTTATAAGAGATGGGGAAAATCCTTGTACTGTTGTGTGGTACAATCAAAGTTATTTAAAAAGTGTCTTTAAGCTTGGGCACACATATAATTTTTATGGAAAAGTAGATATAAAATTAGGCAGATATGAGATGAAATCGCCTATTTTTGATGAATCAGGTGTGAATAAAAAATACAGGAAAAATAATCCCGATATATCCATTAACTTATGGAATTAGTCAAAATACAATAAGAAAAATCATAGAAAATGGTGTTGATGAGGCTTGTGGAAATTTGCAGGAAACAATTCCAGACTATATTTTAAAAGAATATAATTTGATGGGATTGAACAATGCGATAAGAAAAATACATTTTCCAGAAAACAAAAATGATTTTGTTAGGGCAAGGTACAGACTGGTTTTCGAGGAATTATTAAGTTTTCAATTAGCACTTTCACATATTAAACAGAGTTATAAAACAGATGAAAAGGGAATTGCTTTTGATAAAAAGGTAAAAATGATGGAGGTAATAAACACATTACCATTTAAACTTACAAATGCTCAAATTAGGGTCTTAAAAAAGAAATAAGTAATGATATGGAAAGTGACAAACCAATGAACAGATTGCTTCAAGGTGATGTTGGATCTGGTAAAACAATTGTGAGCATTATTGCGGCATATAAAGCGGTAAAATCAGGATATCAGGCAGCAATATTGGCTCCGACTGCAATACTAGCTACTCAACATATTGAGAATTTTCAGAAAACATTGAATCAATTTGGCATTAGATGTGAGCTTTTAGTATCAAGTATAACTAAGAAAAATAAGCAAATAATAAAGGAAAAGCTAGCAAATGGTGATATTGACATTTTAATAGGAACACACGCAATGTTGGAAGAAGATGTAAGTTTTAAAAATTTGGGACTAGTTGTGACAGATGAACAACATCGTTTTGGTGTAAAGCAAAGGGCAAAAATTGTTGCTAAAGGAAATAATCCTGATGTGATTGTAATGTCTGCAACCCCAATTCCAAGAACACTTGCTCTAATTTTGTATGGCGATTTGGATATTTCAATAATAAACGAATTGCCACCAAACAGAAAGAAAAATCGATACATTTGCTGTTGGAAAAAGCTTTGAGGAAAGAGTAAATCATTTTATAGAAAAACAATTAAATGAAGGGAGGCAATGTTACATAGTTTGTCCATTAGTTGAGGAAAATGAAGAAATGGATTTAAAATCTGTAACTGAGCTTGCCGAAAAATTGCAAAATGAAACGTTTAGCAAATATAGAGTAGAATTTTTGCATGGAAAAATGAAACCAAAAGAAAAAATGACATAATGCTAAGATTTAAAAATGGAGAAATTGATATTTTAATTTCAACAACTGTTATAGAAGTCGGTGTTGATGTTCCGAATGCCAATATTATGGTAATAGAAAATAGCGAAAGATTTGGACTTGCCCAGCTTCATCAGCTTAGAGGAAGAGTTGGTCGTGGCGAATATAAATCTTATTGTATTTTAAAATTCGAGGGAAAAGGAAAAAGTAGTTCAAGAAAGAATGAAAATTATGTGCCAGACAAATGATGGTTTTGTTATATCTGAGAAAGATTTAGAACTTCGCGGTTCAGGAGATTTCTTTGGCACAGCTCAACACGGAATTCCTGAAATGAAAATTGCTAATCTTTTTGAGGATATTGATGTTTTGAAAACAGTTCAGGATTTGAGCTCTAAAATTATGAATGATGATGCGGGATTGGAGAAGGAAGAAAATAGTAGATTGAAACATTTAATTGAGAATAGAGTTGATGGTAGAATTGAAATTTGATTTGGAAAATGCTGGAAAAGGTACGTGAAAATATAAATTGAGGTTTTTAGCAAAATATAAAGTACTTTTGATAAAATATTTGCCAAATTCTGTAAATTGTGTTATAATATTAGGATAGCAACAAGTTAATATATTACATAACAGAAAAGGAGAAAAAACAATGAATGAAAGAGAAGAGCTGCTTGTTGGACGTATAATGAATGATGTTATTGGCATGGGGCTTAGCAAGTATAATAGTCTTTTTTTGGCTCAATTAGCTTTAAGGAGGTACAAAGTTGAAACTAAAAAGAAAAGCGAAACAATTGATGAGTCAGCAAGAAAGGTTATGGCTCGTATGCCAGAATTGTGCAGAAAGACAAAAGATCTTAAGCACAAGCGAATCATTGAAACATCGTCAGCAAAATCTCTGGCAAAACTTGAAGAGGAGCTTTGCGATTCCGCATCTATTGATGAGGATTTACTTCGTGGAGATATCATCACAAATGTGATTGATTTCCTCTTGCAAGAATGATCAATTTTTTCCTAAAGCGGGTATCAATTTTTGATACCCGCTTTTCAAAATGGGGACGGTTCCTTTTTCAAAAAAGAACCGTCCCCATTTCAAAAAATCCTTTACAACGACAAAATTAAGTAGTATATTATAAAAGAAAACAAAATGTCCCAAAAAGAACCGGTCCCAATGGGACAAAAAGGAGAAAAAAATGATACTAAAAATAATATCACTAATTCTAATATTAGTGGGAGTAATATTTATATATGATGCAAGAATATTAAGCACGAACTGGTTTAGTTTCGGAGATCAAAATGAGGCAACATCAGGATTAAAGATACTAGGATTTATATTTGCAATAATAGGAGCAATTATATTTTATAATGTATAATTTTTCTTTTGATTGGGGACGGTTCTTTTTCGGAAAAAGAACCGTCCCAAATCAGAAAAAAAAAGAACTGTTTACAATTCAAAAAAACTATTGATAAAAAATGATTTTTGTATATAATACAAAATATAAAAAAAATATGGAGGAAACCAATGAAAAATAAAAATGAATTAAATTATAAACAACTAAAAATGACATGTGACCCAAATGTATTTAAGTTTGATACAACAGACAATTTAGAGCCAATAACAACAGGAATTGGACAAGATAGAGGAATAAAAGCACTAGAATTTGGAATAAGTGTAAATATAAAAGGATATAACATTTATATAGAAGGTCCAAGTGGTGTGGGAAAAACAATGTATACGAAAAAACTATTTAAGAAAAATTGCAAAAAAGAAAAAAGTTCCACAAGATTGGTGTTATATATATAATTTTAACAATCCAAATGAGCCTATTGCAGTATCTCTTCAAGCCGGACATGGAAAAGAATTTAAAGAAGATATGGAAAGCTTTATTAAAGAGATTAAAAAGATATAAAAAATACTTTTTAATAATGACGATTTTGAAAAGGAAAAAGCTTTAATAAAACAAGAATATGAGGAAAAGCGTGAAAAATTAATGGAAAAGCTAGCAAATGATGCTTTACAATACAGCTTTCAAGTTAAATCTGCCCAAAATGGTATTTATATGATGCCTATTCTTGATGGAAAAGCTTTAAAAAGAAGAAGAATTTGATAAATTAGATGATGAAATAAAAGGTCAATTTGAGGAAAAATCTACTGTAGTTCAAGAAATGATAATGGATGTAATAGGTAGAATTAAGCAAATTGAAAGAGTTTCTGATAAAAAAATAGATGAATGGCAATCAAATGTAGCTTTACTTACTGTAAATGTTCACATAAATATGTTAAAAAAGCAAAATATAAGAGAAATAAGAAAATAAATCAATTTTTAACAAATGTAAAAAAAGATGTACTAAAAAATGTACCAGTATTTCTTGCAGAAGATACAAATGATGCTAAAAATCAGACACCTCAACAAGGTCCACAATTAGGTCAAGTACAAGATCCTTGCCTAAATTATAGGGTTAATTTATTTGTTGACAATAGCGAGTTAGAAGGTGCGCCTGTAATTATGGATTCTAACTATTCATATCAAAATATGTTTGGAAAATTGGAGTATGAAAATTATTATGGGGCTTTAAAAACAGGTTTTACAATGCTTCAAGCAGGATTGCTTCATAAAGCAAATGGAGGATATATAATTTTCCAAGCAAGAGATTTATTAGCAAATGGTATAAGTTATGATACTTTGAAAAAGGCATTAAGAGTTAAGGAAATTGCAATAGAAAATGCTGTTGAACAACGTTCTTCTATGGTTATGGTTTCATTAAAGCCAGAGCCAATACCACTAGATTTAAAAGTTATATTAATAGGAGATTGCCAAATTTACCAAGCACTTCTTGCAATGGATTCAGATTTTAAAAACTTGTTCAAAATCAAAGTTGAATGGGAAGATAGTGCGGAATTTAATGCGGAAAATGTAAATAGATTAGCTAGAATAATTCACGATTACTGTATCCAAGCTGAACTTTTACAACTAGATAAATATGCAATGGCAAAAGTAGTAGAATATGCATCAAGACTAGCAGGTGATCAAACTAAAATATCAACTTTATTTAATGATATTTTTGAGGTAATTGGAGAAGCATCAACTTGGGCAAAAATGTCAAAATCAAAAATAATTACAACTAATTTTATAGAAAAAAAGCGTTAAAAGAACAAAAAGAAAAGAGTTAAAAAATATGACTCAATGTATACAGATATGATAAAAGATAATTCGCTTTTAATATCAACATCAGGCTCAAAAGTTGGAGAACTAAATGGTTTAACAGTTATGACAATTGGAAATGCTATGTTTGGAAAGCCAGCAAAAATTACTGTAAACACATATACAGGTAAAAACGGAATAGTTGATATTGAAAGAGAAGTTGAAATGTCAGGTTCTACACACTCAAAAGGTGTATTAATCTTAAATGGATTTTTTGGGAGAAAGATTCGCTCAAGATATTCCACTAAGCCTAACTGCAAGTATATGTTTTGAACAACTATATAATGGAGTTGATGGTGATAGTGCATCAAGTACCGAGCTTTATGGATTACTTTCAAGTTTATCTGGAGTTCCAATAAGTCAATCAATTGCAGTTACTGGTTCTGTAAACCAAAAAGGTGAAATTCAACCAATTGGTGGAGTAAATGAGAAGATTGAAGGATTTTATCAAATCTGTAAAATGAGAGGATTAGATGGCTCACACGGTGTTATGATACCAATTCAAAATGTTAAAAATTTACAACTTTCAGATGAAGTAATAGATAGTGTAAGAAATGGATTATTTACAATTTATGCAATATCTACAATTGATGAAGGAATTGAAATTCTAACAGGTGTTCCAGCAGGAAAGAAAGATAAAGACGGAAAATTCTCAGCTGGAAGTATTAACTATTTAGTATATGAAAAATTAAAAAAATATGCGGAGATAAGTGAAAAATGAAATTAAAAAATAATAAGGGTGTTACATTATTAATATTGACTATAACAATAACAGTATTATTAATAATAACAGGAATTACTATAACGAATTCAAAAGGTCAATTAGCAATAAAAAACGTTAATAACTTATATAGTGATTTAGAATCAATAAGTACAAAGGTTTCAGACTATTATTTAAAAAAATGATAGTCTGCCTGTACTTGAAAATACTTATTTGAATAGTAGTAATGCATTAAAGCTTTTATGCATATCAAATGGAGAAGATGAAAGCTTAATAAATCCTAATGATGATGGGAATTATTATGTTTTAGACTTGTCAAAATTAGAAAATCTTACTTTAAATTATGGAAAAGATTTTATGAAATGGAATAATTCTAGTACATTTCAAGTCTATCAAGATTTGTACATAATAAATGAAGTTTAACATCAAATATATTATCCAAAAGGTGTAAATTATAATGGGGAAATATATTTTACAAAGGGAAATAATGCTGAATCTATAAATAAAATTGAAAATATTTCTGCGAGATTTAAACAAAATTAAATATTAAAATAATCTAGAGGATTAACATATTCATTGTTGATTCTCATACCAAAGTGTAAATGGGGCCCAGTTGTGGCTCCATTTGTGTATTTTCCGGTACTATCTTTATATTTATTTCCAATCACTCCATCTACATATTTAGGACCAACTTTTCCTAAAATTTGACCTTTTGTTACATAATCACCAACTTTGACGATGAAGTTAGGATTAGAATGACAATAAGAATATTTTATTTCTCCATTAGATTTATTAGAATCTGTTAGTGTTATGGTGAAACCGCCTCCACCTAAAAAGCCAACAAATGAAATTGTTCCATTAGTTACTGCAATAAAATCAAAGCCCTCTGGTGCACCTATATCAATTCCTTTGTGAAATGTAGATGCACCACCGTGTAGGGGCTTTTCTTTTGCCAAAGTATGAATTTATTTTTGTTATGCCTGGGGCAGGCCATTGTAAGTTACTATTTTGTATATTTTCTGCAGAGTTTGATGCGCTTGGTGCAAAAAATATTGAGATTAAAATTGTTAGAAATAGTAGAATTGTGAAAAAAGTTGTTGAATATTTTTGTTATTTTGAACACTCCTTTTTTGTTAGGTTGATTTTTAGATTTAACCGAGTTTGAAAAAATCTTTATAAATTATATGGCGGAAGTCTTAGAATGTCAAGAAAAATCGTTCGACAAAGTTCGACATTAATATTTTAGAAAAAATGTTGCAAAAAGAATCAAAAAAAGATGATATAATAAAGAAGAAAAATATAGAACTTCAAATGAAAAACTATGGGGGCGGTAAAGATGGCTGAGAATAATGATGAGGTGTTAAAGAAAGAAGAAATCGAAAAATTGGTGTATAAACTTAAAAAAATTAATATTAAAAAAATCGTTTTGAAGTTAATTCAAGACGATTTTTTTAAAATTATTACAAAAATACAATTAGTTTAAATATAGAATATGAAAGATACTAAAAGCAAAGTAATGAACTATAGTACGTATAAAAGAAATAAATGTTACAACAATTTTATATTTATGATACATCGATGAAAATGCGTTGAATTAAATCAATAATAATGGTAAAATTTAAAATGATAAATATCGTTTATTATTTCTGGTTTTTATAAGTAAAATAATTGATATAAATAGAAAATTAGGAAAGAATAATGATGAAGTTTATGTATATATGAGAGGATGAATGAAATGAAAATTTTTAAGAAGAATTTTGGCATTACTTTGATTGCATTAGTTGTAACTATAATTGTACTTTTAATATTAGCAGGTGTAAGTATCACTATGCTAACAGGTCAAAATGGAATATTAAATGGAGCTGCAGAGGCAAAAGAAAAAACGGAAGATGCACAAAAAGAAGAGCAAGTGAAAATTGCAGTAATGTCATCAGTTGGAACAGATGGATTAATTAATTTGAACCAATTAAAAGCAGAGATCGAAAAACAAGGAGGAAGTGTAACAGGAACAATATTTCCTGTTGCAATAACAAATGGAAATACCTCATATCAAGTTGACCAATATGGAAATATAACTGAACAAACAAAAAATGAAAACATCGAAGAAAATTGGACAGTAGCAGATATTAGCAATAATAACGACGAGTGGTATGCATATAAAGATAACACAGGAAAGAAAGCAAATGTAAATACACCAAAACTTGCAAATGGAATGACAGAAATAAAATATGAAAAAGACGTAGATGGAAGCAAATGGGCAAATGCAATTACGAAAGATGGAAGTATGTGGGTATGGATACCAAGATATGCGTATAAAATAACATATAAAAATAAAGATGATAAAAGCAAAGGGAGGAACTATAGATATAGCATTTTTGAAAGGTACAACAAATGAATTTTTTAGATAGTAGTATTCAAGGAGATGTGAAAACTAGTATAAATGATGTGACATATACAGACAATGCAAATGGAACAAAGTCCCAAGAACAATGGCTACTTGAGCCAGCATTTACATTTGGAGGAGAAAATATAGCTGGATTTTGGTTTGCAAAATTTGATGCAAGTAATACTGATGGATATGGAAGTGACGCATCAACTGCTAATAATCCAAATTTAACATTGCAGATAAAGCCAAATGTTACAAGTTGGAGAAATATAACTTCAGCAAATATGTTTACAACGTGCTTAGATTTAACAAGTAATGCTAAATATAAGACATATTTTAATAATGTAAGTACTGTTGATACACATATGACTAAAAATGTGGAATGGGGCAGCAGTAGCTTATCTTGCTCATAGTAAATATGGACTAAATGGAGAAGAAATAGGAATAAATACAAACAGTAACTATTTAACAGGAAGTGGAAATGATGGAAGTTCTGCATATAATACAAATGTAGGAAAAAATTCAAGTACAACAAAAAATGTATATGGAATATATGATATGAGTGGTGGAGCACATGAGTATGTTGCAGCATGCTTTAAAGGATATACTAATATGTTATTAACTGAAGTGAAAGATGTAGCCTATATAAGTAAATATATAGATGTATATGATGAATATAGTTCATCAAAATATGGTGATGCTGTATTTGAAACATCTTCTAATTATTCTCGCTCAGCTTCTTGGTTTTTGGATCATTCAGCTTTTGTTAGCAAGGACTATCCTATTTTTCGTCGTGGAGGCAACTTTTCTTCTGATTCCAGTGCAGGATTGTTCCACTTCTACTGTTGTATTACTGGAGGCGAGGGTAAGGATTATGGTTTCCGCCCAGTTTGCATAGTAAAGTAATTTAATATCTGAAATGTAAGTTACCTATAAATCAAGTCAAAAAATAAATAACAGATTTTAAATATATAAAAAATAAACAACAAATAAAAATTCATAATAAATTCCAAGATGGTGTAGAACCTCAAAACTCTACACCATCAATTTTTTTCTAACAAAACAAAAAGGATATAAGTTTTTGAATTATCTTATATCCTTTTTAGGTTTTCAAACTCGTTTAATTAAAAATTATAAATTATTTATTTCGTCAATTGATAAGCCAGTTGTTTCGTGAATTATATTAATATCAACACCTTTTGCTTTTAATTTTTTTGCGGTTTGTCTAAATCCTTGCTCTAATCCCTTATCATATCCAGCAGCTTCAGTAGCTTTTTGATCCATAATGTATTTTTCACGTAGTTCTGCTAAACGTCTTTCATGTTCATCTTGACTTAATTCATCTAAAACCTTTTTTGCTTTTTTTTAACTTCTTCATTACTCATATCGATCACCTTCGGATTAATAATAAATTTTACCCAATCTGCTAAAGCTGTATTATTCATATATTTCTTGAATTTGGGTAACTCAATTATAACAATCTCGATGTCATCTGTCAAGATAATGTTTTTATAGTATTCCTCTCGAAGGTTCCATTTAGAAACATATTTTTTAATTTCTTTTAAAGATTCAAGTTCATAATTACTAATTAAAATAGCAATACTTTTTTCTAATTTTAAATAATCTTTTCCGGTTGTAATACTTTGAGCATACATTTTGCTACAGTAAAATAAAATTCTTTTTTCTATATTCTTCTTATCTACAACTTGCATTTCAATATCGCAATTAATTTTATTATCAATTTTTACTTTAACATCTAAAATTCCAACTTTATCATCTAACATATCTTTAGGTAAAGTAGAATCGCTTTCTAGAACAACGTCTGTAATATTTTGATTTAAAACAGCACTAATAAAACTTTTTGGTAATAGATTCATTTCCTTGATGCCCAAAAATACGTTTAAATACATAATCATTTTGAGGATTTAATAAATCTTGTTTGTTTTTTTTGTTTAGATTTCGAATTTTGTTTTGAATTATTATTTTTTTTTTAATAGTTTACCACGTCCTTTAATTTATTAATTTAATATTTGAATAATTATAAAATATAAATAAATTTGATTTTTAGATTTAACCGAGTTTGAAAAAATCTTTATAAATTATATGGCGGAAGTCCTAGAATGTCAAGAAAAATCGTTCGACATAAAACGACAAAAGTAGCTATATATGTAGCTAGACTACGAGTGTTACGGAAAAATTACATTACATTTACAAATGAATAACATTGCGAAAAAAGAATTGAAAATGCGTGCAAAATATGATTAAATAAAACTACAAAATGTGATATCGGTTTTAGGTGCATAATAATTTGAAAAATGAATAAATTAAATGACGGAGGAAAAAATATGAAGTTTAAGAATAAAAATGGAATTACACTTATAGCTTTAGTTGTAACTATAATAGTACTTTTAATATTAGCTGGAGTTAGTATTTCTATGCTTACGGGTCAAAATGGAATATTAAATAGAGCAGCAGAGGCGAAGGAAAAAAACAGAAATAGCTCAAAGAGATGAGCAAACACAATTAGCTGATTTAGAATCATTAATAGAAAATGGTGGAGAATCAGTATATGACACAACAAGTGGAGCAAATAAACCAGTATTAACTAAAGGAATGATACCAGTAAAATGGGATACATCAAAAGCAAAATGGGTAATTTGCACAAAAAATGATCCAGAATGGTACAATTACAATGAAAGTAAGAACCAATGGGCAAATGTAATGTTATGTGATGGGACATATAACGAAAGTACAGCAGTAGGAACAGAAGTTGCAGAAGAAGATTTAGGAAGTATGTTTGTATGGATACCAAGATTTGCATACAAAATAACAAAAGGATACCACGAAAGTCCAGAAGGTGGAATGGATGTCAAATTCTTAATAGGAAGAACAGATAAAACAGAAGATGGAGCAAAAATAGTAGATTATAATGCAACAACAACAAATAATTACTCAAAATTCCCAGATGGATATGTAGTACATCCAGCATTTAAAGATGGAAGCAGTACAGGATATAGCAGTGGTGAATGGAAATCAGAAGTATTAGGAATTTGGGTTGCAAAATTCCAAGCAGGAATAAAGACAACTGATAAAGATAAAACTGATAAGGTATCAAATTCGAAATCAACTGTAAATAATTATTACTATCCTGTATTTAAAGGAAGAAAATTTGGATATAATTATGTAAGCGAATCACAATGTTATGACTTATCATTAGCCTTAGATGATGCATCAAACCCTTATGGATTAACAAATTCTGCAAATAGCCATTTAATGAAAAGTAGTGAATGGGGAGCAGCAGCGTATTTATCAATGAGTCAATATGGATATTCAAAAGGAACAATAACTACAGCAACAGAAAAAGCAAGAAACAACTTAGATATAGGTGGAACAGTAAAAAATCCAAATAGTTCAGATTGTGGAATATACGGAATAACAGGATATTCAGCTAAAGAAGGAAAATCTGGAAGAAATCAACAAACTAATACAACTTGGGCATCAAAAGATACAGTAACAAATACAGAGGATGATTCTTTGACAAGTTATGCTTGGACTGTAGTGAATAGTGGAAAAGATTCAGGAGCTGGAACAAAATCAAGTACAACAGGAAATATTTATGGAGTATTTGATATGAGTAGTGGTTTAGCAGAATATACAGCAGCATATGTAAATAATTCATCTGGTACAGGAAATGGAAGTGCTTTTGCAACAGGTACATCAACACATTTAGCAACAGCATATCCTAATAAGTCAACTACAAATATAGATTTTAATAGTGCATATAAAGCAAGGGAATTTTGCCCAATATATGGAGATGCTATATGGGAAACGTCAAGTAACGTAGGATCAGGAAAAGCGTGGTTTGGAGATACACAAGAAGATGATACTCGAACTTACCCAGAGGTGTTCGTCTCTCGCGGAGGCAGTTGGGCGCATGGCTGTTACGGTTTGTGTGGATTGTATGACGCTAATGGCATTGAGTACTCTAATTGTGGTTTCCGCAGCGTGTTAGTTGTCGAGTAGTCTTTTGAACTTCCATTGTACAATAATTAATAAATTCCAAAATGGTGTAGAACCCCAAAATTCTACGCCATCAATTTTTACCAAAAACCCCACACAAAACTATTGAAATTTTTCAAAATATAATATAGAATATAACCGAAAAAAACAAAACAGGTGATAATTTATGAGAAGAAAAACCAGAACAAAAGTAAAAAAAGGATTAATAATATCTGGAATACTAATTGGTGTAATACTACTAATAATAGGAATAATAATAGCAATAAAACTACACCAACAGCCAGAAATATCTTATGATGATGGTATAACTTGCAAAAAACTACTTCAAACAAATAACAATAAACCTATCAAACAAAGAAGTAAAAAGAGACAATATAGAAACATCACTAAAAGAAGAATTCAACCTATCAAATGAAGAAGAAAACCTAGCCTTTAGCTCAATGGATGAAATGAGAAAACTACTATCAAATTCAGTATTTGATATATCAGAAAATGGACAAACATTCACCATAAAAAATTTGTATCAAACAAAAAGCATAATAGTAAAATCAAAAAACGTAAAAAGAAACAGTAGACAGAGAAGAAGTAACACAAATTTCGGAAAATTTATATACTTAGTTTTTACTCAGAAAAGCTAACAAAAGCAATGTACAACTATTACAAAGACAAAGATTACATAGAAAAAAATTTACTATGATGATGTAACAATAAACAAGCAAATTAACGATATATCGCAAACTATGTATGGTGGAACAGAGGTAGACCTAAATAATCACCATTCACTTGGTGCAACCGTTATGGGGCTGGACAACTATAATAATATAATAAACGAAAATGGAAATCCAAAAGATATAGTAATAGGAACAATTGGATATGGAATAAATTATCAAAATGAATTTTTCAATGAAAGAATAAGTGATAATTATTATAATTTTGTATTAAATAACAAAGATATTTCAGAAACAATTGCGCAAGGAAGTAGAATTGCGGAAGTTTTGGTGGATTCAACTACTAATAATGTAAAAATAATGCCATTAGTTACAGTAACAGAAGAGGGGTATACATCAACATCAAGTATTTTAAAAGCAATAGCTTATGCTGCCAAAAATTCAGATGTAATTTGTTATGAGCTAATAAATACACAAAAGTGAACCAATAGATTTAGCGTTGGAAAGCTGTTTTAAGGAAAACGTTCCTGTATGTAGTGTGTCATCAAATAGTCAATATGAAACATCTACTGAAAATAGCGAGGAGGAGAAAACTTCAAAAGAGGGAGATTATCCAGCAAATCACGGAATGACAATTGCGGTATCTTCTTTAGATAGAGAAATGGATTTAGCTGATTACTCGGGAAAGGGAGATTACATAGATTTTTCGGCACCAAGCACAGATGTTGAGGAAATATTTAGTAATAGTGCAAATATTTCAAGATGGTCAGGTGCACAATATTCTAATGCTCAAATTGCGGCGACTATTGCATTAATTAAGACATATAGTAAAGATGCTACAATCTTAGATGTATATAACTTTTTAAGAAATTTTAGCGAGGATTTGGGTGACGAAGGAAAAGATGAACTTTATGGATATGGATGTCCTAAATTTCAAAATTTAACAATTGGAGATATTGATAAAACATCACCAGAATTTAAGGAAGTTACATTTGAAAATGATACTTGGGAAGTAGTAAAACAAGTAAAAATTGTTGCAAATGACAATATAAGAATGAAAGATTGGGCAATAACAAAAAATGAAAATGGCCCTGATGATAAAGAGTGGAATGCAATGCAAGCAGTAACGCCAGATTTAGACGTATCATCAACACTTACAGAAAATGGAAAATATTATATATGGATAAGAGATATTGCAGGAAATACAGCAACTAAAGAAATTCAAATTGATAAGATTGATAATACTCCACCAGAAATTGCATACACAATAAACAAAGATACATTAGCGTCAGGCTATGTAACAATAACTGTAACAGCTGAGGACAGTCAATCTGGATTATATGATAGTCCATTTAGTTGGGACAAAATAACTTGGTCTCAGGAAAATAGCACAAGAACAATTAAGGAAAACGGAAGATATAAAGTTTATGCAGAAGATAATTTAGGAAATATTTCAGAAAAAAGAAATATTGGTAGATTGCTTCCCACAAGCAGGAACATTTGAGCTTAAAGATGGAAACATAATAACAAATATGAAGGTATCTGCAAATTGGATTGGAAATACGAATAATGATGTGGAAATAGAATTAAATAAAGATTTAGATATAGCAGGATGGCAAATAACAACAGATGAAAATACACCAAGTGAATTTGTTGCGGTTGAGGGAGCAAATGTTATTGTAGAAAACCAAGAAAACAACAATAATAATAGTAGTAACAATACGAGTTTGCCAAATAATGTTGTAATAGATGGAAATATACAAGCAAGCAATACAACAGTACAAGAAAACACACAACCTCAAATTCAGGTAATACCAAGAACAGAGCCTATTGTACTTCATACTACATTAGATATAGATAAAACATACTATTTCTGGACAAAAGATAGTTATGGAAATACAGCATATCAAGCATTTGTAATACATAAAGCGGTTATATAGTGAAAGGAGAAAAAAAATGTCATTTATAGAAGGAATAAAAAATAGAGCAAAAGAGGATAAAAAAAAATAATTTTACCAGAAGCAGAAGATAAAAGAGTATTAGAAGCTGCAAGTAAGGTAATAAAACAAGGATTTGCAAAAGTTATCCTTTTAGGAGACGAGGAGAAAATAAAAGAAGATAGCTCAAAAAATAAAATTGATTTAGATGGAGTGGATATTATAAATCCACTTACATCTGACAAAAAAGAAGAATACAAACAAAAATTATATGAGCTTAGAAAAAATAAAGGAATGACTTTAGAACAAGCAGAAGAATTATTAAAAGAGCCAATATATTTTGGAATGATGATGCTAAAAGATGAAAATTTAAAAGCAGATGGTTTAGTATCAGGAGCAGCTCATTCAACAGCAAATACTTTAAGACCAGCACTTCAAATATTAAAAAACAAAACCAGGAACAAAGCTTGTATCAGCATTTTTCGTAATGTGTGTACCAGATTGTGAATATGGAGAAAATGGAACATTCATATTTGGTGATAGTGGATTAAATCAAAATCCAACAGCAGACGAATTATCAGAAATTGCAATATCATCATCAAAAAAGTTTTGAGCAATTAGTTAGGAAAGAAGCAAAAGTAGCAATGCTTTCATATTCTACAAAAGGAAGTGCAAAATCTGAATTAACAGAAAAAGTAATAGAAGCAACAAAATTAGTAAAAAGAAAAGGAAACTAATTTAATGGTAGATGGAGAACTTCAATTAGATGCGGCAATAGTACCAGAAATAGCGGCTTCTAAAGCTCCAGATAGTCCATTAAAAGGAGAGGCAAATGTACTTATATTCCCAGACTTAGATGCCGGAAATATTGGGTACAAATTAGTTCAAAGATTAGCAAAAGCTGAAGCTTATGGACCACTTTGCCAAGGTATTGCAAAACCTGTTAATGATTTATCTCGTGGATGCTCTGCAGATGACATTGTTGGGGTTGTTGCTATAACTGCGGTTCAGGCACAGGAGTAATAATTGGGACCATTGGGGTCGGTTCTTTTTGGTCCCATTTATAAAAATAAATTTAGTAATTGAAATGGGACCAAAAAGAACCGACCCTTATGGTCCCTTTTGCCAGCAAAAAAAAAAAAGAGGTGTAATATGAAAATACTAGTTATAAACGCAGGAAGCTCGTCACTAAAATATCAAGTAATAGATATGGAAAACGACAAAATGCTAGTAAAAGGAAATTTCGAAAGAATAGGCCAAGCAGGTTCATTTTTAACACACAAAAAGTAAATGGAGTAAAACGTAGATTTGAACACGAAGTAAGAAATCACGAAGAGGCAATCCAGTTTATATTATCAAGAATATTAAATAGACACTATGGAGTTATAAAAAGCCTAGATGAACTTGCTGGAATAGGACATAGAGTAGTACATGGTGGAGAAAAAATTTAAGACACCAGTTATAATTACAGAAGAGGTTATAGAAGAAATAGACAAATGCTCTGATTTAGCACCACTTCATAATCCAAATGCAATTGCAGGAATAAGAGCTTGTAAAAGGTAGTGCCAAATATGAAGATGGTTGCAGTATTTGATACAGCATTTCATCAAACAATTCCAAAGGAAAAATATATTTATCCAATTCCATATAAATATTATGAAAAAAATATGGTATAAGAAAATATGGATTCCACGGAATATCACACGAATATGTTGCAAACCGTGTAGCACAATTAATGAGCCAAGACATAAAAGATCTAAAAATAATAAGTTGTCATTTAGGTCAAGGGGCAAGTTTATGTGCTATAAAGGACGGCAAATCTCAAGAAACAACAATGGGATTAACACCACTAGGTGGAATTCCAATGGGCTCAAGAAGTGGAGATTTAGACCCATCTGTTATAACATATTTAATAAAAAGTCAGAAAAACCGACAGTTGGAGTGAGAGAACTTGCAAAAAACTGATCATGAAGAATTAACTGCCGAGGAAGTAGAAGAAATGCTTAACAAAAAAAATCCGGAGTTTATGGAATATCAAGAATATCTTTAGACTTTAGAGATATAGAGTTAGATAGCCTATCAGGAGGACATCATGCAAAACTTGCATTAGATGTGTTTGATTATAGAGTTGCTCAGGAAATTGCAAAATGTGCAGTTGCAATTGGCGGAGTTGATGTAATAACATTTGAAGCAGGTGTTGGAGAAAAAGGTCCACTTGATAGAAAACATATCTGTGAATATCTAAGCGTTTTGGGAGTTGATTTAGATTTAGAAGCAAATGAAGAAACTAAAGGCGAGGAAAGAGAAATATCTAAAGCTTCTTCTAAGGTTAAGGTTTGGGTTGTACCTACAAATGAGGAATTGATGATTGCGAAAGAAACTTATGAGTTGGTAAAATAGCAAAGTGGGACCGTTGGGGTCGGTTCTTTTTGGTCCCATTTTGTAAAATTATTTTTATAATTGAAATGGGACAAAAAAGAACAGACCCCAATGGTCCCAACGAGCAAGAAAGGAAGAGTAAAAAATGAAGATTTTAGTATTAAATTGTGGTAGTTCATCACTAAAGTATCAATTAATTGATATGGAAACAGAGGAGGTCCTAGCTTCTGGAAAATATGAAAGAATAGGAGAAAAAGAAGCATTTATAACACATAAAGCATGTGGAAAAAAAAGTAAGAATAGACCATATAGCAATGGACCATACAGAAGCAATAGACTTTACATTAAAACAATTAACAAATCCAGAATACAAGGTAATAGATAGCTTAGACGAAGTAAGTGCAATAGGACATAGATTAGTACATGGTGGAGAAAAAATTGCAGAATCAGTTGTAATAGATGAAAATGTTATAGAAGTTCTAAAAGAATGTACAGATTTAGCACCACTTCATAATCCAGCTGGGATAATGGGAATAGAGGCTTGCCAAAAAAGTAATGCCAGGAAAACCAATGGTAGGTGTATTTGATACAGCATTCCATCAAACAATGCCAAAAGAAACATTACATTTATCCAATTCCTTATGAATTCTACAAAAAATATGGAATAAGAAAATATGGATTCCACGGAACATCACATATGTATGTTTCAAATAGATTAGCTGAAATTGAACACAAAGACATAAAAAGACCTAAAAATAGTAACTTGCCACTTAGGTCAAGGTTCAAGCATTTGTGCAGTTGATGGCGGAAAATCAATAGATACAACAATGGGACTAACTCCACTTGGAGGAATCCCAATGGTTACAAGAAGTGGAGATTTAGACCCATCTGTTGTTACATTTTTAATGAAAAAAGAAAATTTTATCAGCAGATGAAGTTGAAAATGTTTTAAATAAACAATCAGGAGTTCAAGGAATTTCAGGTTTAGCACCAGACTTTAGAGAAATAGAAGCTGCATCTTATGGTGAAAGTGAAAGAGCAAAGATTGCTATAGATAGCTTCACTTACACAATTGCTGGCTATATTGCAAAATATGCTGTTGCAATGAGAGGAATTGACTATATAGTTTACTGGTGGTGTTGGTGAAAACCAAATTAATATCCGTAAATGGATTTGTGAACAACTTGAATTTATGGGTGTTTTAATTGATACAGATGCAAATAATGTTAGATCTGAAGAAAAATTAGTTTCTAAACCAGAGTCTAAGGTTAAAGTTTTCGTTATTCCTACAAACGAGGAATTGATGATTGCTAAGGAAACAGAAAGACTAGTTAAATAAATTGAAAATGAAAAACGTATTATTTGGGAAAATGATACGTTTTTTCTGATTGGGGACGGTTCTTTTTCGGAAAAAGAACCGTCCCCAATCAGAAAAAAATCTGTCCCCAACACAAAAAAACAGTTAATAAACAGAAAACTTTACATAATCTCTTGAAAAATCCTCCGAAATATGATAAAATAATGAACTAATATAGCAAAACGGAAAAAAAAGAAAAAAAAGGGAGGATAACATGAACTTACCAAATTTATTCACCAAATTTTATTTAGATAAAGAAAAAGATATAGTAGTAAAATTATTTAAATCAGAAGAACCAGACGAATTAATTTATGTTCTAGAAACACCAAATCACCATACAGGAAACTTAATAACAAATTTAGCAAAGATTGCAAATGTAGAAACAATAAAAGACGAAAACGATATGAAAGTAATTACAGGAATTTTGCAAGCTTGTATTAATGATGACGGAGAAGAAGTTTACATATTTAGGCTTGGTGGAATAAAAATAGCAAATATTTATCCAGATGGAAGAATAGAAAGAAAAAAGCAAAAATTTCCAGCAATAATAAAATTATTAATGGCACAAACAAAAGACTATAAATTGCCAGTAGAAAAAACAATAATAAAATCATATATTTTAAAGAAATCAAAATTTAGAACAGATTTACATACACACTTAAACCAAATATTACAACCAGATTTATTAATTGCACTTGGAATAAAACATCAAATTGGATATTCGTTATATTATATAAAAAAAAATTGGGAATAAAAGTTACAGCAAAACAAGAAAAAAGAATTATTAAAAAGAGAAAAGAAATCGAAAAGGAATACAAACATTCAGAATTAGAGGGTAAAAAATTAGAAAGAAAAATAAATGATGAAACATTAATAAATATGGCAGATTTAATTTTAAACAACCTAGAAAATGCAGATGAAAATATTGTAAAAATAAGAAATAGTTTAGTACTTCCAAAAGATGGACAATCAGTATTTACAAACCTTGAAAAAACAATTCTTTATAGATATGCAATTATAAGAGGAAAACAAGTACCAGATGATGAAAAAAGTAGAATTAAGTTTAGACAAAATAGAAAAAATTGAAGATAATGATATAAGAAAAACCTTAAAGAAAATGAAAGAAGATATGGAAAATGAGAATAGTCCATACAAAGAAAATACTTTATATCAAGATAAATTATTATGGATTGCAAGAGAATATCAAAAACAAGGTATAAAATATGTTGAAATAGCAAATTCAACACTTGCAAAAAAAAAAAGGTCCACAGGTATACAAAACTTGGTAGAAATGCATAAAATAATGCCACAAATAGAAAAAGAAACAGGTGTAAGTATAAGATATTTGGCAGCTGCAAGTAGAACATTATTTACTCCAGAGCAAGTGAAAGAATGTCCAGCAGTAATAAAAGCATTAAGTAAAAGTCCTTATGTTGTTGGAATGGATTTAATTGGGGAAGAAATAAACAATGTAACAGATTTCTCAGATTTAATAGAAGAAATTATAAAATATGCAATATACGAAGATGATGGATATACAATAAGATTACATGCTGGAGAAACAGATGCTTTTAAAGATAATATTGAAAAAGCATTAGACTGTATAAAAATATGCTTACCAAATGGAGAAAAAAAAGCTCCGCAAATAAGGTTGGGACACGGTTTATATGTTCCAGACTTAGATACAAGAGAAGGAAAAAAGAATAATTGATAAAATGAAAGATTTAGATGTTATTCTAGAATTCCAATTATCATCAAATGTAAGACTAAATAATTTAACAAATTTAGGCAATCACCCTATGAAAAAATACTTAGCCTCAGGTGTAAAATGTGTTCAAGGTACTGATGGATGCGGATTCTACGGAATTGATACAATTGATGAACAAATTGCATTAAGAAATTTATTAGATATAAAAGATTCAGATTTTGCCAAAATGAGAAATGTTGAAGACGAAATATTAGAGAGAAGAAAAGTATATTTTGATGAAAAATCAAATAAATTTGAACAATTTTTAGATGGTAAAACAATTGAGGGAGCGTTAAAAGAGGAAGAAGAAAAATTACTAAAAGAGATAGATTTAGATGCAATAGACATTAAATCTGCTAACAAGCTAAACTCATATAATGTATTTAAAACGAAAATTGTAAATTTACCACAAAATAAAACTCCAATCATAATAGCAGGTGGAAGTTTTAACTCAAAAGGTAGAGTTACAATGCCAAATGAAAATATAAAAAAAATCTTTAAAAGAATTACTTGAAAAGTTGATAACAAAAATACATATATTTTAATTGGTCATAAAATGCAAGGATATGAAAGAGCTGTTTTAGATATATCAAAGGAATTAAACAAAAAGTTTGATGTTACAGCTGTTGTTCCAAAATATGTTTCAGAAGAAATTAAGGAAAACTTAGATAGCTCGCAAGATTTAAGCGGAATTTATGTTTCACCTGATCCATCAGAACTTGGAATTTATAAGAGCTTTAATTATGAAATATTTGAAAGAAGAAATTCAGTTGTTGTTGCTTTTGATGGAAACTCACCAGTTTCTAACTTGATCCAAGAAGCTAAAAACGGTAAAGGAAAAGCTAAAATTTATGTTAATTCTGATGTTGATGTACTTAAGGAAAAAGCAAAATCACTAGATGGATATGTTAGATTGTTTAATACCAGTGAGAATTTAGCTAAAGAGATTTTAGAGGATAATCCTGATATAATGGAAAAATAATAGAAAAATATAAATTTACATAAAAAGGTTGCGATAATTAAATATTTATTATAAAATAAAAGTAATTAATTTCATTTTCTAAACAAAAATATTTTGTTTAGTTTATATAGAGTAACTTGTTAACCCAGTCATATAAAAAAAAGGAGAACAACTATGAAGAAATACGATGTGATTATTGTAGGTGCAGGTCCTGCAGGGGTATTTTGTGCGCTAGAACTTGCAAAGGAGAAGCGGAATTTCAAAGTTCTAATTATTGATGAGGGAGCAGCGATTGAGCAAAGACGGTGTAAAACCGAATTTGTGGGAAAATGTACCAGATGTAAAGTATTTAGCATTACACATGGCTTTGCAGGTGCAGGTGCATTTTCAGATTGCAAACTGTCGTTATATAATCCAACAGATGAAACATTTGTTGGAGGCGAACTGGAAAGCTATATGTCAACCAAAGAATTAAAAGAACTTTTAGATGAGGTGGTTGACACATACAAAAAAATATGGCATTCCGGAACAAACAATAGGAGGAATGGAGCATCCTGTTGCAAAAGAACTTTTAAAAAAGGCACAAAAAATGGATTAAATATGACCATAGTGCCTTTTTTATGCATGCAGGCACAACAAATGGCAGAAGAGCATATTATCTCCTGCAAACCGAATTACAGGAAGATGATAGAATTGATATGTTGTTTAATACACATGTTGATGATGTCATTGTAGAAGATGGTGCTGTTAAAGGCATTGTGTATACAAAAAAATAAACAAACACACAAAATTTTTGCACCAAAAGTAGTGCTGGCGACTGGAAGAGCTGGAGCTTCTTGGAACAAAGAAATTTGTTCTAAACACAGTATACCAACAAAAGAGGGTAAAATCAAAATTGGTGTACGTTATGAACTCCCAGATGAAATTATGGGCTCTGCAAATGAGTTGTATGAACCTAAATTTAAAGCACCTGAAACCAAAGAAACAGATGCTGCAATAACATTTTGTCATAATCCATATTGTGGCAGTGTAGTAGCAGAGTCCTATGATGGTAAGATAACTTTAGTCAATGGACATGCTGACAATACTCCTACTGGAAGAACCAATATGGCATTACTCTTCAAAATGGATTTTGGAGAAAATGCTATAGAAGTTGTTAAAAATATGGCGAGAACGTTAAATGTTCTGTCTAATGGTCAGGTGGCAGTTCAGCGAACAGGCGATTTCTTTTCAAATGTAGCCACAACTCAGGATGGTTTAATGAATAATTCTGTTGAACCTACTTTGAAATCGGCAGTTCCAGTTAATTTGCAGGAAATTATGCCTGCAAGGTTGGTAAATAATATACAAAGCTTTATTAATAAAATTGATAAAGTTATTCCAGGTTTTGCTGCATCAGACAATCTCATTTATGGTCTTGAAATTAAATTTTCAAATCTGTCTATCGAAATTGATAGTAATTTTATGACATATATTAATGGATTGTATGTAGCAGGAGATGGAGCCAACACTTCAAATGGATTAATCCAAGCATCAGCTTCCGGATTATATTTAGGACAGGTGTTAAGGAAGAAACTCTAAAAAACGGAGCAAGACAAATTTTTGTCTTGCTCCTAAAAAAGTACAACTAAGTTTACATTCTTAGACTATAATATTTATATAGAATAGTAGAGAAAAATTCAAATAAAGGTTTACAAAATGCCAGTAAATGTAGTATAATAGAGTATAACTGAAAATCGAAACAAAAAATAAAAAATATAGGAGGAATAAAAATGGCAACATACTTAACAGAACCATCAAGAACATTTAACGAATACTTATTAATACCAAGACTAACAACAAAGGACTGTACACCAGACAAAATATCATTAAGAACACCACTTGTAAAACATAAAGTAGGAGAAGAAGCTGAAATGTACTTAAATGTACCATTCACATCAGCAATAATGCAAGCAGTATCTGGAGAAGAAATGGGTGTAGCATTAGCAAGAGAAGGTGGACTAGCATTTATTTATATGTCACAATCAGTAGAATCACAAGCAGCAATGGTAAGACATGTAAAAGAATCAAAATCAGGATTTGTAAGAAGCAAATGGAACTTAAAACCACATGACACATTAAGAGACATCTTAGAAATAAAAGAAGAAAGTGACAACTCAACAATACCAGTAACAGAAGATGGAACAGCAAGAGGAAAATTACTTGGAATAATCACAAGTAAAGATTATAGATTATCAAGAGATAGTTTAGACAAAAAAGTAGAAGATATAATGACACCAGTTGATAAACTAGTATATGCAAAAGTTGGATTAACTTTATCAGAAGCAAACGATATCATCTGGGAAAAGAAAATTAACTGTTTACCTGTTATAGAAGAAAATGGAAACTTAAATTCATTAGTATTTAGAAAAGACTATGAACAACATAAAGAAAATCCACTAGCACTTCAAGACAAAAATCAAAGTTATTTAGTAGGTGCAGGAGTAAACACTAGAGACTATGAAGAAAGAATACCAGCTTTAGTAGAAGCAGGTGTAGATATTTTATGTCTAGATTCATCAGATGGATTCTCTGTATGGCAAAAAGAAGTTATAGAATGGGTACACGAAAAATATAATGGAAAAATAAAAATTGGTGCAGGAAATGTTGTAAGCCAAGAAGCCTTCTACTATTTAGCAGATGCAGGAGCTGATTTCATAAAAATAGGAATCGGTGGAGGTTCAATTTGTATCACTCGTGAAACAAAAGGAATTGGAAGAGGACAAGCAACAAGTATAATAGATGTTGCAGCAGCTCGTGAGGAATATGCAAAAAGAACAGGAATATATATTCCACTTTGTGCAGATGGAGGAATAGTTCATGACCACCATATAACACTCGCATTAGCTATGGGATGTGACTTTGTTATGATGGGAAGATATTTTGCAAGATTTGATGAAAGTCCTACAACAAAAATCAAATTAGATGGAAAATTTGTTAAAGAATATTGGGGAGAAGGATCAAAGAGAGCTAGAAGTTGGACAAGATATGACCTAGGTTCTAAAAACGAGAAAATGAGTTTCGTTGAGGGTGTTGATTCATATATACCTTATGCAGGACCATTAAAAGACAACTTAAATGTTACAATTAAGAAGATTAAGTCAACAATGTCTAACTGTGGTTCTAGAAACTTAGAAGAATTCCATGAAAAAAGCTATTTTGACTCCTGTTTCTAACTTGAGTATTCAAGAGGGTTCTGCACATGATTTGACTGTAAGAGAGATTTAATTTTTATATTTTAAAAGCAATGCTGGAAACGGCATTGCTTTTTTTTTCGATTGCGATTGGAAAATGTCTCATTGGGACCGGTTCTTTTTGGGACATTTTTAATTGGGGACGGTTCCTTTTCCGAAAAAGAACCGTCCCCAATCAGAAAAAAATCCCCTCGGAGAAAAATTCTCTGAGGGGAAGAAATAAGATATTGTTGTTGTAATATTATTTTGACCGTCTGTCTGCAAAATGCTTAGGATGGTGTAAGCCATCTCTGTCAGCATTTTTGTCATCGTAACTGACAAAGCCTGAAAGATTAACTTTAGCAAAGTCATCAATCCGGAATACATTTGATATTCTTTCATCAATCTCGTTTTTGTAAGATTTATGGGATTGGTCCATTTCTGGTGATTCTGCTACGACATAGCCTTCGGCTTTGTTGTGCATATCGAGGTCACGTAACTGGAACTCGATTTTTTGCACCTGGCAGGATTGGAGAATATACTGATGTTTGCAGAGTGAACTGCAAAGATTGATAGCCATTCGCCTTAGGTTTATGGATGTAATCTCGCACATCAGTGATTGCAAACGGGATATCTATCACAAACGAATCAAGTTTAAATTGATTAATTTTGTTGATAGAAGGATTGGAATGATACCATTCCATAAACTCATCCTTAGAAGGAGACTCTCTTACAAGAATATCTTTTATAGCCTTGAAGATAATATCAATTTTTTTCGATATTATTTTTCTGAACATCCTTGTTTAAAAGTATTCCTCTAATGCCAAATCTGTCTCGTATATACTGATATATCATCGTCGAGAAGCGACTTGTTGAGAATCTTAGTAAGATCACTCTCTAAGGCTTTTCTTCTGGCGTACCAGTTGATATCGATGTTAGCCTGCTTTTCTTCGTTAAGCCATCTTATAATGTACATAACGACAGAGTTCAGTTCTGTTACAAAGTCTGTTATTTCAAACGTCATCTTTCGCTCTCTATAACAGTTTACCAGACCATCCATGAAACTAAAAAAAGACAGATGCATCTTCTTCCGGAATGTCAGTTTTTAAATCTTTTAAATTCCGGTGCATAATTTCCGGAATCTCCTGCATGCTTGTTGCAGTATTAACAGCTACATTATACTCCCGATGAATAATTTCGAGAGTTTTATCAGTTATTTTTGCCATAACTAATATCTCCTTTCTATAAACATATTTGTCTATATTATATCACAAAAAAGAAAAAAAGTAAAAAAATAATTTCCTAGCCTAAACTAGAAAATTATTTTTATCTTATTCCACTCAATAGTTGCTGGTGGTTTAGAAGTAATATCATAAACAACCCTATTAATATGTTTAACCTCATTAACAATTCTAGAAGAAACTTTTTCTAAAATCTCATAAGGAATTTTACTCCAAATACCTGTCATAAAATCAGTAGTTTCAACAGCTCTTAAAGCAAGAGTATAGTCATAAGTACGTTCATCACCCATAACACCTACAGAACGAAGATTTGTAAGAACTGCAAAATATTGATTAATTGACTTGTGAAGTCCAGCTTTTGCGATTTCATCTCTAAAAATAAAATCAGCATCTCTTAAAATATCTAATTTATCTTTAGTAATATCTCCTATAACTCTAATTGCAAGACCAGGGCCTGGGAATGGTTGTCTGTATACTAGGTTTTCTGGAATATCAAGCTCTAATCCAACTTTTCTAACCTCATCTTTAAATAGATTTCTTAGAGGTTCAACTATTTCCTTAAAATCAACATAATCAGGAAGCCCACCAACATTATGATGGCTCTTAATTACAGAACTTTTTCCTAAACCACTTTCAATAACGTCTGGGTAAATAGTACCTTGAACAAGAAAATCAACTGTTCCGATTTTTTTTTAGACTCTTCCTCAAAAACTCTAATAAACTCTTCACCAATAATTTTTCTTTTTTTGCTCTGGATCAGTTACGCCACTTAGTTTAGCTAAAAAAATCTATCTTCAGCATTTACTCTAATAAGGTTTATATCATATTGCTCTCTAAATATTTTCTCAACCTCATCACCTTCATTTTTACGAAGAAGGCCATGGTCAACAAATATACAAGTTAAATTTTTTCCAATAGCTCTACTTAAAAAGAACAGCTGCAACTGATGAATCAACACCACCAGATAAAGCACATAAAAGCTTTTCCATCACCTATTTTTTCTTTTAATGTTTTAATAGAATCCTCAACAAATGAAGACATTTGCCAGTCTCCTTGGCACTCACAAACATTATATAAGAAATTTTTAATAACCATAGTTCCATTTACAGAATTATTAACTTCTGGGTGGAATTGAATACCATATAATTTCTTTTCTTCATTTTCCATAGCAGCATTTGGGCAAGAAGGAGTATGTCCAATATTTTTAAATCCTTCTGGTACAGTCTCTACAAAATCTGTATGACTCATTAAAAAGCCATTAGTTTCGCCAAATCCTTGTAATAATTTTGAAGTGTTATCTATTGTAACATCTGTTGTTCCATATTCTCTTTTATCAGCATGAGCAACATTTCCTCCTAATGTATATGCCATAAGTTGCATACCATAGCAAATTCCTAAAACAGGGATACCAAGTTCAAATATTTTGCTGTCACATTTTGGGCTGTCTTCTCCAAATACACTTGCAGGTCCCCCTGTGAATATTATTCCTTTAGGATTTTTTTTCTTTTATTTTTTCTATTGAAATATTAAATGGTACAACTTCAGAGTAAACATTACATTCTCTTACTCTACGAGCTATTAATTGATTATATTGTCCACCGAAATCTAGTATTAAAATTAGTTCATTCTTTTTCAAGATTTTTACCTCCATTTTTAAATTTGTACCATTATATCATATATTTTGGGATTTAGCAATGATTTTTTTTGCTAAAAGAAACGGTCTTTTTCGCGAAAGGAAACGGTCCCAACGATAAAAGAAACGATCTTAATGGAAAAAGTGCTTGCCAATTAGTAAAAACTGTTGTAGAATAAATCAGTAAAATTAATATAATAATAAGGGTGGTAAAAATGACAGAATTGGAAAAAGCTGAAGAAAGATTAAAAAATATAATCAAGAACAAATAATTGAAGATTTAGAAAAATTAGATAAAAAAGAAACAAGAAAATATAATAAAACAAATAAATGAAATAAATTTTGACGAAGTAAATAAATTATATAATTTAACTAAACAAAATCACACAATAAACGATTCTAAAATAGAACCGATAGGTTATGTGGATTTAGAAAAATTAGAAAATAAGCAAAGACAGGAAGCAGAAAAAATAGGCGAAAACATAATAAGAAATAATCAATATGCAGTTGTAACTATGGCAGGAGGTCAAGGCACAAGACTTGGGTGGAAAGGACCAAAGGGAACTTATAAATTAGATATAGGGGAAAATGGAAAATATATATTCGAAATTTTAGCAGAGAGTATGAAAAAATCAAAAGATTTATATAATGTTTTTACATATTGGTATATAATGACAAGTAAACAAAATGATAATGAAACAAAAGCCTTTTTGATGAACATAATTATTTTGGATATGATAAAGAAAAAGTTGTGTTTTTTACACAAGGAGAATTGCCAGTTCTTACAGAAAGTGGAAAAATAGTTTTAGAAGATGGAAGAATTCAAACAGGGTCAAATGGGAATGGCGGAGTTTATAAGGCAATGAAGGATCATCATATTATAGAAGATATGAAAGAAAAAAAATATAAAATGGGTATATATTTGTGGTGTTGATAATATAATGGTAAATCCAATTTCGCCAATTTTTATTGGAAAGACCATATTAGATAAATTGCAAATTGCTTCAAAGTCTGTTGCAAAAGCATATCCAGAAGAAAAAGTGGGAGTGTTTTGCAGAAGAAATAATAAACCAAGTACAGTAGAATATATAGAGTTATCCGAAAAAATGAGAAATGAGAGAGATGAATATGGAGAACTATATTATGGTGAAGCCAATATTATAAGTCATCTTTTAAGTATTGATGCTATAGAGAAAATCACCAACTTTAGTTTACCTTATCATATTGCAAAGAAAAAAAGGATTATATAAATTTGAAACATTTATATTTGATGCATTTGAATATTTTGATGATATGTTAGTTATGAGAGTTAAAAGGGAAGATGAATTTGCACCAATAAAAAATAAAGAAGGTGTAGATAGCCCAGAAACCGCAAAAGAGATATATGAAAGGAAAATGGAAAAAGATGGAAGAACTAAAAATTAAAAATCTTTTGAATTTAGATGAAACAATAGCGAGTAAAATATTTGAAAACGCAATATATCCATGGGAAGTAATTCCTAAAATTAGTGAATTTATAATTGAACTTGGAAATAAACTTGATTTAGAAAAATTTGAAAAAAAATCAGAAAATATATGGATAGCCAAAAATGCTAAAATAGCACCAACTTCATATATCGTAGGACCGTGCATAATTGATGAATTTGCAGAAATTAGACACTCAGCTTTTTATTAGAGGAAATGCAATAGTTCGGAAAAAATGTTGTAGTTGGAAATTCTACAGAACTTAAAAATGTAATTATATTTAATAATGCACAAGTTCCACATTATAACTATGTAGGCGATTCTATTTTAGGATATAAATCACATCTAGGAGCAGGAAGCATAATATCAAATTTAAAATCTGATAAATCTTTAGTATATGTAAAGTGTGATGGTGAGAAAATAGAAACAAAATTGAAAAAATTCGGAGCAATCCTTGGAGATAACGTAGAAATTGGATGTGGATCAGTTTTAAATCCGGGAACTATAATCGGAAGAAAAACAAATATCTATCCTTTATCATCTGTTAGAGGATATATAGGCTCAAATAAAATTTATAAAAATCAAAATGAAATTGTAGAAAAAATATAAAATAGAGTTTAATATATGTTTGCAAAAAGCATATATTAAACTCTATTTTTATTTAATAGCAAAACTTACACGAGCTTTACATTTGTTGGTTACCTGGTAAAAAGTAGTCAACAACACCATAGATTAAAGCACCAATTATAGCAGACATCCAAGAAATAGAATAACCAGCTACAAAAAACTGTGTAACATAAAGTATAATAGCAGCTAGGGCAAAACCTATAAAGCCTTTTCCAAAAGGACTAGCGTGTAAACCTGTAAATTTAACTATTAAATAATCTAAAACAGTTAAAACCACGGCAGCTATAGCTAAAGACCAAATATTATTAATTGCAAATCCAGGTGTGAAAAATGCAGTAATTGCTAAAACCACCGCTGCAGCAACAAGTCTACCTATAATTTGCCATACTGTACTTGTACCATTTTGCGTATTAGATTGAGTTTGGCCGTCAGACATAATTCATCCTCCTTTTTTATTTATATTTAAAAAGTATTTTTTTAGCTATATAAAAATATTGTTTACAATTTGATGTTTTTATTCAATTTGAGAATAAAATTTTGTTTTTTTGAAAAATAAATATAAAATTTTTGATTGGGGACGGTTCCTTTTGCAAAATTTCTGATTGGGGACGGTTCTTTTTCCGAAAAAGAACCGTCCCCAATCCAAAAAAAGGAGAAAAATATGCTAATAAATTTCACAAGAGCAATAATTTTATATATTGTAGTTTTAATAGTGATGCGCCTAATGGGTAAAAGAGATAGGCCAACTTCAGCCATTTGAACTAGCAATTGCAATAATGATAGCAGATTTAGCATCAATTCCGATGACAGAAACAGGAATACCAATATCAAATGGAATTGTTCAATAATTGGTTTACTTGTAATGCATTTAATAATATCTACAATAAATTTAAAAAGCATAAGAGCAAGAGAGGCAATTTGTGGTAAACCGAGAATTTTGATATATAGAGGAAAAATTGATGAACAGGCTTTAATTAAGGAAAGGTTTACATTAAATGAACTTCAGGAAAGGCTAAGAGCAAAAGATGTTATAAATATTGGAGATGTGGAATATGCAATATTGGAAACAAGTGGACAAGTTACAGTTATAGAAAAGCCTAATAAAAGAAAAACAACTCCGGAAGATTTTAATATAATGCCAGATTATGAAGGACTTCCTTATGACTTAGTTGTAGATGGAAAAATTATGAATGAAAACTTAACTAAAATAGGAAAAAAAGATTATAATTGGCTATTATTAGAGGTCGAAAAAATTTGGCTTTAAGCCAGAAGAAGCTTTGCTTGTAACATTTGACGGAAAGGGTCAGATTTTTTGTCAAAAGAAAGAACACAAGAAAGGAAGTTGATTATGCATAAAGAATTAATAATTTGTATTATTCTAGTTACATTAATAATTATAGGAGATTGGATTATTCAAAATTACACGAAAAATACAATAAATAATATAACAGGCGAATTGGAAACTTTAAAACAATGTCTATTTGAAAAATCTGATAAAAATATAAATGAACAAATAGATAGAATTGATAACAAATGGTATAAGGTTCATGATAAACTTGCATATTATATTGAACACGATGAACTTGAAAAGGTTGAAACTAATTTTACAGCTTGTAAAAGTTTGGCAAAAACAGAAGAGTATGAGCAAGCAATAAGTGAATTAGAAAAGACCGTTTATGTATTAGAACATATAACAGATAAATATTCATTTGATTTGGTGAATATTTTTTAATAGTATTTATTGAAATATGCATTAAAATTTGTTACGCATAAATATAAAAAAGTATTGTCAAAATAAATCAAATAGTATAGAATATTATCATAAAATTAAATAAAAAAGGTGTAAAAATGCAAAAGATGAAAGCGTGTATTTTGCATTGAATACCTGAAAAGGGAGGAAAAAATGAATTTAAACAAAAATTCAAAAGAAACAAAGGAATAACGTTAATAGCGTTAGTAGTAACAATTATCGTTTTGTTAATTTTAGCAGGAATAAGTATAAGCATGCTAACAGGACAAAATGGAATATTAAACAGAGCGTCAGAGGCAAAAAACTTAAATGGAATAGCTCAAAATGGAGAATTAGTGAAATTATCTGCAATGGATGCTTTATCACAAGGATTAGGAACAATAACAGATGCAAACTTAAAAACAGCATTAAATAGTAACATAGGAGAAGGAAAATACGAAATAACAGGAGATGCAACAAATGGATGGACGGTAACAGTAGATGGACAAGATTACAGAGTAGAAGCTACAGGAGGAAGTGTAAATTGGGATAAAATTTTTAGAAGATGCAAATAAGAATCCTGAGTCTATGAAACATAAAGAACAGGTTAAAAGCTCATTCATTGGAATAGGAACAGATGGAAAGCCTGTTAATATGGATTTATGGAGAACGAGCAAAAAAAGGAGATGGAACGTGGGGGATTTTTTCATGTGAATCAGCATATGCATGGGAAGATGCATATGATGGGGGGATAGATGATGATGGAAAAATAGTTGGAAAGATACCGCAGTATATTTATAGCAAAGAAGAAGAAAGGTTTGTAGAAGTGACAGATTTAAGTGATACTTTTTATGGATGTACAGGATTAACGACTGCACCAGAAATTCCAAGTGGTGTAATTGATATGAGAGAAACGTTTGCAGAATGTACAAGATTAACAACTGCACCGGAAATACCCAGTAGTGTAAAAAGTACATGAATTCTACTTTTAGATGGTGTACAGGATTAACAACTGCACCAGAAATACCAGGCAGTGTAACTAGTATGAATAGAACGTTCGAAGGATGTGCAGGATTAACAACTGCACCAGAAATACCAGGCAGTGTAACTAGTATGGAAGGTACGTTCAAAGAATGCACAGGATTAACAACTGCACCGGAAATACCAAATAGTGTAACGAATATGAATGATACTTTTTCAGGATGCACAGGATTAACAACTGCACCAAAAATCCCAAATAGTGTAACGTATATGAGTTGGACTTTTTCAAGATGTACAGGATTAACAACTGCACCAGAAATCCCAAATAGCGTAACGTAGTATGCATGGTACTTTTTCAGGATGCACTAATCTTACTGGAGAAATTACCATAAATGCAAATTTAAATAGCTAGCAGAAAAATGGACTTATGCAGATTGTTTTTCGGACACAACCAAACCAATCCAACTAACAGGAACATGCACTATCCTATCAAAATTAGCTGAAACAAGCTCAAATGGAAATGTAACAGTAAAATAAAGGATAAAATATGAAAAAATAAAATAACAACAACAATAATAATAGTACTTTTAATTCTTCTAAAAAATATACCTAATCTCAGTGCAACCAATAAAATACATACCAGAAAACAAATATGACGACGCACTAATGCTAAAACAAGCAAACAGTATTTTACAAGGAAAATGGTTAGGGGAATACAACTCCCTAACCCTTGTAAAAGGACCAATCACGCCAATATTTATTGCAATCTTAAATAAATTACACATACCATTTTTAATAGGGCAAGAACTATTGTATGATGTTTCATGCCTATTTGTTATATACATTTAGTAAAACAATAAAAAACAAAAAAATCCTATATATAATATTTGCAATATTGTTATTTAATCCAGTAACATTTTCAACAGAAATATGTAGAGTATATAGAGATGGAATATATACTAGTTTAACAATGTTACTTATAGGATTTTCTTACAGTATATTTCTAAATAGAGAAAATTCTCCAAAAAAACAAATAAAATATTTTATAGGACTGGGAATAACGCTTTCGGCACTTTATTTATGTAGAGAGGAAAGTATATGGATATTACCATTTGTAATTATATCTACAATTACAACAATAATATTTATAATCAAAGACAAAAAAATAGAAAACAAAAAAATATTAATTGGAATGTATGTAATTCCAATAGCGATATTTATAATAAATAATTTAACAATATGCACTGTAAACTATAAAAATTATGGCGTTTTTGAATTAAATCAATATTGGTCAAAAGAATTCAAAGAAGCATATGGAGCAATAACTAGAGTGATACCTAACGAGATATATAGCAAAAAGTACCTGTAAGCCAAGAAACAATAAAAAGAATATGTGAGATAAGTCCTAAATTTAAAGAGATAGAAGAATATTTAACTGGAGAAGAAGCAGACAAATGGTCAAAATGTGGAGATGGTAAAATAGGTGAGATTCAAGGTGGATGGATACATTGGGCTATAATAAAAGGTGTTGATGCAAAAGGATATTATAAAGATGCTAAAACAGCTAATCAATATTATAAAGAATTAGCAAATGAAATAAATAATGCGATAGATGAAGGTAAAATAGAAGGATATAAAAATAAAAAGAGTAACAAATGTTCCAAGATTTAATTTTGAGGATATTATAAATTCTATAAAAAAAAATGTAAAGACACAATAAGAATGGAAAACAATTTTTATTTACTAAAAATTGTTGTTCAAAATAGATTAAGTAATGATTTACAAGAAAATGAAAAATGGAAAAATATAACCAGAGAAGAAATAGATACAGAAATTACTTACAACGGAACAGAAAATCAAAATAGATTAAATGCTCTAAAACAAATAAAAAATATATATATAAAGATTAATCCTATAATGTTTAAAATTTCACTTATTTGTGTTATTGGATTAATTATATGTTCAATCATAAACCATAACAAAATATATAATGAAATTTTAATTTTATTAGGTCTTGCGGGATTATATTTATGTAGGATTTTTATAATAACATTTACATATATAACCATGTATACAGATGCTTTAAATACTATGTATTTGGCAAATACTTATGGAGTACAAATTTTATTTAGTTTACTTGCGATTATTTTTTTGTACAAAATATAAGAAAAAATGATCAAAATCAAGAAGTTTTAAAAGAAAAAATAAAATTAAATCCTAAAAAAGATATAACAATATTAATTCCTTGTTTGAATGAAGAAAAGACGATAGGAATTTGCCTAAAAAAAGCAAAACAAATAATACAACAAGAAAATTTAGATGCTGAAATATTAGTTGTAGATAATGGTTGTGAAGATAATTCTATAAAAATAGCTAAAAACAAGGAGCAAGAGTAATAAAGGTAGATAAAAAAGGCTATGGAAATGCACTAAGATATGGAACAATAGAAGCTATTCGGAAAATATGTCATAATGGTTGATGCAGATGATAGCTATAATATTTTAGAAATTATGCCAATAGTAGGTGAATTAAAAAATGGGAATGATTTGATAATTGGAAACAGATATAAAGGCAAAATGGAAAAAAGGAGCAATTAAGTTTTCTCATAAATATATAGGAACACCAATTATTTCGTGGCTTATAAGAATGAAGTATGGAGCAAAAATTTATGATGCTAATTGTGGATTAAGAGGATATAATAATGAGAAAATTGTAAATCTAAATTGCATATCTGAGGGTATGGAATATGCAACAGAAATGATTATAAAAGCACAAAAAAGGAAAAATTGAAAATTAAAGAAATTCCAATAAATTTTTATAGGGATAAAAGGGATGGAAAATCACATTTAAAAACTGTAAAGGATGGAATTAGACATTTGAAAGTTATATTAAACAAAGAATAAAATAGTGAAATAAAAGTAAAAAAATTTAAAAAACTATTTACAATTTTGCTTGTATTGTATAAAATAAGAACAAATGTAGAAAAATATCAAAAAATAAACACAAGAAAATGCTTTTTAAGAAAGGAAGTAAAAAAAGATGAAAATCTTAATGTTAACATGGGAATATCCACCAAGAGTAGTAGGAGGAATTGCAAGAGTTGTAAACGACTTATCAAAAAGATTAATCAAAGATGGGCATGAAGTAACAGTTGTAACATACAGAGAGAAATGCACCATATTATGAACTAGACAAAGGAGTAAAAGTATATAGAGTAGACAACTTTATGATAAATCCAAACAACTTTATAGATTGGGTAATGCAATTAAACTTCAACATGGTTGCAAAAAACAGGAGAAATAATAGCAAAAGAAGGAAAATTTGATGTAATACATGCACATGATTGGTTAGTTGCTTATGCAGCAAAAACATTAAAACAAGCTTATGATATGCCAATTGTTTCTACAATACACGCAACAGAAGCAGGAAGAAATAGTGGAATAAGAGAAGCAAATCAAAAATACATAAATGATACGGAATGGATGTTAACTTATGAATCAACAGAAGTAATAGTAAATAGTAATTTTATGAAAGGTGAATTACAAAGACTATTTGGCTTACCATTTGAAAAAAAAAAATGTAGTAGCAAATGGAGTAAATTTAACTAATTATTCAGGAATAGATAGAGATTATGACTTTAGAAGAAAATACGCCTTAGATAATGAAAAATAATATTATTTATGGGAAGACTAGTTTATGAAAAAGGTGTACAATACTTAATTGGAGCAATGCCAAAAATATTAGAACATTATCATGATGCAAAACTTGTAATAGCAGGAAAAGGCGGAATGATAAATGAATTAAAACAAGAAGTATACAATATGGGACTAGGAGATAAAGTATGTTTTGCAGGATACTTAAATGGAAAAGATGTTGCAAAAATGTATAAAGCAGCAGATATATCAGTATTCCCAAGTACTTATGAACCATTTGGAATAGTAACATTAGAAGCAATGCTAGCAGAAGTACCAGTTGTAGTATCAGATATTGGAGGATTAAACGAAATAGTAGAACATCGTCAAACAGGAATGAAGAGTTATTGTGGAAATAGTAACTCAATAGCAGATGCAATACTAGAATTATTATTTGACCCACAATTATGTAGTAATATAGTAAAAAAAGCAAAAAAGCAAAAGTAAGAAACGAATATAATTGGGCAAAAATAGCACAAGATACACACTTTACTTACCAAAAAGCAATTTGTGAAACAGTTGCAGAAAAACAAAGAAAAGAAAGTGAACAAGAGAAAGAAAGTAAAGCAAAGAAACCTGCAAAAGGCGAAATTACAAATTTGCTTACATTTAGAAAAAAATCAAGCTTATGCATAATAGGCTTGATTTAAACAATATTAAAGATAATTAAAAATAAGGTAAAAATATATCTAAGATATAAAAATAAATCAAGTTTATTGCCTTTAAGAAAGGAAAAAAATATGAATATTTATGATACCATTAATCAATTATCTAAAGAAATAAAAGAAACAAAAGAATATACCGATTTTAAAGAGGCAAAGCAAGCAATAAGCCTAGAGCCAGAATTTAAAATAAAAATATCAGAGTTTGAAAAAAGCAAGATATGAGGAACAATTAAACACAATTCAGACTGGAAAAACAGACAACGAAAAGATGGCTAAAATTCAAAATCTATATGCAGAATTAATTGAAATTCCAGAAATAAAAAAGTATTTTGATGCCGAATTCAAGTTTAATATTTTATTAGGAGATATAAATAAAACAATAAGTGAAGCGGTTAAAGACGTAATGGGATAAACTTAAAAGGTTGTGAAAAGATGAATTTAATAATTATAATAATGCTTTTAGCAGTAGTACTTTTAGTTCTTGCAAAAAGTATATGACATTAATATGAGAAAATTAAAACAATTTGTAGAATACGAGGAAAAGAAATTTAACAAATTGATAGAAGGATATCCATCAAACATAGAAATATGTAAATACATATTAAATAAATTGAATAATTCTACCGTAAAAATAGTAGAAGATAAAGAAGCTAAAACAAGTATGTATATTGCTTTAAGTGACAAAATAATAATAGCAGATGTAAAAACAGTTATACAAGAATACAAACAATAGCACATGAATGTTTACACTCTGTTCAAAAAAGAAAAAAAATGCAGGTTTTTAATTTTATTTATTCTAATATATATCTACTTTATTTTGTTATAGTTACAATATTAGCAATATTAAATAAATTACAAGATTCAATGCTATACATAGCAATAATGATATTGTTTAGTTATATATATTATTTTGTAAGAAGTTACTTAGAAAATGATGCAATGATAAAAGCAAAATATTTAGCAAAAGAGTTTATGGAAGAGGTAAAAAAATATCATCAGATGAAGAAATAGACAAAATTATAAAAAGCTACGAAAAATTAAATGATATAGGAATAAAAACGGTAAATTATCAATTAATGTTAGAAACTTTAATAAAAGTAATAATACTTGCAATTGCATTTTTAATATAGAAAGAAGGAGATTTTGCTAGCAAAAAATGTTGGCATTCAAATAAGCTATGAAAGAAATATATCCAAAAGCATATTTTAGTTCAGTACTAGATATAAAAATAGGATTTTTAATAAAAAATAAAATAAAAGCCTTAATTTTAGATGTAGACAATACTTTAATAGACTATAATAAAAAATTTATCAGAAGAAATTGTAAGTTGGTCACACGAGTTACAAGGTCAAGGAATAAAAATGTATATTCTATCAAATACAAATAAAAAAGAAAAGGTAGAAAACGTAGCAAAAAAATTAGAAATTGAGTATGAATATTTTGCCAAAAACCATCAAAAAAAAGGTTTTATAAAAGTGCAAAAAAAATTAAATCTTAAAGCTGAAAATATTGCGGTAGTAGGAGACCAAATATTTACAGATGTAATAGGCGGAAATAGATGTAAAAAATGTTTACAATATTGGTAGATCCAGTTGAAAAAAAAGACTTTTGGTACACTGCTTGGAAACGACCAATAGAAAACAAGATAAAGAAAAAATTAAATAAAGGTGAAAAAAAAATGTATTTTAATGATGTAAATATAGTATATTATATAATTGTTGCAATTCTTCGGCCTTTTTGTTGGAGAATTTGTAAATTGGATGAATCAAAGATTACCTGAATATAAAAAAGTTTTTACAAAAGAAATATTTTCAGAATATAGAAAAGAATTTAGTCCGAACTATATTCTTATGATTATAATGTCTTTTATTTATATTGCAATATTATATAGATATGGAATACAAAAAAGTTTTTTAGAAAATTTAGATTTAATAAAATATTTAATACTTGCGCCAATGCTTTTTAAGTGTTGTGGTTATAGACTATAAATTACAAATAATACCAAATAGGCTTAACTTAACAATGTTTGAAATTGGTTTAGTATTTGCGTTTTTATACGGATTTTCGAATGTAGCAATTTCGATAAATATGTTACTTGGAATGCTAGCAGGTGGAGGAATATTTTTAATAATAACTCTCTTAGGCGGTTTAGTATATGGAAAAAGAAGCAATGGGGCTTGGAGATGTAAAACTAATGGGAGCACTTGGATTATATTTTGGACTAACAAATATAATAATAGTATCATTAGTATCATTTTTAATTTGTGCAATAATTAGCATATTTTTTATTAGCTACAAAAAATAAAGAAAACAGATGAATACATACCATTTGGACCATTTATAGTAGTAGGTGCATTTATATCAATATTTGTACCATCAGCAAGTCTTATTGGTATATTAATGAATATCTTCACACTAGGTTTATATAGTAAAAACAATTAAGGGGAATAAAAGATGAATGATAGATTGCAAGCAATTCGTAATAAAATGGCAGGATTAAATTTACAAGGAATGATAATAGCAAATCCAATAAATATAAGATATTTAACAAAAATAGAAGCAGAAGGAATTTTGCTTTTAACAAGAAAAAAAGAAAATATTTTTATAACAGATGGAAGATATATGGAATATGTATCTTCTATAATAACTCCATTTGATGATATTGTTGTAGACGACCAAAAAAACATATCAAAAGATGAATATGAAAATTTCTTTTTATTTTGTGAAAATGTTGGATTTGAGGAAGGTTATTTAACATATAAAAAATACAAAAGAATATATAAGAAAATTTAAAATAAACAATTTTGTTGAAGCTGAAGAATTATTAATTCAACTAAGAATGATAAAAGATGATGACGAAATTGCAAACATAAAAAAAAGCTTGTGAAATAACAGATAATTGTTTTGAAATGCTTAAAAATTATATAAAACCAGGACTTACAGAAAAACAAATAGCAAGAAAAATACATGATTATTATATGAATAATAGTGAGGGAGAATCATTTGAAACAATAGTTGCCTCAGGAGAAAATTCATCAAAACCACACGCAGTACCAACAGATAGAGTAATTGAAAAACAAGATATAATTTTAATAGATATGGGATGTGTTGTAAATGGCTATTGCTCAGATATGACAAGAACAATATTTATAGGAAAACCTACAGAGGAGCAAAAAAGCCATATACAATTTGGTACTAAAAAATCAAAAAATAGCATTAAATCAAATAAGAGATGGTGCAAATATAAAATCAATTGTAAAAGGTGTAGAAAGTGACTTTAACATAAATGGTCAAACACTAATACACAGCTTAGGACACGGAGTAGGACTAGAAATACACGAAGCACCAATTGTTGGAATAAAAAACGATACATGCTTAAAAGAAAATATGATAATAACAGATGAACCAGGAATATATATAGCAGGAAATTTCGGAGTAAGAATAGAAGATACAGTGCTAGTAACAAAGAAAGGCGCAATTGCCTTGACAGAATCGGATAAAGAGTGTATAATAATCGAAGCTCTTTAAATCGGAAAGATAGATTTAAAAATGAGAAAACATAAAAAATAGATAATTTGAAAATTTGAAAGGAGAAAATCAATATGGCAGCAGTATACTCAGCAGGAGATTTTAGAAACGGAACAACATTCGAAATGGAAGGAAACGTATATAGAGTAGTAGAATTCCAACACGTAAAACCAGGAAAAGGATCAGCATTTGTACGTACAAAATTAAAAAACGTAATAACAGGTGCAGTTTTAGAAAAAACATTTAACCCATCAGATAAATATCCAGGAGCAGAAATAGAGAAAAAAAAATGCAATATTTATACAATGATGGAGACTTATATTACTTTATGGATAATGACACTTATGATCAAATGCCATTAAACAAAGAACAATTAGGGGATTGCTTAAAATACTTAAAAGAAAATATGCAAGTAAAAATACTTTCATACAAAGGAAAAGTATTTGCAGTTGAACCTCCAATATTTGTAGAACTAGAAGTAACATATACAGAACCAGGATTTGCTGGAAACACAACAACAACATCGGGAAAAACCTGCAACACTAGAAACAGGACTAGAACTTCAAGTTCCTATGTTTGTGAATATTGGTGATGTATTAAGAGTAGATACACGTACTTGTGAATATATGGAAAGAATATAATTTTTCATATTGGGACCGTTTCTTTTGGCGAAAGGACCGTTTCTTTTCGCGAAAAGAAACGGTCCCAATGGGAAATTTTTCGCAAAAAGGAAACGGTCCAAATGCGAAAAAAGAAAGGCAAATTATGTTAGAAAACTTAAAAAAGAAATGAATAATTTTTTCAAAGACCTAGATGAGAACATAAAAGACAAAGAAGAATTATTATATGTAAAACAAAGAACAGCGGATTTAGTCGATTTTATGGCAGGCGAAATTGAAAAAATTATGGATTATAAAGAAGATAAATTAAATGCTTTAATAAAAAAACAAGAACAAGCAGACCGCTTAATTCAGGAATTAAATGATAAAATGGATAATGTATATGAAGATATATATGATGAAGTACAAGAAGAAAACTTTACAATAAGTTGTCCATATTGTAACTATGAATTTGATGCTGAAATTGACGAGGATTTTAATGAAATTAGATGTCCAGAATGTGGAAATTTAATAGAATTAGATTGGAATGGAAATCCCAATGATGACCAAGATAAAGGAAATGGTTGTAGTGGTGGTTGTTCTCACTGTGACGGATGTAAATAATTAGAAAAGGGGAACACACTCCTCTTTTCTATTTTTTTACTGAAAACCAAAAAAATATATACAAATGAGGCAGAAATATTGCCAGAAAGGAATGATAAAATGAAAATTATTCACTGTAGTGACTTACATTTAGACTCTAAAATGAAATCTAATTTAGATAGCATAAAAGCCAAAGAACGTAGAGACGAAATTCTAAGAACATATCAAAATATGGTAGAATATGCATCTAAAAATGATGTTAAAATTATAATAATTGCGGGAGATATGTTTGACAAGAAAAATATAACTGTAAAAGCAAAAAACGTAGTATTAGACAGTATTTGCTCACATCCAGAAATTGATTTTATATATTTAAAAGGAAATCACGATGAAGCAAGTTTTATATTAGATTTAGAGGAAATACCATCAAATTTAAAATTATTTACCAATACAGGTTGGACAAGCTATAGATATGGAAAAGTAGTAATTTCTGGAATTGAATTTGGCGAAGTAAGTAATTATGAAATTTATAGCACATTAATGTTAAATAAAAACGATATAAATATTGTAACTCTTCACGGACAAGAGGTAAAATATGACCAAAAGATAAGGCTGAAATAATAAATATTCAGTCATTAAAAAACAAAAATATTGATTATTTAGCCTTAGGACATATTCACAAATTTAAACAAGAAAGAATTGATAACAGAGGAGTTTATTGTTATTCTGGATGCTTAGAAGGAAGAGGATTTGATGAATGTGGTGAAAAAGGATTTGTTTTACTAGATGTAGATGAGGAAGAAAATAAGATAACATCAAAATTCATTCCATTTGCGGGAAGGCATCTATACGAAGTAAGTGTTGACATAACAGATACTTTAACAACTTTGGATGTAGAAGAAAAAATAGACAATAGTGTAAAAGACATAGAAAAAGAGGCATTAATAAAATCATTTTAACAGGAAAAGTAGATATAAATTCTGAAAGAGACATAAATTACTTAGAAAAAAAAGTAAAAATATGTTTTATTTTGCTAAAATTTACGATGAAACTATATTAAAAATAGATTATATGAAATATGAAAATGATGCATCACTTAAAGGAGAATTTATAAGACTAGTTTTAAAACAAGATTTGCCAGAAGAAGAAAAAAGAAAAATAATAACAACAGGAATAAAAGCACTAACAGGAGAGGAGGTAAACTAATGAAATTATTAAAATGCCATATAGAAAACTTTGGAAAATTGTCTAACTATGATTATAGTTTTGAGGATGGATTAAACACAATAATAGAAGAAAATGGATTTGGAAAAAGAACATTTGCAAGTTTTATAAAAGCGATGTTTTATGGAATGGAAGCCAAAAAGAAATACAAAAACATTAATAGACAGAAAAAAAATATATGCCCTGGCAAGGAGGAGCCTTTTGGTGGAAGTATAGAATTTGAAATAAATGACAAAAGATATAGAGTAGAAAGATTTTTTTGGAAAGAAAGAAGCAGATGATACATTTAGAATTTATGATTTATCAACAAATTTAGAGTGCAAAGATTATTCTGAGAATATTGGAGAGGAAATTTTTAAATTAAATAAAGAAGCTTATGAAAGAAGTACATTTATATCTGGCCAAAGTATTGAAACATCAATGAATGACAGTTTAAATGCTAAACTTGGAAATATATTAGAAAACGAAAATGACGTAAACACTTCAGAGCAAGCAATAGATGTATTAGATAAGGCAATAAAAATTACAAAAAAACAGGCGATAGAGGAGAAATTAACCAAAAAATATTAGAAAAAACAGCTTTAGAGAAGAAACTAGAGCAAAGTAAAATTAATGAAAAGATTTTACAAGATAGAAAAGAAAGATATAATTTATTAAAAAATGAGCTAAAAAGCAAAAAGAACAAGAACGTGAAAATATAAATGTTTTACTTAACCAAAAAGCTCAAGAAGAAACAAAAAATGCAAAACTTGAAAATTATAAAATCCTAGAAAAAAACGTAGAAGAAAGCAAAAATATACTTTTAGAACTCCAAGAATTTTTTAAGGAAGGCATACCAACAGATATTGAAATAGAAACTTTAATAGAAAAATGCTTATTAATAGAAAAATATAAAGTTGAAATAAAAAATTACGAAATGTCTGCATCAAATAATAGTGAAATAGAAAAATTAAAAAAGTATATTTCAAGGCAAAGAATTAACAGAAAAGAAGATAAATAATGTAATTTCAGAGTATAATGGCCTAGGCGATGTAGAAAACAAAATAAAATTAAATGAAGAAAAAAAAACTATATCTCTAAAAAAAAAGAACAAGACGAACTTTGTAAGCAAAAAAACAGCAGTAAAAATATTGAGTAGCATTAGGAATAATTGCTATAATATGCATAATTGCGGAATTGGAACATTTATAACACAAATGGTACAAGTGTCAATTGTGTCTTTCATAGTACGGAATTATACTATTAGTTTTAACATTTATAAAAATAAATTCTTTACAGAAAAAAGATAAAGAAATTTTAAAAAAAGATGAAGAATCAAATGAAATAAAAGAATTGATTGAAAATTTACAATCAAAAGAAATATCAACACGAAGAGAAGTATCTGAATTTGTGGAAGATTTTTCGGCAGATAATTCCGAGGAAGATATGCTAATAAAACTTACAGAGATAAAGTCGAATTTTGTAAAATATAATGATTTAATGAACTCAATTGATTCAATATTTGAGAAGCAAAAAGAGATTTTGAATAATCTAAATGAGTTAGAAGAAAGTATAAAAAATTACTTACTTAGATATTTTAAGGAGCTAAATAATTCTTATGTTACATTTGCTCAAGAAATAAAGATGAAAAAAAGCAGATTTATTAAGGCAAAAACAAGATTTTGAGGTTAAACTTAAAGCGAAAGAAGAATATGAAAAAAACAAATAACATAAAAGAACTACAAGAGGAAAAAGAAAAATCCTCGGAAAATGCTGATAGAAAAGAACTTGAGACTAAGTTAATAGAACTTACAAATCAAATTAACAAAATTAATGATGAAAAAAATTACAATAAAAATCAGATAGAGCTTTTGGAAAGTAATTTAGATACAGTATTTGATATAGAAAATAATATAGAAGAAATTTCAGGCAAGATTGATGAAATGAAAGAAAATTGTGATATTTTAGAGAAAAAACTAAAAAGCTTTTGGAAAACTGCAAAAGAGCAATTTTCATCACATTATTTGGATAAAATGAAAAATAGTTTTGTGAATAATTTGAAGCTGATTGGCGGAAAAGAAATGGAGGTTTCTGTTGATGTTAATCTTAATGTGAAGATAAATGAGTGTGGCTCTAATAAGGAGATTGATTATTTTAGTACAGGCTATAGAGATTTGATTTATATTTGTATGAGACTTAGTTTGATTGATAGTTTGTTTGAAAATGAGAAGCCTTTTATTATTTTAGATGATCCTTTTGTTAATTTAGATGAGGGGAAAATTGCGAATGCTATTGGTTTGCTTAATAGTTTGGCTAAAAAGTATCAGATTGTGTATTTTGTTTGTCACGAAAGTAGAGGCCTACTCTATAAAAAATAAAAAATCAAATTTGAAAAATGTAGTTTGAGTGAGTATAATTGATAAAAAAAGAGGTATTATAATTTTAACGTTATTTTTGAAAAAAATTTCAAGGTTTTGGGAGTTGAATTTTTTTGAAATTGATGTTATTATAAGTATAATTTAATAGAAAAGAAAAAAAAGCTACCCTGCGTAGTGCGTGTAGACAGAATTTTTAGAACCTACAAGTTTTAAGAGGGGCTTATCTCTTGATATGGCGTGCATGCTTGCTTCCTTTTTGGTCGTAAGAAGCCCATAAGTATTAAGGTTGGCACCCACCTGTTTTTTGAGGAGGCAGGTTATTAAAAATTCACCAACATCTTGCGGCTAAGGCGGGGGTGCTTTTTTTGTTTAAAAAAATTGGTAGTAAAAATAAAAAAATTAAAAAACAAAAAAACTCTTGCCAAAAATTAAAAGATGGTATAGAATAAGAATATAAAAAATAAAATAAAAACAGAGGTATAAAAATGCAAAAGATAAAAATGCTGAAACCCTTGCAGGAGTACACACACACACACACACACACACACACGGGTAATCTATTAACAGAAAAAATAAATTAAAAAAAGCAACACAAAGTAACCTAAAAAATGTGAATTTTGATAGGTTACTTTGTGTTGCTTTTTAGCGTTTTTTAATAGCATAAAATACCTAAGAAAGGGAGGAAAAAAATGAATTTAAAAGGGAAATTCAAAATGAACAAAGGTATAACATTAATTGCACTAGTAGTTACAATAATAGTTTTACTTATATTAGCACGGTGTAAGTATAGGTATGTTAACAGGGCAAAATGGTATACTAAAAAGGGCTCAAGAGGCAAATGAATCAACAAGAGGGGAGATGTCCAAGAGACAGTAAGTTTAGAAGCACTAAATAATGAACAAGCAAAATATTTGGGAGGAACTCAAAAACAAGATCTGAAGTAATAGAAGAACTTCATACAAAAGGAAAATTAACAAACGAAGAAGTTGCAGCATTGGAAAATAATGACTCAATAACAATAGGAGGAATAACAATAGATTTTAGTATATTAGGAAAAAAAGGAAAGACATTAGTACAAGCATTTATAGATAATGAGATAAAAGTAGGTGATTATATAACAAACTACAATACAACATTAAACAATGCTAATGCAGAAGCCAATTAACAACAGAGGAAACAGGATTTGATGGAGGAACTCAGACATATAAAGTAAATGCAAATACAACTTGGAGGGTTTTAGGACTAAATGAAGACAAAACACAACTTATAATAACTACTGGAAGTCCTATAAAGAAAGAAATGAACTCAGCTGCAACAGAGGATTGGAAAAAAAATCCGTATTTATATTTAGATAAAGCAGAAGGATGGTACAACACAAATGATGAGTTAGTATCTAATAATATTTTAGATAAGGTATGTGGTATTTATGCTGGAAAATATGCTAGTACAACAAAAAAGTATGAGAATAGAAGATATAAATCTGGCATTAGGTTTAACATTAGATAAATCTAATAATAAGCTATATAAAACGGCAGATACGTCAAAAACAGAAATAGCAGAATACCAAGGATTTTTTGGAACAAATTATACATATAAAATCGGTGATTATGCACCAGAAAATTACTTAAAAGCAAAATATCCAACAAAATATACAAACTTGGCCAACAAAAAAGCAGAAAATTCAGTTGCAGGAACAGCTTTTATGTATCAATATACAAGCGCTAATATTGTAGATAAAAAGTAGTAAATTGTATGAAGTACTGTTTGACGGAACAGAAGGCAGTTCAAATGGAAAATCCTACTGGCTTGCGTCTTCTGGTGTCTTTGTTCTTGGGTCGGACTTTTGCGACTTCGGTCCAGGAGCTGTCGGTGAGGGCGATGCTGGCCCTGGGGATGCGTTGTTCGGCCTCGGGTGGCGTTTCCTATTGCGCAATGGCTTGCTGTGCGCCCCGTAGTTTATCTACAATCTGGAGTCACGGTTGATGATTTGTCCGTTTCTTCAACTGGTAGAGAAGAAAAATGGACCACAACAGTTTCAAAAACATATGATGGCAAAGATTTAGAATACGGACAAATTACGGAGTAAAATTTATAGCTGAAATAGATTGAGGAGATTTTCCAGAAGGTCCTTAGGACTTCTGGAAAAAAATTATATATTATGGGAATTATAAATATAGTAAAAAATGTAAAAGAAATACATAAAGAATATGTTGTTTTGGTGAGAGTAGGAAATTTTTACAATTGCTATGGAAGAGATTCATATATTATTTCGTATTTATTAGGATATAAAATAAACATTCTTAGTAATAATGTATATAGCTCAGCTTTTCCTAAAAGTGCATATTGTAAAGTATTGTCAATATTAGAACGAAACAATATAAATTATATTGTATTAGATAAAAGAAATAATTACGATGTAGAAGAAAAAGATGATAATAAAAATTTAAATAATTACAATAAATTTTATGAAAAGGCAAAAAAAGAAATAGCTCAAAAAATGAGAATTGAGAAAATATATCAATACTTATTATTATGCAAAGATGAAAAGATAATATATGAGGTAGAAAAAAAGATATATGAAAGAAGAAAAAAAATTTAAGGTAATTAACTTTATAAGGGAATTAATTATTTATATAGATAAGTATTTAAATAATTTTCCAAAGAAGGATATAGAAATAAAAAACAGAATAAAAAATCTATCGTATGATTTATTAGAACTAGCTTATAAGGCCAATATCTCCGAAGAAAACAAAATAAAATATATTAATGAAATGATTGCTAAAATTAAGGTGTTAGATTTTTTCATAAATTTATGTTATGACAAAGAAATAATAAATATGAAAAGATACACAAAATTTGGAGAAAAATTAGATGACATATTAAAATATTCAATTGGTTGGCAAAAATCAATAAAAAAAGATGGGGCATAGTTGTTGTGGCTTGCGTCTTCTGGTGTCAATGTTAATGGGTCAGACAATTGCAACTTCGGTCCAGGAGCTGTCAATGAAGGCAATGCTGGCACTGGAAATGAATTGTTCAACTCGGATGGCAATTCCAATGCGAAATGGCTTGCTGTGCGCCCCGTAGCTTCTATAAACTGTGGTTATATAGTTATAGACTATATAAGAGATAATGTAGAAACAAACTATTGTCCCTTCGCTATATGCGATAAAATAAAAATAGATAAATATATTTGTTAGTAAAAAAATTGAAAGGGAATATATTTTAGTACTGTTTTTAAGTAGCGATTTGGCTACTTTTTTAATACATAGAAAGGAAAAAATATAATGAAGAGAAAAAGCAATTTGTATAAAAATTTACTTAAAATGGAAAATATTGAGTTGGCATATAATGAAGTATGTTCACATACAAGAAATAAAAGAAAGGCAAGAAATTATAGGGAATTTAAGTGTGTTTATATTAGTAGAATATGTAAAATTTTATCAAAAAGAAAATATGAAGTTGGAAAATATAATGTTTTTACAATATATGAGCCCAAAAAAAGAATTATTGTAAGCCAAAATCTTCAAGATAAGGTAATAAATCATCTAATTAGTAGACAAATATTATACCCAGCATTAATGCCGTGCTTAATAGAAGAAAATGTTGCAAGTATAGAAAATAAGGGAACAAAATATGGTTTGAATTAGCTAATAAATTTCATCGTAAATGCAAGATAAAATATAAAGAGTATTATATTTTAAAATGTGATATAAGTAAATTTTTTGCTAGTATTGACAAAGAAATATTAAAGAAAAAATTGCTAAAAAAAATAAAAAAAGAAAAAGATTCTCTTGATATTATATTTAAGGTTATTGATAGTCAGGAACAAGGCTTAGGCATTCGGAAATATGACAAGCCAAGTTTTGGCTATTTTTTATTTAAACGATATGGATCATTTCATTAAAGAAAAGTTGAAAATAGCATATTACGTAAGATATCAGGACGATTTTTTATTATTTCATCAGTCAAAAGAATATTTAAAATTTTGCTTAGAAAAAATAAAAGAGTTTTTGAAAAAAGAAAAGTTGAAGCTTAAAAAAAAGCCGAATATATAAAAACACAAACAATTTTATATTTTTGGGAAGAAATACGAAAGGGAAATATGCAAAATATAGAAATGTTAATAGAAAATTAAAGAAAAGAAGATATTTGTATGAAAGTGGAGAAATAAATTTAATGAGCTATGTAACAAGTAAAATATGTTATAGAAATTTATAAAATATGTTAAAGAATAAACAAAAATTGTTAATAAAAATTAAAAAAGGCTTGTTTTTATAATATTTTTTGTGTATAATTAATATAATAAAGATGATAATTAATTATCTTTTATAAAAGTTAAAATACCCTTGCTAAAGTAGGGAATAAAAAAGTAGGAATATCTTTGCCAAAGTAAGAATTTAAAAAAGTAGGAATATCCTTGCCAAAGTAGGAAATTAAAATAGTAAATATGGCAATCTTTTAAGATTGCCATATTTTTTTTAGGAGATGAATAGTATGAAAAATTTGAAAATTTATTATATAAGCGAAAGTTATATAAATTATTTAAGGAAGTTTGATAGAAATGTTGCTTTTAATAAGAATACAACAAGACCATATATTGGAATTGTTTATACATATAACAATTACAATTACTTTGCGCCACTTTCATCACCGAAACCAAAACATAAAAATATTAATCCTAAAGCAATTGATATTTACAAGATAAAAGACGGAGAACTAGGCGTAGTTAATATAAATAATATGATTCCAACTCCTATAGAAGAATTAACAGAAGTACTACCAATGGTACAAGATGAAAAGTATAAGAAAATGTTAGAAGGGCAACTAACATTTTTGAATAATCATAAAGCAGAATTAATGAAAAAAATAAATTATTTTCAAAATTTATATAGAAAGGGACATTTAAGTGAAAATATTTTAAATAGATGTTGTAATTTTTTATTATTAGAAGAAAAGTTTCAAAAATATGTTAAAGAATAAATAAAAATTTGACAGCCACAAAAATATATAGTATAATAGTTAACTGTAATCCGCTTAATCAAGGTAACTAAATGTTACAAACATACAGTAACTACCTTTTTGAGGATTAGCGAGTATACAAATAAGGGAGGTGCATTTAAAATGTACGCAATAATTGAAAGCTGTGGAAGACAATACAAAGTAGCAGAAGGAGATGTAGTATTTTTCGAAAAATTAGATGCTGAAGAAGGAAAAAAAAGTAGCATTTGACAAAGTAATAATGGTATCAGATGACGGAAAAGTACAAGTTGGAAATCCTTATGTTAAAGGTGTAAAGGTTGAAGGAAAAAAGTAGTTTCTCACGGAAAAGCTAAAAAATAATAGTTTTCAAAATGAAAGCTAAAAAGAACGAGAGAACAAAAACAAGGACATAGACAACCATACACAAAGGTTGAAATTACATCAATCAAAATGGCTAGCAAAAAAGCAGAAGCTAAAAAAGAAGTTGCAGAAGATGCAAAAGCTTAATTTTAAATTTGAAATTTAATGTTTAAGAGATATAAAAATTAAAACTGGAAGGAGTTGAAAAAAATGGCACATCACGTTGGTCAAGGTAGTACAAGAAACGGAAGAGACAGTGAATCTAAGCGTTTAGGTGTAAAAAGAGCAGATGGACAATTTGTTTTAGCTGGAAACATTCTTGTAAGACAAAGAGGAACTAGAATATATCCAGGAACAAACGTAGGAATAGGTAGTGATGATACACTATTTGCATTAGTTGATGGAACAGTTAAATTTGAAAGAAAAGGTAAAGACAAGAAAAAAGTTAGTGTTTACCCAGTAGTTGAAGAAAAGGTAGAAGATAAAAAAGCCTAGTAAAAAATGTGGTACTTTTAAAGTGCCATATTTTTTTGACTAAATTTTAAAGATATGATACAATTATAATGTTAACATAAAAGCAGAAAGTTTTAGCTAGAATTTTTACAGCTAAAGAATAGGAGGATTTTATATGCCAAGTCTGAAAAGGATGAAAAAAATGAACTACGCAGAAGCTTGGGAGTTCTTTATGAAGGAGAAAAGAATGGGATCCCTAGAGGCAACGGATTATCTGAAATATATTTCACGTAAATCGTTTGTCTATGATATGCGGGGAAAAGCAATAACATTTGATGAACTCTACAAAGGAGGTTGGCTCATAATTTTAGATGGTGTATCTTGTTCTGGAAAGAGTACCACTGCTAAAAAAATAGCAGAAAAGTTTCCGGAGACAGCCGAGGTAATAGATGTTGATTACTTATTTAATGCTTGGTTGCATAGAGAAGCAGAGAAAATTCAGAATAAAGAGGTTCAAAAGGATTTCTTAAAAAAGGTAGAAAACCAGGGAGACGATTACCTAAAATTAAATTTAGAAAATTTGATTTCTAACAGAGCCAGAGAAGGAAAGACTGTTGTGCTTGTTGGATGCTTCTTGGAGACAATTTATAGAGCTTTTTTAGGTACGATTTTGGGAAAATATTTTGATAAAGTTGCAATTTTCACAATTTATGAAAATATGACAACATAAAAAAATATCAAGAAAGTCGTGAAGGTGATTTTGGCAATCCGGGAGGAAAGGTGTTGCAGGAGCAAATAGAAGAAACCTCAAAACAATATGATTTTCTAACACAAGTAATTAATCTTCAGCCATTTGTGTTAGGTTTTGGTGCAGATGTTTCATTAATTATTAACAGTGAAACAAAACTGTATTAAATCAAAAACAGAGGTTTACCAGATAAGGGCAAATTGTATTAATCCTAAAAGAAAACTCTACTATATAGCAATATATGGTAGAGTTTTTCCTTTGCATTACAAAATAATTACTAAAATTAAAGAAAATAGGTTGCGAAAACCTAAAAATTGATATAAAATAAGCAAAAAAAAGGAAAGAAGGTATTTAATATGGAACTAAAGATTGATTTTGAAAAAAGTAGGGATAGAAAATACGGAAATAATGAAATATAAAGACCGTGTTGAAAAAATACACAAAAATTTACACGAAAGAACATCAAAAGAAGATGATTTTGTAGGATGGTTAGAATTACCTACAAATTATGACAAAAAAGAATTTAAAAGAATTCAATCAGCTGCAAAAAAGAATAAACAAAGATTCAGACATATTACTAGTAATAGGAATAGGTGGCTCATATTTAGGAGCAAGAGCAGTGATAGAAGCATTAAGCAGTTCATTTTATAATATGCAAACATTAAAACAAAGAAAACACACATTAGTACTATTTGCAGGAAATAACTTAAGTCCAAATTATATAAATGACCTAATAGAAGTAATAGGAGACAAAGACTTCTCAATAAATGTAATATCAAAATCAGGAACCACAACAGAACCAGCAATAGCATTTAGAATATTTAGAGAAATATTAGAAAACAAATATGGAATAGATGAAGCAAGAAGCAGAATATATGTAACAACAGACAAAGAAAGAGGAGCATTAAAAACATTAGCTGATAATGAAGGTTATGAACAATTTGTCATTCCAAACAATATAGGTGGAAGATTTTCAGTACTTACACCTGTTGGATTACTTCCAATAGCAGTAGCAGGAATAGACATAGAAAAATTAATGAAAGGTGCAAAACTAGCACAAGACAATTACAATGACGAAAAACTAAAATACAATGAATGTTATCAATATGCAGTAATAAGAAATATTTTATATAAAGACGGAAAAAAACAACAGAGGTATTTGCAAATTATGAACCCAAAATGCATTATATGACAGAATGGTTAAAACAACTATTTGGAGAAAGTGAGGGAAAAGAAGAAGAAGGAATATTCCCAGCAGGAATAGATTTAACAACAGATTTACACTCAATGGGACAATATATGCAACAAGGTTTAAGAAATCTATTTGAAACAGTATTAAGTATAGAAACACCAAAATCAAATATTACAATAAATTCAGATGATGACAATTTAGATGGATTAAATTATTTAGCAGGAAAAGACCTAGACTATGTAAACAAAAAAAGCAATGGAAGGAACAATAGAAGCACACGTATCAGGTGGAGTTCCAAATATTTTATTTAAAATGGAAAAATTAGATGAAGAAAACTTAGGAGGATTAATATATTTCTTCGAACTTGCTTGTGCTATGTCAGGAAGCATATTAAAAGTAAATCCGTTTAATCAACCAGGAGTAGAAGAATATAAAAGAAATATGTTTAGATTATTAGAAAAACCTGGATATACAAAATAATTTTAAGCTAAAAGAGGTAATTTAATGAAATTTGAAAGAGAATATTATGTAGGAATAAAAGACGTAGGTCTAAATAATAAAATGTCAAATTATGGAATACTAAGTTGCTTAGAGGAAATAGCAAGTTCACATTCAGATAAGGTTGGATATGGAGTAAATGATATAGAATCTAAGAAAAAAAAGTATGGCTTTTAATGGATTGAAGTTGAAAGTTATTGAAAGACCAGAATATGGCAGTAAAATAAAAGTTGAAACTTGGGCAAGGCCAATTGAAAAGACCATTTTCAACATATCGTGATTTTAAGATGTTCAATAATGGAAAAATATCGGCTATTGGAACATCAAAATGGATTTTATTTGATTTAGAAACAAATAAAATTGCCAAAATAACAGAGGATATAATTGATTTATATAAAACAGAACCTGAAAGAGTATTTGAAAAAGACGAAATTGAAAAGCTAAAATAAGTTGATGAATTAAATAGTTATATAGAATATGATGTAAAAAGGTCAGATATAGATGTAAACAAACACATGCATAATCTAAATTACTTAAAATTAGCATACGAAGCTTTACCAGAAGAGGTATATTTACTCTAAGGAAAAAGATAATGTTAGAATAATGTACAAACATCAAATATTACTAGGAGATAAAGTAAAATGTTATTATACTAATATAGAAAACAAAGATATAATAACAATAAAAAGCAAAGATGATAGCATTTTACATGCAATTGTTGAATTAAGCTAAAAAGGAGTGAAGCTAAATTGAGACATAAAACGAAGACAAAATAACAAATATTTTAAAGAAAATAGCTCCAAGAACACCAATAAGGGATGGACTAGAAAATATTTTAAAAGCAAGAACAGGAGCTTTATAACTTTTTACTGATAATGAAGAATACATAAAACAACTTGTAGATGGTGGATTTTTTATAAATGAAGATTATACATCATCAAAATTATATGAATTAGCAAAATGGATGGAGCAATAGTATTAAGTGCAGATATGAAAAAATATTATTTGCAAATGCTGAACTAATTCCATCAAGCGATATTCCAACAGTAGAAACAGGAACAAGACATAGAACTGCTGAAAGAACAGCAAAACAAACTGGAGAGCTTGTAATTAGTATATCTCAAAGAAGAAATATAATTACAATATTTATAGAAAACGAAAGATATATCTTAGAGGATACAGAAGTTGTGCTAAATAAGGCAAATCAAGCAATTCAGACACTTGAAAAATACAAAAAGTATTTGATAGCAAATTAAATATTTTAAATGAATATGAATTTAATGATATAGTTACACTAGAAAACGTTTTAAGTGTATTACAGAGAGCAGAAATGGTTATGCAAATTGTAGACGAAATAGAAAAACAAATTGCAGAGTTAGGTGATGATGGTAGACTAGTAGATATGCAGTTAGAACAACTTATAGGTGGGATTGAAAAAGAAGAAGAACTAATAATAAAAGACTATTTATTAGTTGAAGATAAGACTCAAAAGAGATAAAAGAAGAAATAGGAAATTTATCGTATGAGGACTTATTAAAAGAACAAAATATAGCTAAAATACTTGGATATGACATATTTTCGGATTTTGATGAAGCTTATGTTTATACAAAAGGCTATAGAATACTAAACAAAATTCCAAGAATGCCTGCAACAATAGTTGATAATTTAGCAAAAAGCTTCAAATCTTTACAACATATTATTGATGCTACAATAGAAGAACTAGATAATGTTGAGGGAATTGGAGAAGTAAGAGCAAGAAATATTAAGTCATCTTTAAAAAGAATGCAAGAGCAATTTGTATTTGACAATATAATAAATTAAGTGTAAAATGTGAAAGATTTTTTGAAATTTCGAATTGGGGACGGTTCCTTTTTCAAAAAGGAACCGTCCCAGTTTTAAAAAAGAGGGGGAAGAAAATGAACAAGAAAGTAAAAACATAATATGCATAATAGCATTAATTTTAGTAATTGTAATATTAGGTGGTCTATGCTACGATTATTACAAAAAACAAACATTAAAAATATCTAATCCAATAGTAACAATGGAAGTTGAAAACTATGGAACAATAAAAATAGAACTATATCCAGACCAAGCACCAGAAACAGTAAGTAACTTTATAAAATTGGCTAATAACGGATTTTATAATGGACTAAAATTCCATAGAGTTGTAAAAGATTTTATGATACAAGGTGGAGACCCATCTGGTGATGGAACAGGTTCACCAAAACTTTCAGATTTATATAATAATGATGATGAAAATGCTGAATATAAATATTCTGATGGAACAGATGCAAAAGGAGCTGATTCTTATACAATAACAGGTGAATTTGTAGCAAACGGATATAATAAAAATACTTTAAATTTAACAGAAGGAACAATTGCTATGGCAAGAGGCGATTATACAGCATATTCTCCAACATTAGCAACAGAATCATACAATTCTGCAAGTTCTCAATTTTTATAATGACATCAAATGACCATACAAATTTAAGTGGATATTATGCAGGATTTGGTAAAGTAATAGAAGGAATGGATGTTGTTAAAGAAATTGCAAATGTAGAATGTATAGCAAAAGAAACAAGTGAGGAAGATTCTTCTGCATCTTCGGAAGTTTCTACACCTGTAACAGATGTTATAATTAATACTGTATCTGTTGATACAGCTGGTGTTGACTATGGAATGCCAAAAACTTTAAAACCATTTAATTATATGAAATGGCTATATGCTCAATATGGTTTAAATTATAATGAATAAATGACAGAAAAATAGTAGTAAAATTGCTACTATTTTTTGCTATTGACAAAAAACGACAAAAGTTTAAAATTACGGTAGGTGATTTTTATGAGTGCTAAAGAAAAGAAAAAAAGTAAGCAAAATTGCTTTGGTATTAGCCATAATAATGCTTTTAATAATTTTTATGTATGTTAGATTTATATCAAACAAAGAAACTTATGCAACTGATGAAAAAGAAAACAAATCAGAAAAAATTGAAGTCAGTAATGCAAAAATTGTTAATCTAGAAGAAATAATTCAAAAAAATACGAAAAGCAAAAGTGGAAAAGAAGAAATATATGAAAAGCAAGAAGAACTAGAGTATATAACTAAATATAGAAATAATAATGAATTGTATCAAGGAACAACTACAGTTTCACAAGAAGGAAGAAACGGAATTCAAACTATAACAATGAAAAAAATATATGATAATGACGGAAATGTAGTAAAAGAAGAACAAGTGGGATGTGTTGTAACTAAATCATCTATAAATAAGATAATTGATATAGGAACCAAAATATATGTAGAACCAGAAAAAACAGAAGAAAATAATTCTTCAAATGAAGGAAAAGGTAGCTTATCTAGAGATATTGAGCTAAATAAACCATCTGGTTTTTCGGCAGAGCAATTTAAAAAGCTCTAACAGATAGTAAAGATACAAATAAAATATTTCAAAATAATTCAGAATATTTTTATTACATAGAAGATGAATATAACATAAATGGAATGTTTGTTGCAGCAATTGGAATACACGAAAGTGCTTGGGGAACATCAAGACTTGCAAAAAATAAATACAATTTATTTGGATATGGTGCGTATGACTCAAATCCATACAATGGAGCCTACTCATTTTCAAGTTACTCAGAATCTATAGATTTAATAGCAAGAGTATTAGTTAAATATTATTTGAATCCATCAGGAACAAAGATTTATGATGGACAAGTAGCCTCTGGAAAATATTATAGTGGAAATACAATAACTGCAGTAAATAAAAGATATGCAACAGATACAAATTGGGGAAATTCAGTATATAAATATATGCAGTATTTATATGACAAAATATAAGGAAAGTTTTTGAAAATTTTTCAAAAACACCTTGCTATTTTTTTGATAGTATTGTATGATATAAGGGTAAAAAAATAGGAATTAATACCGATTCTAGAGGGGGAAACTAAATGAAGAAAAATATTACTATAATGTTTGTTACAATAATGATAATAATACTAGGTACATTTGGAATAAACCAGGTGTATGCAGCAACAAATGCGGCAAATGTAAATAATACTACAACACAAAATAAATCAACAGAAAAAGTTTTAACAAATGAAACAGAAAGTACTTTAGTAGAGCTAAAGGAAAAAGAAATGAAATCTTTAGAGGATTACAAAGAAACTTATGGTTCAGATGCTTATGGACTAACAGCATATATTTTACACAAATTGCAAATATATAGCATACCATTTTGCTTCTTAGGAATAATGGTTGGAGGAATTTATAATTATGTTTTAGGAATCAGACATCTTGAAATACAAGAAAAAGGACTAGCCCTTATGGTATCATTTGTAACTTTAGCAATAATATGTCAAGTATTACCACTTGTATTTACTATAGTTGTAAAATTTGGAAGGGAGTAAATAACAAATGAAAGTTTTATTTGCAGTAAATGATGAAAATATTTCAACATCTATTGTTAAAAAATATCAAAAACAATATAAAGAGATAATATCATATAAAAATGTTTACTATTTCAATGCAATTTTAAAAGAATTACAAAGAAATAAAAATTATGATAGAGTAGTAATAAGTGAGGACTTAGAGGAATTTACAAGCTCTAGTTTAGAACAAAAGGACAAGTTCATTTTTGATAGATTAGATAGCATAAGTGACGAAGCTGTTGCATCAGATGGAAGTGATATACCAATAATTTTAATATGTTCAGAAAGAAGAACAAAATCAGAAGATATATTAGTAAAATTATTTGGAATAGGAATATATAATGCAATAATTGGTGAAGATAGGTCAACAGAAGAAGTATGTAGATTAATAAATAAACCACGTTCAAAAAAAGAAGCAAAATTATATTATAAAATTGATTCAGAAAACGTCAATTACGAAAAAGAAAATGATAGTGATGTAAGCGAAGTTGAAATGAGAAATATTTTAATGCATTTCAAAAAATTAGGAAATAACGAAGAAAAAAATATGCTGAAAGCTTTAAAAAAATATTGTATCACAATACACACAAGAGCAATTAAAAGTAATAATTACGGTATTACCAAACAATGTAAAAGAAGTGTTAAGTGAAACATCACCAGAATATCAAAAAATTGTATATCCAACAGGAAGAGAAATAAGCAAAACAACAAAAGGAAAGACAGGAAGAAAAGGAAGAAAAGGTACAAGTGAGAAATTATTAGAAGTTGAATCAAATCCTATGATGTCAAAACCTGTTGTAGTACCAACAACAATGAAAAAGCAATATGTATTTGAATATAGATAAAAAGAAACCTGTAAAAAGAAATTGAAGAAATAGAAGATGAAGATGATGATTTAACAGAGGTAGATGACATAATAGAAGAAAAACCAAAAAGAAGAGGAAGACCAAGAAAAAATCCACTTCCAGAAGAAACAGAAGAAAAACCAAAAAGAAGAGGAAGGCCAAGAAAAACGCCACTACCAGAGGAGCAAGAAGAACTAGAAGAAGAAAAAGTTGATGTTTTACCAGGATTTGATGAAGATGACGAAGATGATGAAATAGAAGAAGTAGTTCCAAAGAAAGTATCAAAAGTTAATGCAAAAAAAAGAAGATACATCTATTTTACCAGGTTTTGATGAAGAAGATGATGATGACGATGAAGATTATGATGACGACGAATATGAAGAAGAATATGACAACCACGATGACGAAGATGATTATGAAGATTATAGTCAAAGAATAGACGATAGATTTAGTCATCCAGTTCAAAAATCAGCTAAAGGAAATATTTATACAAGCAGCAGCAATCAAGATATGAAAAAATATGATAATGTGTTTGAAGATGGAGAATTTGAAAGCTTATTAACAGGAGATAAAAAGGTAGTAGCATTTGTAGGAACAAGCAAAAATGGAACATCATTTGTAGTAAACAATGTTGCACAAATATTATCAAGTATGGGAATAAACACTGCAATTTTAGATGCTACACAGAATAAAAACGCATACTATATATATACAAAAAATGATGAGGATTTAAGAAGAACAGCAGTTAATTCTTTAGATAACTTAATGGCTGGAAGAGCAGAAGGAATAAAAGTTAATAACAACCTATCAGTATACACAAATATACCAAGCCAAAATGAAGAAATAAAAAATTCTCATTCAATAATGGAAACTTTAGTAAAAAATCATTCATTAATATTAATAGATTGTGATTTTAATACACCTATAGAATATTTTGCAAAAAGCTCAAGAATTATATTTAGTTCAATCAATGGATGTACTAACAATTCAACCATTAACAGAATTTTTAAGAGAATTAAAAATAAAAAATGCACTTGAGGAAAGCAAAATAAGAATAGTATTAAATAAAATTTTAAGAGTAAGAGGAGTTACTGGAAAGAATATCGTAGGAGGAATGTCAAATTATAATGATCCAGAAATGTCATTTATGACAGAATTATTTGACAGAAATACTGTAAAAGTAGCAGCTCAAATTCCATTCGATGAAGATGTATATGCCAAATATCTTGAAGGCTTAATAGAATGTGAAATAAAATTAAATGGATATCCAAAAGAATTTAAAGCAAAATTAACAACACTTGCAGAAACAATATATCCATTATTACCTAATAATAATAACAATAATGGCAAAAAAAATAAGAAAAATTCAAAACAAGGATATAGTAGTAATAACCAATATCCAAACTCATTCTCATCTGGAATGAATGATACATTAAATAGCATGAGAAATAGATATTAAAAAAGAATTGAAAGTGGAGGGACAAATCTTGTTAGTAATAGTGGTTATAGTATTAGTTTTTTTACAGTACTTGCATTAGAATTTATAATTTGTCTTTATACAAAAGGATTCAGTCATTTCAAACACAAAATAGAAGATTTACAAATCTTAATATATTACAAGACTTTATGAACATAACAGGAAGTGATTTGAGCGTAGATAAAAAGATAAAATCTATAAATGATATAATAATAGAAAAATATCAAATAAAATATTCAACGATAGTAGTATTTGACGGAACAGATTATGTAGTAAAAGCTTCAAATGTTAATAGCAACCATTGGGATACATTAAGCAAATTACATGAAGTTAATATATTTAAGGACAGCATATCAACTGCTAGTCCTAAATATATTACAATAAACAATGAGGGAGAAAAATTACCATATCAAGAAAAAAGAATTTGATAGAGCAAAATCAGCAATATTTTTCCCTTTATATATAGATAATGTCTATATAGGATATTGGATAATAGAAAGTGGAGTTCCACACGATTTTGATAATATTGATACAACAATATTTGAAACAGTAAAAGAAAATATAGTATCAGTTTTAAAAGCTGTAGATTATCAAAAATACTAGAAAACATAGTAAGAAAAGATTTATTTACAGGTCTAAATTCAGCAGAATATTTATATGGTGATGGAAAGAAAATAATAGATCAATATACTACATCAGCAATATGTATGTTTAGAATTTCTAATATTGAAGATATAAATAGAGTATCTAGAGAATTAGGAAATAAAGTAATAACAGAAGTAAGTAAAAATGTTTCAGAAAATATTGCTGAAAAATATATATTTGTAAGATATATGGGACCAAAATTTGTAATAGTATTTTCAGGAGTAGAAGCAGATAGCTTAGCAGATTTTATAAATGAAATAAAAGAATCAACAGAAAAATTACAAATATCCCTAAACGACAATTTCCAAGTTGAGGAAATAGAAGAAGGCAAAAGAAGAAAAAAGTAAAAAGAAAAACGTGAAGACGTTGTGGTTAGTCCATCTTTAAACTTTGTTGTTGCAACATATTATAAAGGTACAGGAATTGAAGAAGTTTTAAAGAAAATGGAAAAACATTTAGATGAAGATTCTAAAGATGAAAGTCAAATAAATAACATATAAAGGACGAATTAAAATGGATTTTGATAAAACAATGTTTTTCAAGGTAGAAAAAAAAACAAGGATATAGACACAAAACAAATTCTAAAAGATGTATATGAAGCACTAGTTGAAAAAGGATACAATCCTATAAATCAAATGGTTGGATATATATTATCTGGAGACCCAACATATATAACAAGTCACAAAGATGCAAGAAACAAAATAAGATGCATAGAAAGAGACGAGCTACTAGAAAAATTAGTAAAAAGTTATATAGGAATTGAGGACTAATGAGAATTTTAGGAATAGATTATGGCGAAGCAAGAACAGGTTTTGCAATAACAGACGAATTAGGAATTACCGCTCAAGGGCTAGAAACCTTACAATCTAATGGAAGTGATAAGTTAATTTTAAAAAAAATTGACGAATTACTTGAAATATACAATATTGATACAATAGTTGTTGGAATGCCCTATAATATGAATGGTACAAAATCTGAAAGAGCAGAATTAACAGAAAAATTAATACATAAATTAAAATGTAAGTATAACAAATTAAAAATAGACTATATAGACGAAAGACTTACAACAGTTGCTGCTCATAAAACAATGAATTTTTTAAATATCAACAAGCATAAAAAAGAAATATAGTAGATACTATATCTGCAGTATATATATTAGAAACATATATGGAGAGAGAAAAAAATTCATAAAGTAAAAGTTTTTAAAATTAAAAAATATTCAAAAATATTGAAAGGAGAAATTATGGAAGAAAATTTTGAAGGAGAAGAATTAGATAATATCATAACTTTAAATGATGAAGACGGAAACGAGGTAAAATTCGAATTTTTAGATTTAATAGAATTAGAAGATGAACAATATGTTGTATTATTACCAGTACTTGAAGAAGGAGAAGAAGACGACGGAGAAGTAGTAATACTAAAACTAGAAGATTCAGAAGAAGATAGCGAACAAGAATCTTATGTTAGTGTTGACAGTGAAGAAACATTAATGAAAGTATTTAATATTTTCAAAGATAAATTTAAAGATGAATTTGATTTCGTTGATGGCGAAGAATAATAAAGAGATGCTTAGGCGATATTAGATCGTTTAAGCATTTTATTTTGATGTGGTGTTTAACTTAAACAAAAAGAAAGGATAAGGATGTAAAATGAAAAATTTATCTTCATGGTTACTTGTAATGTTTATGGGAATGTTTTGGCTATTTAGAGTTGTTGTCGCATTCCAAGCACAATATGACCAAAGTTTTGGAGGCTTTGCAGCATTTAATTTTACTGTTGAAGTAGCATTATTGTTTATTGCAATACTTTGTATGATATTGGTTTTAAGAAGAAACATAATTGGAGGAATATTGTATTTAGCCTCTTATGGATTTTATTTTGGTGGGTACATATTAACAAATGCTATTCCAGTATTAATGTCAGGAGAAACAATGGATATGAGTGTTATGCAAAATACACTAGTTTCAGCTGTTGCACTAATTATAGCTTTTTGTGTATTTTTTGATTTATTGGTTAATAAGATAAGAAAAAGAGACCCTAAGGATAAAAAGACAGATTGGTTCTTTAATAATGAACAATATGATAGAAAATATGATGAAAGAGCTGATAAGAATCAGTATAGGAATTATTAATATATTTTATGTTTGAAATCGTTTTGAAATTAACTCAAGGCGATTTTTTTATTATTACAAAAATATAATGAGTTTAAATTAGTAGTATATATGAAAATATATTCGAAGTATTTACTGAAATTTTCAAAAAAAAACTTGCCAAACCTCAAAAAATGTAGTAAAATAACAGATGTAAAAAATTCCTTAAACTTAGTTAAATAATTAACACACCCGATTTTAAACCAGGTCTAAGGAGAAAAAAAAGAAAACAGGAGGTGTAAACTATGATATCAAAAGAATCAAAAGCTGAAATAATAGCAAAATATAAAAGAGATGAAAAAAGATACTGGATCACCAGAAGTACAAATCGCTCTTTTTAACAGAAAGAATCAATGAACTAACAGAACACTTAAAAGTTCACAAAAAAAGACAATCACTCTAGAAGAGGACTTTTAAAAATGGTTGGTAAAAAGAAGAAACTTATTAAACTATTTAGCAAAAAAAGATGTAAACAGATACAGAGAAATAGTTGCTAAATTAGGATTAAGAAAATAATTATAACAAGAGGGCAGGAGGATTTTTGCCCTTCTTTTTTTAAAGTTTAAATAATAAAAAGTTTATGTATTAGTTTAAGTGTAGCTTGTATAATATGCTTAAAACATTAAGCACATTATAGAGGTTACATACTAATAATAAACTTAAAATTAACGGGGTGTAAAAAATATAATAAAAAAGGAGAAATTTTATGTTTAAAGTTTATGAAACAGAACTAGCAGGAAGAAAATTAACAATAGAAACAGGAAAAATGGCAGCTTTAGCCAATGGAAGTGTCTTAGTAAGATATGGAGACACAGTTGTCATGGTAAATGTAACAGCATCAAAAGAACCAAAAGAAGGAATAGATTTTTTCCCACTATCAGTAGATTTTGAGGAAAAATTATATTCAGTAGGAAAAATACCAGGTTCATACACAAAAAGAGAAGGAAAACCTTCAGATAAGGCAATATTAACATCGAGAGCAATAGATAGACCTTTAAGACCTTTGTTCCCAAAAAAGATTTTAGAAATGATGTAGTAGTTGTATGTACAGTTTTATCTGTAGAACAAGACAACTCTCCAGAAGTTGCAGCAATGATAGGAGCATCAGCAGCACTTTCAATTTCAGATATCCCATTTGGAGGACCAACTGCAGCAGTAAATGTAGGTTTAGTAAATGATGAAATTATAATAAACCCAACAGTAGAACAAAGAGCTCACAGTGATTTAACTTTAACAGTTGCTGGAACACACGATAAAATAGCAATGATAGAAGCAGGCGCAAACGAAGTACCAGATGAAAAAAATGCTAGAAGCAATTGAGACAGCACATGTTGAAATTAAAAATTATGTGAATTCATTTCAAAAATGAAAGAAGAAATAGGAAAACCAAAATTTGAATACAAATCATTTGCAGTGATACCTGAAATATATGATTATTTATCAGAAAATTACAAAGATGAAATGAAAGAAGCCGTTACTGAAAAAAGACAAACAAGTAAGAGATAATAACATTGATAAATTAACAGAAAAAGTAAATGAAGAATATAAAGAAAAAATTTGGTGAAGAAAAATTCGAAGAAGATAAATCTAATATAGGAGAAGCTTTATACAAATTAGAAAAAAAAAAGTTGTTAGAGATATGATTTTCTACGAACACAAACGTGTTGACGGAAGAACATTAGACGAAATAAGACCACTATCATGTGATTGGTTTACTTCCAAGAGTACATGGAAGCGCAATGTTCACAAGAGGATTAACACAAGTTATGTCAATTACAACACTTGGAATGATGAGCGAAGAACAAGAATTAGATGGAATAGACTTAGAAAAATCAAAGAGATATATGCATCAATACAACTTCCCAGCATATTCAGTTGGAGAAGCAAGAACATCAAGAGGACCTGGAAGACGTGAAATTGGACATGGAGCATTAGCTGAAAAAGCATTAGTTCCAGTATTACCATCAGTAGAAGAATTTCCTTATGCAATAAGAGTTGTATCTGAAATATTATCATCAAATGGTTCTACATCACAAGGAAGCATTTGTGCAAGTACATTATCATTAATGGATGCAGGTGTTCCAATAAAAAGACCAGTTGCAGGAATTTCAACAGGTTTAATAACAGACCCAGAAAATCCAGATAACTATGTTATGATGACAGATATACAAGGAATAGAAGACTTTTTCGGAGATATGGACTTTAAAGTAGGTGGAACAGAAAAAAGGAATTACAGCTATACAAGTTGATATAAAAGTAGACGGATTGTCTTATGACATAATAAAAAGAAGCATTTGAAAGAACACATAAAGCTCGTATGTACATCTTAAATGACATAATGTTACCAGTTTTAGGTGAACCAAGAGCAGAAATACCTGAATATGCCCCAAAAATAATTACAACAAAAATAAAACCAGAAAAAATAAAAGATGTTATAGGTACTGGTGGAAAAGTAATTAACAAAATTATAGACGAAACAGGTGTAAAAATAGATATTGAAGAAGATGGACAAGTTTACATCTATGGCGAAAACAGTGAAAAAAAGCTTATGATGCTTTAGATATGATAGAAGACATTGTTCGCGAAATCGAAGTTGGTGGAATCTATTATGGAGCTGTTACAAGAATAACATCTTATGGTGCATTTGTTGATTTAGGAAATGGAAAAGAAGGATTACTTCACATTTCTAGAATTGCAAAAGAACATATTAGAAGAGTTGAAGACTATGTTCAAATTGGAGAAAAAGTTACTGTTAAGGTTATCGAAATTGATAATCAAGGTAGGATTAATTTAGCTATGAACGAACTTAGAGAAAAAAAAGAGCAGATGTTGTAGAAGAAAGCAATAGTGAAAGTAAAGAAGAAAAAGCTGAGGAAGTAGAAGAGTAATTTTTTTTTATTGGGACCGGGTCATTTCTCATTGGGACCGTTTCTTTTCACGAAAAATGTTCCATTGGGACCGGGTCTTTTTGGGACATTTTGCGAAAAGAAACGGTCCCAGTGGAAAAAGAAAGGAGAAAATATGCCAAGTATATTAACACTAGAGACACAAAAATGTGCAATAAAATTAGATAACTTTGAAGGTCCATTAGATTTATTATGTAATCTAATAGAAAAAAACAAAATGAGCATTTATGACATAAAATTAGACGAAATAACAGATCAATATATAGAACTTTTAAATAAAGCTCAAGAACTAAACTTAGAAGTTGCAAGTGAATTTTTAACATTAGCATCAACACTCCTTTATATAAAATCTAAAAAATTACTTCCAAGTAAAAATGAGGAAGAAGAAGAACTTTCAGAAGATGAGCTTATTAGAAGAATAGTAGAATATAAAAAATATAAAGATATAACAGCAAGTTTAAGAAAAAGCTTTGAAGAAAATTCAAATAGATTTTACAAATTACCAGAAAATATTGAATTACCTAAAAAACAGCTAGATGAGGAGTATGAGGAAAAATATCATTCCTAATTTATATAAAAAATTATGGGATAAAAATCAAAGCAAAGTTAATGAAAATGCTAAAAATATTGAAAAATTGCAATTACAGATACTTATACTGTTGTAAGTAAAGTAAAAGAAATGTTTAAGGAATTAATTAAAAACAAAAGTTTTGTATTTAATAAGTTGTTTTCGATACAAAAACATAATAGACAAGAAGTTGTTACTGCTTTTTCAGGATTGCTTGAATTATCTAGAAGAAGTAAGGTGGAAACTGAGCAAGATGGACTTTTTGGGGATATTAATGTTAAGAGGAAAAAGTAAAAATGTCAGATTTTGTCGAACGATTTTTGGGAATTTTTATGATTTTATGTTGCAATTTTATAAAAAATATAGTATGATAAAAGGGAAATAGGCATTAATAAACACAAATCTCCAAAGGAGATTAAAAGACCAGATAACCAATGTTATCAAAAAACAGGCATCCGACTGCCTGTTTTTTTCTATTTTTGAAAAGTCCAAAAATATCTTTGATAACTTTTAAAAATACAATAAATATTTTTTAATGTTTTAACAAAGTATGTAAAAATTTATTCAAATTAAAAGTTGTCTTTTTCTTTCGATTTTAGGCATTATAAACACCTCAATCCAAGATCAAAAGACCTTATCTAAAATTATACAACAAAACAAATGCAAAATTTGCCGAAAATTGCCATAAAACTCGAAAAAAGTAAAAAAATAAGACTAAAAAATATATAAAACCCCTTGAAATATTTTTTTAACTTGTTATAGAATAAATTTGCCTAAAAAAAGGCAACAATAAACAAAAATGTAAAAAACATACATAGATAAAAGTATGTTTAAAGGAGGAATTTAATATGTCAGTAAAAGTAGCCATTAATGGATTTGGACGTATAGGACGTCTAGCATTTAGACAAATGTTTGGAGCAGAAGGGTATGAAATCGTTGCAATAAACGACCTAACAAGCCCATCAATGCTAGCACATCTATTAAAATATGATTCTGCACAAGGAAGATATGAAAAAGCAGATACAGTAGTAGCAGGAGAAGATTCTATCACAGTTGATGGAAAAGAAATCAAAATATATGCAAAAGCTGATGCTAAAGAATTACCATGGGGAGAAATCGGAGTAGACGTTGTACTTGAATGTACTGGATTCTATACATCAAAAGATAAAGCTATGGCACATATCAATGCAGGAGCAAAAAGAGTTGTAATATCAGCACCAGCCGGAAAAGATTTACCAACAGTAGTTTACAATGTAAACCAAGATATCTTAACACCAGAAGATAAAATAATATCTGCAGCATCTTGTACAACAAACTGCTTAGCACCAATGGCTAAAGCACTTAATGATTATGCACCTATAGAGTCTGGTATAATGTCAACAATACATGCTTATACAGGAGACCAAATGTTACTAGATGGTCCACACAGAAAAGGAAATCTAAGAAGAGCAAGAGCAGCAGCGGTAAACATTGTTCCTAACTCAACAGGAGCAGCTAAAGCAATTGGATTAGTTATTCCAGAATTAAATGGAAAATTAATAGGTTCTGCTCAACGTGTTCCAGTTCCAACAGGATCTACAACAATATTAGTTGCAGTTGTAAAAGGACATGATGTAACAGTTGAATCAATAAATGCAGCTATGAAAGCAGCTTCAAATGAATCATTCGGATATACAGAAGAGGAGTTAGTTTCTTCAGATGTTGTAGGAATGAGATATGGTTCATTATTTGACGCAACTCAAACAATGGTACAAAAATTAGATGATGACACATATCAAGTTCAAGTTGTTTCTTGGTATGATAATGAAAATTCATATACTAGCCAAATGGTTAGAACTATTAAGTACTTTGCAGAACTTGAGAAATAAAGAAAGGAAAGCTAGAGGGTGGCAAACTAAAAATGCCTGCCACCTAGCTTTTACTTAAATAAAAAAGTTTAATTCTAAAAACGGAGAGGAATGATTTTATTATGAACAAAAAAACAGTTAAAGATATAGATTTAAAAAACAAGAAAGTACTAGTAAGATGTGACTTTAATGTACCAATGGATGAAAACAGAAATATTACAGATAATAGAAGAATAGTTGCAGCTTTACCTACTATAAAATATTTATTAGAGCAAAATTGTAAAGTAGTATTATGCTCACATTTAGGAAGACCAAAAGGAGAATTTAAACCAGAATTTTCACTAAAACCAGTTGCAAAAGAACTATCAAAATTACTTGGACAAGAAGTAATAATGGCAGAAGATGTAATTGGTGAAGATGCTAAAAACAAAGCAGAAAATCTAAAAAACGGGGAAGTATTATTACTAGAAAATGTAAGATTCCATAGAGAAGAAACAGATAACGACCCAGAATTTGCAAAAAAATTAGCATCATTCGGGGAAGTATTTGTAAATGATGCATTTGGAACAGCACACAGAGCACACGCATCAACAGAAGGAGTTACAAAATATTTGCCAGCAGTATCAGGATTTTTGATAGAAAAAGAATTAAAATTCTTAGGAGAAGCCTTAGAAAATCCAGAAAGGCCATTTGTAGCTATATTAGGTGGTGCAAAAGTTTCAGACAAAATAGGTGTTATTGATAGTTTATTAGAAAAAGTAGATACATTAATCATAGGTGGAGGAATGGCATATACATTCTTTAAAGCACAAGGATATAGTGTTGGAGATTCTTTATGTGAAGAAGATAAATGCGACCTAGCATTAGAAATAATGGAAAAAAAAGAAAAAGAAAGTTAAATTCTTACTTCCAATAGATAACAAAATAGGAAAAGAATTTAAACCTGATACAGAATCTAAAACTGTAAAATCTACAGAAATTCCTGATGGATGGGAAGGTTTAGATATTGGAGAAGAAACAATTAAATTATATAGAGAAGAACTTCAAAATGCAAAAACAATAGTATGGAATGGACCTCTTGGTGTATTCGAATTTGACCAATTTGCAGTTGGAACAAATGAAATTGCAAAAGCATTAGGAGATATTGATGCAATAAAAATAATAGGTGGAGGAGATTCAGCAGCAGCAGTTGAAAAAGCAGGACTTGCTGATAAAATGACTCACCTCTCTACTGGTGGAGGAGCTTCACTTGAATTTTTAGAAGGAAAGAAGTTGCCAGGAATAGAAGCATTAATGGATAAATAAAAAATTGCACAAATGGACCGGTTCTTTTTGTGGCCGATTGACCCAAAAAGAACCGGTCCCAATGGGGCAAAAAGAGAAGGCAGTAAAAATTATATGAAAAATCAAAGAATATCTGGAGTATCAAAAAGAAACATATAGAGTATATGACGAAAATGGTGAATTAAAAAGAATAATAGAAAAAGCAGAAGAAAAAACATTAGCAGAAAATGAATGGCTAAAAGGAGTAACTTGTTTTGTCATAAACGAAAAAGGAGAAGCTTTAATAGAGGTAAGAGCAAATAAAGGCCTTACCCCTGGAAAAAAAAGATTTATGCTCAGGTCATTTAGATGATAGGGAAACAGAAACTCAAGCAATGATAAGGGAATTAAGGGAAGAATTAGAATAGAATTAGAAGAAGCAATGAATGTTATAAAAGTTACACCACAAAGGTGTACCTTTGGGATTTGAAAGCAAAGGAAAGATAAAAAAATTTTTCATAACATTTTATTGTCTAAAAAGGAAAACTTCAAAAGTAGAAATTCAGAAAGAAGAAATTGATAAAATTGTATGGCTACCTTTAGAAGAAGCCTTTGAGCTTATAAAAGTGGAAGAACAAAGTTTCCTAAAAATTACGATTATAGTAAAATTTTCGAAAAAGTTAAAGGAATCTATTATGGAGAAAAAAGATATTCAAAGAGGAGAGCAAATATGATAGTAACATTATCAGGAATAACAGGTACTGGAAAATCATTTTTTAAAGATGCAATAGCTAAAGAACTTGGATTTAAAAATTTAGTGATAGTAACTACCAGAAAAAAAGAGAACAGGAGAAATTGCTGGAATTGATAAAGAATTTGTAAGTAATGAAGAATTTGAGGAAAAAGTGAAAACGAGTGAAATTACAGCAAATTTTGAATTTCTTGAGCAAAAAAATATGGGTATAGAAAAGAATTGCTTGAATCTGATGAAAATCTAGTAACAGAAGTACATTATAATAGAATATATGATATAAAAAGACATGCACGAAATATTTTTTCAATATATATTATTCCTTATGATGTTAAAAGAGCTAAAAAAAGAATTAAAAAATAGAAATTTGTCTAAAGATGCGGAAGAAGCAAGGCTACAAGAAATAGATGAACACATTAAAGAATATTCACAAAATGAAGATTTAAGAAAACAATTTGACTATGAATTTATAAATGATTATACAGAAGGTTCCAAAAATAAATTAATAGAAATTATAAAACAAGAAGCATTAAAAAGAAACTCCAAAGTAACCGTGGATATAATCTAATTTTAAAAAGAAAGGATGAATTGTAAATATGAGAAAAAAAAGTAATAGCAGGAAACTGGAAAATGAATATGCTTCCAAATGAAGCAATGGAAATGATTGCAGCATTAGCACCACTTGTAAAAGACACAGAAAATGAAGTGGTATTATGTGTACCATACACAGACCTATTTTACAGTTTACTTGCAGTGCAAGAAACAAACATAAAAATAGGAGCTCAAAATATGCACTTTGAGGAAAAAAGGAGCATATACTGGAGAAATTTCTGGAAAGATGTTAAAATCAATTGGGGTACAATATGTAATAATAGGACACTCTGAAAGAAGACAATATTTTGCAGAAACAGATGAAACAGTAAACAAAAAAATAAAAGCTGCTTTTTTAAATAATCTAAAACCAATAGTATGTGTAGGAGAAACGTTAGAGCAAAGAGAAGCGGGAATTCAATATGATATAATAACAGAGCAAACAAAAAAAGCCTTAGATGGTTTAACAGAAGATCAAGTAGCAAATACAATAATTGCTTATGAACCAATATGGGCAATTGGAACAGGAAAAACAGCGACAAAAGAAGATGCAAATGATGCGTGCAGAAAAATAAGAGAGAAAATTGCTCAAATCTATGGACAAAACGTGGCTGAAAGAGTTATAATACAATACGGTGGAAGTATGAAACCAGAAAATGCCAAAGAATTATTAGAAATGTCAGACATAGATGGAGGCTTAATAGGTGGAGCAAGTTTAAAAGCAGAAACCTTTGAGAAAATAGTAAATTACAACAAATAAAATAAGCCTTTAAGCACACAAAGCACAATACATTTTAAATATTGGCAAAATCTCCATAAGTAAGACTTAAAAAAATAAGAAAGAGGGAAAGAATTTTATGGATAGTAAATTAACAATGCTTATGATATTAGATGGATTTGGGGAAAACAATCATAAAGACGGTAATGCAGTAAAATTAGCAAACACACCAAATATTGATAAACTTATGAAAAAATACCCAACAACAAAAATTGCAGCAAGTGGGCTAGCAGTAGGGTTACCAGAGGGACAAATGGGAAACTCTGAGGTTGGTCACACAAACATAGGAGCAGGAAGAATAGTATACCAAGAACTAACAAGAATAACAAAATCAATAGAAGATGGAGATTTCTTTAGTAACGAAGAATTTATAAATGCAATAGAAAATTGTAAGAAAAATAACTCAAAACTTCATATACTTGGATTAGTATCAGATGGTGGAGTTCATAGTCATAATAGACACCTATATGGTTTACTAGAAATGGCAAAAAAGAAGAGACTTTGAAGATGTGTATGTACACTGTTTCTTAGATGGAAGAGACACACCACCAGCATCAGCTGAAAATTATATACAAGAATTAGAAGAAAAAAAGAAAGAAAAAGGGGGAGGAAAAAATTGCAAATTTATCTGGAAGATTCTACGCAATGGATAGAGATAAACGTTGGAATAGAGTACAAAAAGCATATGACGCAATGGTTTTCGGAAAAGGAGAAACAGCTGGAACTGCAATAAATGCAATCGAAAGTTCATATCAAAAAGAAGTATTTGACGAATTTGTAGAGCCAACAGTAATAATGAATGGAGATAAACCAGTTGCAACAATAGAAAATGGAGATTCTGTAATATTCTTTTAACTTTAGACCAGATAGAGCAAGACAAATAACAAGAGCATTAGTAGATCCAGAATTTAATGAATTCGAAACAAAGAAAATGAACCTATATTTTGTATGTTTCACAAGTTATGATGAAACAATGCCAAATGTTCATATAGCATTCAAAAGAACCAGTAAAAAATACACTTGGAGAAGTTATAAGCAAAAATGGTGGAAAACAATTAAGAATAGCAGAAACAGAAAAATATGCACATGTTACCTTCTTCTTTAATGGAGGAGAAGAAAAACAATATGAAGGAGAAGATAGAATACTAGTACCATCTCCAAAAGTTGAAACTTATGATATGAAACCAGAAATGAGTGCTTATGAAGTAACAGAAAAAAGTTATAGAAGCAATAAATTCTAAAAATACAATTGCATAATATTAAATTATGCAAATCCAGATATGGTAGGACACACAGGAAACTTACCAGCAGCAATAAAAAGCAATAGAAACAATAGATGAATGTGTAGGAAAAGTAGTTGAGGCAATAAATGCACAAAAAAGGCAAATCTATTAATAACAGCAGACCACGGAAATGCTGAACAAATGATAGATTATAAAACAGGAGAGCCACATACTGCACATACTACAAACTTAGTACCATTAGTTTTAGTATCTGAAAAGAAACTGTAAAACTAAAAGAAGGAAAATTAGCAGATTTAGCGCCAACAATATTAGACTTAATGGGAATAGAAAAACCAGAAGAAATGACAGGAGAAAGTTTAATAGAAAAATAGGAGTGTAAAAGGGGATGCTTAGAACTACTAAAAATATGAAAGATAAATACGAAAAAATCCAAACCTGTTTATTTGATTTAATTCCTGAAAAATGGGAAGAAATATATCTTTATGCATCTGTCATAGATGATGAGGAAAATGTACAAACAGGGGAGATGTATTTCTATTATCTTCCAAAAGGATTATTAAAAAAGAAACCTGTAAATGTGTATGAAGTACCTAAAAAATTTAATATTAATGAAACAGAATATTTAAAAATTGTTGATGTATTATATCAAACAATAAAAAGAACTAAGACAGGACTTTATAGATACAGAGCAAGATTTATGGACCAATATAACAATATCAATAGCACATTGCAGATTTAAAGTTGAATTTAATTATGACAAAATAAGTAAAGAAGAGTATTCAAGTTATGTTAGACATGTTATCTGGAGATATAAATATTTACACTTGGGCGGAGAGCTAAAAGATGAAAGAAAAATTATCGAAAAATATTTGAGCCAAGAATTACAGGAAAATCAAGCAAAAACAGAAGAATATCAAACAGGAATGTATTTAAAAACAGCAAATAATATAGTTGGCTTTGATAGAGAAATAAAGGCTGAACAAGAAAGACAAAAAGAGCAAGAAATAAAGGCAGCAGAAATAGAAAAAAAAAAACTAAGAAGCGCCAAGAAAAAGCCCAAAAAGAAGAAGAAAAAAAGACGCAAAGAGGAAGAAAAAACAAAAATCAAATTTTGAAAATGTAATTAGATGTGTTAAAAATAGTAGTTGCAACAAGTGACTGCATTTTATATAAATATTTAAAGGAGGAATTTCAAATGAAAGAATATTTGGAAATTGACGAAGTAAGAGCCCTAGAGGTATTAGACTCAAGAGGAAACCCAACAGTACAAGTTGAAGTAGTACTAGAAGACGGAAGCCAAGGAGTAGCTTTAGTTCCATCAGGAGCATCAACAGGAAGCTTTGAAGCAGTAGAATTACGTGATGGTGACAAATCAAGATATTTAGGAAAAGGTGTATTAAATGTAGTAGAAAATGTTAATACAATAATTAGAGATAAAATAATAGGAATGAATGCCTATGATCAAATAGGATTAGATAGAACATTAATAGAATTAGACGGAACAGAAAATAAAGGAAAATTAGGAGCAAATGCAACACTTGAGTTTCACTTGCAGTTGCAAGAGCAGCAGCTAGTTCTTTAGGAATGGAATTATATAACTACATTGGTGGAATAAATGCAAAAGTACTTCCAACACCAATGATGAACATTATGAATGGTGGAAAACACGCTGATTCAACACTTAGTGTACAAGAATTTATGATAATGCCAGTTGGAGCAAAATCATTTACAGAATGTATGAGAATGGGAGCAGAAGTATATCATAACTTAAAGAAGGTTCTTAAAGAAAAAAGGATTATCAACAGCTGTTGGTGATGAAGGTGGATTCGCACCAAACGTTAAAGATGAGGACGAAGCATTAGCAATAATAATGGAAGCAATTGAAAAAGCTGGATACAAACCAGGAGAAGATATTTGCTTAGCATTAGACTGTGCAGCTACAGAAATGTATGATGAAGCTAAAAAATAGGAAAAGACGGAGATTATCATTTCTGGAAAATAGGTGTTACAAAAACTTGTGACGAAATGATAGACTTTATAGAAGATTTATGCAATAGATATCCAATAATATCTGTAGAAGATGGATTAGCAGAAGAAGATTGGGACGGATGGAAAAAATTAACAGATAGATTAGGAGATAAAGTTCAACTAGTAGGAGATGACCTATTTGTTACAAATATTAAGAGATTACAAAAAGGTTTAGATTTAGGAGTAACAAACAGTATATTAATTAAATTAAACCAAATAGGAACTTTAACAGAAACATTAGATGCAATTGAACTTGCTAAGAAAAATGGTTATACAGCTGTTGTATCACACAGAAGTGGTGAAACAGAAGATACTACTTTAGCTGATGTTGCTGTTGCTACAAATGCAGGACAAATTAAAACAGGTGCTCCTTGTAGAACTGATAGAGTTGCTAAATACAATAGATTATTAAATATCGAAAATGATTTGGGATGCTCTGCAATTTATGCTGGAAGAAAAGGTTTAAATGTTTAATTTAATATTTGATAATGAAAATATGAATGAGAGTAAAAGCAAATAAATGCTTTTACTCTTTTTTGTAACAAAAATGTAAAAAACACTAACTTCGCTCATTCCAACAACTTCGACAAACAACACTAAAATAACAAAAAAACACAAGCGAAATAATGCAAAGAATATTGCCTTTTCATAACTGTTATGATAAAATCAAAATGTAATAATATACACATAGGAGACGAAAAAATGAAAAAAAAGAAGAAATATAAAAAAACAAAACAAATAAACCATTATTTGTAGTAATACTACTTAGTTTTTTAATAATAATTTTATTATCAATATATATAATTTATTTAAGATTTATACCATACAAAACAATAGAATATGATGGATATGCCGTATCTGGAAAAGAAATAGCATCAAACCTATTAAACACAAACTTTGATGTCGACCATAACGTAAAGGCATTGCAGGTAAAAGACCAAGACTCAATATACGAAAATCTAAATTCATATTATTTAGGAGCAAGTAAGCAAGACAATATAAACTTAAATTATCCAATATATGTAAATAATTCTTTAGCATTATATAATTTGTCGCCAAAAGTAACACTTATAACAGACGAATTTCAGGAAGTACAAGGATATAGTGGAACAACTCTAACATCTGGAGAACTATATAACTCAAATACTTTGCAAAGAGCAGATTACTATGATTATATACTATTAAAAAATACTGACAATTTATATATAAACACAAAAGAATTTAAGATAAAGACAAACCTAAATGAATATACAATAAAAATGAACAGCATAATTAACTTTACAAGAGAATTTATAACATTTTATACCTTAAAAAACGATGAATTTGTATATGACAAAATATTAGATGTGGACGAAAGCTCTACTATAACAATAGAAGATTATAAAAGAACATATACATACAAAGAATTTTTAATGAATTTAGGAATTATAAGAGAAGAAACAAATAATAATCAAGAACAAAATAATACAACAGAAAATGAAACAAAAGAAGAAGAAACAAAAAATGAAACAAAAAATACAACGACAACACCAGAAATAAAAGAAGAACCAAAAAAGAAGAAATAAAAGTAGAAGAACCAAAAAGGAAGAAGAAACTGATGATTCTGGAAATGTAGATATAGAAAAAATTTGGATAAAACCAACAGTAACTTGTACAGATTTTACAGCAAATGTATATACAGCATTTGCAAACCTAAGTATATCAGATCCAAGTAGGGTTATATAAAGCAATAACATTTACCTTCTATAAAGATAATGAAATTGCATTTAGGGTTTCGAGCGCAAATCCAGGAGAAATAAGTGTAACAAAATTATTACCAGCAACAAAATATAAAATTGTTGGTACATACCAATACAGAAATAAAGAAGGAAGCTTAATTGAAAATACAGTTTTAGAACAAGAAATAAAAACAAAAGATGTAGACACATTAAAACCAATAGAACTAGAAAAAGAAAATGGACAAATATATTCAAACAAACTAGAAATAAAAATTTACGTGTTACATCAGATGTAACAGATGAAGCGATATATGGTGTATCAAAGGCAGAAGTGTTAGTAAATGGAACAAAATATTCTATAGATACAAATAAACTAAGAAAAATTTTAAAAGGTGAGGGCACAACATATCAAACAACAGAAGGACTAAAATCAAATAGTAAATGTGATTATGAGATAAGATTTTATGATACAGCAGGAAATATAATGAATTTGAAAAACAATACTGGAAATACGGTTACATCAAAAAAGGCTCCATCTGTAAAAATTAAGGTATCAGCACAAGAAGTAATATCTGTTAATATAGAACCAACTGTGGTAAATGAAGATAGTGTTGATATAGAAAATTTAAGATATGTATTGTATTCTGAAAATGGAGAAGAAATATCAAGCTCAAATATATCAAATGAAAAAAAAAAAACTAACATTTAATAACCTAGACCCACAAAAAGACATATACTATAAAAATATATGCGGATTTTGATATATCAGATGGAAAAGGAAAGCAATCTAATCAAGAAATTGGAAATAGTACATTTACAACTTTGCCATTAAGTAAACTTGAAGTTTGAAAATGGAAGTATCATACAATATAGATACAGATTTAACGTGTAACAGCATTAATTTAACAACAGCAATAAATACAAGTAAGACAGATAGTAGATTAGTAAAAATTTTAAAGAGTCTAAAATTATCAATTCAAGACGAGAAAAATAGTGAAATAAAATCTGTTGAAATTACAGATATTTCAAAGCTATCAACAGAAGAAGGAATAAAAAGTTTAATCGAAACTTTAAAATCAAATACGACATATAATATAGTACTAACAGCAAAAGCTATGCAGGGAAGCACAGAAGCAGATGTTCAAGTTTCATATACACTAAGGAAATTCTTAACAAATAAATTGCCAGCAAAAATAAACATATCTAATGTAGTTGTAACCACAAATGTAATTGATATGGATGTATATATAGAAGATATTGATAGAAGTTGTCTAGAAGATATAGTCAATATAAGAATGCTAGATAGTTATGATAAAGAATATATACCAACTATAGAGCCAAAAGAAAAAAAAAAGTAGTACAAAAATACCAACAAATCAATGGGTAAGACTTACTTATGATGGGCTAACCGAAAATGAAACCTTTACATTAAGTGCGGAAGTTGCATCATATAATGAAACAAATGATGTAAGCAAGGTACAAAACAATTTTGTAATAGACAAGACGCAATTTGTAACAACAGGACTTGGGGGAAAAATTGACTTAGTGGGAATGGAAAGACAGATGAAACAAGATGGTTCAAATTTGGTTGATGTAAAATCTGAAAACAACTGGTATTCTAAGTGTTTTGATGCATTTACATCAGATTATACTTTAGATGAATCATATACTGCAAAATTTAAAATAACTCCAAAATATAATTATGGAAAAACTTATACAGAAGATGATAATTCTATAACACTAAATTTATTATCAAAACAATGTTATGTATATGATTTATCAAAATATGCAGGACAAACAGTAACAATGTCATTTTCTGCTAAAGTAACAGAGGCAAATGCTAAAGTATATATACAAAAAAGGAAAAGATATTGGAAAAAAATCTAGAACAAATAACAGGACTTGGAACTGGAAATTTAACCTCATATACAAAAACATTTAAAGTACCAGATGATGGTTATGTTGGATTTTATCTAGAAAAATACGAAGAAACAATACCACCACCAGAGGATGACGAAAATGCAGAACCTACTATAAAAGAAAAAAAAGATTATACTGTAACTGTAAGAAATCTAAAAATAGAACTTGGCGAAACAGCAACAGCATATTCAAAATATGGTTATGACTTCTTTGCAAATATGAATGTAGAATTTATAGATAAAGACCATACAACTTATGATAAAAATGAACAAAGATGTAAATATTTTGTAAGATTAAAATCAGATAAAGGTTTATCAGAAGAATTTGAATATACATATAATTCTAATGAAACTGTATATGAAAATTACAAATACAAAATTGAGGAATCAAATGAAATAGTAAATTACACAGCAGAATTGGTAATTAAGCAATATGGAAGAGAATATATTTTAAATTCTGTAGAATTTGCATATAACCCAGAAACATGTACAGAAATAAAGAGTATATCAACAGTAGAAGAATTTAAAAGCATTCAGCCTTATGGAAATTATATACTTTTAAATAATATAGACTTATCAAATGCAAGTAGTACAAGTGAATTTACATTTGGAAATCCTAATATAGCTTTTTATGGTAGCATAGATTTTAATGGAAAAACAGTAAAAAAGGATACATATTCCTTAGAAAAAGGTAGAGAAACAACCTCATATATTTTCTATAAAATAGATGAAAAAGCAAATCTAAAAAATATTGTTATAGACTATTATATAAACAATGCAAAAAATAGATATACAACAAATGTAGAAGGAGTAGATACATTTATAGCAGGAGAAGATGGTACGTATTCATTATTCTTATATAATAATGGAACAATAGACAATGCAATAGTAAACTTAAAAAGTTGTACACAAAAACAGCGTATAAATGTTGGACTTTTAGGATTTAGAAACAAAGGAACTATTGAAAACTTTATAGTTAATACGGAAAGCGTATTATATGGCTCACAATATTTAGCAGGTGTATGTTTGTATTCAGAAGGTACAATACAAAATGGATATGTTTATGGTAACGGAATAGAAGGAATTGGAAATATAACTATTGGAGATTATAGATATATAGCAGGAGTAGTATTCCAAGTAGATGGAACAGAACAAGAAGGCTCGGGATTACTTCAAAATATATATAATATTGCACCAATAAGAATGAACCATTGTGATTCTACATATTCTTATGCTGCAAATATAGTATATAATGTTGGATATCCTCCTGTAATTAATGAAAATACAGGAGCGATAATTGAAAACAAAGAATCAGCAGCTATAGTAAGAAATGTATATTCTGTACAACCTATAATTTCAGTATATAATGATTATGAATATTATGGTGTAATGGACTCAAGCAATAAAGAAGGAAATATTGGACCAAATATTTTAAATAAAAATAATGGTACACAAATAAAAAGAATCATATTATTTCTGTGATGTAATCTATGAAGCTAATGATTATAATACAAAGTCATCAGCAACAGCTTTATATGAACCTGGTGTTCAGGATGTAATGCTAAATGCAAACAATTATAACCAATTCATAATAGATACATATGTAAATAATGGATTTTATCCACATTTGAATTTGAATTATTGTATGCCAAAACAAGAAAACATAAAAATAGATGTTACTGGAACTGAAATAATAGATGTTCTATCTGGAGAAGTAATAAAAGATAATGATATATCAAATGTTGAAATGACTGATAAAGTAAAATCTGAAATAGAACTTTACATAAGAAATAACAAAATAGATTTAAAAGGTGACAATATTTCACTTGCGGTATTTAGAGTTTATAACCCTGCAGGTACTACAATTAGTGAAATTAATGTACACTATATGGATACAGCTATTATGAGCCAATCATATAGTAAAAAGGTAAGTACAGTTTATTGCATACTTAATAATCCAACATCATTTTTAAATACATATGAAGTTGCATCAATAAGAAGTAAAATGGCAAATGGAAAAATAAAAAGAATCTATATATGGTGAAAATGAGGATTTGGGAACAAGAAAAATCGACGTCACATTTATAAAAAATATTTCTACAGCCGAGGAATGGAATGCGATAAATAATAATGACCAAAATGGTGTAAGTGGTTTAATACAAAATTATAGATTAATAGCAGATATAGATTTTGGAAATGCTGATTTTGCTCCATATATAACAGGAACATTCCAAGGATATTTAGATGGAATGTATAATGGACAAATACATACATTAAAAAATATAAATGGTACAGAATCTTTAATAAAAGGAATTAGCAAAGGAACAATAAAGAACTTATACATTGATGGATTTACTATAAATTCATCTGCTCAAAAGATTGGATTTATTGAAAATGCAGAAGTAACAGAAAATATTGTTATAGATAATATTCATATAAAAGATATGGAAATAACCTCATCATATAGTGGAGGAACACCGTGTATAGGAGCAATTGCAGGATATATAAATAGTGGTTCAAGTAGTTTAGCAGATAATATAAAAGTACAAAACTGTTCTGTTCAAGGAATTAATATAGATTTTACAAACACAAATGTAACAAACATCAGAATTGGTGGACTTGTAGGACATTTATACATATATGGTGGAGTAGATGCTTATGTTTCAAACTCAATGGTTCAAAATTTAATTATGAATGCTAATGTTACATCAAACAGCGGTGTAGGAGGAATAGTTGGATATAAAGGACACGATTCAGACGAAAGAGTAAAACCAGGAACACCACATGTATATATAGAAAATTGTTATAGTACGGGTAAAATAAATACTTATAACTATGCTGGTGGAATACTAGGATATGATCGCTGGGGAAATACTTTTATTAAAAACTGCTATAGTATGGTTAATATTACAAGCAAAGTTATGTCTGGAAATGCATATATTGGAGGAATAGTGGGATCTAGTGATACAGGAGTATCTAGAATAACTAATAACTTCTATTTAGGAAATATATATGTTGCAGGAAATAATGTTGGATGTGTAAATAGAATATTTGGTGGAAATAGTGGAACATCATCATATAACTATGCATATAAAGATCAACTAATAAATGGTGAAATAAACACAAACTCACTTGGAACAACAAAGTTATTGTCGTATGAAGAAGCCTTCCAAACAAATACATATTCTTCAAATATGTTAAATTGGGGAAATAATTATGCATATAAAATAATGAAAGATGGAGAAGAATTTGATTTATTAGGCCATAAATATCTACCTGAATTAAATAGTACAGATGGAAATGTTTTGCCTAACCAAAAGATGACGAGAATTGATAATGATTTAAAATTAGATTCTATTACATCAACGCCTTCAAGTGATAAAACAAAAGTAACTGTTGTGATGAAATTTGAAAATAAAAATAATTTGAATTTAACAAGAGTAAAAATAGAAAACAATGATATGCAAGTAATAGATGGCTCTTGGCAGGTTTCAAAAGATAGTAAAGGTCTAACGGTAGTAACATTTGTTGCAACACCAAATAGAGCATATGATAGTTACAAAATAGAAAGTATTTACTATGAAAGTGATGGAATAGAAGTAGAAAAAGAAATAACAACTAAAATTAAAGTGGAACTTTACAAAGGAATTTCAAATGCTACAGCATGGAATGAATTTTTCTCTGGAAAGGGAAGACCATCAGAAGGACAAAATGTAAAGATTACAGGAAATATTGACTTTAGTACAGTAAATAAAATAGAAAGTAATGTTGTTATTGGTAAATTAGAAGCAGATAGTATGCTTACAATTTCAAATGTAAATATTTCTTCAATTGGTTCATATAGTGGATTTATAAAAGAAATAAAAACAAGCTTTAAAAATATTACATTTGAAAATTGCAACATATCAGGAAGTGCAAGTTATTCTGGAATTATATCTATATTAAGAGGAGCGGCAAATAACTGCAAATTTAATAATATAAATATATCTTGCACAGGGGACTTTATAGGTCCAATTTCTAGAAATATTGCTGGAAGTTTCAATAATATAACTTTAAATAATGTTGTAATGAATGGAAGAAGTTATATTGGAGGATTATGTGGACAAGCAACTTCATTAGGAAGTTCTTCAAATATAGAAGGAACATATATAAATGTTACATCTAACGGAAATTATGTTGGTGGAATATTTGGATATACAGATGGTACAATTGGAAATATATCGGCATATCAATATTCAGCAGATGGAAAGAAATCTTCTGATAAAGAAACCTCATACTTAGTAAAAGGTAGTCAATATGTTGGTGGAAGCATAGGTCAATATGGTGGCGCAGGAAATTGGGCAAATACCTTAAAGACAACAAATAGTAAAATACAAGGAACAAACTTTGTCGGAAGTAATGTTGGATATGGTTCTGGAAATACAAATGGATTAACCTCTACAAATAATATTGTTACAGGAAGCGGAAACTATATTGGTGGAAATGTCGGATATCATGGTTGGTCATATTACAATATGGTAGCAACAAATAACACAGTTACAGGAAATTATTATGTTGGAGGAAATTCAGGAGGCTTAGGTTGGGCAAATGTAATAAATGCAACTTCTGAAAATAACAAAATAAAAGGAAATGCTTATGTTGGAGGATGTATTGGAATAGGAGATAGCTACTACAGTTACACAGTAACTCTAAGATCACGTGGCGCAAACCAAGAAATTAGTGGTGGAAGCCATGTAGGTGGTGTAATTGGACGTTCTGTCGGAAGAATAAAAAAGATGCAAAAAGCCGAAAATTGCACTGTAATAGGTACGGGAAATTATGTAGGTGGAATAGTAGGAACATCTGAGTATTCGACAACTTCAATTTCAAGTACTAATAGTGACAATTATGCTGTAGCAGGTGCAAATGCAAAAATGTAACAATAACAGGCAGTATGAACTATGTAGGAGGAATATCAGGTTATATAGTAGGAACTATGTCTGGAGCTGTTTTAGAAAATAGTATTGTAACATCAAGTGGAAGTAATGTAGGAGGAATATCAGGTTTCTATACGGGATATACAGGCGGATCAGCAAGCTCAATAGCATCATCAAATTTCTTCTTATGGCATTCATATAGTGTAAATTCTACTGTAAAAGGATTAAACAATGTAGGTGGAATTGCAGGAAACTTTATTTATGGAAATATACAATATTGTTATGTTGGAAATACTTCGATTACAGCCACAAATAATTCGGCAGGTGGAATAGTTGGATATTTTGATAATAGTAGATTAAGCAATATTCAATATAAAGCAAACATAAAATACAACTTTATAGCAAATACCGAGGATGATAAAGCTGTTATTGCTAACAATTCTGTTGGCGGATTAATAGGTTCTACAGCAAAGCAATTAAATTATGACGAAGATATAGAAAAATACAATAATGTTGAGTGTAACTTAGTTGTAACAGATATAGCATCACCAGGAAGCTATATAGATATGGGAATTGGTTCTGTAGCAAGTAGTGAAATGGGAACAATTCAAAGTCAATATATGAATAATATTTATGTATATAACTGTTCACGTTTAAATGGTTCACAAGTTGGTGGATTAGCAGAGGAAAAAGATAATTATACAATGGTAAGTAGTAGTGAATTAAGTACTAATATATATACTAAAAATGATAAAATTTATGAAACAGAAGTAGATGAGGATGGAAATGAAATTCAAAAAGTTATTGGAAATAAAGGATTAAACTTTGGATATTCAAGATATGACTATAGTAATGGATATTTCCCAACTTTAAAAACAAATTATTCAGCTAATTTATATTGGGGAAGTGGCAACTTGAATATTGTTCAAAATAAAATTCCAATTCCAAATAGAACTGTAGAATTCACGGAAGATGCAGTATCGCTAGAAGATGCAATGTTACTAGAAGATATGGAAGTTAGTGTAATGAGCTTAGACATTTTACAAGATGAAGAATTACCAGATATATCTGTATATGCATCTGATATTGATAAAATAAATATAGAATTTAGAAACCTAAATGATTCTGCTAAATTTAAAGTTACCTCAGAAAATGAAACAATTATAGAACCATCAGACATAAAAAGAAAATGTATATACATTAAAATATGACTTTGAAACACCATTAGAGATAACGGTATATAATACAAGTTATTCATACAAAAAACAAATAAATCCGGAAGATGTTAGAAATCTACTAGCAATAGCAAATGACGAATATTTGTATTTAAGTGAAGATACAGTTAATTCTAATAAGAGAACATTAGATGGCAAATATTGCAACTTGTATAAAAATAAAATACTAGACAAAGATGGAAATATATATGATATTTCGACAATGAATAAAATAGAAAGCACAAATAAAGAAATAAAATTATTAGATACACAAAAAACTATTGCAGAAACTAATATTAACAATAAGACTATACAGACCTTTGCACATTGTTCAAAAAAGTAACACAAGGAGACAAGAACACATATAAAGAGCAACAAATTTTTGTTAAAAATGGATATATGTATGTTATAGATGGAAAAATGGATAACAAAAATGGTTCTGCAATAATAGATACATATAATAATAAACAATATGAAACAATTTTAGGTGAAGATGGAGTAATGTATGATTTATTAACTAAAATAAATTATCCATCAAACTTTAAAAATAAAGATATTATTGCTATGACAAGCAATGTTGAAAATAATAACAATGTAGTTTTAGTTTATTATGCAAATGGAAAAGTATATGGATTTAATTATGTAACAGGTGAGGAAGTATATGATAATAATGTTAAAGATGAAAATGTTAATTTAGCAAATTATATACTAGAAAATTTAAGTACCGCTAATATTTCATATAATATAAACAAAGCTGATTATATTGCAGCAACAGAATTAGCAGGCAAATTAGATAAAGTTTCTATTGAAGAAGCGACAGAAAAGATAAATAAGGAAAATAATCAAAATATAGAAGTTGATATTAATATAAATGGAGAAAATGACAATAATAGTGACATAAATGATAGTGATAGCGATATTGCTAATAAAGATAACAATGTTATTAGCAGTAAGAGCCAAACAACTGAAAACATATTAAATACAACACAAAATAATAAAAATAACTTAGATAATAAATATGTAACTACTTATGATCCAGGCACACAAAGTTATGTTGTATATAGTACAGCTGAACTTATAAAATCAGATGCTCCTAAAACACAAACAGTAAATGAAAAAATTAATGGAAATAAAGACTTAATTTCATATTATACAAATTTATCAACAAGCAAAGAAAAACTAAAAGATACAGGAATAATACTCATAGCTGGAATTATTGCTTCGATATGTGTTATACTTATAATTTTATATAGAAAAACAAATAAGTAGGCAGGTTTTACCTACTTATTTTTAATGTAATATAAATGTAATATAAAAAGTAAAATAAATGTAACAAAAATAAAAAGACTTAAAAGCCCCAATGTATGGGGCTCTAAGCGATTAAGAAAATAAAACGTCGAAAAATGTAAAAAAATATATATTGAAAAAATAACGGTTGTATGTTAGACTAAAAAGAAAAAATATTGTCAAAATAACGTAAATAAGGGAGATAAGAAATTTATGAAAAAAATATGTTTTATTTTTTATAAGTATAGGTGTAATATTAGGAGCAATATTAATATTCAATGTTGCACATATAGAAGAAAGCAAAAAAAGAAACTTTTAGTGAATCAGGGTACATATTAAATGGGTCAACAAATAGATATTACTTTTATCAAGACGAAACATATACTACATCATACAATAAACAAATAGTATTTTATGATACAGAAGGAACAAAAAAGTAACAATTGATGATAGTAATTTTATTCACTATACAAGTGGAAATATAGTAGCATTACAGGAAAGTGTATTATTAGATTTAAGCAAAATAAATGATAATCCAATTGTCTATTACGATGTTGCAGCAAATAAAGAAATAAAGAAAATATCAAATAGATATTCTGTAAAAAAATCTAGATTCAGACTTGCAATTTGAACAAGCAATATGGAAAGTATCAGCCAATAAATACATAATACTTGCAAATAAATTAAAAATAACGCTTAATAATGGTATGACAAAAGATGTAGATGGATATGTTGAAATAGAATATTCAGATAACGAAATAGTAAATATATACAACCAAGAATTCAGCTACCAAACAATATCATCTAATTCATACATAGAATTGCAAAATAATATAAAAATCAATCTAGGTACAAAAAATAGTAAGCCAAAACGATGAAAATAAAATGGCCTTAGAAGATATGGTAATTAACTCTAATGACAATGTAACATTAGTAGATTTAAAACCAGAAAAAGAAGAAAATACAACAAATGAAACAGAAAATACTAACGAAACAACAGATGAGAACCAAACAACTCAAAATAATATACAAGTTGCAAATGGAGGTTCTACATCATCAACGTCAACAACATCATCATCAACATCTAGTAGCACAACTGTAGTTGCAAATAACTCGGTAGGTGGAACAACAGAAAATGACGAAAAAAAATAAAATAAACATAGAAACACCAAACATATTATAAGAGTATGTAGATGATAATGAAAATAAGGTTGACGAAACAGCAGCAATAAATGAACCAAAATTCAAATTTGAAAATATGAAAATTACAGCTGTTGGATTACAAGGAAATGTCCAAATTACAGATGATTATGATTCATTATCAAAAAATGATGATATTAATATAAGAATAATAAATAATTCAACAGGAAAAAAAATGCATATAGTGAAACTTATTCTTATGGTATTTTTAATATACCAGTAAATATAGAAACCTTTGAATCAAATACAAGTTATACGCTTATTGCTAGTGCAACTTATGTAGTAAATGAAAAAAAGCTATACGAAAAACTTTATATATAAAACATTTGTAACCTCAGATATAGGAATAAAGCTAGAAAAAGAATCATTTACAGACAATTTACTATCATTTAATGTTAATTTTACAGATGAGTTAGCAGAAAGTGCAGAAATAACCTTACTTGATTCAGATGGAAATGAAATATTAAATAGAAAACAAACTATAAAAAAATACAAAGACAGAAGAAACTATAACATTTGATGGATTACCAGCAAACACTGATTACATAGTAAAAATATCAAGTATAACATATAATGGCATAATTAAAAATGGGGAAAATTGGGTTATAAATACTAAATGCAAAACCTTAAAATCAAAAAGCAAGTATAAATAACTTAAATTACTCTATAAATAAAAGAGATGGAACATTTACGTTATATATAGACAATGTGACAGACAATGATAACTCAATACAAAATTACAAATATGTAGTTTACAAATACACCCAAATTGAGGATGCAGATGGAAAATATAGATTAGATTATGATACGAAAAATGTAATATATCAAAGAGAAACAACAAACAAAGAAATAACATTAACAGTAGCTGATGAGAATAGTGAATCTGGAATAAAAAAGAGGAGAATATTACGGATTTAAAGTAATTGCAACAACAAATGATAATGAAAAATATGTAGATGTTGAAAGCCAAATTTGCGGAGCATTTGCATTAAATGGATCAACATTTCCAACTGTAAAATTTGAAAGACAAGATAGTGATTATCCACCAACAGAAATAAGAGGATGGCTATATATAATAGATAATGATAATACTATAACAGTAGATAGCGATAATCCGTTAACAATTACGTATTACAGTGATGTAGATGAGGGAAATGTATATGTAAAAAGAACAACTCTTCAAGCAGATGAAAGAACAACAGATGCAGAAGGAAATGAAGTAATTAAAATATGGGTAGACATTGGAGAAAAAGGTAGTAGCAAAAAAGGATTAAAAGCAGAAACTTCATACACATTTGCGGTATATGGAACAATAAATCTTAAAGATGGTAATGGAGATTATAAAAATACTCATATTGGAAGTAGTATAGTTACAACAGGCTCTTATGAAAATTTAACAGCTAATCTTAATTCAAGAACAAGTGCAACAAGTGCTTTTGCAGTAGATTTAAACCTAGAAGGGGACAATGTTGCAAGAGAGGGATTATCAAGTGTAAACCTTATGCTTTATGAGGGGTCTGGAGATATAAACAATGGTGAATATAAGAATTGGACACGTACAATAACAGAAAGCAACTTTACATCTTGTTTAAATAATGTAAAAGTAAAAAAAGAAGTAAATAGTTTACAAGAATTGTTTTTTTGATAATACTTTGGTTGTAACTCCATCATTTATAGGGGGAGGAAAAGAATCAAGTTATACAGAAGTAAATTACCAAGTTATTGTTACAGCTACAATAGATGGTACAACATATTCAAACAAAATTCCTATAAAATCAGCAGATGATGGTAATGAAAATACAGGAAATACAACTTATACAGATGAAAAAAAGCAAATGAAACATATTCAGCTGCATATATAATTGTTAAGGGAAAAGGAACAACAGCAGATGTTACAGAAGAATATAAAAAGCTAACAGCAACAGCAATAACAAATGGAAGTGCAAGTAGATATGGCATAGAAAAAAGAGCAGACTTAGATAATGATACTTATGTAGGATATTCTGTAGGTACAGGTTTCGAAAATAAAGGTTCACTAACAGCCAAGAAAATAACTTATTATGCTTGGGATAGCAACGGAAATGAGGTTAAAGACGAAAACGGAAAACAATTAACAAAAACTTTAGATTTTGTTAATCAAGAAAAGGCACCATCAGCAACATTTGAATTAAAAGATGGAACTATAAATACAGCAAAAAAAGAAGACAACAATACAGGACTTCACAGAGGAAATGGATATTTCTTCTCATATACTGTAACTTATGCTGATGTAGAAGGAAATGAAATAGTTTGGCCAAATTGCCAAAGTGATGGAAATACTACATACGATAACAAAAGTTTAAAAACAGATATGTTATTTCCTAAAAAACAGGAACCAAAATTTGTAATGTACCCAAAAACCTCGGATGTATCTACAATTACATATAGGTATTCTTGTACAGATATAGATAAGGCTCTATATTATGAAGCACACAGCACAACAGAATATGCATATTTGAATTTGTCTGTTAATGGAACAATACAAAATTCAAAAAGTAGAGGTTAAAACAGATGGACAAATTGGAGAAACTGTTGTAGGAACATTATCTGCAGGTACCACATATAAAATTGGATATACAAAGAACTTAAATAAAGTACAGTCAAGTGCTTATACACTACAGAATTTGATTACACAAAAATTTGAAGGTATAGTAAGCTGTGATGATATAAGAATTGAAAATATTGTATACAATAATAGCAATAATCCAAATAATGTAATAATACAATTAGCAGGAAATGATGTAAATAGAGTGGCAGCAGCAACTGTAACTTTTAACAATGGAAAAGAAGAAATAACTACAGGACTTATGAAGCTTGATACAGAAAACGGAAATTATTTAGTTGTAGATTTATTAGAACTATTAAATAATCAAAACTTTAGTCACTTCATAGATAGAGATATAACTTTATCTGTTACAGCATATTATGATAATGGAAGAATTGGATTTATACCAGATGATGGAGAAAAATATGCTACATATACAAATTCTGAAAATAGTTATATGACTGTTGAGGGAAATAGCTTTATAAAAACAGAGGGAGAAATAAATGGAAATATGTTTGAATATCGTTATTATGCTTTAGATGATAAAGTACAATTAGGTATTAAAACTATTGACAATATTAATAATAATCAAAATGGAACTACACTTGACCTTCAATATTCACCATCAGGTTTAAAACAAAATGACAATATAATAGTTCAAAAAGAAGTTGTAGCAAAACAAGTAGACCGAAATATCGAACACAAAATAAACATTAAAAAATATAAGACTTGGTATAAAATTTAATAATGTAAAAACAACAATTAGTACAGCTAACTTAAATGTAACATTATTAAATCCATTAAATGTAAATATAGATAAAGTATATATGGAAATATGGCATTCAAAAAGATGAAAATGCTACACCAAATTGGAATGAATGTGAAACAAAAGAAATACCAGTAAGTCAATTAGGAGATTATACATTAGATAATTTATCACCAGCCGAGTTTTACCAAGTAAGATTTAAATATTTAGATGGTTCAGATTACTTATATACTTATGATAAAGACACAAAAAGAAATTGGAGTAGCCTACAAATTTGAAACATTAGCAACAATAGGAATAGAAAATATAAAAAGTAGAATATACTGCCGAAAATTACAGCAAAAAGTTTATAAACATTTCATATAATGTAGATAATGAAAGATCAACAATGTATGAAAAGACAAAATATACATTCTACAAAAAAAGATGGAAAAACACAAATTAATCTTACAGAAAACAACATAAAATCTTCAAATGATGATGCAAATTATCAAATAGTAGATGGCACATTGGTTGTTACAAATCCAAGCTATATTAATGGAAATAGATTTGAAAAGGTATCAGAACAAATTGCGATAAGCCCTGAAAACAATGTGTTTACAATGGGAGAAGATTACATACTAAAAATAACACCAATAGTTACAATAAAAAGGAAATGAAGAATGTGAAATTGAAAACAATACAAATAAATTTACACTTTCAAACCTAACAGAACCAGCAATTGGTTTAAAAATGGAAAGAATACAAAGAACAGCAAATTTAAAATATATGAGAGTACTTGTTTCTATTAATGACAAAGATGCAATCATACAAGGATCTGATTGGGGAGAATATTCATTACATGTTTATAAATATAAAGATGATATAAACAAAAAAGTTGAAGTAAATATTTATGATAAATATCAAGATGGAAGTAATGTTACTGGAAGTACATTTAATTTAAAGGAACATTCGGTAAACTTCTCTGTATATGTATTAGAAGAAGATATTGATTATACATATAATTATGTTGCACAATTAGAAATGAAATATGATAAATCTAATAATGGAAAAAATCTAGAAGATCATACAGAAAAATACACGATAAAAGCAATAGATAATGCAGCAGGAGTAGCAATAGGAAGTGCTACATTAGTACAAAATGGCAAATATTGTGAAATACGTTTTTATGATAGTTATTACAATATTAATAAAATAGACAAAATAGATTATTCTGTATTTAATTTAAGTAATAATAATAGTTGGACAAATTCTTTTGTACCAGAATGGTTATCAGAAAACGAAGATCAAAATGTAATATATTTTAAAACAAAATTGCCAATAGAATTTGAAGAGAAAACTACATATACTGTTAAAATGAATCTTTATGCAGGAGATATATTGGTAGGACAAATAGATACAACATATATTTATGGAGATAAATAAAGAAAATAGTGAAGAATAGGAGGTGATGCCCTTTTGAGAAATTTAACATCAGGAAATAAAATGAACTTTACAATATTTGCACTTATTGTTCTAATAATATTAATCATATTATGTACAGCTGTTATAATGGTAGTAAGAACAGATAAAGAAGAATATCCAGTTTCAAATACAATGAGTATATATGACAAAGATTATAATTATATTGAATTAGAAAATGATGCAAAAATTTTTAAGAAATGGACTGGAAATTATTACTTAAAAGAAGATACAACAAAGAAAGAATATAACCTAGGTGGTTCTGCAATAGCATTTGATAAAAATAAAAAAACATTAGATTTATATGGAAACTTTTACCAAGTACTAAAAGGTGGAGATATAAGCAAGATTTCTGGGATTAATACAGTAAGTGGAAATGTACAAAGTCAATTCTACAAAATAGATGATAGAAAATATTTAATTGCAGCACGAAATATAACAAATGATACAGGCTCACTTTCTACTCAAAATTATTTAATAATAATTATAGATAAACTTGGAAATGCTCTGTTATTAAATAACAAGATAAATGCTAAAACAATAAATGAAATGATAATATCAACAGATGATTTCAAATTTGATGTTGCAAATGAGATTTTGACATATAATGATGAAAATATCAACTTAAAGAAAATAATAGGAAGTACAAATGAATATGTAAAAAGAGAAGAAGGAAACACTACAGAGGGGCAAAATGAGGTAGTAAATGAAACAGAGGTTGGACAAGTTGAAAACACATCAGGAGAAGGACAAATAACAACTTCGGCCACAACAACAACAACTACTACTACACAAAATGATAATAACAAAACAACAATTATACAAAATGGAGCAAATAATAACAACAACAATAAACAAGACACATCTTGGGTGGGCTCACTAAATAACTGGATTCAAAAAGTTGCTGCAGGTTTCCAAAGCATATATAATGGAAATTCGGGGAAAAAGGATGAAGCATCTTTAACAAAAAAAAGCATAGCCTTAAATAGTTTATCTGTAGGCACGACATCTCTAGACATAAATTATGCTGTAACAGATCCAGAAAATAAGTATAATGTTGTATATGCAATAGTTACAGATGGTACAAAACAAACGAGTATATCATTAGACAAAAATGCGACATCATACAAAGTTACTGGATTAGGGCCAAATACAAATTATTCAGTTGAAATAGGTTATAAAGTAATATATTCAGACTCAAGTGTTGATGAAAAAGTAGAGGACACTATGACAGTAAGAACAAAAGCACCAACAGAAAGTTTAGAAATAACAAAAGTTTCTACAGACAAAATATACTATACTTTAAAACTAGATAGTAATTTTGTATATGATAAAGGTGCAAAAATAATTGTATACCTAAATGACACAAATGAAGATACTAAATCTTCAATAACATTAACAGAAGCAAATTTGGAAAAAGCAGCATCATCAGGATATTCAGGAAGTTTTATAATACCAGACGAATATAAAATAAAAGGAAGTTCAATAAAAATAAAATTAGAAAATACAAAATATAATGGAGCAGAGGTTAATACAAATCTAACTGCAAAAATTATAAATTATTAAAAAGAAAGGAAATAAAAGAAAATGGATAATGGAAGTATACTTGTAGCATCTTTATATTGTATCGGAATGATGCTTGGAATGGCATTTTTAGGAATGGGAATTGGAATGGGAATATTAGGCTCAAAAGTAGCTGAAGCAGTTGGAAGAAACCCAGAAACAAAATCAGATATAGTTCATAGTGTAATGACAATTTTAATTGTACTTGCAATATTTTTACTAATCTTATTTGCATTTACATTTTTACTATTATTCTATAACCCATTAGTAGTATAATTTTTCTGATTGGGGACGGTTCCTTTTGCGAAAAATGTCCCATTGGGACCGGTTCTTTTTGGGACATTTTGCAAAAAAGAACCGTCCCCAATACGAAAAAAAGAAAGTAAAACGCATTATGACAAATTTAATAATTGCCGCAGTAGTTTTAATTGTAATAATGCTTGTGTTTATATTTATTCTTTTTAAAAATATAATAAAAAGAATGGATGAAAACGCAAAAAAAATACTTCGTAAATAAAATGCAAGACTATGATTATATTTTAGAGGAAAAACAAGCAAAGTTAGAAGAAATAAAAAGTGAAATAAGTGAGATAAAGGCTGAAAATAGAAATATACTAAAAGATGACGAGGAATACGAAAAAGGAGATTATTCAAATAAAAAGAATAATGATATTTATGAAGATTCTCCAAAAGAGATACTTATGAAGAAGTAAAGTATAATCTAAATGTGCCAGATTATAGAGAAACGCAGTTTTTTAATAATTATAAAGAAGTTAGAAAAGTATTTACAGTTAATAATGAAAAAATAATAAAAGAATTTATAGCGGAACATAAGAACTTAAAAGAAGAAAAAGAATATAAATCTTTAGAAAAATTAAGAAAAAAATTTGATGAAGAAACAATTTATGGTTGTTTAACATTAAGCTCTCAAGACCAAATAGCTATTTTGAAAGATGCTTTAACAGCTACAGAGAAAAAGCTTGTAAATTTTGATGAGCTAACTAAAAAGAACAAATTTAATGTCGAAGATTTAATAAAATATATTGATGATAGAATGGAACAAATAGATCCAACAATATGTATATATACAAATGTATTAGATAAAAAATACGAAGAAATAGACAGTAATATTATAACAAAAGAATATTGCAATATGTCAGAAGGTATAATTATTAAATACAGAAACAAAATTTATGATTATAGTATATAAAGTAAGGAAGGAAAAGGTTAAATGGAGACACATATAACAAATCTTGTTAATGAAAAAGTATCAAAAATAAAAGAAAAAAAAAATAATATTTTTGATTCAGGAAAAGTTATAAAGATAAAAGATTACATAATAGAAGTATCAGGCTTAGAAAATGTAATGTATTTTGAGAAAGTAATAATTATGGGAAAAGGTATGGGATATGTAAATGCCATATACGAAAATTCGGTAATTGTTGCTATAGTAAAAGAGGACAAAAGGATAGAGATAGGTGACGTTGCAAATTCAACTGGTGAAATATTTAAAGCAGTTTACTCAGATGATGCAATGGGAAGAATTATTGATATCTTTGGTGTAGACCAATTATCTGGAAAGCCATTTGAAAAATTCAAATATATTGATATTGAAAAGCCAAATGTACCAATTATGGATAGAACAGCTGTATGTAGACCTCTTCTTACTGGAATTGCAGGTATTGATTTAATATATCCTATTGGAAAAGGTCAAAGACAATTAATTATAGGAGATAAGAAAACTGGTAAAACTCAAATAGCATTAGATACTATAGTTAATCAAGGCCGTGTAGCAAAAGAAAATGGAAAAATGGTATGTATATATATTGCTGTTGGAAAAACTAAAAAAGAAATAAAATCAATATATAATGAATTATTAAAAAAGAATGCACTTTCATATACAATAATGGTTGTTGCAACAAATGATAATAAAACGCCAGTAATTAGCCTTATTCCTTATGTTGGAATGTCAATTGCAGAAGAATATATGGAAAAAAGGACAAGACGTGTTAGTTGTAATAGATGACCTAAAAAACATGCAGAAGTATATAGAGAAATAAGTTTGGTATCAAATAAAACACCGGGTAGAGAAGCTTATCCAGCAGATATTTTCTATACTCACTCAAGACTTCTTGAAAAAGGTTGTCAACATAAAAATGGAGGTTCTATAACAGTACTTCCTTCAATAGTAGAAACAAAAGGTGGAGACATAACAGATTATATTTCTACAAATATCATATCAATAACAGATGGACAAATTGTTTTGTCAAATAAATCTTTCTTAAAAGGTCAAAAACCTGCTATAGATTATGGAATATCAGTTTCAAGATTAGGTGGAGCAGTTCAAACTCCTAAAATAAAAAAAATTAGGTGCGACAGTAAGGCTAAAACTTTTTAAATTATCTAGAAACAAAAGATGTATATAAACTTGCAAATACAGATGAATTAAGTGATGATTTAAAAGAAAAATTAAAAGAAGGAAAGAAAATAGAAATGCTACTTAGACAAGAAAAATTCGAACCATTTTCTAGCCAAGAAATATTAGATAGATTCGAGGACTTTGGAGAATAATTTTGAAATTTAATTACGAAAGGAAAAAATATGAAAATAAAAAGTGTTGTAAAAGTAATGAATTTCTATTCTTTATTAAGAGTTGATTCATCAAAAAAGAAGGCAGAAAAAAATACTTTGGGTATGAGCAGGCTGTTAGAGAATTTATAGATAATATTTTAAATAACAAAAACTTAATACTAGATAAAAAATGATAAAAATGAATGAAAGAGGAAGAGAGTTAAACATTTATATCGCAAACGATTTAGGTTTTTGCGGTAGCTTTAACTCGAACATAAATGAGGTATTAAGACAAGACAAAGATAGTGATAAAATAATAATTGGAAAAAAAAATAATACAAAATAAAGCATTCGACAATGTAATGCTATCAATGTCAAAAGATGAGTATTTTGAAAGCAGTGGTCAAATTAATAAAATAATGTTCGATGCCATAAAAGACAAGAAATATAAATCAATAAATCTTATATATAACCATTATTACAATGTTAGTAGAATTGAACGTGTAAAAAGACAAATATTACCGTTAGAAAAAACAAAAACACAAAAAAGATGAATATAATGACGACTTTGCGGTTGAGGGAAATATTAACAGTATATTATTAAATATAATAGCTTTATATTTAGGATATGAAATAAAGGTTGCAGTAGAAAACAGTTATGCATCTGAAAATATTATGAGACAAATGATAACAAAAGAATCATTAAAGAAAATAGACGAAATTGAAGAAGAAAAACAAAGAGAAGAAAGAAAAGAAAAACAAATAAAAGTTTAAAGAAACAGTTAGATAATATCAATAAAATGAACTTAAATAAATAAAGTTCATTTTGAGGAGAGGAAAGATAAAATTTATGAAAAAGAGTAGTGTTGGAAAAATTATTAGTATATCTGATTTGAATATAAAAATATTGCTTAGTAGTAATGATGTTGAGATAAAAGACATTTTATACTATGAGGATGAAGAAAAAAATTTGCATAGATTTGAAATTGTAGAAATGGATTCAAATATTGCTCTAGCAATACCTTTTGAAAGTGTAAACGGTGTAAAAAAGGAATCGATTTATACCTTTCAGATGGAGGCTTACAAATAGAATATTCAAGTAAAATACTTGGAAAAATGTTTAATTCTTATGGAGATTTAATTGATGGAACACAAATAAAGCAAGCAAAAACAAGAAATGTATATGATAAAAAGCTATCAATAAAAGACATAAATATAAATGGAGATGTACTTTGGACAGGAATAAAAGTAATAGACTTTTTTGCACCACTACAAAAAGGATACAAAATGGGTCTAATTGGTGGAGCAGGTGTTTGAAAAACAGTTTTAATAAAAGAACTAATAAACAACATCTACAAAAAATTCAGTTCAAATGCAGTATTTGTTGGTGTTGGAGAACGTTCTCGTGAGGGACAAGAATTATACCAAGAAATGAAAGAATCAAACTTGCTTGATAAAATGTCAATGGTATTTGGACAAATGGGTGACAGTTCATGTTCACGTTCAAAAGCAATATACAGTGGACTTACACTAGCTGAATACCTAAGAGATGAGCAAAATCAAGATGTATTATTATTCATAGACAATATATACAGATTTGTACAAGCACAATCAGAAATATCAACAGAATTAAAAAGAATACCAATAGAAAATGGTTATCCAACAACAATGGTATCAGATGTAAACGAAATAGAAGAAAGAATAAACTCAACAGATAATGGCTCAATAACATCATTCCAAGCAATCTACATTCCAGCAGATGATATAAATGATGAAGCAGTTCAAGCAATAATGACACACTTAGATGGACAAATAGTACTAGACAGAAAAATTGCCGAAAAAGGTTTATATCCAGCTATAAATGTATTTAAGTCTTCGAGTAAAGCAATAGATCCAGATAAAGTAGGACCAAGACACTATAAACTAGTAAAACAAACACTTAGTTATCTAACAAGATATGAAGAGCTAGAAGAAATAATTGCAGTTCTAGGAATTGATGAATTATCTGATGAAGATAAATTAATATTCTATCGTTCAAGAAAACTAAGAAACTATTTTACACAACCATTATTTGTATCTGAAAACTATACAGGTAAAAAGGTAAAATGGTAAATATAAAAGACACATTAAATGATGTAAAAGACATTTTAGAGGGAAAATATGACGACGTTGATGAAAGTAGTTTATTATATAGAGGTAGTTTGAATGAGAAATAAAAACGAAATCGAAGAAATTGAAAACACAGAAGAAATGCAAAACATAACTGTACAATTATTAAATATTGCAGGAGATGTAAAAAAAATACGAAGATGTCAAATTTATAAAAATAAAAAGCAAAAAATACAATTTAATAATAATGAAAGATTATTTGCCAATTATAGGTGAAATTCAAGGCGAAATAGAAATAGGACGTGAAAAAGAAAATATAGAAATGAAAAAGGTCAGAGGATATTTTATGCATAAACATAATAAATTTAATTTGTTTTATTCAGACTAAATTTTTTCTGATTGGGGACGGTTCTTTTCACAAAAAATGTCCCATTTGGACCGGTTCTTTTTGGGACATTTTGCAAAAAAGAACCGTCCCAAATCGGAAAAAAAGAAAGGAAAAAAATAATGGAGTTAATTTTATATTACATAGAAGAAAGCAGAAATTTATTAATATCATTTTTAATATTAATGTTTGCACTTGGAATGTTCGCCTATATTGCAATGAAAAATTTTCAGCAAGATAAAAAGTCAAAAGTACTATTTTATGGGCTGTTCTTAAGAATGAATAATATTGATATTTTAAAATTATCAACAGTTGTAATAAAGACATTTTTAGCATTTTATGCTACAATAGTAACAAATGAGTTAATGATATGGTTATGTTTATGTATGATGGTTATTTTAACATTAATATATATAGTATGTTCTTTTAAAAGAGTAATATATCAAGTGGTTTACACAATGATGCAAATGGTAATGATATACCTTATATACATAATAAATAATTATATGTTGGAAATTGAATATTCTTATGTTATACTAGGAATAAGAGTATGTTTAATTGTATTTGAATTAATGCTTTCTACATATTTATTTTTCAGAGATATAAATATAATTGCAGAAGATAGAGTAGATAAGAATTTTAAGAAAGAAAAGAAAACAGAAAATTTAGCGAAAGGAACTGAGTAAAAATGAAACAACAACCAAGAAAAAATGTAAGCAAAGGAAAAAGAAGAAAAGAAAATAAGAACAAAAGCGAAAGATTAGTAAAAATAGCCCTTATTGCTGCGGTAGTTGTTTTTGCATTTGTAATTTATAAAATATTTGATATATTAGTACTAAGTAATGAAAAATATGACTTATCTGGAGAAACATATTATCAATATTTCTATGGAATAATGGAAGAATATTCAGGAAAAATGGATGTTGTACAAAGAAATGATGATATACAATTAGTTTTAGAAAATGGAAAAGTAATATATTTAGATTCAACACCTATATATTACAAAAATGTACTTGGAAAAATGCTTTTTGCAAAACCAATGGAACTAGTTATACCAGATGTGGGAAATTACAAATTAAGCAAGTTCACGAATATTTATGAGGAAAATAATACTATGCAAATAAAGAAATTTAATAGTTCTAAATCCAAAACTATTAATAATGGATTTATATTTGATGGAAATGATTTGTATTTCTTTTTAGATGATACAGTTATAACTATTGGGGATACAGAATATGAATTACCTCCACTTTCTTATGTGATTGTAAATTACAGAACAAATGTTGAAATTTATAATTATGATAAAAATGAATATACAATAATTCAAGATGAGAATGCTTTGAAAAATGATATTATAGCTGTAAATAAAGCTAAAAATTATAGTGTTAATTTAAGTCTTGATTCAATGAAAACAGATAAGAGCAATCAGTTGCTTATTACAAGTATTAATAATTTGAATGAATATGATTATTAATGAGAGTGTAGTTTAATTGAATAAGTTGAGAGATAGAGTAAAGGTCGAAATTTTGGTTTGGCCTTTATTTTTTGACTGAATGTCAATAGTTGGTGTGAAAAAACGTAAAGTTTTTAGAAAAAATCCTAGCTAGCTTCAATGTTAATTTTTTTGAAAAAACAAGAAAATGTTGTGATAAATAAACAAATATCTGTTAGATTTTCTTTTGAATAATTTTAAATTAGATGGAAAAATTTTAAATGTTCTGTTGTATTTTATTGAATATATGTATAAGTTTATATGAAAATGGATGTTAAAAAAAAATAATTCCAAACAATTTTTGAATTATTACAAAATATAATGAGTTTAAATTAGTGATATATATGAAAATATATCCAAAGTAATTATTAAAAGTACTTAAAAAGTGGTATTGTTACAGTAATTTTATATTTATAATACATTTGTTAGCAAATGTTGAATTGGGCAAACTATAATGATAGAATTAAAATAGGTTCACAAAACGAATGTATTTGGAGGTAAATGAAATGAGAATAAATAAAAGAGAAAGAGGAATTACTTTAATTGCGCTAGTTGTAACAATAATAGTACTTTTAATATTAGCACGGAATAAGTATTAGTATGTTAACAGGGCAAAATGGAATTTTAAATAGAGCAGCTGAGGCAAAAGAAAAGACGGAGATATCTAGCAAAGATGACCAGAGAAAATTAGCACAAGCTGAAGCATTAATGAATAATGAAAAAACGACATATAAAGGAATTACTTTGCCAGAAGGTTTTTCGCCAACAAAAATTGAGGAAGAGGATTCAATTGATGACGGATTAGTTATAACTGATGGATATGGAAATGAATTTGTTTGGGTGGAAGTGCCCAAAACGGTAGAAGTTTATCAAACGGCAGGAATTAATATAGAAAGTTTTGATAATGAATCTTATGATAAAATAGAAAACGATTTACACAATTATACAAATGATTATCGAATAAACGCTGAATATAAAGATATATATGCAAAAGACACAACGGAAGGCTGGTTTAAAAGTGAAAGTGAATATAATTCAGCAAAGCAGAAAATGTTAAAAAGTGTTTATCTAAATGGTGGATTTTGGGTTGGAAGATATGAAGCTGGGACAGAAATAAATAGAACGAAGGCAGATGAACCAATAACAACAGCATCTGTAACAAAAGCTGATATGTATCCATATACGTATATAACAAGAACACAAGCAAAGATATTAGCAGAAAATTCTTTAAGTGGAAATTATACAAGGAGTTTGATGTTTGGAGTACAATGGGATTTGATGTTAAAATATATTGAAACCAAAAATTCTAAAAATATAATTGACATAAAAACAAAGCTAAATGTGGATAGTAGTGAAATAGGAAATTATTGTAATTCAGAATTTGTTTTAAACAGGGGAAAGTATGCAATCTTTAATAATAATATATTGAATGATAAATGGAATAATTATGATAGTAGTATTAAAGAATATGTAGATAATAAATGTAAAAAGAGAAAAGATAAAAAAAATCGGAATATTAATAACTACAGGAGCGACCGAAAAAACTAATTTACAAAATATATATGATATAGCTGGAAATGTACTAGAATGGACACTTGAATATTCTAATGATGCTGATGAACCTTGTTCTAGAAGAGGAGGAAATTTTGGAATTAGGGGATAGATTTTCAGGCGGATGGACGATATAGTGATGTCGTTTACGATAAAACTAATTATATTGGTTTTAGAATATCAATATATTAATTTATGTTTTAAAAAATAGTGGTGATCTTTATTGATCACTATTTTTTATTTTATTGACAAATCACCCTGAAAATATTATTATGTACTCAAAGTAGAAATTTGTTAGGTTCAGTGTGTGAATTTTGTCAAAAAATGTCGAACGATTTTCCTTGACATCAAGCCATTTCCACCATATAATAGATATACAAATATTTTTTTCAAAGAGATTAAAATTTTTATAATTCGATTCAAAAGAAATTAATTCAAAGCCATCTAAAATTAAAAAGTAATATCTTAGAAAAAATGTTGCAAAAAGAAACAAAAAAAGATGATATAATAAAGGAGGAAAATATTTGAGCAAAAAAACGCAAAAAGATCAAACAAAGCAACGAAAGAAAACAAAAAATACAATCTAAAAAATGACATAATATTTAAAGCATTCTTTTCAAGAAAGGGAAACGAAATATTTTTAATAGATTTTTTAGAAGCATTGTTAAACATAAAAATAGAAAGCATAAAAATAAAAAGAAGAGGTCAATATAGAACAACTATCGGTCGATGAAAAAGGCGGGAGGCTGGATTTACAAGCAAAACTAAATGACGGAATAATAGTAAATATAGAACTTCAAATGAAAAACAATTACGACATAGAAGAAAGAACAACCCTATATAGCACAAAAATAAGTTCAAGAGAAGCAGGAAGAGGAACAGATTATAAAAATATAGACAAAATAATAATGATAAATATACTAGGGTATAATTTGTTAGAATTTGAAGAATATATATCAGAAACGGTAATAGTGTTAGATAAACATAGAGATTATGAAATGCTAAAAGGGATAAAATGGTATTTTATAGAACTTCCAAAATTTAGAAAGAAAAAATCCAGATTTGAATAATAAAATGGACCAATGGATGTGTTTTATAGACGACTCTAATAAGGGGGCGGTAAAGATGGCTGAGAATAATAACGAGGTATTAAAAAAAGCAAGAAAGGAATTAGACTACTTAACGGGAGATGAGGCAGTAAGAAGATTAGCAGAACTAAGAGATAAATGGGAAATGGATGACTTTTTTATAAAAAAAACGTGCTAAAGAAGAAGGCGAAAAAGCAGGAGAAAAGAGAGGAAAAAAAGAAATTGCCCAAAAATTAATAGAAAAAGGAATGGAAATAAAAGAAATAATTGAAATAACAGGACTAACAGAAAATGAAATCAAAAAGTTGACAAAACTGCAAAAATAATATAAAATAAACAAAAACAAAAAAGCAAAGAACAAGAGGAGTATATTTGTACTTATTTTTTTTAGAGAAAGGAAGTCAAAGGCTGAAAGCTTCCTAAACAAAGGCAAATAGAAGGTAGCTTGGGAGCTGATATATTGAAATAATAGTAAATATATCCGGATAAGAGCCGTTAAAAACTTAAAATGAGAATATTATAAAAATAATATAAAATTAAGGTGGTACCATGAAAAAATCGCCCTTATATACAAAAAAGTATATAAGAGCGATTTTTTTAGTTACTACTCAAAAGGAGGGTATTTATGAATACAAAGAAAAAATTTAGAGGGAAAATTTAACCCAAAAGATTTTGAGGAAACTCTATACCAAAGATGGGAAGAAAAAGGATATTTTAAGCCAACAATGGACAAAAACAAAAAGCCATATTGCATAATGATGCCACCACCAAATGTAACAGGAAAACTACACATGGGCCATGCATTAGATGGAACAATACAAGATGTATTAATAAGAACAAAAAGAATGCAAGGATATGACTGTTTATGGCTACCAGGAAGTGACCATGCTGCAATATCAACAGAAATGAAAGTAGTTCAAAAATTAAAAGCAGAAGGAAAAACAAAACAAGAATTAGGAAGAGAAAAATTCTTAGAAGAAGCATGGGATTGGACACATGAATATGGTGGAATAATTCAAAAACAACAACGTAAGCTTGATGCTCATGTGACTGGGATAGAAATAGATTTACACTAGATGACGGTATGAGTGATGCAGTTCTAGAGCAATTTATAAAACTATATAATAAAGGTTTAATTTATAAAGGAACAAGAATGGTAAACTATTGTCCAAGTTGTAAAACATCAATTTCAGATGCAGAAGTAGAATATAAAGAAGAGCCATCACATTTATGGCATATAAGATATAAAATTGTAGATGGCGATGGATATGTAGAAGTTGCAACAACAAGACCTGAAACAATGCTTGGAGATACAGGAGTTGCAGTACATCCTGCAGATGAAAGATACAAAAACATAGTAGGCAAAAAAATGTATTTTACCAATAATGAATAAAGAAATTCCAATAATAGCAGACGAATTTGTAGAAAAAGAATTTGGAACAGGATGTGTAAAAATTACACCAGCTCATGATATGAATGACTACCAAGCAGGCTTAAGACACAACCTAGAAATAGTAGAAGTATTTGATGAAAGCAACAAAATGAATAACCTAGTTCCAGAATTAAAAAGGAATGGATATAATAGAAGCTCGTAAAATAATAGTAGAAAAACTTCAAGAACTAGGAGCATTAGTAAATACAGAGGATTACACACATAATGTTGCAAAATGTGAAAGATGTAAATCAACAATAGAGCCAAGAATATCAATGCAATGGTTTGTTTCGATGAAAGATTTGGCAAAAAGAGCAGCAGATAGCGTAAGAGAAGGAAAAACAACATTTATACCAAAAAAGATATGAAAAACAATATTTTAATTGGTTAGATAATATACAAGATTGGTGTATATCACGTCAATTATGGTGGGGACACCGAATTCCAGCATATTATTGTGATGGATGTGGAGAAATTACAGTAAGCAAGGAAAAATCCTGGCAAATGTTCAAAATGTGGTTCAAGTCATATACATCAAGATGACGAAACACTAGATACATGGTTTAGCTCTGCATTATGGCCATTTTCAACACTTGGTTGGCCAAATACAGAAAACGAAGACTACAAGAGATTTTATCCAACAAATGTATTAGTAACAGGATTTGATATAATAACATTTTGGGTATCAAGAATGATGACACAAGGACTAGAATTTACAGGCAAAGAACCATTTAAAGATGTATTAATACACGGAATAATACGTGATAGTCAAGGAAGAAAAATGTCCAAAACATTAGGAAATGGTGTAGACCCACTAGATGTTATAGAAAAATATGGGGCAGACGCATTAAGATTTTCAGTACTTTCTGGAACAACAATGGGAAATGACATAAAATATATGCCAGAAAAATTAGAGCAAGCATCAAACTTTGCAAATAAAATTTGGAATGCAGCAAAATTTGTTACAATGAATTTACCAGAAGTAGAAAAAATAAAAGCATTTGAGGAAAAGGCATTAGAAAACAAAAAATATAATGGAGAAATGCTTGAAATAGAAGATAAATGGATAATAAACAAATTAGAAACTCTAATAAATGAAGTAACAAGAAATATAGAAAACTATGACCTTGAATTGCAATAGATAATATTTATAGCTTTATAAGAGATGAATTCTGCGATTGGTATATAGAAATGGCAAAAACAAGATTATATAGTGATGATGAAAATAAGAAGATACAAGTAGCATACATACTAGTAAATATACTTTCAAACAGCTTAAAATTATTACATCCATTTATGCCATTTATAACATCAAAAAAATTTATGAGGTTATATCAGAATATACAGATAATAAAGACCTTATGGTATCAGATTGGCCAGTAGCTGAAAATATAGAATTTGCAGATGATGCTAAAATTGTTGAAACACTAAAAGATATAATTGTTGAAATACGTAACATAAGAGCGAAAATGAATGTTCATCCAAGTAAAAAAACAGATTTAATATTTGTTACAAAATATGTTAAAGAAATTGGGGAATCAAGAGATTTCATAATTAAACTAGGATTTGGAGAAAACTTAATAGTTAAGGAAAAAACAGATGAAATTCCAGAAAATGCAATAAGTATTGTAAGAGAAGGAATAGAGGTTTATATTCCTCAAAATGGATTAGTTGATTTAGAAGAAGAAGCTAAGAGAAAAGAAGAGGAAATAAAGAAAATAGAGTTTGAAATCCAAAGAGCAGAGAAGATGCTTTCTAATCCTGGCTTTGTTAATAAGGCACCAAAGGAAAAAGTGGATGAGGAAAGAGCAAAACTTGAAAAATATAAGCTTATGCTTGAGAAATTTTAAAATGGGGACGGTTCCTTTTTCAAAAAGAAACCGTCCCAAATTTTAAAAAGGAGACTTAGGTTTAACTGAAAAATTAAACCTAAGTCTCCTTTTTATCTAGTTTGAATTTAAAATCTTCTTAAGTTCAATCTCTTCGTCGGGAATATCAGTCAGAGCGACGCCATATCCGTCACCAGAAAACTCTACAATTTTCCTCTGGTCTACTAATGTGTTAAGCAGAATTCTAGCAGAATAGTTAATAACCTGAAATTCGCCTAAAAGTGTGATTGAGGAACGATTGCAATTCAAATCAATTGAAAATGGCTGTTCTCTTTTTGGAACTTGTAAATTTAATTTTACAGATTATGTTGTCTGCTAGTGGAAGCTCAATTGTACTTTTACCAGATTCTAAATATTTTTTTACAATATTTGAAAAAAGAAATATTAGTATCTGTGTTAAAATGAAACGGCATAACTGAAGAAGTAAAATTGATTTGTATTTTTTGATTTCTCATTGTAACATTATCAAGTTGACAAGGAAAATCTTTTAAGTTGATTTTTTCAGGGTAATGTTTTAATACATCATTCAAGAAAAAACGCTTAGTAAATTTGAACTCAAAATTTTCAAATGTTACAATATAGTTTATTTTAGAAACAAAATGAGTTTTTACATTTACTTTAACTCCGTGAATAGTAATATACATTTCCTTAGGCTCTAAAGTTGCAACTTCAGTTACATCAAAAGAAATTATTTTCTCACAGCTGATAGAATATTTTTTTGTAATGGTTAAATTATCTATATTAATATTTTTTTTTGCTACCATTTCAAAAAATCCCTTTATTTATTTGAACACAGGGATAAATATAATATCTATCAGATTTTGGTACCGATATCCTTTTATAGGTATGCGGTGATTCAAACATTATTTTTTTTAGTTCTGCCTTTAGAGCAGCATATTCTTCGTCTAGCTTTTTTGGTACCGACTTAAAGTTAAAATTGATGTTTTTAAATCCATAGATAAAAACCTCCTAATTAGTATGATTAATTTAATAAAAATTTTTACAAAAAAGTAAAAATATTATGAATAAGTGTCACTAAATATAATAGCACAACTGACAAATTATGTCAACGACGATGCGATAACAGCAAGTATAATCTTGAAATCAATTGGAAAAAATAAAATAAAAAAAATCACAATCCCACCACATTTTGACAAAATATTCCACCCAAAAGTGCTACACTAATAAAAAAGATGGACAAACCATCAAAAAATCTAAAGAAAACAAGGAGGTTTTATGGAAGTCAAATATTATAGCCAAGAAAAAGCTTCTGATATTTAAAATTACAGAAGAAATTGACGAATGCAAAGTAAAAAATATAAGAAGGAGAGCAGATTATGAAATTGAAAGATTTATGCCTAAAAGAGTTGTATTTGATTTTGATAGTGTTACTTTCATGGATAGCGCAGGCATTGGAATGGTAATAGGAAGATACAAACAAACAGCAATGCTAGGTGGAAAAATGGCACTAGCAAATTTAACAGAAAGTGTAAGAAAAATCTTTGAGATGAGTGGAGTTTTAAGACTCATACCAGAAGTTGAATTATCAAAAGATTATTTAGAAGAAAACAAAGAGGAGGAAGTTATATGATAAACGATAATGAGATGAAATTGGAATTTTTAAGCAAATCAAATAATGAAGCTTTTGCAAGAATAACAGTTGCAGCCTTTGTTGCAAGTTTAGACCCTACAATAGAGGAAATATCAGATATAAAAACAGCTGTATCAGAAGCGGTTACAAATTCAATAGTACATGGATATGAAGATAGAATAGAATAATTAATTTAAAATGTAAAATAAAAAACAGAGAAGTAACAATAGAAATATCTGATAATGGAAAAGGAATAGAAAATATTGAGATGGCAAAACAACCATTATATACAAGTAAACCAAATTTAGAAAGGTCAGGAATGGGATTTACTATAATGGAAAGTTTTATGGACGAATTAAATGTTGAATCAGTGTTAGGACTTGGAACGAAAAATAACAATGAAAAAAACAATTAAAGAAATTCCAAAAGATGACCAAATAACCACTTTAGAAGAGGCTCTAAGGGGGTAATATAAGTGGTAGATGAAATTACAAATGAAATAAAAAAAAGCCCAAATAGGTAACAAAGATGCAATGGCAGATTTAGTTCAAAACAATCAAGGCCTTATTTGGAGCATTGTAAAAAAGATTTACAGGAAGAGGCTATGAACTAGAAGATTTATACCAAATTGGAATGATTGGTTTCATAAAATCAGTTCGAAATTTTGATATAAATTTTGAGGTAAAATTATCTACTTATGCGGTTCCATATATTTTAGGCGAAGTTAAAAGATTTATTAGAGATGATGGACCTATAAAAGTTAGCAGAGGTCTAAAAAGATTTAAATAGAAAAATTATAGAACTCCAAAAAAGAGTGGGTTGCAAAAAAAGAAGAAGAGAGCCAAATTTACGGGGAAATATCGAAAATTTTAAAGGTTCCAAAAGAAGAAATTACATTAGCTTTAGATAGCAGTTTGCCAGTAAATTCGATTGAGGAAAATGTTTATTCTAGCGATAAAGATGGAAATGAGCTAAACATTTTAGATACTCTTAAAAGTAATAAAGATGAAGCAAATCTTATTACCAATAAAATAGTATTAAATAAAATTATAAATTCTCTTGAAAAAAAGAGACAAAGAAATAATTTTACTAAGATATTATAAAGATAAAACACAATCTGAAGTTGGGAAGATTTTAGGAATTTCACAGGTACAAGTATCAAGAATAGAAAAAAATTTTAGAGAAAATGAAAAAAAAGAACTCGCATAAATTTTAATAAAAAACATAGTAATGTACAAAAGAAGAATAAGGAGCATTATTTATGAAGCAAATTATAAAATATATTATTATCTTTATTTTAATAATAATAGTGTTGCCTAATTTATGTACTAAAAAAAAGGAAAAAAGAAAATGTACAAACTTTAGAAGAAACAAGTGAAAACAAAAAAGAATTTGAGAAATATGATTATTCAAAATATAAAACAATAAAATTGTATCATTCTAAAACAGAGCAAACAGAGGAGATTAATTTAGATGATTATCTTTATGGAGTAGTATCTAGCGAGATGCCAGCAAGTTATGAAATGGAAGCATTAAAGGCACAGGCTATTGTTGCAAGAACATATACAATTTATCAAATAATACATAGTGCACGGAAAACATGGGAATGCAGATATTTGTGATGATTATAGATGTTGCCAAGCTTGGATTTCGAAGGAAGATAGATTAGCTAAGTGGAGCGGAAATGAGGCAGAAGCTAATTGGAGTAAAATTACAGAAGCGGTAGATTCTACTCAAGGAAAGATAATTACATATAATGGTAGTCCAATAGATGCGTTTTTTCATTCTAATAGTGGAGGAACAACAGAAACAGCAAATAATGTATGGGGAGGAGATAATTTTCCATACCTACAAAGCGTACAGACTTCGGGAGAAGACGGGTATACGCAATACTCCTCTGGGGTGGAGTTAACAAAAGATGAATTTATAAATAAGATTAAGGAAAAACATCAAGATTTTGAAATTAATTTTGATGATCCAAATAGCATTCAAATTTTTAGAATATACAGAAAGTGGCAGAGTAAGAACTATTAAACTTGGAAATATTCAGATTGCAGGAACAGAAGCAAGAACTTTATTTGGATTAAAGTCTACTAATTTTTCTTTTGAAATTGATGGAGATAAAATAAAGTTTAAGGTTTTAGGATATGGACACGGAGTTGGTATGAGTCAAACAGGAGCAGACAGTATGGCTAAAGCTGGAAGTAATTGTGAGGAAATTATTAAACACTTTTATAATGGCGTTGAGGTAAATTGGGTAAATGATTTGTAGTTGGTTCCTTTAGGGGAAAACTATCTTAATAAAATCTTTACTCTTTTTTTTTGCTACATATCCCTATTGCAATTTTTATTAAATTATAATATAATAGAGAAGTCTAAAAAGACAAAAAAAATGCTTAAATTAATATAGTTAAAGAGAATTTAAGCATAGCAAAAAGAAGGGAGGAATATGCCAGAAGAAAACTGACATATAACAAAAAATAATGAGCGATAAAAAAGAAAAAAAAAAAAATAGCAAAAACGAACTAGTAAAAAAGACAAAAAGAAATTTTCAGCAAAACATCCTAAAATTACAGTAGCTCTAAGAATACTATTATTGTTAATAATAATGATAGCAGTTGTAGGAACAGGTATTGTAGTAGGAATGTTATATGGAGGATGGGGTGATGACTTCGAAATAACAAAAGAAGAACTAGTAATAGGTTCATCAAATTCAGTTGTGTTAGATAAAGATGGAAACAAACTAGCAGAGCTAAGCGGAGACGAAAACAGAAAAATAATAAAATTAGACCAAATGCCAGAAAATCTAAAAAATGCTTATGTTGCAATAGAAGATGAAAGATTCTATAAACATAATGGTGTAGATTTTAAAAGAACAGCAGCAGCTGTTGCACAATATGTAATACACGCAGGAAAATCATCATTTGGTGGTAGTACAATAACACAACAATTAGTTAAAAACATAACAAAAGATGATGAAAGATCTGGAAAAAGAAGGAGTAATAAGAAAAGTAAAAGAATGGGCGAAAGCTTATCAAATAGAAAGAATGCTATCAAAAGACCAAATATTAGAATTATACTTAAATATAATATTTGTTGGTGGAAGTAACAATTTAGGTGTAGAAGTTGGAGCTGAATATTATTTTAACAAATCAGCATCAGACTTAGACCTAGCAGAATGTGCATTCTTAGCAGGAATTAATAATTCACCAAATTCATATAATCCTTATGGGGAAAAAAGATAAATCAGAATTAATTAAAAAGAGAACAAAAACAGTATTAGGAAAAATGTTAGAATTAGGAATGGTTCAGCAAAATGAATATGATGAAGCAGTAAAAAAAAGTTGAAGATGGATTATCATTCCAAAAAAGCAGAAAATTTAGGCTCGATTTATTCTTATCATACAGATGCAACAATATCACAAGTAATAGAAGATGTTGCAAAAGAAAAAGGAATATCAAAAAGCCTAGCATCAACTTATGTTTACAGTAGTGGACTTACAATTTACTCAACACAAGATACAGCACTTCAATCTAAAATGGATGAAGTTATGGTAAATAAAAGCAAAGATTATATAAGAAAATCTAAAAAAGTAGATGGAGCAACATCACAATCAGCGATGGTTATAATAGATAATTCAACAGGATATGTTGTAGGAGTTGAAGGTGGACTTGGAGAAAAAGAACGAATCAAGAGGGTTAAATAGAGCAACACAAAGCCCAAGACAAACAGGATCTTCGATAAAACCATTAACATCACTTGTACCTGGAATAAATGAGGGGGTAATTACACCTGCAACAATTTATGATGATAATTCAACAGACTTTGGAATAAAAGGATGGACACCAAAAGATTATAATGCATTTAAAGGATTAATATCTATTAGAAGTGCAATAACAACCTCACAAAACATACCATTTATTAAGGTTGTTGATGAATTAACACCTGCAAAATCTGCAGAATACCTAGAAAATGGGAGTAACATCATTAACAGATGCAGATAAACAAGCATTAGCAGCTGTATCGATTGGTGGTTTTACAAATGGTATAACACCACTTGAAATGGCAGGAGCTTATGCTACAATTGCAAATAACGGAACATATAGGAGACCTATGTTTTATACAAAAGTTACAGATCCGGACGGAAATACAGTTCTAGAAGGAAAACAAGATAGTCAAGAGGTAATATCTGAACAAGCAGCTTATGTAATAAAGAGTTTATTAAAATCAGTTGTAGAAGATAGCGCAGGAACTGCAAAATATTGTAAAATATCTGGAATAGATGTTGCAGCAAAAACAGGAACAACAAATAGTAACTATGATAAATGGCTATGTGGATTTTCAAATTATTATACAGCAGCTACTTGGTATGGTTTTGACCAAAACGAAGAAGTATCTGGAGCAACAAATGTTGCAGGAAGAATTTGGTCTGCTGTTATGTCAAAAGTACACGAAGGAAAAGACAAATCAACATTTAATCAACCATCAGGTGTAGTTACAGAAACAATATGTAGAGTATCTGGAAAAAAAAAAAGCTACAAGTAAGTGCTCAGATACATATCAAGAAGTATTTGTAGAAGGAAAGGTTCCAGAAGATTGTGATGGACACTCAAATTCTGTTGAAGTTTGTAGCGAAACAGGATTGCTTGCAAACGAATTTTGTCCGAATAAAGTAACAAAATACCATTCATATACTGTTGAAAAAGAAAGATTAGGACTATGGAAAACAAATGGTTCATCATCTACAAGTGCTCCAACAACTTATTGTACAGTTCACAACGCATCAAATAGTGGAAATTCTAATAAGAATAATGATAGTGAACCTGTAATTACATTAAATGGAGAAAGTCATATTACATTAAATGTAGGAGACACATATAGTGAACAAGGAGCAACCGCAAAAGATGATAAAGATGGAGATATATCAAGTAAAATATCAATGTCAGGTTCAGTAAATACATCAAAAGCTGAAATATACAATAACATATTCAGTAAAAAATTCTAATGGAAAAACAGCAACAAAAACAAGAACAATAACTGTAAAAGCAAAAGAACCTGTAAAAGAGCCAGAAAAACCTGCAGAAAACACAACTGGAAATGACAGCAAAAAATACAACTACTGAAAAAGAAAATACAGCAGGTCCAGGTAACACAACACCAACTACTGAAAATAAAACTAATGAATAATAAATAAAAGGATACAGTAAGAGCTTTGCTGTATCCTAATAAACTAAAAAAGGAAGTGATAGGACAGTGGATATATATTTTTACAACACTTTAACAAAATCAAAAGACAAATTTGAACCAATAAACAAAGAAGAAGTTAGAATGTACTCATGTGGGCCAACGGTGTATAAAGATGCTTCAATTGGAAATATGAGAACATACATAATGAATGATTTAATAAGAAGAGTTCTAAAATATAATGGATATAAAATAAAACATACTATGAATATAACAGATGTTGGGCATTTAGTATCAGATGCAGATGAGGGAGAAGATAAAATGCTTAAATCAGCAAGAGAAATGCAAAAAACACCTTATGAAATTGCAAAATATTACACGAAATTATTTATGGATGACCTAGAAAAAAAACTAAATGTAGAAACACCGGAAGTGGTATGTAAAGCTACAGACCATATAGAAGATATGATAAAATATGTACAAAAACTATTAGAAAATGGCTATGCTTATGAAACATCTACAGCAATATATTTTGATGTATCAAAATTAGATGAATATGGAATATTATCAGGAATAAAGCTTGAGGACCAAAAAAGCAGGAGCAAGAGTTGATGTAGATACAGAAAAAGAAATCCTTATGATTTTGCATTGTGGATAAAAAGCAAAACCAAATCACATAATGAAATGGGAAAGCCCATGGGGATTATCATATCCAGGATGGCACATAGAATGTTCAGCAATGGGGCAAAAATATTTAGGCGAACAATTTGACATTCATACAGGAGGAATTGACTTAATTCCAACACACCACGAAAACGAAATTGCACAAAGCAAAGGTGCATGTGGCAAAATACCAGCAAAATACTGGATACATGGGGAATACTTATTAATAAATGGTGGAAAAATGTCGAAAAGCTTAAACAATGTTTATTTACTAAAAGATATAACCCAAAAAGGATATGATCCATTAACCTACAGACTATTTACATATTCAAGTAGTTATAGAACAAAATTGAATTTTACTTGGGAAGGAATTGAGGCTAGCCAAAAGGCTTTAGAAAAATTAAGAGCTGGATATCAAAAACATCTTGAGGGAAATGAAGATATATTGGATGAGGAAATTTCTAAATATGAGGAAAATTTCCATAAAGCTATAAATGATGACTTAAATATGCCACTTGCAATGAGTGTAGTTTGGGATGTTGTAAAAAATCCTAAAAAGTCTAAAAAATTAGCTAAGCTTTTGGATAAATTCGATACAGTTTTGGCTTTGAGCTTAGATAAAAAGTGAAAATCAAGAGAAAATCCCAGAAGAAGTTCTTAAACTTGCTGAGGAAAGATTGAAAGCAAGAACTGAGAAAAATTGGGCGGAATCTGATAGGCTTAGAAATGAGATTTTGGCTTTAGGTTATAGTATAAAAAAAAGATAGCAAAGATGGGTATAAATTGGAGCATTAGAAATTTCGTATTGGGACCGTTTCTTTTCGCGAAATGAAACGGTCCCAATGAAAAAAGGAGGAAGAAATGGAGAAAAAAAGAATAGTAACAGGAGATAGACCAACAGGAAGATTACATATTGGACACTATTTTGGTTCATTAATAAATAGAGTAAAGTTACAAGATGAATATGAAACATATATACTAGTAGCCGATGTACAAGCATTAACAGACAATTTCAACAATCCAGATAAAGTAAGAAAAAAAATGTAAGAGAACTTGTAATAGACTATTTATCTTGTGGAATAGACCCTAAAAAAGCAACAATATATATACAGTCAATGATACCAGAAACAGCAGAATTAACAGTGTATTATTCTCAAATTTAGTTACAATATCAAGACTTCAAAGAAATCCGACAGTAAAAACAGAATTAGCACAAAAAAAAGGATTTGTTTGGAGAAAGTGTAACTTATGGATTTTTAGGATATCCTGTAAGTCAAGCTGCAGATATTACAGTTTTAGATGGAGAAATAGTACCAGCAGGAGAGGACCAAGAACCATTAATAGAACAATGTAGAGAAATAGTTAGAAAATTTAATTCTATATATGGAGATGTATTAAAAAGAACCAGAAATATATTTATCGCAAAATAGAAGAATTAAGGGTTTAGATGGAAATGAAAAAAATGGGTAAATCTTTAGGAAATGCTATATATATTTCTGATAGCGAGGATGAGATAACTAAAAAGGTTATGAGGGCGGTAACAGACCCAAATAGAATTAGAAAAGATGATAAAGGAAATCCAGATGTTTGTATGGTTTCATATTATCACAAATTATTTAGTTCTGAGGAGGAATGCAAGGCAGTTTGCGAAGAATCTAGAGCAGGAAAAAAGGATGTGTTGCTTGTAAAAGCAATTAGCTAAAAATACAGCTGAATTTTTAAGACCTATGAGAGAAAAAAGAGAATATTTAGAACAACATCCAGAAATAATAGACAAGGTTTTAAAAGAAGGAACTGAAAAAGCAAGAAAAGAAGCTGCTAAAACTATGAAAAAAGTTAAAGAAGCAATGAAGTTAGATTATTTTGAAGAATAGGACGTGAAAAAATGATAGATTTTAAACAAATAATTGCAGAAGAAATTTCAAAAGCAATATCTGTACCAAAAAGAAGAATTGGCATCATATATAGAAATTCCAAAGGACATAAATAACGGAGATTATGCTTTTCCATGTTTCAGACTTGCAAAAACTTTAAGAAAAGCGCCTCCTGTAATTGCAAATGAAATAAAAGAAAATTTAAAATTTGATGAAACCGTAATTACAAAAGTAGAAATTGCAGGTGGATACTTAAACTTTTTGTAAATAAAGAAGCAAAAATAAAAACAGTTTTAGAAGAAATTTCTCAAAATAAAGAATATGGAAAATCTGAAATAGGAAAAGGTAAAAATATAATAGTAGAATATTCATCTCCAAACATTGCAAAACCATTCCATATAGGGCATTTAAGAACAACCGGAATTGGTCAAGCACTTTATAATATCTATAAATATTTAGGATACAATGTAACAGGAATAAATCATCTTGGAGATTATGGAACACAATTTGGAAAGATGATAGAAGGTTACAAACTATGGGGGAAATGAATACAGTTTTGCTGAACACCCAATTGACGATATGCTAGACCTATATGTAAGAATAAATAACCTTTGTAAAGAAGATGAAAATGTATTAAATGCATGTAGGGAAAATTTTAGAAAACTTGAAAATAATGATGAATATTGCTTAGAAATATGGAACAAATTTAAAACTTTAAGTTTAAAAGAATTCCAAAGAATTTATGATATGCTTGGAACTACATTTGATTCATGGAACGGAGAATCATTTTATACAGACAAAATGCCAGAAACAATTGAAATCTTACAAAAATCTGGACATTTAATAGAATCAGATGGGGCAAAAATAATAGATTTAGAAGACCAAGGAATTAATACACCTTGTATGGTTGTGAAATCAAATGGATCTACAACTTATGATACAAGGGACTTAGCTGCTGTACTTTATAGAGCAAGAACTTATGACTTTGATAAATGTTTATATGTTGTTGCTTATGAGCAGGATTTACATTTTAGACAAATATTTGGAGCGGCTAAATATTTAGGCTTAGATGAAAAAATACCTAAAAGGCTTGGAACACGTATCATATGGAATGGTAAGACTAAAATCTGGAAAAATGTCAACAAGAGAGGGAACTGTTGTAAAACTTGAAGATTTACTAAATGAAGCAGTTTCAAGAGTTCAAAAAATTATAGAGGAAAAAGATCCAAACCTAGAAAACAAAGAAGAAGTTGCGAAAAAAGTTGGAATTGGTGCAGTAGTATTTAACAACTTAGCAACAAACAGAATAAAAGACCAAGTTTTTGATTGGGACGAAGTACTAAATTTTCAAGGAGAAACAGGACCTTATATCCAATATACTTATGTTAGAACAAAAAGTGTTTTAGAAAAAACTGGAAGTGTGCCAAATTTAGAAAATATAGATTTTGAAAACTTGAAAGATGAATATTCTTTAAGATTGATAAATATAATTTATAATTTTGGAGATACTTTAAAACAGGTAGTAGATAAGAATGAGCCTTCAATTTTAGCAAGATATTTAATTGATTTGGCAAAAAAGCTTACAGTTCATTTTACAATGAAAATAAAATTATTAATGAAAATAAGTCCCTTCAAGATGCTAGAGTTTATTTAACATATTGTGTGGGAGTTGTTTTAAAACAAGGTGCACAATTATTAGGGATGGAAATGCCTGATAAGATGTAGATGGGGACCATTAGGGGTCAGTTCTTTTTGGTCCCATTTTAAATTTGTTATATAATTTTGTCAAAATGGGACCAAAAAAAGAACCGACCCCAATGGTCCCTGTCAGCAAAAAAGAAAGGAAGTTTTATTATGGAAAAAAGAAAAGTAGTTTTAGTAGGAACAGGATTTGTAGGAATGAGTTTTGCATACTCACTATTTAATCAAGGAGGAGCAAATGAATTAGTACTAATAGATGTACTAAAAGAAAAAAAGCACGAGGAGAAGCTTTAGACTTAGCACATGGAATAGCTTATGCTCCATCAAAAATGGAAATAAAATATGGTGAATATGATGAATGCAAAGATGCAAATATAGTAGTGATAACAGCTGGAATAGCTCAAAAACAAGGCGGTCAAACAAGACTAGAACTTGTAGATACAAATAGTAAAATAATGAAATCAGTTGTAGAAAATGTTATGGCATCAGGATTTAAAGGAGTATTTGTGGTTGCAAGTAACCCTGTTGATATAATGACTTATGTAGTACAAAAAGTATCTGGACTTCCAGCAGGAAGAGTAATTGGTTCTGGAACTATGCTTGATACTGCAAGATTAAGATATTTATTAGGGGAGAGATTAAAAATAAGCCCTAAAAATACACACGCTTATGTAATGGGAGAACATGGAGATTCATCATTTGTTCCTTGGGAACATTGTTATGTTGGATGCAAAAATTAACAGATATTGCAAAAGCAAGGCATCAATCATTACAAAACCTAGAGCAAATTAGAGAAGATGTGAAAAATGCTGCATATGAAATAATAGAAAAGAAAAAAAGCAACATATTATGGAATAGGTGTAGCTTTAACAAGACTTGTAAAAGCAATATTAAATGATGAACAATCAATACTTACAGTTTCTACTTATTTAAGTGGAGAATATGGACATAAAGACATATATGTAGGTGTTCCTGCAATTATAACATCAAAAGGAGTTAGAGAAATCTTAGAATTGCCATTAAATGAGGAAGATCAAGCAAAAATTTGATAATAGTTGTAAAATAATAAAAGAAACAATTGATGGATTAAATATTTAATGTAATAATTCTGTAACAAAAACGAAATATAAAAGTAATGAAAAAAAGGTTGAAAAAATATATATAAAAATGATATTATGAATTCAACCGATAATAAACAAAAGATAGGGGGAAAATATATGTTTATATTTGATTTAACTAATCCATTAACATTATTGTTAGTTGTTTTAGCAACAGCACTATTAATATTTTTGGGACAAGAAATAAAAAGAAGTTCGGTAGCTGTAGTACCATTAATATCTTTTTTAGCATTGTTAATAGTTCATGTTGTTCAAGTATCAACTTTACCAACTGACTATGCATATTTAGCAGGAACACTATATAAATGTCTAGCAATAGATTTCTTATTTATATTAGTTACATTCTTCTCATATTTATGGGTAGATGATCTAGAAGCTAAAAAGAACAATATAAGAAGTATAGACAATAGTTTAGACTGGTTTTGGAAAGAAATATAATGAATGTAAAGGTAGAATCTGTATAGAAATATGCGGGTTCTATTTTTGTAAATAAACCAAATTAAGGAGAGAAGAGCACATCTTTCTCCTTAATTTGGTTTAAATTCTGAATCTTACAAAACAGCGTTCATTCTTTCTGCGATTTCATCAACAGAAAGTTCACGCAAGCAATTGTTTACCATTTCAATCCTCATCATTATGCCATTTAGACTGTTAATATGTTCTTTTTAGGCTCTGACAGAATTTCTGTATGAAAAACGAATTGCCCAAATTCGGACGAATCTTCTACAAGGCTTATATTTGTTTTCAAATGCCAAAGCCAGTCTTCACCGACGATTACATTAAACTCAACTTCACCTTCATAACTAAAGTTACTAAAGGTTTCGGAAAAGTCGTGTAACATTGAGTTAAAAGTGAGAGCATCGAAACACTTGAAACGGGAAACATCACCCGTGGAAAGTGAGGTCACTATCTCAAGAAAGTTTTTTCTCCGATTGCAGATGACTTCATTTACCAATTCTTCGATAGAGACTTCTCTACCACCAATTTCATTAAGGTTGATTTTTTTGTTTTTTAATTCAGAATATGTAGCCATAAAGCTTACCTCCTTTTTAATAAAAAAAATTAGGAGGCATTACAGCACCTCCCAATACAATAAGTATCAGAATTGCTGTAATAAAAACAATTCACTATCTCTATTATAATTTATTTACATAAAAATGTCAATTTTCCATTTTATAATAAAGAAACAGCCATAAATTTAAAGGCTGTTAAAATAAAAAGTTATGGAGCTTCCAACGGAATTGAACCCGTGACCTCAGCCTTACCAAGGCTGCACTCTACCTACTGAGCTATAGAAGCGAAGTAAAGCAATTATATAGTATATAATCCAAAAAATCAATAGTTTTTATTGACTTTTATAAATAAACGTTATAAAATATAAAAATAGTTTTAAGGGAAAACAAAAAAGAAAGGAAACAAAAAATGAAAATAGGAATCGTCGGACTTCCAAATGTAGGAAAAAAGCACATTATTTAATAGTATAACAAAAAGCAGGAGCAGAATCAGCAAACTATCCATTTTGCACAATAGAGCCAAATGTAGGAATAGTTGCAGTACCAGATGAAAGATTACAAAAATTAGCTGAAATGTATAATACAAAAAAATAACACCTGCTGTTGTGGAATTTGTAGATATTGCAGGACTAGTAAAAGGAGCAAGCAAAGGAGAGGGTCTTGGAAACAAATTCTTATCACATATAAGAGAAACAGATGCAATATGTGAGGTAGTAAGATGCTTTGAGGACTCAAATGTAGTTCACGTAGATGGAAGTGTAGATCCAATAAGAGATATAGAAACAATAAATCTAGAATTAATTTTTGCAGATATAGAAACAGTAGATAAAAAGATTAGACAAAGCAAAAAAAATGTTAAAAAGCAGATAAAAAAAGTATCAAGCAGAAATAGACTTATTAGAAAACAAACTTAGCACTAGAAAATGGTATGCCTGCAAGACAATTAGAATACAACAAAGACGAAAAAGAATTACTAAAAGAAATGTTTTTATTAACAACAAAACCTATAATATATATAGCAAATGTATCAGAAGAGCAATTATCAGATACAGAAAATGATGCTAATGTAAATAAAGTTAGAGAATATGCATCAAAAGAAAAAAGCAGAAGTAATACCATTATGTGTAAAAATAGAAGATGAGTTATCTACACTAGATGATAGTGATAAAAAAGAAATGCTAGAAGCATTAGGATTAGAAGAATCTGGATTAGATACATTAATTAAAAAAAGAGTTATGACTTATTAGGATTAATGTCATTTTTAACAGCTGGAGAGCCAGAAGTAAGAGCTTGGACAATAAAAAAAGGAACAAAAGCACCACAGGCTGCAGGAAAAATTCCATTCAGATATAGAAAGAGGATTCATAAAAGCAGAAGTAATATCTTATAATGAGTTAATAAAAGAAGGATCAATGGTACAAGCAAAGGAGAAGGGCTTAGTAAGACAAGAAGGAAAAGAATATATTATGCAAGAAGGAGACATTGTTTTATTCAAATTCAACGTGTAATATAACTGTAAAATAAAAGAAACAAAACTGTAATGTAAAAAAATAAAAAAATATTTGACAGAAGTAGAAAAATGTTGTAAAATATAAAAAAGAGTTGACAAATGATAATTTATATTATTATTTAATTTATTTAATTAGTAAGGAGAGAAAGAAAAAATGGAAAATTCAAAAATATTTAAAAGATTAGTAATAGTAATGTTAAGTTTAGTTTTAGTAGCAGTATGTTCTACTAGTGTATTTGCTACAGATGATGATTTATTCTTATCAGTAAATTCAACAGGAAATACAGCATCTAATGCAACAGATAATAATACAACTAGTGATAATAGCACAACAAACAATACAGCAACAAATAACACAAATAATACAACAAATAGTTCGTTAACAGCAAATAATACAACAACAAATAATACTGTAAGAAACACAGCAACAAATAACACAACAAACAATACGTCAAAAACAAATAATAATGTTAATACACTTGCTAAAACAGGATTATCAGATACAAATGGAATAGTAGCTTTAATAGTAGTAGTATGTGGAGTATCTGCAATATATTCTTATAAAAAAGTTAATGATTATAAAAAATTATAATATAAAGAGAAATAAAAATAGCAATAAAAAATTAATTTTTTATTGCTATTTTTATTTTTTTTGTTATTATAAACTTAGGAAAAAAAATGAAAGGAAAAAACAAATGAATAATAAATTTACAACTTTTATATTAACTATTTTATTAATAGTATTATTATTTGGAGGCATAGTTTTAGGCGGAGCAATATATATGGATATTGTTGGAGAAGAAGCTATCAATGAAACATATACTGTCGGAAATATTGTAACAGAGGAACCAGAAGAAGAAAAAAGTAGAAACTTAGAAATAACAAAATCAAATATAAGTAGTGTACAGGGAAATACCAGTGAAAATTTACAATCTTCACAAGAAGTACCTAATACAAATGCAGATATAGCTATAAACAAATATTTTTATAACCAATTATTTGGAAATCAAAAAATTATATATGATAAAATGCTTGAAAATAAAGATAATCTTAAACTTGGAAATTATAAAATAGAATTTTCAGACACTTTTTCAGATACTTTATCAACTGATGATGGAGCTGAGCAACTAGGAAAAAGATTATCAAACAGCAATCGAAGCATTTATGCATGACAATCCAGAATTATTTTATATAGATGTAAATAAAATGTTATTAAATATTGAAACAACGACAAAATTTTTAAGAACTACTCACAATGTATACATATCACCAGCAAGTGGAAAAACATATTTATCTGATGATTTTGGAAATGTAGATCAAATTAAACTTGCAATAAATCAAGTAGAAAATATAAAAAATAACATAATAAATAGCTTAACAGGAACAGACTATGATAAAATAATGAAAATACATGATTACTTAGTAGACAATATAGATTATGATTCTACATATCAAGCTACAGGAACTTATAGTATTTATGGAGCACTAATTGGAAAAAAAATGTGTATGTGAAGGATATGCAAAATCATTAAAATATTTGGCAAATCAAGCAGGAATAAAATGTGAAATAATGCAAGGAACAGGAACAAATAGTTCTGGACAAACTGAAAGCCATGCGTGGAATTGTGTAAAAATTGATGGAATATGGTATGAAATTGATGCTACTTGGGATGATCCTATTATAATAGGAAATGGTTATAAAGCCAATGTTTATAAATACAGATATTTTCTAAAAGGAACAGTTTCATTTGAAAAGGATCACATCTTATCATATCAATTTTCCGAGGGTGGAAAAAGTTTCGAGTATCCAATAATAAGCAAAAGAGATTATTAATTTATAAAAAACTCTTGTATTTTTTTTTTGAAAAAATATATAATATAAAGTTGAAAAAAGGAATGATTATATGGATGGGATTTTAAATAAAATAATTAATTTAGATAATCAGGCTAAAAATAAAATAATACAAATAAAACAAAAAGAAGAAAATATTGAAACATATATTAGCGAGACTATCGAAAAAGAAAAAAAAGAAATAGACAGCAGATTTCTATATAAAAGAAAGATAACTCAAGAAAAATATGATAAAATGTTTGAGGAATCTAAAAAGAAATTAGACGAAGAAAAAGACAAACAAATAAACAAAATAAGAGAAAAATATGAACAAGAAAAAGCAACAAATTATAGAAAAAATGTTGAGTGAAATTATCTAAAAAGGAGAAACAATGGAAATTTAGGAGTAAAATACCCTAATTTGAATTCAAAAATAAAGGGAATGTATGCCAAAAAAGAATTACAAAAACGATTTAGAAGATTTGATAAAACAAAATAACTTGAAAAATGCAATATTACTTTTAAAAAAGCAAATGTGACATATTCAAAAATGCTGATGAAAATATAGACAGGCTCGAAATAGAAAGTTTGTTAGAAAAAGACCAAATAAATGATATATTAAAAATACAAAAATTATTAGACAATAAAGACAAAGAAATATTTGAAATGTTTCTATTGCAATATGAAATTAAATGTGTGAAAAGTATTTTCAGAAAATTATTTTCAGATGACAAAACAGATGATATAATTGTTCAAAACGTAAAAAATGTGGACAAATGCGTTATTTAATGACATAAGAGGAATAGAAACAGTTCAGAATTTTTATGAGTTTTTTGGGGCTATAAAAAGGATGAAATACAATAAAATTCTAAAGAAATATCAAGAACAGGAAAATATAAATGTTTTTGAGGTAGAAAACGAGATAGATAAATTATATTTTGAAACACTATATGATACAGTAAAAACGAAGTAAATTCAAAAAAAATAATTGGTTCAGAAATAGATTTATTGAATGTCTTATGGATTTTTAGAATAAAAAATATTACAATTTTGAAAGTGAAAAATTAATCAAATTCTTATAAAAAGATATTACAAATTAAAACCTAATATAATTCAAAAATTATCCAAACAAATTCTTTTGAGGAAATAAAAGAAATAATGAGTAAAACAATATATAAATCAGTTTTTACAGAAGAAAGTAGTTTAGAGGAAAATATAGATAAATATTTATATGAGGTAAATAAAAAGATTTTTAGAAATGATATTACATCTATTGCATACATTTTGGCTTATGTAAATATGATTGAATACGAAAATAATGATATAATAAACACAATTGAAGGAATAAGATACAATATGGATAAAACAGAAATCCTAAAAAGATTAGTTCGATAAGGAGGCTGACAAATGTCAATTGAAAAAGTAAAACTTTTAGGAATTAAGGGAAACAGCAGAGATTTAGATAGATTTTTGGCAAATGTTTTATTTAAAAGTGATGTTCAAATTGAAGATGCAAAAAAAATATATAACAAAGGTTGGAAACTTGAGTATTTTGAATATGACTATAAAATAAAAGAAACATTAAAAAGATGTGAAAATCTTTTGAAAAATTAAAAATACAATATACAAAAGATTCAGATATGGTATTACTTGAAAATAGAGTAGAGGATATATCACAAAAGATAGGCGATTTTGAGCAAAGTTATGATGAATGCGTAAAGAAGATTAATTTGAATGAAAAACAAAATGAAGAAGCTCTTATAAAAATTGAAGAAGCCTCAAGGCTTGAAAATATTGACATAGATATGAAAAAACTTTATGATTTACAGTATATTAAATTTAGATATGGAAGTATACCAAAAAAGAATTTAGAAGAAATAAAAAAAGAGCTGGAAAATTTGAATATTATTTTGCTGGAGGTAAAAGAAGAAGGAGACCTTTTCTTGGATAATATATTTTACGACAACAGAGTTTGTAAAGTGAGGTAGACGGAATATTTAATATACAAAAGTTTGAAAGAGAACTATTACCTGATGATTTAATAAGAACGCCTAAAGAGTATTTAAGAAATTTAAAAGAAGAAATAAACGCAAAAGAAAGAGAAAACGGTGAGTTAAATACTCAAATTGAAAAAAAGATAAGAAAAAAAGAAGGAATGACTAAAATCTTATCACTTTATAGAGAACTACAAACATATGATAAAATCAACACAATAAAAAAATATATAGTTCACGACCAAAATGGGAGCTTTTACGTAGTAGCTTGGATTCCAGAAAATAATTTAAGAAAAATGCAGAAAAAACTTGAAGGAATTCAGATATAGATTATGTTGTAAGAGATGGAGAAAATCCGCCAACAAAGCTAAAAAACAATAAAATAATAAAGCCATTTGAGGAACTAGTAAAAATGTACGGAATGCCCAAAATGGACGAGCTAGACCCAACGTGGTTTGTAGCACTAACAACGTTTATTATGTTTGGTTTTATGTTTGGAGATGTGGGACACGGCCTAGTATTTCTAATTTTAGGAATAATATTATTGTTAAAAAAAGAAAAAAACATCTGGTGCAATTCTATTTGCAGGAGGACTATCATCAACAATTTTTGGAGTTTTATATGGAAGTGTATTTGGAAAAGAAAACATTATAAAACCAGTTTTAATTAGCCCAATGAATGATATAAACACAATGCTTGTATATGGAATAGTTGTAGGAACAATTTTTATATTGATGGCAATGTTTTTAAATATTATAAATGGTATTAAAAACAAAGATATGAAAAAAAATATTTTTAGATAAAAATGGTTTGCAGGAGTAGCCTTATATTCATTTGTATTGGTATGTGTAGCATATTACTTTTTAAAGGGAAAAATGCTTGTATCAATTAATGTAATAATTGCAATAGCATTAGTTCTTGTAATAGTTATAATGTTTAATGACCAAATTTCAAATTTTTAGAAAAGAAAAAAGAAAAAGAACGACACCGGATTGTAGAGAAGATATTTTCGAAATAATTGAAATGTTACTTTCATTTTTAAGTAACACAATATCATTTTTAAGACTGTCAGCATTTGCTATAAATCATGTTGGACTTTGTATGGCAGTGTATTTATTTTAGCAGATATGTCAACAGGTGCAGGAAATATTTTAATTGCTATACTAGGAAATATTGTAGTTATTGTTTTAGAAGGATTAATTGTAGCAATTCAAGTTTTAAGACTAGAATATTATGAACTATTTAGTAGATTTTATCAAGGTGACGGAAGACCTTATAAACCTTTAAAATTGAAATATAGAAATTAAGATAAAGAAATCAAATTTAAATATTTTGATAAAAATAAACAAAAAGAAAAGGAATGTGATTGAAAATTTTAAAATTTCAAAAAAATTTTATTATTAATTATATTATTAGGGAGTTTTTTCACAAATGGAGTTTATGCAGCATAAATACAACGTCAAAAGTCAAAAAATCTGTAATAACCAAAATACAAATTCAGTAAATGAGGTATTTTCAAATTCTTTAAGTTCTGAAAATAAAAATGGAGAAAATGAAGTAGAAACAACGGTTCAACCAACTGTTGAAAAAAATGTAAAAGCAGAAAATGATGTAATGATGATAAAACAATCAAATAATTCTTCAGGACTTAGGTTAATTGCTGCAGCTTTATCAACAGGATTAGCTTGTTTAGGTGCAGGTATAGCTGTTGCTTTAGTTGCATCAAGTGCTGTTGGAGCAATAAGTGAAAATCCAGGGCTATTGGGTAAAACAATTATATTTGCTGGGTTAGCAGAGGGTATTGCAATTTATGGATTAATAATCTCAATAATGATATTAAATCAAGCTTAATAAAATTATTTTGGGTTATAGGTAAGTCCCGCAAAAACTAAATAAATTTTAAAAGGATTAGAATAAAAAATTGAAGATAGTTGGTATATGTGAAAAAATTGAGTTTGCAGTTGGTTTTAGACTTTCGGGTATTGATTGTAAAATTCTAAAAGATGATAATCTTTTAAAAAAAATAGAAGAAATTGCAAAAGATAGTAATATAGGAATAATAATTGTAACAGATAGTCTTTACCAAAAGTCTCAAAAAGAAATTAATGAATTTAGAAGAAAAAATAAGTTTCCTTTAATTGTTAATTTATCATCAAAAACAAATTAATATTATTTTAAATTTATTAAGAGCAAAGGAGGAAGGATGTTGATTTAATCAATATCTATTAGAAAATGAAAAATATGAAAAATTGAGAAAATTTGCTGAGAGTTGCAATAATATGGCAAAAAATGAAGCAAATAATATGGAAAATCAAATAAATTTAACAATAAAAGCAGGATATAAGACAAGAAGTAGAAGAATATGAAAATTCTAAAAAGAAAAGAATATGAAAGAAATATTATAAAATTAGAACATAATCTTAATTCAAAAATTTTCGAATTAAATACAAATGCTAAAAAAATTATTCTATTAAAGAAACAAGAATTTCAAAATGATGTAAAAAATGAAGTATAAATAGAATTAATGATTTTATTTGTAAAAATGATAGAACCATATTTGATGGAATATTAAGACCATTGAGTGAATTAAAAGAGAAAACAGGAGATTTTATTGAAAGAGGTTGCATAATTGATGCAATAAGTAAAGAAAAAAAGTGGAATTTTATAGCTAAAGTTAATGTTGGAGATAAAATTTCTTTTGGAGATATAATTGGAGAAGTACAAGAAACTAATAGTATAGTAAATAAAATAATGGTACCATATGGGATTAAAGGTGAAGTTGTTGAGATTGCAAATAATTCAGAGTATGGAGCGTATGATACAATAGCAAAAGTAAATGTAGGAAATGAAATAATAAATTTAAATATGGTTCAAAAATGGCCTATAAGAATTCAAAGGCCATATAAAAATAGACTAGAAGCAAACGAACTTCTTTATACAGGACAAAGAGTTATTGACTCAATATTTCCGTTAACAAAAGGTGGAACGGCAATGATTCCTGGTGGGTTTGGTACAGGAAAAACAATGTTACAACATCAACTTGCAAAATGGTGTGATGCTGATATTATAGTTTATATTGGATGTGGAGAAAGAGGCAATGAAATGACCGATGTTTTGGAGGAATTTCCAAAACTTACAGACCCTAGAACTGGAAGACCGCTTATGGAAAGAACTATATTAATTGCTAATACTTCAAATATGCCTGTAGCAGCAAGAGAAGCATCAATTTATACAGGTATTACAATTGCAGAATATTTTAAGGATATGGGGTATAATGTTGCAATAATGGCTGATTCAACATCGAGATGGGCTGAAGCCCTTCGTGAAATATCGGGAAGACTTGAAGAAATGCCAGCAGAGGAAGGCTTTCCATCTTATTTACCATCTAGACTTTCAGAATTTTATGGAAGAGCAGGAAAAACAGAAAATTTTAACGGAAAAATAGGGACAGTTTCTATAATAGGAGCAGTTTCACCACAGGGATCAGACTTTTCAGAACCTGTAACCCAAAATACAAAAAGATTTGTCCATGTATTTTGGGCTTTGAATAGAGAACTTGCATATTCAAGACATTATCCAGCTGTTGATTGGAATATTAGTTATAGTGAATATGTTCCTAAATTGGAAGATTGGTATGAAAAAAATGTAAATCCAAAGTTCAATGAATATAGAGGATATCCTAGAAATTTTATTGAAACAGGAATTTCAGCAATAGATGGATTAATTACATTAATAAGAGGCCAAAAGTTACCCATTTTTTCAGGAAGTGGAATAAATCATAATGAACTTGCAGAAAAAATAATAAGACAGGCAAATATAAAAGATGATGAAAATTTTGCAATTGTTTTTGGGTTAATGGGGGCTGAATATGAAACAGCAGAATTTTTTAGAAAAAGCTTTGAGGAAAATGGTATTTTATCAAAAGTTGTAACTTTTCAAAATCTTTCTAATGATCCATCAGTAGAAAGAATTCTAACACCAAAAGTTGCATTAACATGTGCAGAATATTTAGCATTTGATCTAGATATGCAAGTTTTAGTAGTATTAACAGATATGACAGCA